>Ga0179593_1375283_pt1 | contig 16753 bp, 27 predicted proteins | sample CZODoug2_1_08_16_FD_185931 | JGI IMG/M metagenome (GOLD analysis project Ga0179593, IMG submission 185931) | Vadose zone soil fungal communities from Angelo Coast Range Reserve, California, USA - CZODoug2_1_08_16fungal (PacBio error correction) | ecosystem: Environmental > Terrestrial > Soil >...
GCAACAAGAGGGGGACTCTCTTCCACCACCTACGACACGGGGGTGCAGGGGTGGGTGTGACCACGAACAAAACGGACAATCAAACTGCCGGGCGTGCAATACCAATAGTGCCCCCACAATGAACGGGAGAGGATAAAAAAAAATCGGTGAATATGATTCACGTCACAGCCGAGGTGCTTGCCCAACCGATAACGGGGGGCCTATTCCCACAGAAAGGGGGGGGGAAAATCAACGTAAGCCAAGGAAGGACCCCGTGGAAACAACAAAAAAGCAACGCTAGAACATGGGGAGGTGCGTAAAAAAACAACAAACGTTGGGCCTGGGGTATCAAAGTTGAATATCGGCCAAAGGGTCCGGACAGATGGCAAATATACTGGGGACTGAAACAAGATGGGGGAGAATGTTGCCGAAGATCGGGGAAGGTTAGACCACGCAAAAAGCAACTCCGGGACCAAGGTCAAAAAACGGGGAAAGTAGGGGAAAGTCAACGGTCTAAGTATGAGGGGTGTTGCAGTATAAAAGTAAAAGAAACGACAATCGACGGTGGCACTTTTTAAATTAAAACCAGGGCGCCGGGGGGAGGGGCGGTGCCAGACAACGAGGGCGACCAGCTGGGAAGGGGATTCTACCGTAACCGGCGGGGGGGATGGGGGGGTGGTGATACGAGGGCGGGGACGGCCAATTTTGAAAGCGTCTACACAAAAACCCCTCAAGCCCAAAAAAAACGATCACAAAACCGGTGGAGGGGATGGAAAGCTGAACCAAAACGGGGGGGGGGGAACATAGAAAAAAGTTGAAAACTAAACTGCTGGAAACCAAAACAAAAAAAGGCCACAAAACAAATGACCAACTGGCGGCAACCAAGGAAAACTTTGGGAGAAACACCACTAAGGAATGGGGGGGGGGGGCTTGAGGAAAAAAAAAAAAAAGACCGTCCACACCCCCATCAAAAAAAACCGAAAAACGAGGTCGGACAATTGCAACGCGGTTGCACAAGCGCCAGGGAGTGGACACAAGACCGCAACCGCGTAGGACATTCAAGTTCCAGTGAACGGCAAGTGGGGGAAATTTGAAGCGGGAAGGCGCCCGGGGTTACGGAAAATGCCCCGGGGGGGTAGGACAACCCAACAGTGAACGATCGAGAAACACGGATGAAGGGGGGCCCAAGCATGAAGATAAAACTGAAGGTTTTGGTAGAAAGGGGAAGGAAAGCAGATGATAAAAGGCCACGAAGGATAGCGAGCCCCGGGGACAAAAAAACGTCAAAAAGGGGAAGCAACCCGGTGAAAACGGAGAGGGGGGGGGGAAAGGTCGGCAAAAAAAAAGCGGGAACAGTCGCGGGGACACGGACGGGCCACCCACCATACGGCGGAAAGAAAATCATGCAAGGGGAAACTCTAAAATCGGAAGGGGAAAACCAAAAAGACAGGGACAAAAGAAACGGGGCGAGTGAGGGCCTTCAAAGCGGCGGAGGGAACCACCTTGCAATATACCAGTTGAGAAACAAAAGAGGGGCCGAGGTTCACCGAACTCCCAAGCCTGTCTGTGGGAAGAAAAACGACAGGGGTGGAAACGGACAGTTGGCACTATAAGGGGGGCAAAAAGAGCCCCCACGGTTGAGAACGGAAAACGGCCCACTAACAGTGAACCAAAGCAAACGAAAGGTAAACGAGGGACAAAACTGAAAAGCCACGCGCCCAGAGGAAAAGAGGCGCCGGAAACAATTGGGGGGTTGGACCTATTTTTGAAGAGGGGAAAAGACGCTGGAGGACAGGGGCACCAAAAAAAGAGGCCGGGAAAATGAAGGAATTCAAAGACCTGCTCGTGAAAAACAAAAAACTAAAAAACAGAAAGATCGGGATTTCGTCGAAAACCGACAAAAAAAGGTGCGAGAAAAGGCAAGAAGAGAAAAAAAGGGTGGGATAACGGGACTTTCAAGAACAACCCCGCACCAGGGTACAACCGTCAGGGAAACAAAAAGCCGAGAAGAGAACCTGAAAAGCGTTGAAAGGGGCCCAGAGACGAAAGAGAAGAACAACCGAAAGGAAAAAGCCACGATGGTGTGCATTTCGATCATCGCGCGTGTAGCGGGGAAAAAAGAGACCACAACAAGAACTAGGGGAAAACCTCCCGCAGGTATGGGAATAACAGGAAAGACACACGTCAACAATCAAGAAAACAACAACAACAGAGTGAAAAAAGAGGATGGAAGTTGGTCCCCAAAAGAGGGAAACCACTTGGGAGGAAAAGACGGGTTACAAAAAAAAAAGTATGAACAGGTGGAAAAAAAAAGGGAAAAAACGCTCCAACTGCCAAAAGAACGACCATCAAACCAGCTGGTGGACAAGCAGTCCAAATCAGCGAACGACGGGGACCGAACGAAAAAAAACTCAAAAACTGCACAAACGAGAGCTGGGGACGGGGCCCATCCGGGGGGAACACCACTGGGGGGAAGAGAGATGTGAGGAAAGGGAACCCTTCACGAGGGGGAAACACATGGGGTTAGCGGGACCAAAGCAACCTAACCAAGTCAACATGAAATCAAAGAAGGGGGAGTTCTAGAATGGCAAAAAAAAAAGCCGGAGGGGATTTCGTAGCACAAAATGCCATGGAAAAGGGTAGCACGGGGACTTCCCTCTTTTGCGTGGAAAAACTTTCGACAGGACCAGACAGGAGAACTAGGAAATCGTCAACAACATGAACGGCTCCCTAACAAGGCAAAAGGAGGTGGTGGTAAGTACGAACCCCAAGCGGAGACTTTGGGTGGGCGTTGGAAGGGAAAAAGTGGGGGGGCGCGGCCCCGCTGAACGGTTAAGGAAGGATGGGAAAAAAAAGTCAAACCTAGGGGAAGTCCCCAGGAAAGAAAAAACCGAAAGACCAAGGTGTGACATGGGAAAAAGTGGTCTGGATCAGCGGACAAAAAAAAAGACAAGGGGGAGGTCCCCGGAAACCTAAAACGGCCAAAAAAAAACGGGTGACGAGAAATGAAGAGCCTCCAGGTTGGGGAAGGAAAAAAAGAGAACGAGGGGGTCCCAGCCGCGGGGAAAGCAAAAACCGAGAGAGGGTCTCACAGCCCTGGGAGGAAAAAAAAAAGAGGGGGGATTGCGGGGCAAAACCGTCCGAGAGCCGGCTTCAAACGATGTGAGGGGGGGGAAGACGAAAAGCACCGGGGCAAAAAACCATTGTTGGGAAAGGAAAAGGGGCAAAAACGTGGGCACGACCAAACGAACGCGAGTCGCTGGAAAACTCCACACTCGGAGACGGGGAAAAAAACGCAAGACCACAGTAAAACTTTTCGAAGTAAGGTACACACATGAACGGCGCGAACGTGCCCGAGCGTACAACAAAAAACCCAACGGGGGTCCCGAGCCGGAACGGGAAACCCAGGAAGGTCGCTTTCCAACGGCAATTGAATTTTCCAAAAGAACCAGGAAGATGGGGACGGAAGGGAACTCAACGACGGAAAAAAAAGGGGAGAGGTCAGCACACACAAGTTAAAGTAGAAGCGAAGGGAAAAACTTTGCCAAAACCCACTGATGGATCAGGAAAGAAGAGGCTGCGGGGAAAAAAGAGCGGGTGGGGGGGTTACGGACAAAACAGAAAAGGAAAAAAAAACAAGTAGCATCAACGGGACGAAAAAAAAAAAAACACAACCCGTGTTTCACCCCACAAAAGGTCCAAAGGGGGGGACAACCTGGATCGGCAACCCGCTTTGGGTCAAAACAAGAACAGAAAAGGAACACGAAACGGGAGAGACACCTGAGTAAAAAGTCAGGAGAAGGGAAGGGTGTGGTCGGGTTGGGATAAACAGGCTGAAAAACACCGGAAACCCTAAGAACGGCAGGAGCCAAAAAAAAAAAAGACTTCCCAAAATGGGAAGATGTAGTATCAGAACGTGACGCAAGAAAACGAAGGACCTGAAATACACAGGGAAGAGTTTCAACAAAGCAACAAAGGGAAAAAGACTTGCCCAAACGTTCAATCCTCTATGAAGAACGAAGGAGCAAACTTCATAGCGGGAAAAGCAGAGGGGGAAAAAAAAGTGTGGGGAAAGATGCCAAAAAAATGGTACCGCTCGGGCAAAAAACTCACAAACCATATCATCTTTTAGGACAATGCAAGGCCCACACAAAAAGGACGTCAAAACAGTAAAAGCTTAAGGACTGAACGGACGACTGCAGGACTACCCACGGGTCACTTCGAGGGGAACGGGGCCCAAAATGGTATTTGACTGGAGGGGGGGGTTAATAGAAACAGCGTCAAAAACTTACAGGAGAATTATCGCAAGACCGGCGGAAAGAGGCGGGAAAAATAGGTGGGAATGACTCTAAAGAATATAATAAGAAAAAAAAAAAACAAAGAAAAAGAATACATTACCTATGACAAAAAAAGAAAGAGCAAACGGCATTGACCACCCGAACAAGAGTGAAAGTGGGAACGACGACATTTGGGCCAAGAAAGAGTCACATTCCTTTAACAGGAGGGGTGTTAATGAAAAAGCAAATCAGCATTCAAGCCGGAAAAAAGTCCTCACTTGGAAACAGCAGGCGCGGTAAGAAAAAAAAAAAAAAAAAAAAAAGAAGCGACAGATACGAGAGGAAGGGTCCAATAAAAAGGGGGAGAGGGGTCTAAAAGAAAGGGATGGGGTTTTCGAAAAGAAGGGTGAAGGAAACAGCGGGTGGGCCGGCTTGGGGAAAGAAACAGGGACTAAACAAAAAAAAAAAAATACAAGAACTAAATGGATTCCAAAAGAGCAAACGATACGCGCAAAGAGAGGGGTAACGTACAAACGGGATGATCAAAAAAAGAAAGGAGAGACCATGTTTTAAAACCCAACAGAAAAACGGTGCCATAAAAAGGAGGGGCGGACAGGATCAAAAAAGAAAAAACAACGTAGACGACCGAAAAAAAGGAAAAAAAAGGACTCCGCACCAATAAGAACTTGTCCGAACAAGGAACAAACCCGGAGGTGCACTAAAGAAAAGACCAGTGGGAAACCAAAGCTAAGGCTGGATAAGTTATCCGACCGGGATGACTTCACGGTCAAAACCAGGACGCCCAACGGGAAAGAAGGAAAATTAGGGAAGACGGGTGAATCAGGAGACAAGAATCAACTTTAAAAAACAAGGGTAGGAGACAGGCAAACAGATAGAAGACAAAAAACGCCGAAGACCCATGGCAGTAGTCCCCCCGGCCTAAAGGGACACTCACAACACGTTAGAAAAAGAAGGGGGGAAGGTAACGAGTAAAGTAACAAAATATGCCCTGCGAAGTCCCCTGAGGGGGGAAAGGGAACCAACTACGAGGGGGTACTGAAAAAACAGGAGAGGAAGCGAACTAAATCGAGTGGTTTCTTTACGGACTCAGCGGAATGGAGGCGGAAACGAAAAATCCGAAGGGGGAAAGAGAGACAGGGTTGGCCCCAGAAGAACTTAAACAAAAGGAAGTGAAAAGTGGAGAAGTGTAAGTCCACAAAAAAAAAAACAACAGTGGGGCGTTCCACGAACAGGAGAGGGAGGATGCGCACAAAGTAGGTGACGGCCGAGAGAACGGGATTGTACACAACCGATGGTCGGGAAGTGGAGGAAAAAAAGAGATCGAGACAGAAACAAAAAGCGAGGCAATCGGGGGGTTTGCCATCCCGCCATGAACAAAAAGAAGAGGGGGGAACCGACGCACTGGAAAAAAAGGGGGTAAAAGAGATAAAACACACAACAAAGAGGAAGTAGAAAGAGATAGAAAGACGTAAGTCGGGAAGAGGAAATTGTTGTGAAAAAAAAGAAAACGGAGGAGGGTGCAACGATTCGGATCGGTGGTCAAAAAGCAGAGAGAAAGAAAAGAAAAAAAAAAAAAAGGGAAAGAGGAAAGGTAACCCGAACCACCTAAGCGCATAGCAACGGGGGGAAAACGCAATGAAAAGACCCATATAAACAAAAAAAAAAAACGGAAAGAGGGAACGGTTGTCCCAGTCATGCCACGTGAAGAGGAACGCGGAAGGGGACCTGCGGAAAGAGAACGGAAAAAGAAGAGGGGAGACGGGAAGCAAACGCTAACCGACCAGTCGGCGTTGCAAAAAGACGAAAAGCTAACAAAGAAAACCCGAAGAAAGGAATGAAGGGAGGGTTGGGTAGAGTTTCGGCCCGGCAACGTCTGGCAAAAAAAACCGGGGGAGGAGGTCAGGTGTACTGGATGACGCAGTACTACACAGAGGGAGAATGGGTTGGGTGTTAAAAAGCAGAGGGTTTTGGAGACCGATCGAAACCTGAAAGGAGGGGGGACAAGTGGAAGATGCGAAGGAAATCAGAAGGGAAAAAAAGGTAGGGGGAAGGTCACCTGGCAAACGTCGTGAGAACATCGAAAACTGTCAAAAGGAATGGGCAAAAAGGAAGAGTAACAAAAAAAAACACAGAAAGGGGAGGGAACAAAATGGGGGGTGCAATTAGTAAGGGGGGGGAGGGTCCCAAAGTATAGACACTACGTGAAAAACGCGGGGGGGAGGATTGGTGGGGGCACTGTCAGGAAACCTGTTGAGGCGCGCAAATGAAGGAAAAGGTGGAAAGGGGGAGAAAGATATCACGAGAAACGGACCAAAGGATTCGGGGCGGAAGACGTTAAGGCAGCACAGACGGGAAAAAAAAAAAAAAAAATCCGGGAAAAGAAAAAAAAAAAAACAAAAAGAGGATTGCCGGAGCTGTTGCGGAAAACTGAAAGCCTAGAAAAGAGGGCCAAGCAGGGGGTAAAAAAAGCACGTCGGACCTCCGAATTGGCGGAAAAAATATGATAATACCAACGAAGATCGGACGAATGTGAAACAAGACCGGGGCGACGAAAGGGACAGACCAAGAAGAGGTATTTACGGGAAGCGCAGAGGGGGTAGGAGGGGGGGGGGAAAAATTAAGTAGCTGAGGTTTGTGAATCCAAGAAAACAAAAGGGGGGTAGAAGCGGTAAGGGCGGTAAAAGAAAAATGATGCCCCGGAATATCGCGGGTGACGTAACAGGGGGAAGGGGTAAAACAGGCACAAGCACCAAAAAAATGCTGCACGATTAGAAACCAGAAGGGGAAAAGGTTAAAAAAAAAGAGAAAAAGGACACACAACTATGACCGTAGGAGGACAAACCGCAGAAAGACTAGAAAAAACCATGTGTGGTCTTGGAAAAAAAAATTAAGAAAGACGCCGTTAAAGCCCGTGCATATTACCAGGTATGGGTTTGAAGCCAGACGCAGAATCGGTGTAGGACTTGGAAATGTCACAGGATGCTGGTAAAGGAGAAGCCGGTACCCATTTTGGAAGGAAGAAAACAGGGCAACCACGAGAGACCTAGAATGCATGTTAAAAAATTGGGAAAGTTCTGTCGAGCTCTGATGAACGAGAAAGCGCATCCGTGCGTGTTAAACTGATAGAAACCGTTTTTAAAAGGGGCAGTCATGAAAAAAAAAAAAAAAAAACCGGAAAGGGAGAAGGGGGGAGGGGATAAAAGTTCAACTCAGGGAAAGGGGATGTCTGGGGGGGTTGGCAAGGAAGGGACGGTAAGGGGGCGAAACTAAGGGGGGGCCACGGCGTTGGGAAAAAAAGGCGAGCAAAAAAAAAAAAAGAACCCTTCAAAGATTCCAGAGGGTGAGGAGAGATTCAAGTCAACGGATTACAAGGGGGAAGGACGGAAGGGGGGCGACACCCTGAGGTTGACACTGTCGCCCAAAAGGGGGGGGGGTGAGGGGTGGAGAGAAACTAAATGTAGGGGGGAAATCAAAACCGCAAACGCAACCAAAAAAAAACCGCTTCACGATACTAATGGGAAAAACGACGTTCCACCCAAGAAAGAAACGGGGGAAGCAAAGAAGGAGGCAGCCCCCGGGGCAAAATTAAGCCGATGGTGGTAGGGGAATAGGTTAAATCACGGAACCCAGTCAAAGAAAAAAAAAAAGAGAAAAAAGAAAAAAGCAGTTGGAAACGGAAAAATATAGAACGGAAGATGTCTTGCAGAGGAGTAATTGGAAAAAAGTTAAGGTGGGGTTGTAAAGGAAAAGAAAGGAGAAAACTCCAACAGCATAGTGCGCAAAACGAGGGGAAACAAAACACTTGGGTATAGAACCCCTGAGGAAGAGGGAGTTTAAATCCAATACCTCGTGAGAAGGATAAAAAGAAAAAATCCCGGGGACACGACAAAATGACCGGAAAAAAAAAGTGAATCGACCGTTGGACCCTATAATCCAGGACACTAAAAAATACCGACAAGGTACAAGATGAAGGGGGCTCTTTCAACATGCAATCGTACCGGGAAGGAAACGGGACAGGACCCTCTGGGGGAAGAGGGAAAAAACTAAAAGGAAAACAAAAATGGCAGGGAAAGGAAAAAAGAAACGTGCGAAGAAAGACGGGGGTGGTCCAAAAGAAATAACAAAAAAAACCGGGAAGAGACAAACTACGGAACAAAAACTAAAAGAAAGAAGGGGGAGACCAACACGGAGGACCACCGAAAGAAAAAACAAAAGAGGGGGAAGCCCGGGAAAATGTGGGGTTGTTTGGACTATTTGGAAATGGAAAGAAAAAAAACTACCCTGCATTAAGCCCAAATAGGAAAGAGCACAATAATAATAAGGTAAAAAAGAGATTCGGGAACGAGGAAAATAAAAAGAAGGATTGATACATAGGCAGGGACGAAGAAAGGTTGGGGCGATGGGGGGCTAAGATCAAAAAGGGGGGGCAAAAAAAAAAAAAAAAAAACAAAAAATCTGGACGGGGGGGGACATTTTCCGGTCAAAGGAAACACAAGAGAACAAGGGACACGGAATTTGCCCCCCTAGAGAGGGGAACAAACACATGTGGGAAAGACTGCAAGGGGTACCCTGGGTTTGTATAGAGAGAATGGAATCCAGATAAGGAATCAACAGGGGGGGGATTACGATCACAGTGAGGGGACTTACCCAGAGGAAACCAATCGGAAATAATTGGTGAAAAAAAATCCTGCCTTTAGCACACAACTGACTAAAAAAAAAAATAGAGATAAAAAACAAAAAGATGAGAAGAGAGGTTGACCGTGTGTACTGCATCAAGAGGGGAGAAGGTCTTGGAAACACCGAGGGACCGAAATGGAAAAAAAAAAAAGGAGCTAAAGGGAAAGGGTGTAAGAACATCCACACCAAGCTGGTCCTGCGGGCGGCACTCAAAAAAAGAGAAAAGCTAGCACCGAGGAATGAAAAATAAAAGGGGGGTAACATACCCCCCACCCACCAAGAAACCCCCACCACCCCGTGGAAGCGGACTTTGAACCAAAAAGAAAACAACGGTACACCGTGTCTAATTGCTAAAAAGGATTTGAAGGAAAAAAAAAAGGACAACCGCAAAAAGGGGGCCAGCAAGGCAGAAACGAACCTAAGCAAGGACAGGGGTTCAGAGGGGCCAGAGAGATGTAGGGGCTGGCACTAAGTCGGCACGAATTCTGATAGACACGGGTACGGTGTCAAAAGACTTGTTGCCTTCCCACTTAACGTCCAGAGGAAAAAAGTGAGCATCGGGACATCTGTGAAGCCCAAACAAAAACAACTGGGAGGCACTGAAAAAATCACTCGAGTGTAAAAAAAAGATTGGGGAGATTTGATAAGAGAAAGAGGTCTGAGAATTTTAAGTGTCACTGTTGGAGGAAGACACCAAAAAAAGTGCACGATATGGCCACAACTCAGAGGGGAGTTGGAGACAAAAGGTAGGCTCCCCCAAGAAAAAAAAAGTCTTGTAATGTGTAATGAGTTTTTACGGGTTAACAATACCTCAGGCAAAACCAGAGTCGCCTGAAATATAAAAGGGGAAAAGAAAAAAATGAGAAGACCGACCCACTCAATGAGATAGGCGTCTGTGGGGGGGTCAAAACGGGTCGGTTGGTAAGCCAGTAATATCAGAGAAGTCCTGGCTGTGGGAAGGGAAAGTTAGGGGAAACCGTAAGCTGACGGAGAGGGGTATAAGCACAAAATTGGTCAGGATTGTAAAAAAAAAGAGAAATCCGCTTAAGAACAAAAAAAAAAACAGGGGGTGACAACTTGGTCCGAGACAAAACCAGGTTTCCAAAAAGAACGTGGAACCTAGACTCGGTATACGCTGACGCCTACAATCAAAGAAAGCGAGTTTTTTTCCGTCAGATAAAACAACAAAAGCCCAAAAGATAAACAAAAGGACAAGAACCCACCTGCTGGCCCAGGAAGGGGGGGGAAGATAAATTAGTCCCAACTATTGCGGGGGGTCCCACCGGGAAAGAAGGGGGGGTTGGAAAAGAAAGAGTAACCATGCACACCCGTAAAAGCAAAAAGACATGGCAACATCGAGCTCAGCTACAAGAGGCCCTCAGAGGTAACACTTAAAAGAAAAAAGACAGCAGGGGGGGGAGGAACGCTGGCAAACAAAAAGGGAAGGGAGTCTCGGGGAGGGGGGAAACTGTGTTGAAAAAGGGGTTCACAAAAGGACAAAGAACTCGGTAAAATGCAGGACCAAACAAAAAACACGAAAAAAAGGGTGAACAGCGAGGGGCACCAAGGCCAGGTGACCGAGTAGCAAAATTTTATCACACGGAAATTTGCCAAAGAAAACGATAAAACTACAGGAGAGGGGGTTGGGGGAAATCAGCGATGGAAAACCCGGTTAAACCAACACAAGCTTACAAAAGGGGCCGGCGTAGAACAAAACCACCAAGAAAAAAAACAAAAAATCGACCCGGTTTTTCGCGCTATCAGCAAGACCAAATGCGGAACATCCCCGTTTCAAAAACGAAACCAAACGGGGGAGGGACAATACGCGCACCGGGGTCGAATGGGCCACCGAAAAAAGGGGTCATCAACTGAGAAAAAAACTATAAAGTTCGGGAAGGGAAATCAAAAAAAATCTAACGACGCGGGCCACCGAGGGGGGGAAACAAAGTGCAAAACAAAAAGGGGGTAAAAGCTCACTTTTCGGAGAGAAAGAAAAAAGGAGAAGCTGCAACGCATACTAACAGAAAAAGTCGGGCCCCCGGCAGAAACAGACTTCAATGGGAAACGACATGTCCAAGAAGAAAAAAAGGTGGCCAACACCCAGAAACCCCCAAACAGGGGAAATGGGGGGGTGAGAAAAAACTGGTAACAAAAATAAGGGCGTCGGCAACGGGGAAGGAGACCTGGGGCACATGAAAATGGAAAATCAGGAATGAGGGCGTAATAACAAACTCGTCCAGACGCCACCCGGGTATCTATGGACACAGGAATCAAATAAAGTCAACAAACTGGGCAACGCACATAGCGAGGGGTGGAAGCCACAGCCAACCGCGGGGGGGAAAGGGGTTCCGCATCTATTATGTTCCAGCCGGGCGAAACCTTAAGCAAGTCCCCAGGGACATCCTCCGGGAGAAAAGAAAAGCGAGTGACGGTGCTGGGGACGGGCTGCGACAAGAAAGAGGACGGAGCTGTCACTCGAGCCCTGAGGGTCTAAAAACGGTCAGTGAAGGGGAAAGGAAAAGTGTCCAAGGAAACGAGGTGGGGGCTTGTTAGAGAGCTGGGGAAAAAAGACCACAATCCGAAAGCGGAGGGAAACAGGATGAAACCACGAAGGAATAGGAAAGTAAGGACGGGGCAAACCTGGTGGTTGACCTGGGAGGACCTTGAGAACTGATACAGGGTACTTAAAAAAACTGAGGGATGGAGGAACGAAACAAAAAAGTTGGAGTCATAAGAAAGATCTACACACGCGATAGCTTACTATTAAGCAAAACGAGGAAAAGTAGTTCAAAGTCACAAAAAAGTCCAAGAGAAACCGAAGGAGGGAGGTGAATCTTCATTTTGAAAAAAGATAAAGCGCTCAAAACGGGCAATACGACAGGGCACTAAGAAAAACCTGCAGCCCAGACAATACCAGAGAGAGGGAAAGGTATTCAGGGATGTAGAAGAAATAATGGGCGCAAAACTGCACTGTCCCTCTGTGCAGCTTATTAAAAAGGGGGCAGGAACAAAAACCCTCGCCCAGAAAGCCGTGACAGGAAAACGACTTTCGGTCCCCCTACAACCCTCTGTAAAAGTACGAAAAAAGTGTGTGTCGAACAGTAACTGGAAGGACGGAAACCGACTTAGACAAAAATCGATTTTCAAATGAGCTCTGGTCGCGTGCCCGAAAGAGGGTTTTTTCAAAGGGAAAGCGAGGGGGCGGTGAAGGTCAAAGGGGGGTGGGAACCATACAGACCACGAAGTAGAAGGTGGCGGGGTGCCGGGCCTCTACGGACAGCGAGACGTTGGCAAATAAAAAAGAAGGGAGGTTTGGGGGATTATAAGTTAACCCCCTTTCCGTCATCCGGAAAGGCTTTCAATGAAAGAAACATTACTCTGTGAGAAGGACCACATAACTCCATGAGGGGGGGGCCGCAGGGGGTGAGATTAGGGGCAACAGCAGTAGCGGGTGACCACAACTAGGAGGATCGTGACAGAACCAAGTAAAACCAATCCAACTTCCAAGAGCAAGCACGAGTATTAGTCGAAACACGGAATAGAAAAGAGAGAAGACTCACGTCGGAAGGGGGAAAAAGAAGGGGTTTTGTGCCAAAAGGGGGAAAAAGATTATGTCCGACAGCTCGTATAGCGGGAAGAGGCAGCAACAAAAGTAACGAGAAGAGACCTGGTTGACCGGAAATAAACTGTTTATCAGAATAGAAGCAGTAACACCGGGGAAAAGAAAACATCTAGAAGGGACGAGCAAGGGGGGGGAGAGGGGTTGTCCATCACAGGAAAGAGGTATAGGGAACAAGGGGGAAAATACAGCCAAGCGAAAAAGGAAGCGCAAGGGGGGAAACACTGGGAGAGCCGGAAAATCTGACAAAAGAATTCAGGGGGGACAGGTACTAAAGCGAACAGAAAAGTTTGTTGTAAAAAACGAGGGGGTGTCGGTGAGGGGTGCCAAGGAGAAAAAGGTTGGCGAGGAAAAAATCTAGGAAGAAACGGGGACTGAAAAAGCGGGCTATTTGGGTGCTAACTTGGGCCCTGGGAGGCCCACGGAAAATTGGGCGAGTGGAGGAAGGGATTGCCGTCCCGCATGGGACGCGGCCGTGGCGTCCAGGGGGCAGCCATTCGGGGTTGAACAACACAAAATTGCGCCCCAGAGGAAGTGGAGAAGAAGGCCCAGGTATCTTTTCTGGAGGGGGGGCAGGAGGGAGTTTTGATAGGGTACCGCTTGTGCCCAGATAGAACACGCCGCTTGTAGGAGCGGGGGGGATCACGGGAAGCCCGAAAAAAACTTTGGTTGAAGAACAAGGGGAAAAAGTTTGCCGCAATAGATCCAGAGGCAGAAAAAAACTCGGGGCAGGAGGGAGATTTATCGACGCAGGGGGGAAGAAAATCGGGACACAAATGGTTTCGAGGGCTAAAGGCTGCAATACGAAGAACCAAGGGACCCAAACTTTTCATCAAAACAACAGGGGGGGAGATGTCAAAGGAAGTAGGGGTTCGGGGAACAAGCGAGTACAACCCGTCGCCACGGAAAACCAAACAAAAAGCCAAACAACCTGAGGAGTATGTGAGGCCCCCAAAGGATTCCTTGTAGGCGGGCAGAGTTTGGGGTGACGGGGGGGGAAGAAATAAGGGAAAAATACGAAAGGGAAACTCCAGTAGGTCATGCGAAAAGATACAAAAGGGTAGGAGACAGCGGGGAAAACTTATATGTAGACGAAGGAAGAGGTGTAATAGTCATAAAAGTTTTGCGTTCCGGAGAAGTGGTTAGGGCCCGAAAAGCAGGACTCCACTTAAAGTGGGCCCCCCTGTTGAACGGCCGGAAGGCAACGGGCCAGGAAGAGGGTGGAAAAACACGTACGACAAGTAAACCATGTCGGCTTGAATTGGAGAGACACAAAAAGGGACTGAGGTAAAAAAACAACCAGGGGACAAGGTAAAAAGAGTACCACCGTAAGGACAGGGATCGTTGGCTGTTGCTGGTTACTGCGGAAAGAAAGGAAATCTGGTTTTAAATTTTTTGGTCCTGTAAAAAATACACAATGGGGGGAAGGGGGCACTCCCAGGGAGGGACAGATGCATGCGGAAAGTCCGTTCTTCAGGGAAGGGGAGATCGGAGAAACATCAGGGAGTTTACTCTAAACTGAAAACGATGACCAATGTGGCTGTTTGCTAGAGGGCAAGAGGGGGAGGGGATTCTCGAGCTCAATTGTAAAAGGGGGGGGGGGGGACGGCAGGGAGCGTGGCACGTTGGGAAGACTAAAAACAAAGAAAAACGCAACACCTGAGGAAAGGTCTCCGGTAACATGAGCGATGGTTTGCATACGAGGTTGACAAAAAAACCCCGGGCCCGGGAACGGGAGGAAAAAGACGGACGGTGGAAGGAGGGCGGACGGGGAGAAAAGTGTGTGCCCCCAATCAAAAAGAGAACATCCCAGGCGAAGTCACGATAAAGGACAGGGGCAAAAGACAAGAAAATCAAGCCCGGGGAGTTAAGAGAAGGGGGGGGCCAAAAACGGAAAAGAACGCGGGTAGGGAAATTCGGAGTAGGGTCTGAAGGCACATCGGGGGGTAAGACGTCCTGACAACGCTGTAAGGGGCTTGAAACACCGCAAAAAGTGAACGAGATCTACGCGCGTATTGACAAAGGGGGGGGGGGGCTGTTAAACAGTGGTGATAGTCTTGCTGTCGGAACACTAGGATCGCGGTGCACCGAGATCGTAAGGGGACTGTTGACAAGCACGGTGAGAAAATCTCCGGAGAGAAGGTGGGGGAGGTAGCTAGGGAAAAAACTAGGGGTAGGCCGTCCAGAAGAGTACGGTTGGCAACCCCTGAAAAATCCCTCGGCAGCAAAACCAAGGGCAGGGATCGTGGCAATAACGATGAGTTGGTAACACCATGAGCCGACCTCTACTGGTTCCGCAAAGGCTTCGGGCAGTCCTGCAGACGCGTCCGGAGGATACGGTTTGAGGAAAATTATGGGAGTGAGGGAAAGGCTAAATACCCCGGGAATTTGAGGGAGGAAATAGGAAGGAAAAGGTTCGAAAATGCCCGAGAAAAATGGGGGGGAAATATAGGCAAAACTTGAAGAGGGTACGCGAAGAAAGGAACAACCAGCACTATAATTACGTCGGGGGCATGACGAGGAGTGTTAGCACCCAGCAAACAGCCCATTAAATCCTACCGGCTGTCGTGCCTTAGTGCACACCGAACCTGAGCTTTGGTTCTCCGTGTTTCAAGTCTGACGGGGGGGCGCGTAACAAAAGCGCGGTCATCTATGTATTCGCTTTTTGAGGGAAACTGGGAAGGATGCATAACCCGACTTGGCGGTAAGAGCGGCCCGTGGGCCATAGCGGGCTGTATCAGGAAGAACCATAAAAAAATCTGCGCATGAAAAGCTGAATGGTCATACTGTAGTCACCAACAGGAGGCAAAGAACAAACAGCACGGGTCGAAGGGGCAAGCTAACCCGAGGTATTTCAATCTCAAAAAAACTGTTAGTAACAAGCGATAGGGATTTTTGGAGGGTCACAGCTTAACGGTATGGGGCTGCCAAATGCGGTTGGTCGTGACCAAAGGGCAGGGGTGGAAGGGGGTCACTAGAAACACCAAAAGCGCCCATAGAAAACGAACGCGTGGGCCAAAAAAAAAAGAGGAGACTTTTAACAAACGGTGTTAGCGGGGGAAAGTCGAAGGGGGGACCGGCGTCGTGGTGGCGACAGAAGAAGGCCCGATGTGGGGGGGGGTGGGTAGAATCGTCACAGGGAGCGGAAAAGGCCTCCACGCTTCAGAGGGGGGAAGTACCCTTAGCCCCGCGAAAAGAAAGAACAAAAAAAAAAACGGTTCCCACTCCAGAAAAAAAAAAAGTAAAAAAGATAGGGGGGACGTTGGGTTTCAGGAAGAACTAGGAGGGTGGTCAGACGAAGCGGGAAAAGTTACAACAAGGAAGTGGGGGAAGCAAACTGGCCGCGCCCAGTATTATCGGAACAAAAACAAAAGGGGCAATAAATCGCTGGGAGAAGAGAGGGCGGCACAAGGAACAAACACCGTTGGTGTGGCCCCAAAAAGAAGACTGAAGAAAAATCAAAAGGGCACGTGGGAATATGAACTGGGAGTATGACAAAAGAGAAAAGGATGCACAATTGCAGCGTGCTGGCAGCCCTCAGCACATTCTTAAAGTCGAATTTCCAAAGTGAGAAAGATGACAGGGGAACCAGCATCAGGGGGGAGCACGTTTAAGGCCCGACTGGGGGCTGCCACCAGGAAAAAAGTAACCCGCGTCATGGAAATCCTAATACATCGGGGTACAAAAAAAAAAGTTGGGAAAGGAAAAAACCCCTCCGCCTCTGTTGTCCTGTGGGAGCAGGGGGCTAAGAACCGGAAGGCAACTGGGGGAAGCGGGTTTGTTGGTTGACATTCGGCGGGACCCCGCCCTGACTGACAGAAGACTTAACTTCCAGCGTGAAAGAAAAGGAGTGGCCAACGCCCCGCAAAAAGCCTTGGGGGAACTGGGACTTGTTGGTAACAAGTACAATGAACCAGGAGGACTGGTTCCCCCGAAAACGGAAAAAGGAAAAGGGGCCCCCTAAGCCATTCAGAAAGCCAACGGACCCAAAGTTGACAGACGCAAGGGGGTCAAACCTCTTTGGTTTCAGGGCCAAAATCGGATTTCCAGATCGGCACTGCTGGCCGCTTGATGGCAAGTGGGCAACGTCCCAAAACAAGCTCACCAAGGAGGGAAACGAGAGCCGATTGGCACAGGGAAAAACCCACTCTAAAAACCGCACAAGGGGTTTGAACGGGGG
>Ga0179593_1400223_pt1 | contig 16752 bp, 19 predicted proteins | sample CZODoug2_1_08_16_FD_185931 | JGI IMG/M metagenome (GOLD analysis project Ga0179593, IMG submission 185931) | Vadose zone soil fungal communities from Angelo Coast Range Reserve, California, USA - CZODoug2_1_08_16fungal (PacBio error correction) | ecosystem: Environmental > Terrestrial > Soil >...
ACCTCAGATCAGCCTTGAATTTGCTCCTAGGTGAGAGGAAGTTGTAGTTGAGAAGACTCTAACTAAAGCCGGCCTTAGAATTCTTCCTTTCCAAGGGCGGGGGGCTCTCTCGGTGGTGTGGTCAGCGAGGGCAGGAGAGCATGAAAGAAGGGGTGACCTTTGAATGGGAAAATGCTAACCAGAATTATCTCAAAATCTGCCGGAAGGTGACCTTTTTACTCGAGTTCAAGACCACAAATAAAATAAGGTCATATTCCTCAGGCATCGGCAAATGTACGCAACTCCCTACACTAAATTTGGCTTCAGGAGTTAAACAATCGATTAGAGGAGCGTTTAATGAGAGTGTTCAATAAAAAGAGGCCGTGCTTACAAGGTCCGACCATTTTCGTGACTGCCAAGGATGGGGTCAACTCCTTATCAGGGCCGTCCCCATTACGGAGGGCAAGTCTCCTTGGTGAAAAGGAAAGAGGACAAGTCTTGGGAAAGTTACCCAAGGGTTGAAAAGCTGGGCTTATGAGGGGGTAAGTAAATGGGGAACGGTCCTATAAGAAGGGGGGGGGGAATTAAATCTACCATTCAAAAGGGAAAGGTCTAGACTCCTGGTGCTGTGGCGAAGACAAAAGGTGACATCCCATTTTTGACTATTGCATTTCATCAACGAAAAACCGCCGATGCAAGTGTCACGGAAAAAGACTTAAGGGAGGAAGGGGGGGAAGGAGGGAAAGGGGGGTAGTCCGAAGGGTGAGGGGGGAGGTGCGGGATTGCTGTAGGAGGGAGGTCCTGGGAAAGACCAAGTTTTAACAATTACACCCGGTCCCGTAGACATGGTATCTGGGGTAACTATTATACCACATTCGCGACCGAACTTCAAATAATGTGTATGGGAGGGAGGTCTACCTACCGTTCAGCAGTCCAAACTCTTAAAATAAGAAAGGGGGAAATGAGTCTTGAAGAGGGGAAAAAAGAAGGGGGGGCCTTCGTTAGTCTGTTCTAGTTACTCACCGTGCTCAAGCTCCTTACCAGAGGCTTGGGAATTTGTGAACGCCGGAGAAATTATTGTTATATCTGAACCTTGATGAGAGGAGGGGACGAGAGTTGAAGGACAACAGTCCCTGGGGGACATTAAACTTCCAGGCATTCCTCCTCATAGCAACTAGTAAGTCCTTCTGAAGCACCTTCTGCCGGACAGTCCGGGAGCCTCCTAGGCTTCCAGAAGGGATGTTCTCCGTAGGGGGACTCCGGGAGCCAAAGGGGGGGGGGAGTACTAATTGAAAAGACTTGAAAGAGAAAGAAGGGAGTTGAAGATTCTACTTCAAAGGAACTACATCCCTTGAGGTTCAGTACTGGGAAAGGACCCAACCCGGACGGGAATAACCAGAGGAGACATGGACTACGAGGATAATTGAACATCCCCGCCCAAAAATAGCAACGTCAGTCCTGTACTGGACCTTTCGCGGGGGGGCTCTTTGGGATAAAAACCAACAACGGGCATCGGGCTGCCATAGGGGTCTCAAGCGAAGAGGAGATAGTAAGCGGCGGAGACCTATCTTTCAAGGCGGAGGACATGACAAAGAGGTGGGGGGAAGTCAGTTTTTTAAAAGGGGGGGGGGAAGGGTGGGAAGAAACCGGGGGGAGAGGAAAAAGTTTCGCTGGAACGCTAAGAGCCCTCGTGCGGGGCTACGATTTATGGGCCCCTGGTCTGTGAGACTTGGTGGTTACGAAGCATACTACCTTTGTGGAATCAGGGAGGGGAAACCGGGGGAGGAAAATGCCTGGGTGTCATGGGGGAAATAGGCAGCGACCGGAGAAAGGAAAAAGACGAGCGGGGGCTTTAGCTGAGGAAAACCCGAGTGAGCAATCAAGATGCGGGCTGCGCCACTGGATTTGGAAAGGGAAAGATGAAGAAAAGGGGGGGCCGGAGGGGAAAAGACAGAGTCACGAAGTGACCGCATGACCGTTGAAACTAGAATGCCTATCATCACCTCGGGGAGAATACTGGACTAAGTCAGTTACCGGGAGGGAACAGCGCAGAAAAAAATTTAGGAGACAAGATCGCGAAGGAGAGAGCGAGACGGTACTAAGGGACGCAGGACACAAAACCGGATTGTTTTGAATACCAAACCTCACCTAGGGGGAGGAGAAACCGTGAAGAGACTTTAAGAAAAAGGGGGAAGGAGGGTTCGACTGCCCCAGCTGGTGTCTGGTCCCTGGACATTCAATCGCAGAGGCTCCCAATCCTTGACAAAGGAACCGAGCTGGACAAGCGCCTGTGAAAAGGGGGGAGGGAGGCCTACGCAGGAGGGGAAGACCACTCATTACCATGCCTAAGCCTGAAAGTAAAAACGGCTAAGGCTTCAATAAAATGGAAACCTGAGGCAAAAACAGGACTCGTGAGGAGTCTGCGAAAATAACAGGAAGGGGGAAGAGGGGGGAGAGGTTTGCAGAAGAGACAGGCAGAACAGGAAAGTCGTGCAGAGTCCGCGGTGGGATCACGTTGCAGAAGACTTGATTTGGAAGCCGCGGACACACAGACATGAAGAAAAACCCACCACGGAGAAGATAAGTTTCAGGAGGGAAGAGGAAGGGGGGGAGAAAAAAGAGAAGGAAACGAGGGTGACCATGAGTGCCTACCAAAAAAGAGAACGGAGTGGTCCCCTATACTGTTAGAGGGGGACTTCTTGGGATAAGCAGGAGACGCGACCACGGTTGTTAGAAGGGAGAACGCGTAAAAAGGAAAGGACGAGGCAAAGGAGTATAACATGGGTAAGGAAGGTGACTTAACCGCTTCTAAGGCCCACTGCGTCGGCAGGGAAGGTGTCCTGAGTATCAGAAGATCCCCCTGGGGAAAGGGGAGGAAGAAAGAAAAGATCGTCGTCTTAAGGAGGGAACGGGTCGTGCCGAAAACTACCGGGTACGCAGGCGAAACTCCCTGAAGGGCGTGAAAGGAAACAGGGTGTCGGGAAAAAGGAAGAGGGACAAGGGGTTTTGACCCGAGAAAAGAGCGGGATTCAGTGTCTTTTGTTAGAGAAAACAGGAATCAGCAGGCTCTAGGCCAAAAGTGGGGGGCTTTAGTGACGAGGCGGAGAAAAAAGGTCAGAAGATGGTCGTAGGTAGAAAGGGTACGGTTACCGTCTTTCCAATTACTGACAGGTACAAAGTTCTGAGGTGGTCTCAGGGAACAGGTTATTGGTGAGTCCGGTGGGGTGCTCAGGCGGGGAGAAAGTAAAAGTATCGGGCAACCTCAGTTCCATCGGACCCGCCCTGGCAGGCGCACCCACAACCAAAAAGCACCTGAAGGGGAGAAAAAAAATAAACGGGTTTTCAAACTGGGTCCGGCGGCGAAATCAAGCTCGGAATCTTAACGAGAGGAGGACGGGATGTCATAAAGGTAGATGAATGGGATTCTATTACAAAGTCCTGCTCGGTCAACATACATGTCAACCACCTCGGTCCTCGACCCCCTCCCATTTTCGTACTAACTCCAAACTCTCCACTACCTCCTAGGGGTAACATTAGACTGAAACAAGATGAGCGGGCCCGTATTCAGAGACAGGGGGGCCTCAAAAAGGAGGGGAAAGTTTACGTCAGATACGTGCTCCCTTGGATGTGGAAAAATAACGGCTCATCTATCTGTACAGTTGGCTTCTGATCAGAAGCGCATGTGTTCGCGGGGGAGCAACCGGGAGGGGGGCCAAAAAAAAATTACCGGAGGGGCCCGTGGGAGGAACCTCTAAGAGGAAAGTTTGGCTTTACCTTTCCTAGGTTGGGCGCAGGGAATCATGGCTTCGCAACTGCGTAGAAAGGTGAAGGTGTTAAGGGGAAAGAACTGGAATGACATCCCTCGTCGGTAGGGGGATACAGTCTTATTGGGGAAATTCTTGCTGCAATCCGTTCCCTGATGGGCTCTTGTCAACGCGTCAGGGGAAGGGAACCCGCGGTGAAGTCTAACAAAAAAAAAGGATAAACCCCGCCGTTATTGTACAAATCAAACTGGGACACTGTAAATCCAAAAGACTGTGGGCAGAAGTAATCCTAGTTGGAAGACGGACTAATTCGGAGAAGGGTAGCAGTCCTAAGCTGCTTCACATGTCACACGGTTCCTTCCCGAGGCGAGGTAAAGGTGTGGCGGGCAAACATGAAGGTCAGAAATCGAGGGGAGGGGGTTTCGAGGTTGATTCCCAGTTACTGCCCGGACTATCTGGGGGAAAGGTAGTCAAAAAATCGGTGGGGGAAAAAAAACGAGTAAGGACCGCCGGGCCCACGCGACCGTCCCGCGAACGTTCCAACCAAGGCCGGCACGAATTCGCCCTTGCGCTGGAAAGGGATAGGGAGAAAACGCCCTTACAAAACCCCACGTATCAGTGACACGGTCCAGGGGGAGGGGGGTAAAAAAAGTAGTGAAAAAAAAAAAAGCCGCGGTCACTCACCTCCAGAAAAAACCCGGTACAAGAGGTGACGATGAAAAGGGACCACAGCATCTAGGAAGGTAAACGCAAAAGCTTCCTCCACCTGCCATCAAGAAGGCGGGGGTATCCACTTGAAAGAGCAGCTCCCCCGTACGTCGCCGTTGCAATCAAAAGGTTTCTGGAAGAAACGTGGGGCGTTAAAAAGCGCCGCAAACTCAAGTTCCTCGCAGAGCTCAGGACCGCGAGGTAGAAACTTCACATTTGCATTGAGGGATAACAAGACAAGGGCAAGGGAAAAAGCCCCGTTCCCGGGCGAAATCCCTGTGAAATCGACGCCACTAGAATAAAACCGAGGCTGCGGCCTACTCAGGACGGGACACAAGCACCCGAAAAAGAAGTCAAGTTAACCCCGGTCAGGACTCAAGGGAAAAGGAATTAAGGGGGGGGATTCCCCTGCCATACAGGAAAACCATCTAGACACGTCGTCACCACAGGGGACAGGTTGCAGCAGTCCTATGGTGTATGCCAAGTAATCAATTAACTATGCAGGAAGAGCGCGAACTTTTAACCGCCTGGTTGAGGCGAGCCTTTGTTGGGCTTGGGAAAAAGAAAGGCCTTAAAAAAAAGACCCGGCGGGGAGGGGGTGGGATGTGGCCTGCTCTAGCCCTTACACGGTCCCGTCCTTGGGACTTCGCAGACTCGGGTCTTTCCGGAACGTGAGAAACAACCTGTTCCCTCAAAAAGGGGGCAACAGGATCAAAACTCTGAAGCTGAACGGACCACCACATGTCTCTACAAAGCTTAAATTGGAAAAAAAAAACCGGCGAGGAAAAAGAAAGGTTTAACTATGATCCAAATGCCGCTCCGAGAGCGGAAGGACGAAGAGGACCGAGAGGAAAGAAAACGAGGGGCGGAGTTTAGTTCTATACTCTAAGTAGGTATTAGATAGGCACACTACCAGCTCCGAATGGAAAAAAAGTACTGGAATGAGAGTGCCGACGTAGAGAGAAAAGGGGGGAGTGAAAGAGAGGAGGGACGATCAAAGTCCTATCAGGGATCAAAGTTGGGAAGGGTCTCAGGAGGGGGCAAACGAGGAGAAAGGGGGGGACGGGACCGGTGGCAGCGACCCGCAGAGGCAATAGAGTAGAGAAGATCAAACAGGAGACCCCTCATGAAAAGGCCATACTGCAAAACAAGAAAAAAAAGGATCGTGAACGCTTGCAGTCCTATCACCACAAGAACCGGAACCGGTGAAGGAGCTAACTCTCCAGGCGTCGGCGGCAGTACAAAAGTCTCGGTGGCATGCGGGGGTCAAGGGAAATTGGCAACCTAAAGGCCTGCTGCAAAGAACGAAACGGGGGTTTGGGTGGCTATACTGAATTCCTACTGCTGGGTTATTGAAAAAAAAAACCGAAGGGGCAGGGTGGCCCCTTGCTGAACAGTGACCGTGAGACAAGGGGGGACTGGGAAGGCTTCCCCGTCCCCGGTGCAAGAGGGCTCGTGAGAAAGGGTGAAGGATATTTCAAAGGGGGAGACCCGCCCTGAATGGGGACTGACCCTAAGACCTCCAATGCAACTTTGACTCTTTACTCAAGGAACGGCCTTCGAAAGGTAATGGTGAGAGAAGGGATGAGGTCATGACAGACCCAATCGTGGGGCAGGAGGGGCAACTACAGTGGCATAAAAGAAAAAAAAGGGAAGGGGGGACAAAGTTCAAGAAGGGGAGAAGGAAGGTCTCTTGCTGCGCAAGGGTAGCTGTATGGAGGGGTGTCTTACGCGAAGGAAGCTGACCGGTGGGTAAAAGGGCAAAAGGCAAGCGGGAAAGGGTGGAAAGGGACCTGGAGACAGGATTAGGTTTTGCACTATGACACCTGAAACCTACTCTTTGATGGGAAAAAGTCCTGGAGAAACGGCACCGAACTGCCAGCGAAACCGAATCAAAAAGGGAAAAAAGTGAGGAGGCAACGGGGCTTAAACCGGCCGGCTCGTGCATCGTTTGGCCTCAAAAAGGCAAAGATCTAAGTTCTTGCGCCAGCTCTGAAAACTACGGGCTTCAACGGTGGAAATCACCGAAAACCACGCAGTAAGGGGGGGATCTTAATGGACACTGGAAAGCAGGGGGGCTGGCTTGCTGGCACAGCCCTTTGAAAAATAAAGAGACTGGGCTGCTACGGGGAATCAGTCGAGAGTCCACAGGGCCCAGTGCTGAAAGGATTAAGGAAGAAGGGAAGACCGTCAGGAGGAAAGAACTCAATACTTCTTCCTCAGAATTGCTGTTCCTTCTGGCGCGCGCTTACGGATGAAAGCGGGGAAAATACTCCCTCCTTTCCGGTTGACAGAGGTACGCTACTCCTAAAAGGCCATCCAGCCCTTCCCGGCAGGGGGAGGGGACGGGGAAAGGGTCCCAGGGTAACCCTGTCCCACGGAACTTCATACTTGAAAGTAACCACTCTCCCACCTCTGCCCAAGGCATGTTCGCAGGGCCGGGGGCAAGTGCAAAGGCGGAGCAGCTTGAAAGGGAAGGGGAGGAAAGACCGTAAAGAAGAAGAGGGTTGCGGGCATCGCCGGACAAAGAAAACGAGTAATTTCCAAGCGAACTGCTCAAGAAAACGTTAAACCGGCCGAGAACCCGAAAAAGGTGCACGGGGGGGGGGGGGAGGTAAAGAGGAGTCAACCGTTGTAAGGGAGAAGGACGAAAACTTTAGCTGAGAGAAAAAGCTACGCGCCAGTCACTAGTGAAACAGACTTTTCGGTAGAGGTGCTGGGGGAGGGGGGGGACCAAAAGGGTACTAAAAAGAAAAAAAAGGTGTCAGTCAGGCAGGAAAAGAACATAGGACCGGGTGGTCAATAGCCTTCAAAGCATACACAGACTCCGGTACCGAGACCAATCGCGGAACCGCAAGCGAGCGCGGGGAGCTGCTGCAGCGGACACAGCTGATCAATCAACCCGGGGGCTGGAGGACTTATAAAAAGGAAGTAAGTTCCAGGGGCCTTACTGGCAGGGCGAAGGGCTACTTCAAAAAGGTGCCAAACACATCCCTTTACGAAAAAAAAAGGAGACATGACATGAGCCATCCGCCCGCGGGGATCTGTTCACTTCCGGAAGAGGAAAGGGAAAAAGACAAGTCGAAGAAAAGGTCGGGAATTCCATTCTCGAGGCCTCGAACGATAAATCCTAAGAGAAGAAAAAACCGGAATGGTTTTTGGGTCTCTTGTTGAGAAAACTCCACAGCAAAGGGAATCAATACCGGGAACAACGTGACTCGATAGAAAGGGACAACTTTGAAAACTTAGGGGTAGAAGGGCAAAACTTATCTGGTAGGGGAACGGGGACAGTCCATATCGCGTACAAAAAAAACACGAGCACAAATGTAACCTACAGGATCGGCGACCGGGGGTGTGAAGGGGATGGTACGCTAAAAAAAGAGACCCCTGAGCCGAAGGGAAGCTGACCTAAACTTGACACGTCACCGCGGCACCAAGACGTAACCAACTTTAAGAACCGAAAGACTCAGGAGCAGAACCTGAAAGTTAAAGCAGGGTGCTCATAAAAAAAAAAACGCCTCGGTGGACAAGATAAGATCTAAATGGCAAGTGGACACGCGAACTGGGAAACACTTCTCGCACGCCGACCACCAATTTATTGAGCAGGATTCTTGCATCGAAGTACATAAATGGAAGTGGGGAAAAAAGTTAACGTTAATCCAAGAGATCCTCAACGCGTCTGGTCCACCGATAACCTAGGGTGCAAGTGATGGAGGTATAGTCCACCTACCAATCTAAGAGCGATAGTCAAAAAAAAATGATCAGTTCAGGAAAGGGACCATCCTGAAATAAAGGAGTAGTCCCCCCCCCCGCCGGGCCACCCCAAAAAACCCAAAAGGGAAAACATGGAAGCCCCAAAGAATAGGAAATCGGACAATTGCTCAATCGATGAGAGAAAACATCGAACCCGGTGACCAACCCAACGGCCACTGAGAAAGGAGAGCTGGCCAGGTGCACGTGGGCCAAGGTCTACGCCCGGCGCGATATCCGGGAGGAAAACTTGGACAGGCGACAGAAACGAGGACAGTTGTTCGCTAAAAAAATTCCGTTGCCGTCGATCAACGGGAAAGACTAGACTCTTGGTACGAAAAAAAAGGCCGGGTGAAAAGAAGGAAACTCGACAAACCATCAAAGGATAAAAGTCTCGCAGGAACACCCGGAGTACGGGGCGTTAGCGAGGTCTTCCAAGGACCTTTGCGACCTTGTGAAAAGGCAATAGTAGTCCGAGGGAAAAGGGAATAGACCTCGGACGGTCTCATGGTCATTCAACTTGAGTTTATTCAACTGGGTGGGGTTGAGAAAAAGGGACAAAAATCTCAAAGGAGGTGACCCAGGGGAATCGCGGCCTTGGAACGGCCCACGCCAAGTCTTTTGACAGAAAGCCTGGTTTGACATCGGTCCGCGGCAGCAGCTCCGCTCAGACTAAAAGGAAAAAGCGATTAGTCAAAAATCGCAGTTTGGAAGACTAGGGACGTCGAAGGGGAAAAAAGGGGTCGCGGGTACCAGCCTGAAATAAGACCACCCGCAGGTCCTCTTACTCTCTACCCTCACCACAGCTAGAATAAAAAAATGACCAAAGAAAGAGCAAAAAGAGCGGTCTGATCAGTTACCCCGGGAAGGTTCGCCCAGGGGGGGGGAGGAACGCCAAAAGTGACAAAGTTTGGGTCAACGAAAGAGGTTTCACCTTTTACCTGCCGAGAAAGAAATAAAGATCTTTATGCATTGCTTCTCCCCTAAGACAAAAATGTGAGTAGAGTTGGAGCAAAACCGGGCCGATGGCCAGCAGCCATCTCCGGCCGTAAGGATTCATAACAAAGAGAAACCTCCTGGCAAACTGACCCGTAAAGGACTGTTAACCGGTTCAAGGGCTTTGAATTATAAATCAGAAAAGAGAAGGGGAAAACCAAGGCCGGGGGGGTTCCGGGGAGAAAACCGACCGTCCCGCCCGCGGCAGGAAGGGGGAAGGACCTGAAATCTTATTAGTCGATTAAATCGCCAAGGAAGGCGGCGCTTGAAAAAACAAGGCATGCCGGAAAAGAGGAGCCCGAGACCCAGCCTGCGAAAAAGAAAAGAGGCAGCCCGTCATGAGGTATGGCACGAAGCCGAAAATTGTCAAACTACGAATTCATCGCTTCACGGCCTCCTGGGGACTGGAATACGGAGGGAGGGAGTAGCCGTAAATATTCTGGCACCTTGGTCACTGTAAAAGAAAAGGAGACTCTAGAGACCCTTTTGGTCCGGAAGGAAGTCAGGAAAAAAACGCTTTGGCGCGGTGCGGCCCACCATGGCCAGGAACAGCCAGGAAAACTTTCACAGCCTCTTGCATTCGTACGGCTGGAAGAGTTATAAAAAAAGATGCAAGGAAAAAAATATGACCCCGTAGGGTACAGGGCCCGCACTTGGAAAACGCTGCGTTATGAAGAAGGGACAATTGACATCCCCGGGAAAATGTGACCGCAGCCGCCCTGCAAAGAATACAAAAAAGGCAAACCGGAGCGTTCCCGGAAAGGGAGACAGTTGGTTCATCGTGAAAACGTCCTCCTTTCGCCCGGAAGCCATAACAGGACCAAAACGGGCGGTGCCGATATGACCAGTGGGAAAAGGACATAAAGAGGGCCACCGTTTCCGGGCTAAGACCGGGGAAAGTCCAGAACACCGCGAAGAATCCAGGACTTAAGAAAGTCGTCCCACGCTCCCGTACGCTCCAGAGTCTAAAGGATACAAGGGACGGTTTGGCAAGGGGGGGAAAAGGCGTCGCCCGAAAAAAAAGACAAAAAGATGGATGGGGCTCGTCAGCGCCAGGAGGGGGGAGGGCCTGAGGACTCAAATAAAGCACTCGCAAGGGGACCTCGTAGTATCCGAGGAAACACTATGGTAGTCTCCTGCCGAAAAACCAATTTAAGGAACAAAAGAAACTTGAAGTCAAAAAAACCAGCGGAGCAAACCCCGCGTCCGACTTCAGGGAAGGGGTAACACCTTCGGAAAAGGTCCAACGGTAAAAAAGTCCCCGAAGACGAACTGCGGGGGTCGGGCTAACGTCCCGCCATTACGGGGAGTGACCACTGCAGATGCAAAAAATCGGAAAATTTTCCGAACTAAGGGGTGGCCAAGAGAAGCGATTCATCAAAAGAGGAAAAACCCAGCCTGAGCTCCTATATTTCGCGGGGGGGGCAGTCAGTTAAAAACGTGGGGGTAAATGCCTGAAAGAAAAGGCCCGAGGATTTGGGGTGGGGGCTGGAAGGAGCTATCGGCCGGCGGTAAAATCATTGAGGCCGGGAGCGGGCAAACAATGGAAATCGGGCTTTCGAAATCCCGGGAACAATCCCCTTAAGGGGCACGGCTCGAAAAAAAAGATGTCCGGAGACGAAACGGGCTGACATATTTCCACAATCTTGGAAAGGAATCGTGGAGAGAGTAGACCAAAGAGAGCCGAGCGAGGGGAGGGAAGATAATTCCGAAGGAGCCGAACTAATTCTGGTAAAGACTATAGAAAAAAAAAATATAGGGAAAATATATGAGGGGAGCCCTGACAGAAGAGATGCTTTCCGTAGGACTTAGAGACTTCGTTCCTGAGGTGAAGGGGGGTGTCTCAGAGCCCAGAAAAATACACTCGAAAGATACCTGAAGGAAAATGTACGAAGGTTCTTGGGTCATGAAGACATGGTTTTTCAACTTGCAAGAGTCGAGAATTTTCCAAAGGGGACAGGGGAAGGGGGGGGGATACAGACGGAAAAAAGCGTCGTCGAGCAAAAGAGGGGCCCGGGAAGGGAATAGGTGCCTTTCTCCGAAAATCAACACCTCCCAGCAATCGGGCCAGGCAGGTCATTCAACTAGCAGCAAAGGTAACAGCACAAAGGCTGGGGGCTAAAAGAGTCTCCTCATTCTAGCAGGCGAATTACCAGAGAGTGCAGAAAAAAGTTTCAGATTTTCATCAAGAGGGCTGCTGGCAAAAGTGAAACCGACCGGGTCGGTTCGACTACGTGAAATCCACCACTTGCACTCGCACCTTATTTGGAGGGAATCAAGAAAAAAGACCTTCAGTCCTTGGAGAGCGGAAGAAAGGGTTTACCGGGGGCAGAAAGGCGGACTCTTTGTAAAAACTTCACCACCTCCCCTTCGCTGGTTCTCAAAAAAGGGGGGACTGGTCTGACCTAGAAAAAAGGGGGGGGGAACTACCGGGAATTGGCTGCCGTACAGGGTTACAAAAACTCTACTTATCTTAATAAAACCCGGCTAGAGGGTGGGGAGAAAGAAAAAAACGAGATCTCTGAGGACGTCCGAAAATCCCCGGGGGCCGTGTGGATATAATTTGTAGCAAGAAAAAAAAGCATTACAAGGATGAACGGTCAGACGAGAGGGTTCTGAAAAAGGAAACGCCGGGTGCGGAGCGTGGCGGAGGTAGGGGCGGCTAACTGCTAAATCTGGGAATGGGGGAAAAGCTCATCCTCGGACGGGTTCCCGGGATTTCTCAAAGAAATTTAAACGAGACAAAGGAGGAGACAGGAGAGAAACGGAGGTGGAAGGCCGTGCGTCATGACTGACCTTAAGGAACCTGGAAATTCCTTAATCCGAACTTCGGCTTAAAGGGAGGGCAAGAACATCAAACTGGTTCCTTCGTCTCTCAAAGGGGAGACTCAAACTGCCGAAGGAAAGGAGGTCCTCCAAGCGCTGGAAGCCTGGGACTGGTCTTGGTCACTTGTCTCCTTGGGGTTTCACCTATCCATCTTGGAGGAGAGTTAAAATTTCCAAAAGTTTTTTAAAGAAGCAAAAGAGGGAATTAAAAAGTACCGGTGGGAAAAGGGGAACTAGCAGCGGCTGTCGCTAATTAGGGAAGCATATAGTAGAGGAAACAGGTTATTCCGGAATGAACCGGGACATTCTTACTTCCTTACGGGGGGAAGACTAAACTACTTCTTCCCCTCAGGTGAGAGGTGAAAATCTGGTCCCGCAAGGAAAAAAAGAAGCGTCCGAGTGACGCGGAAAGCCACGCCGGGACAAAGGGGAGGCTTTATAACTTCTACTACGACCGAGAAAATCCGCCCTTCGCCGCAGGAGCAAAAGTCTTCACGTAAAAAACCGGGTGGGGGGTAGAATAACTCCGCCAAAAGCGTTTCAGCCTGCAAAAAAACCGACCAAAATCGGAAACATTTCAAGTTCATCCTTACCGTGAGTTCTCTTGGGAAAAAGGAAGGGGATTCCGACAAAAAACCGTTATAAGGGTGCAGAAATCAGACCCGTTTGCTAAACGCCGAACCTCGCTTGCGGCGCCGGGGAACGGGAAAATCTGAACCTGCCAGGGGAGGGAGAACCGATAGGTGAGCACGCGGTAGAGGGCCGTCAACGGGTCAATTCAGACGTGAACAATTGGCGCTTATTGATACGGAACCGCTGAAAACTACCTATTGCAGGGCAACTAAAGGGACAGGGTTGACCGAGGAAAGGAGCTAGGGTGGATCTGGGGCTGAGGCTTCAGCAATTTTGGGAGTGGGGGGGGGTAGAATAGAAGGAGGGGAAAGCCCTCTACGACCTGTGTTTCAGAGAAGGACGAGATGGACACGAGACGAAATTCCTAATAGTCGGACCTCCTATAGGAAGTTCGCGTCTTCAAGAGACACGAAGGGGGCAGAAAAAGAAGGACTTCGGAGTCGCAACTTCCGGAAAGAAAGGTGGCCCGGAAAAATCTTTAAGAGATTCATTATCCAAGTTAAAGATCAAATGATCTATGCCAAGAAATAAAAAAACCCTTCCCGGGTGAGCGAAACAAGAAAGTAATGACCCATAGCATCCTCTTTCGATTACCTTGTGAATCATGACACGAGGCACGTAACTACGCACTTTCTGGGGAGGACATTAGAAGACAACGAAGAAGGCAGTCCGTAAAGGGTGGCATTGCGCAGGGTCACCACAGGATTGGTGGTTTGACGATAGAAACCACGCCTCACCGTCACCTTCTATCGGACCGGGAATCTATCTTTTACTACAACTGGACTGGCGGGGGGCCAAAACGCGCGGGTAGGAAAAAGGGACAGCAAGTCCCCGGATACGGTAGATATCGAAAACACCCACATCAAACTTTACCACCGACGGCCGTCTGGGGAGAAGGGGGCCAGTTTATTATTTTGCTGAAACGACCAGAAGGGGAACCAGCTCATGCCGATGCGCTATTGGCGCACCGGGAAGTCCCCTGGAGAGCCTCTTTACGCAAAACAGGGAAACGAAACCCTTGTCTAATCTCCCTACTGAAAAGGAAGAGGAATCAGAATATCAGTACAGAAAAAGTGGAGCAGGAAATGGGAGAGAGACAAAGACACCGCGATGGTATAAGGGAAAAGATCCGCGAGGATCTCAGGGGAGCAAATGTCAAAAAAACTGCCCAGACGGGAGGAGAAACCGAAGCTCTAACTCAAGAAGGAAGAGAATACAACAACAAAAAAGATTCGTAAGAGATAAGAGGGACGGCCTCTGTTTCTTTGAAAAGGAGTCCAGTCTTGCGTTAAAGAGGTACAAAGGGGCTACCAGATAGAAGAAAAGGTTAGCACCACACCGATACAAAACAAATCGGGCGCGTGCTGGCGGTTTGAGAATCACCCCTCTCCCTGCAAACTTCACGGGGAGAGAGGCAGTGACCAAAACTTATTGATTTTCCTTAAAGGAGTAGCCCAGGAAGGAAGTGAGTAAAGAGGCTAAAAAAAAAACAAAGTGCGCAAAGCGCGATCAGAATAGCAATGATGCCGCAGGGGTCTCCATAAGGGTTTCTACCGAAGTAACCTCATCCTTGTCACCGCCTTTCCAGAGGGGACAGAGGCTGCGTTGGGCCGCTTTTCTCGGGGCCTGTAGAATAGTCCCGGGTCCGGGGACTGCTTGTCCAGGGCCCCTAGAGGGGAAGGGGGGGGGTAATCTAAAGACCGTTTATTCAAAAACGACCGGGAAAAATCCAGGGGAACCATGTGAGGTATGTGAGCGAAACCAAACCAACAACATCCCGGTGATCAGCTTCTCTCAGCCACCGGTGGTGGGTTCTCTTTTCTATCTGGATTCATATAATTTATAAATTTGGAGTAAAGAAGTGGGGCCGGGGGAAATGGCTTGTAAGGGTTCATGGGGTACGCCGAGGGAGGATGGAAAATCATTTGGAGGATGAACAGGGGTTTTCAAGATGTGTGGTTCAGCGGGGTTGGAAAGTCAAGCAGTCTTAAAACTCGGTCTGCCCGCAGACTTGAAAAATAAAGAGCCAGCGCACGAAACCATGAAACGTTGCTGCACCTATACTGTGTTGACAAAGTATTTTCAAGCAGAAGAGAAATCTAGGGTCAGGAGGAAATGACCGCGGGATCCTTTCGGAGAGTTAAAGAGTCTCTTGACGAGAAGCAGCCTTGGAGGGGAAGCCATGCTGCTTCCAAACCATCATTTCCTCGGTAAAAAGGAGGGAAGAATCACCAGCAAAAACGGCTCCACCCTAACGAAGCCACCGCGGAAACAATCTATTTCGGCCAATCGGGGCTGCGGTTCAAGGGAAAGAATGAAGCTATAAAAAGGGGCGCAACGAAAAAAGGGAAAGGTTGAAAAAACCTCGACCGCGGGGGGGGGAAATAAACTTCTCGGGTAGCCGATCCTTTAAGGCCTCAGGTCTGGCATTTGAGAGACCCGAAAAGGAAAGGTGCTTAAGCTTTGATCAAACGGGGAGGGCCAGAAAATCTCCATTCATGTACAGCCCTCCCCTACGAAAAGTCGATAAACGGACCGGTAAGGGGAAAAAGGCCGGGGCCGATGTGGGGTGCGGCGGTGAAGAGAAAGGTCCGTCCATGCAAGCGGCGGTATCAAAAGTTGTGGGGGTTGAGCCTTCTCCAGGAAAGGAAAATTTGCTTGATTTAGAAAGAAAGTTAAGTCTAAGAGAGGAGGAAACAGGTCCCGGCGGGCAAGGGAAAACGCGTCATTGCCGGACAAATGAACCCAGCCTCCTTCATGCTTGCATCGTAGGATGTATTCCCGTCAGGGAAGAGAACTAGTGAAGTCATTAGTGGAAAAAAAATCTCGGGCAGGAAGAAAGGATAAGACAAAACCGTAAAAAAACTGATTCAAACGGGGGGGCAACCGGGGACGGTGAAAGAAAAAAGCTAAACTGATACTCCTTTTTCAATTTAAAGGAAGATCTGGTCTGTGGGGATGAGAACAACCTTTGAAAAAAAAAACTGTCAAAAGCAACAAGCGGGAAAACAATAGTGCGCGCCCAAGGGGAGGATCACCACGATGCCGAAAAGGACTTACCGATGGGTAGCCCCTTCCCATGTTAAAAAGAGGGAAATGGGGTCTCCCGGAATCGGGCAGCGCAGCACGGCTGAACATGAAGAACTTTTTCTTTCCTATCAAGCTTTCCCCCGAAACAAGTCGGGAGAAACAGCCAAAGGAAAAAAAAGGACCTGGGCCGAGGACGCCCGTGTAACCCAGGGGACTCATTCCCTTGGACCGCCCGACCGCAATCCGAAAACCCAACCAAAATCCGCCCCGCGGACAGCCGGACGAGCCAAAAATAAGGAGCTAAAAACCATTCGAGGAGGGAAATGTAGGGGGGGGAATCACTTAAAACAGTGTTTATATACACTCCCAAGGAGGGGGTGAGGAGAATCCCTACAGCTCAAGGGCCGTCGTGACGCGGAAAATGACATTTTCGGGGCAAGTAACCGGGTCTCGGACAGGCCCACATGGAAAGGACGGGGAAATCCAAAAGGGGTCACCTCTACCTCCCGTATGAGCCCGCCAGAAGGGAAAGGGGGGGGACGGAAAAGTCAACGCCAGGGGTCCGAGAAAAGGTCCCCAGTTAAGCAATTGAGCCAGGAAAGGGCTGCGGCCAGGTGTACTAAAAGGAGCCGGGGGACTTAGGCACAAAGGTACTGGAACTGGGGGAGAGATGGTGTGGATGCCCAAGATCAGAAGTCTCTTATCAAGAGGAGGGAACGGCGCGCCGAGAGGGAGGGGGGGATTCGGCATTCTTTGGGGCGAGGAAAAGGGAATGAGGGCAAATCCCTTGGGGGAGGTGTGGAGTGGCCGCGCAAGAGCCAGGGAAAGGGTAAACTGACATCTTTTTAGGATACTCTAAGGGGGCAGGCTGGGGGTCTTGGGCGCCACTAACCTGTAAACCAGGAACCGATACTCTCATCTGAGAAGCTGCACCACGAGAGGAAAACAGGTCAACTGGCTAAGGATAAGATCACGGGAGGGGAGGAGACTTCGTAGGATTATCAAGGGAAAGGAAGCGCCGGAGCGGAAAGAAAGGGAGAATGCCACTATCAAGGGGGTAATGGCG
>Ga0179593_1448944_pt1 | contig 16752 bp, 14 predicted proteins | sample CZODoug2_1_08_16_FD_185931 | JGI IMG/M metagenome (GOLD analysis project Ga0179593, IMG submission 185931) | Vadose zone soil fungal communities from Angelo Coast Range Reserve, California, USA - CZODoug2_1_08_16fungal (PacBio error correction) | ecosystem: Environmental > Terrestrial > Soil >...
CAAGGTGGGGAGCTTTCACTTTTGATCGCGCGGCAGGATGTGGAAGAGAAGTGATCAATTATGATCGAACCTGAAGGGGGGACCTTGGGGATGGCTGTCATTATTTGGCTTCTGGCTTTCGGAACTGCCTCCCTTTATCAGCTCTACGAAAGGCTAGGATTCGCAAAGGTGCAATATCAGGACAGTGTAAAAGAGAAATAGACTTCGTGTCTAAGAGGATGAAAAAAAGAAACGCTGCAGCTACGAGGCACCTAGCGGTTTGATGTCTCTCATTAAGGTGACGGTCCTTGAGCTAAAACGAATTGCTAGAAAGAACTTTCGAGTCTCTGGGAGTCCCTCCCCCCGTTGCTCAGAGGCGATATGCTGCTGGAGAACGCCTCGCGGAGTTTTTCGGGGCAAGCTGCCTATTATTTTTCAAACGCGCGCTGGGTCGTTTCGGGTAATTTCACAGACTCGCTTTCCATCTAGTTCTCTCTTTCGGGATCTGTGGAGCGAATGTGCTAACCAGAACTTATATAGTGAGGGTGGGCAGGGGCGCAAGGCAGTGACCAGACAAGGAAACTGCAACGCCGGCCGGTACGGGTTGCTAAGGGTGTCCCGAAGAACACCGACGGGCGGACGAAGGGGGGGCTGCTCGGGCTCCGCGGCTTGAACCGCGTACTCCGGATACGCAAAGTTCAGAACGCTGAGGGGTAAAGGGATCTAGTGTCTTATGAGAAGTGCAGAAAAGAGATGCGAACTCGCCCGAGAACCTGAGATACTTCTGTAGCGGAATACAGGAAAAGGAGGCAAGCGGATAAAGTCATCTCTCAAAAAAAAAGATTGAACACCCGTTTGAGTGGGAAAAATCTTGAGGTGGCACCGATGGTCTGGAATCACCTGGAAAGGCCGGTGAGAGTAGTGGCTTTTGGGCTTCTTCTTGTGTACTGGAATTAATCTCCGCCACAACAAACGAGTAGGAATCGATTAAGTCACGTCCATGCCCTCGGAAAAAGTCACGCACAGAGGGCACCGGACGACAACTGAGTCATTTCTCCCTCACTGTTAACTGACGCTACCAACTGGCAAAAAACTCCAAAGGGATCACATCAGTGGTAAAACAAAGTTTGTTTCTGCAGGAGCGATGAAAGGGAAAGAAAGTTCGCGTGGGATCCGATGAGTCCGCTCAGCGATAGGATGTGAGGGGCAGAGGACGCGGAGAAGGGAAAGATTCGGGAACGAAGTATTTACCACTTTAAAATGAGAAGAAACTGGTTCATTGGGGAGACTTTGATTAGTCCCTCTTTCTTATGCTCGCTAGGAAGAAAAAGAGAAGATCAGATTAATGAAAGGGGGGACTGGTGTGTCGTGTAAAAACTTCTGCTAAAAGTGGACGAAGGTGTAGTCTTAAGTGAGGGGGAGATTGTCCGAGAAAGAAATCGCGACTGTCTTCCTGGGGCTGAAAGAATCCGATCATCGAGGACCATTTTCGTGATCGTACGAGGAAGAGATGTTAAGACCATCGAAACTAAGTATTCTTGGTCCTCCCTAGCCGATAGGTATGCCTCTGGGAGAGACTTTAGGGGGTCTACATAGAAAATACGATAAAACAGCTTCTTGTTTCATCTAATGGCGCTTGATCTGCTTAGATACTAAATCCCACATTCCCTCTGTTCTCCTGGGGTGAGCCGGCGTAGTTCTATGCGAAAGTGTTCTCTCAGAGGAGGTAAGTAGGTTCACGATGTATGGACTGTCCCCTAATGGGAAGAGGGTACCATAGGGGGGTACAAGGGGAGTCAGGTCGCGGGTATCTCCGGGACATTGGAGCTGAATGCCCCGCAAAAAAACGCGTAAACCTAAATGAAGGCGAAAAGAAGGGGGTCGAGGACAGAATCAAATACGGAGTTAAGCATCGGGAAGCTCCCCAGAGAGCACCACGTGGCACTGACGAATATTATTCTTGGCACAGGAATCCAGGATACGGTTTCCGGCGTCTTGGTAGCTAACCACGTCCACGTCTGGCGGGCTTCCTTCTTAACTTCCCGGCTTCCTTTTCCCTTCTCGGCAGTCCTGTCAAGAAGATGCCTAGTGAAAGTACGGCTGGGTGGAACTGCTAAGCTCGGGGTCGAAACTTTAGGCGAGAAGAACGGTAATGTGAACACAGCGCGGGCGGGAAACGTCGGCGAATATTTGGCATTGCGTCTACTCAACAACCCACGTACTTCTCTCAAGAAGCGACTCTAATAAAGACACCAGCGATTGTTCGAAAGGAATACCCAATACTTCAAATCTGCCCACAGGGACCGGCTCTAGCTACCAAATAACTGCCATCGGTCTTCCTTGTTATCATGCAGCTAGGAGTTACATTCTCGTCGGGAGAGCCGCCTCCGGGGAGGCAAGCCCTTTTAAAGTCTCACTCTCCCGTGCCAGTGGCGGCCTCAAAAAAAGCCGACTCTGGGGTGTGTGAACTGTCTCCGGTCCTCCAGGCGCCGGGAGAAGCCGCTCCCTACATCAGGCCTCGGAGAGCATTTGGAGTGCCTACGCGAATTCTGAAAGGATGTCACTAATCAAAAAAGACCGGGTCAAGTGACCTCCCAAGGGTTGCTGGAGGGGGGAAAAGGCGCAGTGGAGGGTGGAAGCGGGTTGTAGGGGAGAAAAGTGGGGACGACTAATCGGTAACGGCCGGACTAACTCCAGTCCCTGACCGGGGTAAAATTGCCTATTGGGGTGGGATCAAAAAGGTGATAAAAAAAGCTCTAGGAGAGAAGATGCAGGTTAGGCTATGGGACAAGAGAGTTACAAACGAGGTCTAAGAACCCCAGTAGTAAGCCTAGCGTCAGAAGATTTCGAGAAAGGGTCTGGGGCCACCGGATGAGAGGGGTGAGGCCAGCGTTGTACTGGGGGACTTAAAGGACAATGCGAGAGAGGCTAGAAATGTTGTACCGGATATGAAAACCAGTAACGCAATGTCTATGATAATCTGCCACGAAGGCGGGTGGCGGCTAAGGTCCTGTCGTTGGGGTAGGAACTAAACAACCCACCGTTGCTGAGGGGCCGGGGTTCGACGCAGTCTTTGCCTTGACCGCGGGTAGTCCCGACGTTGCTCAGGAACGAGCTGCCACCGAAATGACGGTCCGTGGAGGGGACGGTCTGAGCTCGTGTTTACAAGTGGCAATTAAAACCACGGATAGGACGGTCGTACACTTATTCCCCTTCGGTCTCCGTGCCTTCGTTCCCCGCGGTTAATGAAAGATGCATTTGGTTCACGGTTCTCAGGTCTGCCCATAAATTTGTGGGACTAAACTGAGTCCAAAGTCACATAGCCTGGTAGCTGGAAAAATTGAACACCCCTCCCCAGAGTTTTTGAGGTACATTGACTGCGATAACAGCTGTTAAGTGAGATGGGATAAAAAAAAATCCCCTCCCACGGTGTATCCATTTTGTCCGGGAGAAGATCTAAAAGGAACTCTCTCCAAAAGAGTCAAGTCTCGGATCAGTTCGGGTCCTCGCTTGGTTCTGAAACGGCCTTCTTACCAAAAACCACTTCGAAGTCAAGTATCTTTATGGCATGGACGCCTCGTTCACACGTAAAAAGTTGGGGTGGAATCTTCTGGCGGGGACTTTGAAGTCTTGGAATGTGGAGAGTGTCAACAAAAACAATTATGGTAGAAATAGATAGAAATAGGAGTAGAAGTGGAAATTCGTAAAAAGAGTGCCACAAAAAACGTGTAGCAAATAAGGGGGATAGGGTCGGGCCATTAGAAATTAATAAGCGTGAGACGGGGGGGGGGGAGAAATGGCGGGATACTGAAGGGCATCTACATCTAGAAAGCATTGATGGGAGATGAAGTGTGGTAGTCAATAGATCTCGGCCAAGTAAACCATGGATGAAAAATCACGGGTTAGTGATTTCTATCTGAAGCGGGGGGTTGGGTAGTCCGCTCCTTTATAAGATTGAAGGTGTTCACCAGAGTATAAAAACAAGGAGGTGTGTAATTGATGCGGGGGCCCCCTTTCCATAAGATCCGTGGGGACCTACCTGCAGTAATCTATTATCCTCCTTAGAATACTGCAATGTGGCCTTCGCGGTCCGGCTTGTCACAGAACTATTGGCGTTTCGTCTAAGGAAACCTTGGAAATGATCACACAAAAAAAAGACGGACCAAAGATACCGTAAAGATTACTGGGAGCTAAGACGGTCAGCAATCGGCAACGTCTACACCATCGCCCCAGAATGGGCGTGTAACAGGGGCCTAATAGACCTTTGCGTCACAACGATATGCAATAAACAAAAAACAAGGTTTACCGGGAAACCCCTCATTGTTGTCCTACGCAATACAGAGGGCTTGTCGACTGTACAGATAGGCCACTATTATTCGAGGAGCTCCGCATGTAGGACAAAATCAAATGTTGCTCCTTGGCTCTCACATCTCGTCCAAAACCATCTCCCACACGTCGGCTACGGAGCGCCTGTTTGGGAGTTCTTTTCCACGCTTCTCACGGCCGGGTAAATCAGGAAGAGAGTCAAGGAAGTCACAGAAGAAAAACTGGACAATCGGCGAAGTCGGAAGGGATCAGGGATAGATAATAGTGGTCTTTAAAATTCAGTCCACCAGGAGCAGTAGGAAGAGCTGAGAACGATCAGGACTCAGTCTCACCATGAGGACATTGTCTGAATAAATTCAGCCAAATCGGAAGAGTCATGTCAAGAAAGGAGAGGGGACTTCTTCAGAAACTTCGAGGAGCACTGAAAAGGACCTGGAAATTAGTATTGCTGTCGAGGACAAAGTCATCTGGATCACTACAGGGACCTTCAGTAGGCTCTACCTCACACGATAGTTAAAAACAAAAAAGGCTTCGAAGCCTGGTTAAGAAGCTTCGGTCTTTAGACTCACAAGATCTACTTAGGGCTGCTCTAAAGAAGGAAGAACCGGATGGAAGCAAGGTCAGGGGCTGAGGCGGTTTTGAGGGGGACATGGGTCTTAGAGGGACTCATGGCGTAAAGAAGCGTGAGAGCAAGACATCATGATAAAGGGTTCAGGATAGGTGAACAACTATATCAGGGAAGCTTAATACGGTGTTTCTAAACGGGATAGGGATCAGTTACACAAGGCTCACGGGCTGGGAACGAAGACAAGGAGGGTTTAGCTTGCAAAGGACTGGGTAGTCCACTGGACAGCTTTCATCCGAATACGCTACCGTCCGGGTGTGTTCTCAGTGTCGTAAAACAGGATTAGACCGGATAGTACCGTCAGGATGCGGGGGGCCCGTGTAGGGGGTGTCTTTCTGCAAAGAAGTGGCGGCCTGAGGCGTAGCTAAACCTCGATAGCCGAGGTGGGGGTTAAGGGGGAGGTCAGGAACATTCGAGTGGAGGGGGGGGAAGATTGTCCTGTTGAATGTCCCGAAACTGTTATCCAGCTAAAGCTATCGGCCCACGCTGCCGAATGCGGATGCTCAACGCACCTTGAGGCCTCCAGTCGTCGCCCTCTAACTACACTCCTCGGGACTAAAGGCGAGGGGAAAAGTTTCTCTTCTTCATAGGACGGGGGAGAGCCGAATCGGACCCGGGCAACGCAGAAAGTGGAGGAGTAGAAAAGAACCTGAGCGAGACGTATATCGTACTGTCGTGTTAGGGGACCGGGAAAGGATTGTGATACGAGCTGAGGGAAAGGAGAAAACTCGAGGGGAATCTAAGTTTAGAGCAACGTCAGGAGGGGGGGGTAGGAAATTACAAGGCACGGAAAGTGAAACGAGTCCGGGGTCCTTGAGAAGGGCTGGTTGTGAAGTACCAATCACCAGACTAAAAAAAAAGGGGAGGGAAGAGGAAAGCTTCTTGTGGAGAACTAGAGATTAAGACCTCCATTATCAAGAAAGAGGGTCGAAAAGGGGGCCAAAGGGGAAGAGTCTACTGGTTAGATGTTCCATAGGAGGGGACCGAGGCCAACGAAAACATCGAGGGGGGGGGGGGGTTGGAGACAAAAAATCAACAAACGGGGATCCCTCGTCAAAACGAATCGGTCTCCCGACGAACAAGGGGGCCAAATTTCGATGGGAAGCGTTTGAAAGGGGGCAAGTTATTCAAAATCAAAGACGTTGCCCCGAGCGGGGAAGGCTGAATCGGGGAAAAGCGGGAGGTCGTGAGATGGGACGCGGGCTGACATCTCTAGAAAAAAACAAAGGAGGGGGGTAGGGGAGAAGAGGAATCACGACATGAGAAGAACGAGGACACCCCTTGGGACTTCGACAGAGCAGTGGAAAGTGTAAGATATCAAATCAGTGCAACCGCACCTCGGGGATCACTCGTGGGTGAAATAGTTTCGTAAGGGGAGCGATGAAGTCACGGGATCTGGTGAGAAGTCAGCTCACCCAATATCTGGGACGGGGCGCGGGAGGCACGAAATCAAGGGAGGTCCCCGAAGAGATAATTCCCACTGGAACATAAAGAAAAGCCGGGAAAACCGGACGGAAGGGGGCGACTAAATTGACGTCACGGACGCGCAGAGCCTAGCTAAGCGGGCGACCGATTGGGCTCATGGTGGAGGGGAAAAACCCCGTCGGCAGGTGGAAAATACTGAACTGACTGGCCGGGAACTCGTCAGAACAGGAGAAAACTTGACAAGTCGGCAGATAGAAATAAAAAGGCCTACGGGGGAACACAGCGGTGAATTCTACCAGAAGAGTCCAAGAAGTAGGCGTCCGATCCAGGAACTGCGGGAAAGAATGATCATGCAGTCAACTCGTATAACAGAGGGCTAGGATTCTGGGCGTACAGAAGAATATGGGCTAGCAAGGTTCCGGGGGGTGGTTCATAAAAAAAAGGACAAGTCGATATAGCATCATTCGGACACTTAAAAAAAAACTATTTTTGGGAGAAATTTCTTCGCAGGGGGAGGCGCTTACGCGGAAGACGTATTGCCGGAAGGTCAGGGGGGAAGGTCAATTGCAGGCGAACGTCAGTTGTTCCTCAAGTCGTCTAAAATCTATCGCGGTTCCGAAGGGTGACCGTGAGGAGAAGTGCGGACGCCACTCAGGAGGGCTCGCAAGGGGTAAAAGACGGCTGTATCAAAGAGAAAAAAAATGTGTAGGCAGAATGAACTGTCATACGGAAGAGGGGATGGGAACATTCCTGAGGGGAAGGTCCGCTCTCTTTAAAAAAATCAGGGGAAATTGGACTTTCAAAATAAAGGGGTGGGTAAGTGAGCAGTGGACGTCTGATGCAGGTCAGGAAGAGTAAGTGCTTCTAATAAGTATGAACAAGCAAACTTTGGGGGATAGGATCATGCTGGGAGCGGGGAGCGGAAGCATTTATGTTCCCCAAAATGGACGAATGAAACTTGAAATTAGTGGAGTCATCCTGGCAGGAAAAAAGGGGTTCGGGGAAGAAGTAGCGTCCGATGCGGAGAAATCAAGCACGCACAGTCTGACCCGTGGAGGGTATTTTGTTGCGCGAGTTCTCTCAAGCAACCTATACTGATTCTCAAGGCGAGGGAAAGAAAAAAAAAAGTATTCTAGACCAGTTTTGTTGGGGGGGGGACGGAAAATGTACTGGGAGAGAAAAGACCAATGGAAAAGCGCCGACAGCGCATCCAGACAGTTCCACATTCGTCTTGAAAGGGGTGGGGGACTGGCAAGGGGTCATATATGTGTAAGGGCGAGCAGGGACAGTTTAAAAAATCTAAAAAAGCTGACAACCCTTCATAAGAAAAAATGGGTCGAGAGGTCAAGGATAGCGAATTGGGGCTGGGACTCGGACGAGTGGGGGGGGGTGGGGTCCGAAGATGCCGTTGTCGGTTTCGGTTAAAGGTCATTCGATGAACTCGAGATCTTCTATCTAAGTTGCTAGGGGGGGTGGCGCCAGTACAAAATGAATGTTTTGTAAAGGGGTCTTTCAAAGGGAGAAGATGTCGGAAAAAGAGGAAAAAACGCAGTGTCTAGGTTCTAATGCGGAAAAAATCCACCGCTCGGGGGGAGGATTTCTAGATCACTATGGGGGAAAAGGGCGGGGGGGGGTAATACGACCGGGGAAGGTTGGGTTAGACGGGGGGGGGGATAAATTTGAAAAAAATAAAACTAATCGCGTTGGACTATAGGTACTATGGGATACTTCCTACAAGGGGACGGGGTACACGTTGGTGTAAGGCGTGCTGTATTCGTTCGGGGGGATGAGCATCGTCGTCCGAGAGAGGCAGGTCGGGGGAAAGGGGGCTTAGTTCATAGGAGGGGGAGTATCCGCGAGGCATCATAAAAAACAAACTTCTTGGGGCCGGTAAAGGGGGATTATGGTTGTCTATGTAGAGTGGGGGGGGGCTAGCAAGGGAATTCTAAGTCACTCTAGTAGTCGGGGAGAAACATGAGGCCCGAAAATGGTCCTGGAATTTGAACTGAGTCAGAGAGGGGGCTTCTATTAGTCATCCTTTGGGTCAGGGGAAGATGGCATGACATAGAGCTAGCAAATAGGATTACAGGGAAAACTAGTTCCGACTCGGGGGGAGAGAAGCAGTTCGGGGAAAAAAGCGTGTTTGGTATGGAAAAGACGATGGTAAAAAAACGATGGGGGAGGAAAAAAGTAGGTTTCGGGGGAGACAAGGGGGGGAGTGGCTCCCTTAGATAAGCGGGTGTAAAAGTTGCTCTAAAAACAGGGGCTCTAACGAACCGACTATAGGAATATCAGAGGGGCTCTTTGGAAAAAACCCGGGGTGCTACGCTCGGGTTTAAGGGAATTATTAATACAAAGCTTTGTTGAGTAACTTCGAGTCTCTCGGAAGCGCGGGGGGAACTTTACGGAAAACTGAGGAATCGGCGTCTATCGTAAATGAAGGAGGAATTTGAGAGGACGCTAGGGCGACTTTCCAGGGGACAAAAAATGGGGGGAGGGTTGCGAATCGAACAAAAGGAGTAAACTACTCGAGAAAGGTCGGAAGAGGAAGGTCAAACAAAACGACCATTCTTGGGGGTGGGAAGGCCGGCATTTAAGGGAGCCCTAGCATTCAAAGAAGAGCGGGCAGTACCCGTCCTTCTCAAAGGGAAAAGGGATGGGCGTTCTTATCAGGGGGGGTTGCGGGAGCAGTCTCGCATGATCGAACAGGCCAGAACTGGGCTTATGGAGCGAAAAACGTTCACTGAAGGTGTGTTAGGAGAGTGGGGGTATTCTTCATAAAAAGAAAGGATGACTAACCTAGAATAAGCATCTACCCTTTACTGAGGGGGGGGGGTACGGGGAGGCGTCTTAGCAAAAATACATATTGGACGCAGCATCGGAGGTTAGGACCGTAACCGTTGGGTAAAAGCAGCGGCTAGTATAGCAAAGGGGGGACAAGCCGGCGTTAGATATCTATCAACGAATACTAGAGAACAAACACTTCTTATTGAAAGAAGAAAAAATTATGCGAAGACTGACAGGCGAGAAAAAGAAAGTAGAGGGGCTAACATATCTACGGGTAAGGGCGGTGGCCATGCGGGCATATCAAGAGCGGGACGTATCGAGGAAAAAACTGGGGGTGTGTCTGCATGGCGGGAGGAGTGTACTACGCCTAAGCTGTGATGCGTAAGAGTGAGAAAGACCCGGTGCAGCTGGGATAGAGTACATGCTTTCGCGAGGGGGGACAGAAAAACCCACCAGAGGGACATACAGTCGAGGGGGGTTGGTAGCAGCAGGTATCTGTGGTGGGAAGGGACGCTCGAGTGATGAAAGGCGGAGTGGGTTGTCACTGAGGACGACCTCGGGTAGGGAGGGAGGTGCAGGCACACCGGTGACTAGTCCTCGGAAGCATAAACGGGATACCCGCTTGCCTCAGGAAGGAATGAATCGAAGGGGGAGGTGAAAGAAAGAAAAAAATGGACTGGCTGAAAAGGTATCTCCTCTCGGAAGAACTATGGGGCTGGGAAGGAACTCATGAGGGGTGACCATGTAAAAAAAAAAAAAAAAAGTGGATGTTGGGAAGAAAGAAAACTAAAAAAATGTAAACTTATCTGGAGAAACTGGGGTGAGCTTGACATAACACGCAGAAAAAAAAACCAGCAAGATTCTGCGGGCCTCCTGCTTGCTGGTTAAAGTGAGGAAAAAAAAGACGTCTTTGGAAAATTCTCGAGGTTCGAGGGTTCTGTCTATGCCTAGATAATCTTCTGATTAACTGGGTACACCGAAACACTTGCTGTCAAACCTCACAGAAACAGCCTAAAGGGGACTCAGGGCGCCATCAACCGCGAAGGAAGGGGCGGGGTCTTGCAATCGACCGCTTGGGGGTGCGATCGAGCGTTATAATGGAGAAGTGTGACAACGGGGTTAAAAATCTGGCATGGAGGACTAAAAAGTGGACAACTAATTCTACAGGGAGGGGAGAGCCTGTAACTTGCTCATAGGAGGGGAGAGGGCGAGTTACAGGAAAAAGAAAGAAATTTCGTCGGCGAAAGTGGGTAAGGGGGGGGCATTTCCTTCGGCTGGCGTTCTAATGAAAATCAAATCAATTCTGGGGGATAAGGGAATAATATAGTAACGCGAAGCTGAGAGAACAGCTGGCACGGAAAAAAAAAAATTTTCAGTTCGGGAGGGGTCCTAAGGGAAGCATCTCGGGAAAAACTGTTCTTAAAATGTCGCAAGTCAAAATGGATCCGCAGGTCTTGCACCGTGGGCAGTGCGGAGGACTTAGAAAAGGGTGCTAATAAAAAAACAAAAAAAAAAAATTGCACCCACCCAAAAACGATTTTCAAAAGTTATTGAGGGGGGGACTCAGCATCAGATAAAAGGCTTTGGCGTGAAAAAAAAAAATGAGACGGCGAGAAAAAAAAAAATGGAGACTCTTCAATCTTCTGAGGAGGGGGGCGACTGAGAGGGAAAGGGGGCAAGGGCTGGGGTTTCTTAGAATCCGCCCTTCGCTAAAAGGTATTTCCGGGACTGGAAAACGGAGAAATGTTCCATTCGGGGCGATAGAAAAGTTCAAGAGTTTCTTATCATGGACAGTTAAGAGGAATTTAAGGGGCTCTGACGGTACAAGAAAAGTTCGTAAGCGGAGAAGAACTTTCACAACTCCGGATGGGGGCATTAAAGTATTGGAGGATTAGCAGCGGGGAAAATGGGCAGTAATGGGTAGTCGTAAAAATCAGCAGGGGGGGAGCTCGAGAATTCAGGCCCATTCGTCTTTGGAACGACGGTGTTGGCGAAAAAAAAGAAAGGGGCCAATCTAGGTGCTTCCTTGAAAGAGGGGGGGGGGGGGGGGGGGTGGGGGGGGGGGGGGGGGGGGGGGGGGGGGGGGGGGGGGGGGGGGGGGGGGGGGGGGGTGGGGGGGGGGGGGGGGGGGGGGGGGGGGGGGGGGGGGGGGGGGGGGGGGGGGGGGGGGGGGGGGGGGGGGGGGGGGGGGGGGGGGGGGGGGGGGGGGGGGGGTGGTGGGAGGGGGGGGGGGGGGGGGGGGGGGGGGGGGGGTGGGGGGGGGGGGGGGGGGGGGGGGGGGGGGGGGGGGGGGGGGGGGGGGGGGGGGGGGGTGGGAGGGGGGTCTGGGTTGTGTGTCTTTGGGGGTGGGAGATGGTTTTTCCGGAATCTTTTTCAACTCAGAACTTGTCTCTCATTTTGTGGCACTGCGCCTCACGCACCTTAGGGGGGAAGAAAAAGACAATTTCAAAGCTTTCGTGGCGTAAGAAAATTCTTGCAATGGGGGAAAGAGAATGACGACCACCTTAGAGGGAAAGGGGGGGTCTGCTTGCGGGGCCGCCAAGGAGCATGGTGCGGGCTCAAAGATCCCAAACAGGAGATTGCATTCCCCGGTGGAGGCAAGTTCACTTGTTTATTCGGCGAAAAAAGGAGATGCGGCAACGAGGGAAAAGAGTAGTGCTCACCAGGGAAAAGAGGGGACTCAGTTGGGGGGAAGTCCGTTTTAGTCGGCCCGAGGGGTGCGGATGTCATGAAAGGTGCAGCCGGTGCGAGAAAAACATGCGGAGACGGTTTCGAAAAAGGACAAATTCATGACGTAATGGGCGGTCAAAAACTGTCGCTGCGTTTAGGAAGCATTCGGAGTTATCCCCCAAAACAAAAGGCTTATATAGCGGGTCGCTCTTACGAGATTCAGTTAATGGGGAGGGAATCATGATGGGGGGGTTGTCCTGATCAAAAAAAAAAAGGCGTACATTGCTAAGTGCTGGAGATGGGACGACACGGATAGCGAACCACCCAAACAAAAAAGAAAAAAAAAAAAACCACCGAAACTGAGCAGATCGTGCTGCCGTATGAAAAGTCCTCTGGGAACTATAGCGGGAAAAAAAAAAAGTTGCCGAAGGGGCAGCCGCCCGAAGGGGGGACGAAAAAGGGCAGTTTCACAATTCTTTCAATTGGCCTGGTCTTTAGCTGGCTAGGGGAGAAGTCAGTAAGGTACGACGCCGTGTCGGGTTCACAACGAAGTGTTGTTTAAAGGGACATCACCATGAAGAAAGCGTGCGAAGAGGAGTGGAGGTATCGGGAAGGGGCGACACTTTCATTGGAAAAAAAGTCGCAAAGCAGTTAAGGGCTGGGACATGTTCAAAGTGGGGGGATCTACTGGTCATAAAAAGTTGGAGAGGTCGAAGGGGGGCTAGCCAGGGGACCCAGAGCGGAAAGGATCGAATCTACTTGGTGTGTAGTGGAAACTATAAGGGCGAAAGGGGCCGCGGTCGCTCAAGGGATCGACTAAAGAGAAAAATATTGGAATAGTTTCTGGGTGTATAGAGGGGCGGGGGTTGGCATGGGGGGTCGGTCTAGAGAGACAATACGCTTGGGACCAAAAGGGCTCAAGAGATTCTTGGTAGGTTAAAAGAATTCTTAGGGTACGGATCTGCTCCTCACAAAAAAAAAAAAGTATTAGAGGAATGAAGGAAGAAGGAACTAAAAAGTCGCTATGAAAGAAAATGAATACCTCGAGGTGCCAAAGGGACGTCAAGTACATTTGTACAGGAAAAAAGGAATGACCTAAATGCAGGGGTCTAAAAGATGCGCACAAATTTGTGAAAGCAGGTGTCGGTCTTGGTCAAGGGAAAAAAACTTGCCTGGCTTGATGATCTTTTAGGGGAATTTAGTCCGAGAAAAAAGCGGATGTGCGATTCGAAAAAAGGGGTTCGCGGGAAAGTGAGGGGGGGGGTGCGTTATTCTAATAAAGTGAGATACAGAGTATCATCTCGCTGCTTCAGTATACGCGTAAATGGCCTGGGGCTGACAGCAAATTTGGACAGCTCAAGGCCATTCAAGGGCGGAGAGTCCCTCTTCCGAACGGGAAAAGATTTTAACGGGGTCAGGGTGATGTCTTTAATAAAAAGGCGGAAAAGTCGCGAGGGGAATCAGGCGGGCAAAGCGGGGCGTCTAAGAAACAGGCCGCTGAGACCATATAAAATCGGAGATAAGAGAAAGTTCCCAATGCGATGAAAGTGGCGAGGATGGAAGGTAAAAAAAAGAGCGAAGGGAAAAGCATGCTCCTTGAAAAATGAGACTAAGAATCTTGACTCCGGGAGTCCGCTTAAAAAGTCATCAGGCGATGCAGGGAACGTCTGTTCGAAACTATGAGCGCTTAAGGGATGAAAAAGAAAAAAGGGCATATTGGCGCTCATGGGGAAGAGTACTTTATCAGTAAGAAACGTCAACCATCGGAAAACACTACCATCGTGGGAAGTGAGTAGATGCCGGAGGGGAGTGTCTGCCATGGGGTAGCTTCGACTGGTGGCGGGGCGGGTTCAATTTTAGACTTTAAAGTAATGAGAATGTGGAACGAGGGGGGGGGGGGCTCAGGCTCGGGAAGGGGCGTCGGGGGAGACGAAAGGGGGGGGTTACCGGTCCTTCGAAGCGTCACCTGAAACGAGACCAGCGGAGAACATCGCGAACATTCTTCAATTGGGGAAACATAAAAAAAACGAGAGGCGTAAAATTACGCCGTAAGTAAGAACTCATTTTGGCATCAAACCTTGGGGAACATACATAGGAGAGGGAGGGATCGGAGCAAGAAAACGGTGAAGAGGGCTGAAAGAATAGAGCACATTTCTTTCGTAAATAGTCTTTCGCATGTAAAAAGGACCGCGGGGGGGGACTTGGGACTCAGGGAAGGACGAGAAACGGAGCGTGGGCGGGGGCGTGGCGTCAATTCCGTATGGCCTAGGGGAAAAAGATTACGACGGGGAGTAACTGGCAAAAGGGGCCTATTCTAACTTAGTCTGAACGCTTGCTATATTGGCCGAGGGAATAAAAACCCGATGAGGTAGACGAAATATATTAAAGTATGGCTAGAAAGAGTTATGGGATTCGAAAAAACGAAAATCAGGATTATTTGTGCGGTGAGATCAGATCAAGTAAAGAAAGATGACCGGAGAGAGGGGGTTCTCTATAAAATGGGAAAAGCAAAAAAAAACAGGGGTCTTAAAGATTTGTGAAGATTGATGCTGGAATAAGGGATCTATGATTTCTGTGCCCGTGCGAGTTTAGGAATATTAAAAGGGCACTAAGCGTTTGAAGCTCCTGGGGATCGCAAGGTGAGAGAGGTAGGGGGAATTGAAGGAGGGAGGAATGAGAAAGAATGGAAGAGGAAAAGAGAAAGAGAAGAAGAGTGGAAGGGGAGGTGACATAAGAGGGGAGCAACTGACAGGGGGGTGAGGGGGAAGGAGTGGGCAATGGGGGGAGGGGGGGAATGAGGAGAGGGGGGAGGGAGGAGGGAAGGGGAGGAAGAAGTGAAGTAGGGGTGGGAGTTCGAGGGGGTGCAGGAGAGGGGGGAAGATGGGGGCGGGGGAGGAGTGGGGGCGAGGGTGCGGGAGGAAAAGAGCGGAATTGAGTGGGATGAAAGGAGGGGGGTGACGATGGGGGCGGAGAGTTGCTGATATGAGTACGGCAACTCCAATCTTTAAGAAGTGGGATGAGCCTAGAACATGCACTCTTATGGCTGTGTAGAACGAGGTCACCAGGAATTTCTGGAAAAAAAGACCTAATATAGTACATGGGGTTTCTCAACGTCGAAGTTGTCGAGAAAAAAAATCTGGGGGTGATCTTTGGGCTCGGAGGGAGACAAACAGGACCAACCTTGGCAGGCAGCGGTCAGGTTCGCAAAGGGTTGGGGGCCGACGACTGGGCGGGGGGGGATGGGGGGGATAAAAGGGGGGTGCCAGGGCGGTTTCATGGGCTAGGATGAGAAAAAGCTACAAGTGTGGTTAGGCTAGAGGGGGGGGACAGAAAGCTGAGGAAAAGGGGGGGCTGATAGGGGGGGGGGCAGGTGATAGATGGGTTGAAAATTCGAGACAAGATAAAACTCAATTACATTCGAGGGGTGGCTCCTAGGGCAGGGGGGTCATTTATAGACTCTTTTAGGGGGTTGATATATTCGTAGGAAGGTTGACCTCGTCGGGTGGTCAAGGTGGGTTGCGCCTGGGAAACGTAGCAGGCGCTCTAAATACTTGGGGGGGGGGGCACGGTTATCAGCTATGGGGCCGGGAACTAGAGAAGAGGAAGTAGACTCAGCGAAAGGCGGGGGGCGAATCGGGTCGTGCTGAACGACGGTGGAGGGGGGGGTGTCTTTCAAAGAGGGAGGGTAGAGAAAAGAATCAGAGTAGTGTTAGGAGACGGGGGGGGGCACTGTCAAGGGGGCATTGATTGCCGTACGGTCGAAGTGGCAACTGATCCACAGAGGGATTGCCAAAAAAAAAAAATCAGACTTCTAAATTGGAAGGCGGGGAAGGAGCTTGAGAGGGGGGCCATTGCAGGAAATCTCACGCCTACTAAGGCAGGGGTCTGGGTATCATTTATCCTGAGTGAAGAGAAAGAGACCCTCATAATAAGTTTTCTCTCATCTAGGAATCACATTGGCAAGGAGGGTCGCAGGCTGGTGTTCGGGAGGAAAAAAGGGCGTGTCTTCACACAACTAGTAGAGAATGAGTTCCTGGGGTGCGTAAAAAAACGTCGGTTTCCAGCAGTGGGAAGGGGACATGTCCTGGAGGAAAGCGACATGCAAAGGCTATCTGCGAATCCCGTCGCAAATCCAGGGACTTGGCGGGTTGGGGGGGGGGGGGTCTTGGAGAGGCGTCCGAATGAACTGCGAGACGCAAATGGATTTTCGTAGGTCGTCACCGATTGGGAGGGGAACGTAGAACGAAATTCCTGGGAAGGGACGCCAGCCAATAAAGGATAAGGATATTTATAGACGATTTCAAATGAGTCGATCGCACAGATATGAGAGACTGGGGAGGGTTATGAGTGCGCTATAGTAAGGGGGGACGGGGGGCTTCAAGGAGTTGTACGGAGGAAGATTTCCCAATTTTCCAAAAATGGAGGGCTTAAAGGGTCTTTTAAAGAGAATGTCATAGCGGATAAATTACGAAAGAAGAGGGCAACGCCAAGTGTATCGACAGCTCTGCGGTTTAAGGGGGGCAGAAAACCATCTCATAGTTATGTCTGCAAAACGGTGGGGGGGTTGACATGAGTTAGCGGGGCTAAAGTCACAATGAGAAGAGTTAAGATTACGCGCTCTGGAAGCAGGGGGGGGGGATAGGGGAGGCGCCGTCTCCGAATATTATGAACGTGCGGACAATTCAGGGAAGCCAAAAGCTTTTTATTGTAGGGGGGGGCTACCGCGAAGATCTTGGGGGGGGACCAGGATGGAGGGGGCATGCATTAACTATGGGGTTTTCAAGTGGGCTAACTACAAGCGCGTCGGGTAAGGGTGGGGAGGGCCTGTTTAGGAAGCACTGTCCATGTGCCTTCAGGAGGAATACCGCCGCCAATGTCAGGGTAGGGGTACAACGGGGTTTCGCAAAGGGGGGGGTTGTCATTGGTTGTTGATTAGAAGA
>Ga0179593_1503249_pt1 | contig 16752 bp, 20 predicted proteins | sample CZODoug2_1_08_16_FD_185931 | JGI IMG/M metagenome (GOLD analysis project Ga0179593, IMG submission 185931) | Vadose zone soil fungal communities from Angelo Coast Range Reserve, California, USA - CZODoug2_1_08_16fungal (PacBio error correction) | ecosystem: Environmental > Terrestrial > Soil >...
CTGTAGGAAGATTTGTTGAAGCAACAGGAAGAAAAAAAAATAAACCCCAAAAAGTACTGAATGGAATGGGGTTTGAAACCAGGAAAAAGGACGCCCTAAAGTGACAGATCCACGGGGGTTTTCGTCGCAGACCGTTATAGCTCAAAAAAAAACAGCACACTTCAAAGGGGACTGTCAGGGGGTGGCTCATTTCAAACCAGTTGGGCAAAACCAATGAAGCATTGCAAAGATCAGTTCATACCCCCGGAAAAGAAAGGCCTCTTTGCGCAGTGGGGGGGAACTCATACAGGGATCGGAAAAACCACACTTCACCAGAATGGGTCAGGGCAGGGAAATCATGTCAGCGCAATTTTTGGGATTTGTGAACTGGGGGGGATTGCTGGGAGAATGAAAAGTGAATCCACCGTTTTCGTGGCGTTGTTAATTAAAACGAAAGGAAAGGTGGGACTTATCTGTAGCAAATGGGGAATGAAACTTCAGGATGATGGAAACAGACTAGAACCGGTTAACCTTCTTTTTTAAAGGGGAGCAGAGGGGTAGCAGCCCAAGAAAAGGGGACCGAATTGCGAGGCATTCCACTGAGGGAGAAGATGGGGGGAGATGAATGACTCACAAACCTTTGGAAAAAGAAGAGAATCACAGACGAACAAGGGGGCCACGAGGTGAATTTAAGCACAAGGCCCGGGAGGGCTCCAATCTGACCATTAAAAAAAAAGCCGTAAACTGGAGAGGGGGAACTTGGGGGCACAGAAAAGTAATTTAAGAAATATGGGAAGAAGGTCCACAAGTAGCAAGCGGGCTTCAAAAAACAAAATAACCGGACTGGGGGAACCACATCACCATTTAAAAAGAACAAAAGGGAGGAAGGGGGAATCCAGAACAGTATGCGACAGTGATGGCAAGAAAAAAAGTAAAGGCTACATATCAAGGGATCGAAGTTGGAGGTTCAAAAGGGGGGAATCGCCAAATAACGCTAATCCGAAATGTGGGAAGGTTTTTGACGCACTAACGCAGGTTACGAAAAAAAAAGTGGGGGATAAGAGGACGGTGTAAAGGCGGGGCCACGTAAAGGAGGGCGGGTTCGTGTGTGTATGCCGGGAGGGGGAGAAGGAACTAAAGCAGTGTCAATGTTTTGAAAAACAACAAAGACACAAAACGAAACAACACGACGGCGAAGCACGACAATCGGAAACAATCGGAAAAAACAGACCCCATAGTAGGGGGAAAGCACTGACTGAAGCTTGCGGGAAAGATAGGGTGAGGGAAGACAAATGGTACTCACGGAAAAGAATCCATCGAACCAAGGGGGAATTTCGAAAGTTACAGTGCACCGTAAGACGGGAGGTTTAGGAAAACCTCTAAGAAGGGCAAAGATAAGGGAGAAGACTGCGTTTAGGAAGGGGGGTCTTGAGCCTCTGTGAGGACGGGAGAAAATGGATTTTAGTCAGGGAAACAAAATGATGGAAAGGACAGCTGAAATGTCCACACACAGCAACGGGAAGTAGCTCCAGTAAAACCTGTCAGAAAAAAAGTGAGTTTAACAATTCGCAGGCGGGTGTCGCGAAAGGAAAAGGCCGTTGGCTTCTACAAGGAGTGAGCTCACTCGTTTGGGGGGTAAAAAAGTTTCAATCCGGAGGGGGGGAAATTTCAAAACGGGAAGCTAAAATCGGTAAAAACGCGGCCACAGGAACCTCATCCTCTTACACAGTCTGTCAGAGTCAAGACGTTCAAGTACTGGAGGGTTGGGGACCCCGTAAGTCCACGCGTTCACAATCACCGATCTTATCCATACCGCTCCATTTTTCGGCACGAGGAAATAAGGGGGGGGCAATCTAAGAGAGACGTTTACAGGACACCGGAAGGGTTCCAAGTAAACAGTTAAAAAATCTTTCAATCTAGGACAAGTCCCCCTCCATCCTCTGGCAAGAGGAAAATTTGAGGGCGGAAGCAAGTGAAACCAGGAAAAGAAATCACCCCATCATCGAGGCAGGAAAGTCGGTGAAGGAACATGGAAGGTCAGTCTCGGGAAATTACCAGGATAGGAAAAAATGGAACACGGGTCTCGCCTTGAATTCGGACAAAAGGGGGATAGCAATCTGGTTGGAAAAAGAAAAAGTTGGAGATGCGAGCCAGACGGGCTTGGGGAAGCCTAGACATCTGTTACATTGACCCTGAACTTGCACCTCGGGTGCGAATCTCACGGACCCCAAGTTAGGAGCCAAAGGGCAGAAAGAGAAAATTCGGCCTGGGAAAAATTATAAGGAGACAACGGGGAAAATCTGCCCGAACCAAGGGGACGAAGATAGAGTACAGAGGGGACCCCGAACAATATTTGTAGACAAACGGGGGAGGAAAAGAAATAATAAACAACATTGGGAAGAGACATTCCAAGGAAAAGCTACATAAAGGTAAGAAACTTTCAATTATGTAGAAAGCACTATTCGCGAAGGTGCGGTGGTAACCAATGATCTCCAGGGAAGGGGGGGGAGGGTATCAGGGTCCCACGCTATAAAATTTGTGAGTGTCAACTTTGGAAATATCTCAAAAACAAAGGGAAGGATGACATCTATCTTCTATGGAAAACTGAAGTGACAAGAAAACCGTCCTGAGATCGCTTTTGAAAGCACGTGGAGAAAGACAAATGCAGAGAGATCATTGGGGTTAATGGGGAACGAGCGGGGTTTATTTGTGTCATAAGGAAAGTATACCATTGATTGAGAATGTTGAAAGGGCAAGAAAATGTTCGGTGAAGGAGACACGTAACTTGGGAAGTCCACCCAGGAAGGAATCATTAGCTAGCTTTCTCCCTTTGAAGAAAAGAGGGAGAAAGGAGGTCCCAATGGGGGAAAATTGCTGCACAGATGGAAGGTTCCAGTAGTTACAGGTAAACCAGAGATGTAAGAAAAAAGCTTGTAGAGATCTTGGGGAGGAAGACTCGAAGGCTAAGCAGAGGGAGTGAAAGGAAAGGTCATAAGTAATATGAGAGGTATACCACTCCCAGAATCGCGTCACAAAGGGGGGAAGGGGGGATCGAACAACTTGCTTCAACCTGTTTACAAGGGGGTCAAAAAGGAAGAAGGGGTTCCAGTTTTAGGGAGGAAGGAACGGAGAAAGGACAGTTCCGGAAAAGGGAAGTCTCAAACTCTTCAGAATGAAGGGTTGGACAAGGTAATGAAGGAAGGAAAAGCCTTGAAGAAAACGGTGTTAAACAAAGAAGGGGGGGAAATTGGTCAGTCGGAGGGAGAGGTGGCATGAAAATGGGACTTGGGCACAATTGTGGGAAAGGTCCGCTGAGGGTAACCAGACAACGGTCCCTCGGGCAAAGAATGAAGGTAGGGGAGGGTATAGTAGGAAAGAGTGGGGCCGCCGCGTAAAACTTTACTTGACTAAGGGATCCCCGGAAGGGGGGGTAAGAAGGAGGGAAGGGGTCAAGTCGGAGAAGGCAGATGTAGGGCGGGGGAATGACAGTCTTAACTTTCATCTTAGGGAAATACCCAAATGGGAAAACAACAGTGGAAAAAGAGAGTGAGGAAAATCAGTAGGGAAGGAAAACTGATAGGGAAATATCAAAAATTGGATATGAAACCTCCCGATTGGGGGGGGCTGAAAGGTGGAGCGCCGTCGAAACGGTCGCAGGGGGGAAATGGAGATGGCCGTCATTGTCATGGGGACGCAAAAGAAAAAAGAAGCTTGGAAAAAAAAGCCTAAAATCTTCTCTGCACAAACAAAAAACCCACAAAACAACAAAAAAAAAAAAAAAAAAAACAACCAAATACCGACAAAAAGTATAGAAGGAAGAGCGCGAGGCTAACCTTGACGAAGGAAAGGGGAGCCCGAGGAACCTTATCTGGGACGCGGGGAGGACAAGGGTTTTGTCCAGGAAAAAAGGTGAAAGGTTAGCTGAGAACGTGTGGTGAAAAATAATCTATAGGGAAACTCAAGAAGAAGGAGGGCAAGGGTGTCTGGGAAAAAAGATTGAAGGTGAAGGGGAGTATACAGCCATCGGCTTGTGGAGTGGGAGGAATGGTTTGGAAGGTGGAAAAACGGGGTTTTTTCTTGCTAGGGGGGGAGGGGAAAAGGGAAAAATGACAACCCGAACCGAAAAGATAACCTGGGGGAAAAGACCTGTTAACGGTTCCCGATTACTACACCAAAGTTTTTGACGTAATAAAGGGCGCATACAAAACCAGGAAGGGCGGAGGGAAGTTAGGGGCGAGGGCAACAGTTGCACGAAGTTCGGAACTATTCGGCTCCCCTGTGCATCTGGTGGACGCATGCAGGGGAACAGGGAGGGAGGGAAACACCCAACTGACCAGGACATAAGACACGGTCAATCAAAGGGGGGGGGTAGTTGGTGGGGGGAACTTGGTTTATTCTTTCAATAAAAGAGTCCAGTGGACGTGGCTGTGGGCGTGTAACGCCGACGCCGGCTGGGGATAGGGATACAATTTGATTCATTAAAAAGTGGGAAACGAAAGAAAGGGGGGCCGGGATGCGGGGGGGGTCTAATTTTTCTCTCTTTGGTAGCCGACAAGCCGGTGGGACCGACTGGGGGGAGACTGCAGGGCACTATACGGGAACGATTGGGGGGGAAAAAACTAAACACCAAACACTTATTATGGGAAGGAAAATAGAAAAACAATCTACCCGAGGGTGGCAAGCCGTCAGAATTAAATACTGCTGGCAGGCTCCCAACTGCCGAACAAAGGCGCAAATCAAGTAACAGCATTATCTAACTTTTCGAGGTGGGAAACATAACTCATGACATCAATCTGTTGAGAGATACCTGAGGGGGGGGACCAAAGAAAATTCACAACGCAAAAAACGAAACGGGAATTGACCTTCGTTTAAGGTCGCGGGCCCATACAACAAGGGACAGAAAAAAATGAGACGGTGAATAAACATAAAAGGAGGTGCCTGAGTTTTTCCCACGCCGCCAGGTAGCGGCAAGCACAATGGGAAATTTTAAGGACCGGGAAATTTGGGCCCAACGGTTGAAAAGGGCAATAACGATATAGACCTTGGGGGGTGGGGAGCTTAAGCCGAAAGACAAAACCCTGGGGGTCTCGCAGGAAAGGTTGCAGTGTTCAAAAAGCAATCTCCGGTATGCATTTTTTGGGGGGGTCGGTTCAGTATTGGCCGACTTCGCCGGAAATTTGGGAACACAAGTTTTCCAAAATAAGAAACGCAAGCACAACGTAACTACGACCAGAAAAGAAGAGAGGCCGCAGAAACCACACATATGAAAGGGGGCAAGCCAAAAGAGCTGGGGCGGTAGAATAGCGTCTGGGGAAATGTTAATCACTGTCAGAAATACCAAAAGGGGGACGAGGCAGGAAAAAAATGGGGGAAGGGGAACCCTAAGAGAAGAGAGAATGGGGGGACAAAGGGCTCCAGAAAGGGAAGGGCAAGGGGGAGACTGTTTATGAACAGGCATGAAGGGGTGAGTTGGGAAGTGCGGAAAGATGTTCGACGGAAAACTTAGGTCAGGGCCCCCAGAAAAGAAGGTTCCTAGAAGAAAATTGCAACCCGAACAGCGAACCTTACGGGACGGAAAGGAACTGAACCACCTTCATAAAAAGAGGGGTTGGGAAAAAAGAAAAGAAGCAGCTTCTATAGACGAAATAATTAGGTTTCAAAAGGAAAATCCCCAGGGTAATCACACCTCCGGGGGAAAATTGGGCACACAAGGAGGATCGGGATGTAAAACAAGTTCCCCGTGAAGAAACGTAAAAATGCTACAACGTCTACCGTCGTTCCGTCGGGAAAAATAATATTCAGGGAAAAGATTGAGGAACGGGACCTTGTTAACACGACGAAAAAAAAAGAGTTAAAACGGGCAGTCACGTCGTCAAAAAGAGCACTCTGGAGACAAAAGATATTGAGCACGGAAGGAAAGACGGAGCGGCTAATAAAGCAGGAAATTGATCAAGGGGGCAAACGGGCCTGGTGCAAGAGACCAGTTGACGTGCAAAGGTACCCTCGCCAAGCCCGTCACCCGAAGATTTGGGATAGGACCCTTGAGGCAGGAAAAAGGAGGAGCGCCACGGTCGGAGAAAGCTGCCAAAAGCAATCAACGAGAATCAGGAAAAGTCGTAGCAGGAATGAAAAAGGGAAGGAAAATGGTTGGCTTCGGAGGTACGGAAGCTAGGAAACAATGGACACCGCGAGAGGTGTGAAGAAAAGGGTCAAATGTGGACAATTCTAGGGATGGAGAAAACTCAATGTTGGGAGGAATGGGACGGTCTAAAACCTTGGGAGACATCGCAAGGGATTGGAAGTGGGGACCTTGGCGCGGTCACTAAAGGGATTAGACAAAAGGAGAGGACCGGCATACAGATTGAGAAGCTCAATTCCAGAAGAAAACTGCGTGACAGGAAAAGAATGGGGCAAACTCCTTACGTGGACCGAAAGAATGACCGACAGAGGACAGACGGTGGAGATGGGTGACCGAGGAGGCAGATTAAACAATTGGTACTTTGGCAGTACGGAAGGGGAAAGAGACTGTAGACCAACTAACATTGGAAATAACTTCTCGGGCAAAAAACTCGCGAAAGAAGGTCAGACAGGTGCACGGATTGGAAACTAAACAAAAGCAACTCCACGGGATGACTGAAAAAGAACATTTGTCTTTTATAAAAAGGGGGGTCAACATAAGAAGAAGGGTGTGAATAGGGGGAGAATACTACGAAACAAAAAAATTAGGAGGAAAAAGGAGAGGGATCTTGAAAACGAGTGTAACTAAACCTGGAGGGAGGAGTTGAAAACGTTGAAAAAGACAAAATTAGGTTTCCTCTCCGCGAGTAGAGAGGGGGTTTGAACCAGAAAAAAAAGAAACAACGAACGTATGATGATTAGCAGGGTTGGCGCGCCGTGGCGACGGAATGGGAATGGGGAACGCCGTCGGGAAAGTGGCAGGCCTGCCAGAGACCGAAGCATGCTCAGAAGGAAATCCGCTTGATCAAGGCAGTTGTCGGGGCCCCTTGGGGCGGAAAAGGGGAGGAGCGGGGAGGTCCTATGGGAAAGGGACAAGAAGGTCTGCAGGATTCCTCTTTGGGAGAAATCGGGGAAAGTGCCAGACTCATGGGGGAGCGAGGGGGAAAAGCAAAGTAAAGTTCAAAATAAGGAGAAGTCGGTTTACGAACTAAAAAAAGGGGAAAAAGTAAAAAATTTTGTGGCGGTCCAGATTAACTAATCACCAAAAAAAAAACTGAAGAAAAGGGTAAAAAAGGGAGGAGCCTTGCAATTGTTCTAGCCGGTAGAACGAGCCGAAAACCCTCAGTTCCGCGGGTTCTGATCTAAAAAAATCTTCGAAAAAAAAGGATATGCTTGGAGGCTAGGAAAAGGGGGAGACTGTACTTGTCAAGCAGAAAGAGTTAGAAGGAAGGGACTTTGAACTTTCTGTTAATATGGGGTGCCGGGGGGGACGGGAAAGTGACCAGGGGGAAGGGTCCGGAAATACCCTGGCTGAGGCCAGCGAACTGTAACTCGGATAAAAAGATTCTGGATCAATAATTGGGGAATGGGGAAAGGCTTGGTCAGGAAGGTTACAAATGATCTCAGAAAAAAGGGGGAAAAGAAAATTCCTGTAATAAAAAAAAACAGCCATAGGAGGGTGAGGATGCCGACTGGGTGACCGTTCATCGCACGGGAGAGAAGTTGAAACAAAAGAGGAACTAGAGGTTTGAAAATCTAGTGAATCAAAGAGGGTGGACGGAAACCGGCGACATTTCGGAGAGGAGCTGCTGGAAAAATTCCCCGCCAGGGGGGTGTTCGGAGGTAAATGGGAAACGCCAAAAGGGGAGCTGGGGGGGAAAATGAGGATGTCCATTCATATGTCATGGACGGGAAAGAATTTTGGGTCAGACCTCAAATCTGGCAGAAAGAAAGACACCCAACATTAAACTTAAGGGCCAAAGAAGAGAGAAAAATTAAAGAACCTTCCCAGGGAGAGCAAGAGGGACCATTATAGAAATACGGTGAAGAGTTAGGGGGAAAAGTTTCACCTGGTGGTAGCGGGGGTGAAAAAAAGGTTATATGGAAACGAGAGAGGGGAACTACACAGCAAGAGCGGAATGCGTGCGGAAAAAAAAATTTGGGGTGGACATCTAGTCGTGTAAGATTGGGGGGGGAGTTTACCGGAAGAGGGATTGTTCGTGGAGGAAATTGTTGAAAATAGTTGAAAGTGGGCTGGCTATGGAAAAAGTTCAAAAGGAACCCCAACAAAACAATAAACAGATACTACTGGGCAAAAATCCCTGGGCAATCTCCAATCTTAACCGTACCGGGGGGGGGTGTCCGTAAATCATGGGGGGTCTCGGAGCAAAACAACTAAGGTGCCGATAACGTTTATGGGCGAAGGTCAAAAAAGGGTTTCAAATCCCGGGAGAAAACTTTTTCGATAAAAGGGGGGGACTCGACCGCTACATTGTCGGGACACAAGAGGAAAAAGACTCGGGCGGGGAAAGGGAATCGGACTTGTTTTTTAGGTGTGAAAGGGGGGGAGAGGAGGAGCATAAAACCCGTTATCAACTCCAGACGACGTTTACTTCTCGGTGTAATCGGGAGCAAAGAGGGGGAAAGGGGAAAAAAGGTTAAAAAAGGCCAGGACAGGGGAGGAATTTTCGGGGGGGTGAGCATTGGGCGAAGGACAAAGCCGGTGAAGAACGGGAATGGCCACTAGACGGTTGAGAATCTGTGGGAAGAAGAAAGAGAAAAACAAAGAGGAGGAAAGAGAGAGGTTCCCAAAGTCGGACTAGATATGGCTGCCGGGTCGCAATTTAAGGCAACGTCGGGGGGGAAGCAATGCGAAAAAGCTGAACAGGAAGGGCGGATAATTGCAAGGGGCAAAGCAAAAATTGTGCAAGCAAGGTGCAGTTGAAAAAGGAAGAAGAAAAAGGTTCAGGGTAAAATCGCACATCCCACTAAAAGAAAAGGAAAGTTGGTAAGTAACTCCCATAACCATTTAAACAACTAAGAAAAATTATTGGGAACGTAACAATATGCGGAAGTGAGAAAGTTTTCCATCGCCCGTAAGGCAAACTGCTAAAAAAAGTTGGGTATCTAAAGTGCGAAGAAAAAATAAAGGTGGAAAAAAAAAATCCCATAACGCGCATCTACAGTTGAAAAGGTGTTTTGAAGCTAACGAATATACCAAAACCTTTTAGGGATAAGAAGGGATGTAGGGTAAACAAATTGAGTCCAAAAAATACGTAATCTTTGGTCGGGTGGTGTAATTGCAAAACTGTTTGTCTCCAATAGCGGACGGAAAAAGGATAGTTGTCCAAAAAATCAGAACCGACACAACCGCGGCTCTACAAAAAAAGAAAAAACTGCAAACCACTACGGAAAAGGGTCAGCCCTGCAGCAACTGTTAAAGGGATGAAATAGGAGGTCTTGAGGGAGTAATCAATAACGGTCAATCTCAGCAAATAACACAAGAGGACCTGGTGAAAGATTGGGAACTACCCGGCTGAAAAGGCTTCATTGAAAGCCGGGGATAAGAACGGTCATTAGGTGAAGGGCAAACGGCTGATTTTGTAGGGCAGATGTGGTGAGGGTCACAATTTCGGAGGTTCTGGGGGGGGGCCAAAAGTATTAAGGAAAAGCAGGCATTGGCCACCAATCTCACGGGGACGACGCAACTTTAGAAATACAACACTAACCACAGTGCGGTTACAAGGGGAAAAGAAATGAACGAAGAAACCCGGGTTGAAGTCCATCACCATGGAAGGGAATAAATAGCGTGACATAGGGTTTCAAGGACGAGGGGCAGGATTGAAAGCCTGGCTCACACGTGAAGTAAAAACTAAAGCCGGATACTGCGATCAACGCGCAGCAAAGAAGAATTCTTTAATCAGTCAGGACGGGGGGAGAACTTTGGATCGACAGGCAAAGGGAGACTGGATAAAAACAGGCGGTGTACCAATCTCTCCTCTTGGGCCCAAGATAACAGGTTGGGGGCGGAGGTTGGCGCGGAGAAAAAGTCCCTTGATCAGGAAAACGACATGGTGGAAAGTAGAACCAGTTACATAGGATGATCCTCAACAAAGTCAACCACAGACATCCAGGGTTCTGGCCCAAGGCTGACCAAGTACAGAAAGTAGAAAGGGAAATGTCCACTCAAATTATGAAAAAGGAGTCCTTAACCATTTGGAAGAAGGGATTAATCTGTCGGCCGGGGTGTAGAAGGCGAGAACAATGGAGGAAGTGCAACTTGGTTAACAGGGAATTAGTGTTTCTCTAAAAGGACTGGAGAAAGGGGGGAAAAAAAAAAAAAAAAAAAAAAATCACCATGATTGGAGGTGATGATCGGGGAAAAAATGGTATGTACCGCCTAAAAAGATTTGCAAAACCGTGACCTTCGTTTCAAAACAAAATAGAAGGGATGTAAAAGGAAATATAGCCAAGAGGGGATAAGCAGAGGGCGGGCTTGAAGGAACAAGCAACCTCCCCCCGAAAGAGTTGGGGGAACCACAATTCCTAAATAGGTTAGAGCTTGGAGCCCGCGCGAGGCATGAGCCTATTTATCTTGGGTTCAGTACCCCCCCCCCAACGGCAAGTACCGCCGTCTCTACAACCGAAACATTGCGGGAAACGGACAGACGCCAAAAAGAGAATCAACCGGTCAAGACTGAAACGTAGGAAAAACTCAAATCTCGAGTATACCCATATCTCCTTCAATTGGGCGGAATAACTTTGACAACATCTAGAACAGGGAAGAAGGGGGGGGGGCACGGGGTGGCCGGATCGATACTCTCCAACAACACGGTTTTATTGTCACCAAAATGTCCCCTAAAACAAGAGGAGGGGGAGCAATTGAAACTTTTATAAAAAGCCAAAGTAAGAAGGAGCTCATTGGTACTACCGCAAAGTCGGGAGAAGTGTTGTTGGGTAAAATCCTTTTTCCCGGATGCCTTAAGTGAGCGAGTGTGGGGCGAGAAAGGGGGGTAGGCACAATTAGGTGTTTGCTCAGCAGGCGGGAAATGGGTTATATGGACCAATCAAATCAAAATGCGCGAGGGAGGGCAATGCTCTACAACTGACTAAAAAAGCAACTGGGGAGGGCCGCTAAGGGGGGAGGGTTCGCGTGGGACTGTACAAGACCACAGGGGGCACTTTCTCAGTTAGGTGATAGAGAGTGGATTACTTCTCCTTCAAAAGGGAAAGCAGGGAAAGTAACGAATCATCGGGGGAGAGTCGGGCAAAAACAGCCAATCTCCAATGGATGTGGTCGAAAAAGAAGGGCGGAAACCAGGTGCGACTGGGTAGAAAAACAATGGGGCGAGACGTGAACAATGGGGGTTTCTGCATTGAAACTCGGAACAAGACAACATTTCATTCCTGGGCCGGACTCAACGACGATCTAAGTGTTTGGAGAGGGGTAAAGAGATGAGGGCAAGGAAGACCATTGGTCCGCAGAAGACATGACGATGGAGGGGGGGGGGGAAATTTCTTTCGGGAAAGATTGGAAGGGCTGTTCGACTGAAAGTTCGGGGTCCGGATCAACGACGCTATCTTAGGACCGCGCACAACGGAAAAAATCTGGAGGGATCAATATTTGGGGAAACGGGGGAAGTGAAGAAGGCAAAGAGTGGGGACAGGCCGCGAAAGGTGAAATGGAAGCTGTCCTCTCGCTTACTAGGTTGGCCTGGGAAAGAAGATAAGGGGATACGAGTCTCTTAAATAGCTTAGTTAAATCAGAAGAGAGTGGGAAACTAGCTTGGGACCGCGAGGGGGGGATCTAATCAGGGTATGGGGAACGTACCGTTAAGGAAAATTTCTTCATATGGCGAGATCCGAACTAGTTGGGGTCAGGGAAAATGGGAGCGTCACGTACGCCGTTTGGTTGGGGAAAACTGGAAAGATTCAATTGATGGTCCGACACGAAATCGCAGATACCGACGCCAGCACCCTCCAAACTCACTCCCCAAACGGACTGCCGTAATAACGCAGAACGCAAGGAAAGAACCGGCCAGGGAAAAAGGCGGGGCTTTACGATCAAGAAGGGGGGTGAAGGGGAAAAAATGAGCCTGGGGGGGATCTGAGAGTGAAATATGAACCTTTTCCCTAAGAAAAAAATTGGAGAACCAGGGGGGGGATGGGGGGACAGATCTGTCGCCATGAGGAAGGGGGAGTCACAGTAAAAGAAAGTGGTATGAAAGCATATTGTAAAGTGAAGAGTTTGAAAGGTGGAGTAACCGGAACTGAATGTCGTGCGTTGGAGGAAGGGTTTGGGCCTATTGAAAATTGGTGAACTGGGCGTCGAAAAAAGGGGCCCAGAAGGAACCCACCCTACCAACAGACAGATTACTGGGGAGGGGAAAAGGCAATGGAACAGAGACTCCTAGTGAGGCATCCCCGGGTGTGGGTTGACTAAAGCTTGATCTCTCCACACCAGTCAAATGTCCTGAAGCCGGGGGGAGAGGGGTGGAAAAACAGGTCAGGGTAAGGCCCAGGATATGAAAAAGGGAAAAAGCTTGTTCGCAGTTCGCTACATGGGGATGGGTAACACATAACAATCAAAGGCCACAGGGGTCATGCTCCTTTGGGGGGAGGTTGGAAAAGGGAAGCGTCGGAAGGGGGAAAAAGTCACCATGTCGTGGACTGTTGTACGCCAGTAGAAGGATTACGTGGAAGACTCACAGAGTATTAGATTAGTAAGAAGAAGTTTTCCCTTTCACGTTGTAGGGTTTAAAGAAGTTGTGATAATGCCACGCCGTACGAAGGGGGGAACGAATGTCAAGAAGAGGTAAGAGACTGTGGGATTCACTCGGAACCCAGGAGAATCACAGTAATCATCTCTCAAAAAATTCGAAAAGATAGGCAAGGGGAGGGAATTCAAAAGGGCGGGGGGCAGCTCACATCGGGAGAAAAAACTTCGACAACAACACGGGGTAACGAAGTCTCTGGCTGGTGCCACAACGGAAGGTTCATCATCTTTGAGCAAGATAAACCGACGCGCGAAACGGGGGAAAAAAGAAAAAAAAGCCAGAAAAGGGAGGGCTATGAAGTCGAAGAAGACCGAAACCCGTTGACAACTAAAAAAAAGGCGTGAAAGGTGGTAACGCCAGCAGGCGCAGTGATGTAGCGGGGAACTGTCTAACCACTCTTCACAGGTTAAAGGGGGAGAAAAAGGGTTAAATGGTGAAAACCACTAGACTCTATCAAAATGGTTTGGGATCATCTCCCGCCGGTACTACAACACCCAGGGGAGCAAGAGGGAGCGTTTCCACAGGGCGTGTCACCCAAAGAGGAAGTGTGAGTGTGGGGAATTTCCTGGGCGACAATAACTCAGAAACAAAAGGAAAGAGTCCAACAAAAAATGCCAACAAACAAAGCCCAAACGCGGCAGGGGAAATAACACTACCACGAGGAAGGCTAGGTTCTCAAAAAAATAGGAGCGCAGAGCACGCCTGCAAAGATTAGAGCGGCGGATTACCTTTTCAGAAAAAGTGACAAATCTCATCGCCAAAAGTGCCCGGGAAAAAATGGGTCACAAGGTAGCGGAATCGATAATCAAAACCGGCTACACAAGGGCACGGAAGGGTAGTCTGGTATGCCGCAGTGCAGTGTGGGTATTGGAGTGAAGAGGTGCGGCGGAAAGGGGAAAAGGATTTAGTCTACCACAGGAGGAAAGGGAACATCCATGGGAAAACAGCAGAACTGACAAGTGGGAAGAGAACGGACTAAAAAAAAGTAAGGAAGTCAGACACTCTTTCGGAAAACTAAATGAAAAAAGGATTGGAAGTCCTCCTGAGGGGAGATCACAAACGATTTAAAAAAACGAAGTGGGCCCGGCACGGGAGCGTTATTTAAGCCAGCCCGGAGGCTGAGTAACACGGGACCTGCTCGGCCTCAGAAAGAGTGCCAACTCATCATTCCTGAAAGGAGGACAGGAAGTTAATAAAGTTAAAAGAAGTGGGACAAGTGAGGGCACGTCGTTGAACAAATATCCAAATCATCACATGGATTCCTCACCGGGGGTTTCAAATCCCGGAGTTCATACAAGGGACATTTAAATTCGACAAGTTAACAAAAAAAACTAACCCCTCGAAGAAAAAGGTCCCAGAAGAACTGTGAAAGGGTGGGGCATTAGTCAGAGGAGGGAAAAGGAGGAAAATTAGGATAAAGCATAGACATTTACTATTCTTGGGAGAGTTGGTCAGAACAATAAGTGGGGGGGGAGTCGAAGGGGGAAGGAAGGCTAGAACTGGGAAAAAAACCTAAGAAGTTTGTTGTAACAGTCGTACACTTTTGACGAATTCGGATAAAAGAAGAAGTTTGGGGGGGGGGGCTAGTGACAGGAGGAACTTTAAAAAACCTGGGTGGGGCCTCATAGTAAACCTGCGATTTCCAAATCTGAGGGAAAACGTGAGGGGAAAAAAATCAAAGAATTGAGACAAAAGCTGGATCAGTCAATGGGGATTTTTGACAGTCAACGAACTCGCACTCAAGGAAAGAGGTTTGGGGCGAAAACCAAGGGGACGAAAGATTGTGGATACTGTAAACATGATTCTCATTTTATCGGGGGGGAAGGGACGGAAAATGTTACCGGAAGGACAAAAACAAGTGGGGGGGAGCGACAACAGGACAAACAATCGCAGAAAATAAGGAAGTTGTCTAAAAACTCCACATATGTGAAAGGAAAAAGTGGACCAATGATAGACAGGGTCACCTGGGGCTGTATCAAACGTTCCATATATCGAAAGAGTTGTGAGGTGCTCCGGATCTCAACAAACCTGTGGGAAGTATCTATGCATCGCAAAGATGGGGAAAAATAAAAAAAGAATTGCTGATAGAGTGAAACCCTTTGGAAAAAAGAAAACCGATGGGGAGGTACCGACCATTCTATTTTGAGGGTAGCAAAGTGCCAGTATTAAGTTGAGCGGAGGGGTTCGAGAAGGGTCGAGGCAATGTTCTTTTGCGGTCCGAAAGGGGGCATACTTCCCAAATACCCTAGAGATGCAGCAGAAGAAACGGGAGAAGTATTTCTCTAAAAAGAGAAGGATAGGAAATGGTTCGTCACAAGGACCGAGGTTCCGTGGACTGTCCAAAACCTCATTCAGAGGAGGTCAGCGTGTATACAAAATAGGGGGGGAAGCAGGAAATCGCAAGTCTAAGAAATCTTGAAAAAGACGTCAAAGGAAAACTGGAGATTTCCACAAGGGGAAAAGGATAACTAAAAAGAAAATTGAGAGCAAAATTCAGACAGGGGGGGGGGAGATCAAAAAACAAAGGAAGAGGTTCAAAAAAGAGAGACGGTTTTTTTAACCATTGGGGGAGAGGGAAGTAATCACAAAGGAAGGGGGAACAATCAAAGTTGAATGACAGTTCGGAAAGACCACGAAAAATTCGGGGGGATGCTTGGGCAAGGGGTCGAGAGAATTAATCCACAAGAGTACTCCGGAAGACAATGAGGGGAGGTGAACGATGGATAAAGGTGCTTGAACGGGGAACGACTTTACACCAGGACGTACGTACCCCTATCGGACTCGGCAAAGTCGATAATCGAAAGGGGAACGGGGGGGAGGGAGCGAAGGGGGAGGTTGAACGCGGTGCCGCAGGGAACCTTTCAAAAGGGTCCCCGTCCTGAAACTACGTCAAAATTACTGATGTGTGATAGAGGAAGAGTAAAGGGGGGGGGAGAGGGGGGCAGTTACCATATTCACGGGTAGGCGGAAGCCAGAAAATTTTACCCAAAAATCGTTTAACCGGCTAGGGGAGCTCAACCGGATGAAGGGAAGTACGAACGAAAGGGCGAATTATCTTCAAAAACCCGCAACTATGGTTTTGAAAAGGTAGGCAGCAAGTCAGTGGAAGGTTTTTTTTTGTAAATGAAGAAAAAAGGAAAAAAAGTCTAGGTCTGTGGAGCAAGAAAGAAGAAGGGGTAGTAACAAGACTTCGCCCCTCCCCACCAACGGAAAATGCCCGAAAGGCGCGACCCGACTAAGGGAATGGAACCCGGGAGTGCCAGTATCTCAAGCCGTACGGGGCAAGTCCAAAGTGTCGGAAGGCACAGGGGGTAGAGGAGATTTAATTATGAACAAGTGAAAAAAATACACTAAGTATGTCTCCCCTCACGAGAAAAAAAAAAAAGGCTCCCGTGGAGACCTCATTGACGTTTACAGATGTGTCTACCCGGGGAAGCCGGGAGGTGTTCGTGGGACGGAGGGGTGTGGAACACAAGGTAAATTGTGGGTTCTTCGGGATCGGGGCTCGCGTGGTAAAAGAAGACCTAAACACCCCACGAACAAAAATAAATTACTCTGGGGGACCTGCCCGGGGAAAAAAAAAATCTGACTCCGGTTGGTAGGAAGAATGATGGGTAGAGGGGAGAAAAACCCCTTAGTTCGTGACAAAAAGACGTTGGGACTATGTCAACAGTGGGAAAAAAGAGGAAAACCCGGTTCGGAAAAGACTTCTCATTTCCTGGCTACAGGGAGGCTTTTACACCATAAACTGAAGAAGTGATGGTTCACCGGGTCATAGAAGGTTTTTGAAGGGGGGGGACATGGTTTGGAGGCCTAGGAGGAACTGTAAAGAAGCTAAGGTGTGGTTTTGGGGGGAAAACGACAGGGAAAAGCGGGGAGGGGTATCGGTGGAGGCCCAGAGCATTAAAAATGAGTGATGCCACATCCGAAGGGGGGGGCCGTTATACCCCCTTGTGTTGGCGGGGGGAATTGTTCTAGAGTGGGAGGCCGCCCACGCCGTACCGACTTTCGACGAAGGGGGGTCGGCAGCTGTGAAGAG
>Ga0179593_1346040_pt1 | contig 16750 bp, 15 predicted proteins | sample CZODoug2_1_08_16_FD_185931 | JGI IMG/M metagenome (GOLD analysis project Ga0179593, IMG submission 185931) | Vadose zone soil fungal communities from Angelo Coast Range Reserve, California, USA - CZODoug2_1_08_16fungal (PacBio error correction) | ecosystem: Environmental > Terrestrial > Soil >...
ATATAGGGTCGGAACTGCAGGCAGACTGCAGGGCGGGTCCTGCTCGCCCGGGGGGGATGGGAAGGTTTGGGAAGTAACTGGACGTTGTTGGGTTGTTATGTTGGGTGTGAGGGGGGTTGGACTCAGGGAAAAAGAAAGCAGCTAAACCGGCGAAAGAGAACCCAAATGACATACATACAAATGTTGAAAAAGTAAAAAGAGCGGGTCTAACTATGCGCAAAAGAGGGGCGGACTCGCCGGTGGGAAGAGGGGTTCTAGCACCAGGGCCCACGAACCATTCAAGAAGTGAGGACGGAGGTGCTCGACTTCATGTACTACTAAAGTTCAGGGAAAAGGAGGAACGTCTGGGTTCCGGACCACAGGAGAGCTGAGTCCTCCGGATGAATCAGACTTTTCGGGAAGAGCCTCGGCAAAAAAGTGCCAAAAAAGGACGGGGGGACTGTCTCCGTAAGTTCAGAAAAACACGGGAACTTCTTCGCGCCCACAAGTTAAAGTCGAAAGAGCGAAAGCACTCAAAAGGAGAGACCATCGGAAGTCAATAGAGCTCTACTGGGTAACTGCTAGGGTCTACCGCAAGAAGACGAATAAGAGTCAACTCATCGCCTCCACCGAAATGTTGGGAGGGAGGGCAATGATGAACGTTACTTGACCCCGATGCGAGAAAAAAACACCTAGCGCATGGAGGCTCATCGGGGACGCGTGACGGGGGCAAAGCCACCACTTTGGGAAGGCGGCGATTTCTAAAGATGACGAAAAAAATTAGAAATAAGCCGTTCACTATATGGGTCAAACAAATCTTCGTAGCTACTAAAGAAAACGACAAAAAGTACACACCACTAAATTCTGAGAAAGCGACAAGAGGCGATACGACACCGGGGAATGGTCTACTACACTCAGAAAATAGGGACCACGTCACGAAGGAGAGATGGCAAAGGGAAACATCGGAACCTCCATACAATGGTATGAAGGACTGAAAATCCAACTTAAAATCAAAAAAGGGAGACGAACCGAGAGAAAAGAAAGACTAATAACTCAAGCGCTCAAAGAAAAGGGAACGTGAACGTACTCGAGCTATGGGTATTCTCAGTCGGTCCAAAAGAGCGGGAAGGGAGGCCTACTAAACGAGGGAAAACTGGGGGCGTGCTCCCGGAGGGGTCACTCATCGGATGGCACGCTGAGGCAATACCCTCGCATCGAGATGGTAGATCCTTGAAACTGTCGACAAAGGCGGAATTGATCTAAGGAGAAAGTGAAAAGAGGGTGTTCCCGCCGAAAGTAGTGGGGGAAGGCAGATCCACAGTTGGTCAAAAGTCACAAAGGAGAAGGAACTATCAAGAAAGGGTACTTACAAACGGGAAGTTGCCAAGGGCATTCGAGGCGAAGCCTAAGAGAATCTCAAGCATCATCGTGGTGAAAGGAAGGGAATGCAGGAAGGTATTTGGACGGGAGGTAACTTAGAGGTCTGAAGCGATTGAGGAGTGAAATTTGCTTTTTAAGAAAGACGGTGACGACAACGAACTAAGCACCTCAAAGAAAAAGGAAGCTACATAAAGTCCCGCACAAATATAATCGGAATGGGACAAGGCAGGGCGAGGCAAACTCTTCGATGAGAGAGGTGAGAGAGTACAGCATAGAACTTCAAGAGGACTCGAAGGGAGTGGCGCGAGAGGTAAATGGAAAATCTGTTTTTAAGCATGCAGATCTGTGGGAGCCAGAGGCCAAAATATCCCGATAAAAAAAGAAGCAAAAGGGGTTCGAGTTCTAATCTACGTCAAAAAGGAAGGACGCCTTAGCGATCAACACAAGGAGTAAAGAGCGAGAGAGGTTCAAAACAATGGGCTAAGTTCTATTCGACTCAGAAAAAAAAAAAAAAAAAAAGGCTTGACAGGGGGTTCGGGGTCTCGACTGGTCGAGAGCAAGGGGAAGAGCTGCTAAATCAACGAGGGGTCATAATAAACGAGGCCGACGAGACGGACAGCGAAGAACTATTATAGCAAAAAAAAATTGCACAGAGGAAAACGTCGCGCACCGGGAAAGAGATATCGGGGAAGCGCCCTAAACCCACAAAAAAAACAAAAGACCGACCCCACCAACACCAACAAAGCCCAACCCTACTATCTCTCCTAGGGAGATTGGGGGAAAAGTTCTCGCTTTGAGGGCAGAAACAGTCGTTGCCTACCACGGTGAACTGAAACCTTGAAAAAGCCACGCGCGAAGCCGAGAACTAAAATTCGCGTCAGAGGGAGGAACACTGCGGCGCGGCAGAATCGAGGGTCAGCCACTCGACTCAGGAAGCCCAAGGCTAGATTAGGGACAAGATTGAGGGCACCTCACCGATTAGAAAAAAGGTGAGGAAAGTGAAAAACTTCTTTGAGTACAGGAAAGGAAGGATCAAAGAGGTGAAAAAGGGAAACATATTCAAGAGGGCACGAAAGAAGGCAGGCTGGGTGGAAGAGTTCACAAACGCCTTCAAACATCATCGAAGGGGAGGGAGGGCGTGCCGTAAGGATGAGGGGCCAGACGCTGGGGGCGTGCACCAAAAAGGCAACGAAAAAGGTTCACCGATTGAGGGCAGAGATTCCCAGCGATGGAGGGCTTGCGAGAAACGTGTCGAACTTCGGAGAGAGTCAATCCAAAAGGATTGCCCTTTTGAGCAGGAGAGACGGAGAGGGGGGCGTGTGGGTAAAACTTGAGTATCAGGTTGACATGCAAAGAAGGGAATGGGAAAAGTGTCGAGTGATGCGGCCCGCTTCCGGAAAAAAGACTTGTCAGTCCGGCCCCAAGAAGAAAGGAGAGGTGTAGCGCTACCGCGCTGGGGGGGAAGAGACGAAAGGCGACTGCTAAATCGATTCAAGTGTTGTCTGGGAAAGGGTTGGGAAAAAAGAAAGAAGAGACGCGAAGACGATTCTACAATATAGGGAAAGCTTCTGATGCCGCTGGGGGGTCGTCATAAAAGTAACAGGGAAGGAAGAGTAACCTTTGGAAACGAGGGAAGCGAGAACCCCGGGAGAACGGGAGCGCGTGTCTCCAAAAAGGCTCGGAATAAGATCTCGCAAAGAAGGGTTCGTGTAGACAGGTAATCAAGGCCGGGAAAATGTGTAGGGGGGAGGGGAGACGCGGTAGGCGCTGGAGGAGTCCGGCGCAGCCCAAGGGAAAAAAAAGCAGACCAGTAACTCCGTTGATAGTCCGGGGGGGACCGGAAGGGGAGCTAGCAGGTGAGTTCCTGGGGTTGACAGCACTTCATTTCAGGGGAGTCGCGACACTTTTGGTGGCAAGGAGCCTGAACAAAAAAATAAATCTGAAGTGAGCTCGCCCGCAAGAGAGCGGTCGCAAGAAAGAGGCCAGAACGAGAATCATCTCTCCGGGAGACTGAACGCATTGGGAGCATTGACCAGCACGTGGGGGTCGTAAGCCCGGTCAGCGGGCGGTAAAATGTCTCTCATCGTGGGGGGGGGGGAAAGTGTCAGTAGAGACAGAAAAGAAACTTGGCAGGAATGGTAGCGCCTCCGGGAGGATAAGATTAGAAATCTTGTCGAAAAAGTGAACGAAAGAAGAAGCAGATTGCAAGTGGGAGGTTGCGGGAAGGTAGGCGGTAACGAGCAAGCCCCGGAACGAATAAATCCAAAAGCCCATAGTTAACGGAAACAACTTAGAGGGAAGGGACGACACGCCTATCCCGTCGTCCTAGGGTCGAAAGGGATGCGGCAGCTCACATCACCCACAACTGATTAGGGAAAGAGAAAAAAGAATAGTAGAAACTGCGGAAGAGGAGAGGGAGAGCTAGGCAGATGGACGTTGGACAATACATGTGAGTTGTGGAAGGTTTGGGAGAGGGGGATCAAGGAAGAGCACCTCTCTACCCTCTCAGAAAACCGCCAAAACCTTGCCACGGCTCTTCTACGTTGAAATTTACGAAGATCGGGGGGGGGAGAACAGAACCTAAACAGCAGAGGAGGACATTACGTCATAGGGAGAAAGGCGAAAAAAAGGAGAACCCACCCGATGCTAAAGAAGGGCAGGGGGATACCGGCTGTCTCTCGCCGAGCTACTACTGTGCGCTAGAAAAGAGGGGTGCACTGCTTAAGAGGGCTGGGCCTTTGCGGAGACGACGGCGGCTAGCGAAAAACCAGGGGGGAAAGGCGAGAGGGAGGCAATAAATAAGACACAACAAAGTTACCTTATGCTGAAACACATGGGAATGATGAGGCGAAAAGGAAGGCGAAGAAAAGTTACTAGCGCAGAGTAGGGAAAGACTAAAAGAGAATGATCGAGGGCGAAGGACGAGAAGGGGGACTACTCCTCGTTCGCCTCAAGAGGGCCGCCACCTAAGGTTGAAAGCGGAGCTACCCTGGAAAAAATCGGCGAGAATGAGATCCCGAGCATATCGAAATCGGCGCAGTTAGCGTGGGAGAACTGAGTACGAGTTTTCCCACGGTTGAGGAGTGCTGACGATCAATGGCAACGATGACGGAACCAGGACAGAAAGAAAAGAAGATTCAGATAGGGGCGAAAGGGAAGAGGGCAAAACTCGAAGGAACCCACCGGCAATACCTACACAAGAGGGGGAAAGCAAAGAAGGCTATCCTGACGGACAGCGAACCGGTAAAGACTGGAGGGGCGGCAAACCTGAGACAGGGTTATTGAGGTGCATTACAAAAGACATAGCAAACAAAGTACACCCCAGATTAAAGGAACTGCTGCTTCCTGCAAAGAACGAGAACCGCAACAGGCCTCGCACACGAAGATAATCTCCAAAATCAACGGGCTCGAAAACGAAGGAAGGGGGGTATGAGACTTCATCCGATCAAAGGAAAAAAGGGAAGATAGGCGCCTCCCTAGGGGGAAAAGGGGAGGCTGCAGAAGGTGTTACTAAAAAAAGGAGCTGGAAATAGGAACTAAGAGAAATACGACTCGTAGGTTATGGGGGACAAGTAATGTCTAGAGCAGAAGGGATCGGACTCAGGGGAACAGAGGGGTCCACGCCGACTATTCTTTGTCATGAGAGGGGAACAAAAAGAGGGACCCGCCATACATAAAATGTCGTAACGGTTTGGTGGCTCAGGAAGCGTTTCAGGCGCAGAGGGCAACAAAGGGGTTGAGGTGCGATGCGGGGCCTCGGGGAGCGGGAAGCAGGACAGAAATGGGGGGGGGTCATCGGACGAACGAAAAGGAGGAGGGAGAAAGGAATTACGTAGAGAAAGAGGGGCGTAGCAATGGTGCAGAAGAAAAAACCGGGTCAGGAAGGGGGGGTCATTAGAGAACGCACAAAGACTGAGAGGTGACAAACCAATCAAAGAGAGGTAGTTCCATCTCCGAGGTGCGATCAGGCGATATCTAAGCGGCGGGTGAGAGACCGCGAACTGTAAGATCTCGAGGTGCAGGAGGAGGAAGGAGATCAAAAAAAAGATTCCACTGTATCTAAAATCTCTTAGGGAGAGTCTCTCATCACAGGAATAAGAAGAGGAAGACCATGAAACACGGCAGCCTGGTTTCGAGAGGAAAAGGAGACGAGACATGTTCCTTCGAAAAACCTTTCCTATCACGGACTACCAAGATGGGAAAATAAGCGGCAGGGAGACGGGGAATTACTGGTTCGAAATCGAAAAAGGGAGGAGGTGTGTTCAGGGGGGGGGAGCTACGGAGCAGGAGAGAGTATAGCGACGGAGAAACCGAAGAAAAGCAAAAAATAAAAAAAATAAGGTGAACGACCTCGCGCCACATCCTTAGAGTAAAAGTCAGGGAGTGCAAGGCTCGCAAACGCACGAGGACGGGGGATCTCTCAATCAGTACTCTCCCGCATTAAAGGAAAAAGAGGGGTTAGGGAGGGGGGAGGGATACATAAAGCGTGCTTTTCAGGGAGAAAAGCTCCATGATTGGAAGCAAAAGGCTGTTCTTCACAGAACCTGGGGCCGCCACGGGTCTCGAGACTCCGGAAAAAAGGACTTCCGGAGAAATGCTGAAGGACAGCTGCATGAGGAGGACTAAACTCTAGATTGCCGCAAAAACAAGCTGCCCGAGTCCAGAAAGGGGTGACCGGAACAAAGGAGGAAAAAAAGCTGTTCGGACTCCTGGGAAGGGCGTCGGAACTGCTTGGCGACCGGCACAGGTAGAAACCATAATTCGGACGGCCCTCGTTCAACCGAGAGAAGTAGCTGGGGGCGAAGAGAAGACCTTCAAGCGATCGATTGAGAGCGGAGTAAGGGGGGCGAAATGAGTCCATCCGCTGGCTTGAAACGCAGAGGAACAAAAAAGGCACCGCACCTAGAGCCAGAAGACTTGGCGAGAAAGAAAACATAGCGGATCCTAGAGTCAAACGAAGGTGGGCCGTTTGAAAGAATCCGTACTGGACGTGTTTTCGGACTGGTGATGAGAGGGGAGGAGCAAGATAAAACTTGATCTTCTGGGGGACGAGGAGCATGCGGAGTTGGGGGCCATAAGTGGGAAGATCAAAAAGAATAAGTGCGATGGGAGAAACCGACATTAAGGACGCAGCGTCGGCTTCGGGAAGTTAGTGTGGTGTGAGGTATTGCCTGGGGGGTACAGAAACGCGGGAAAGCGACGACGCGGAATAGGTGAACGATCGGAGGGGGATCTACCTTTGTTTTCCTAGAATGCCATGAGCCATCACTCCGGGGAGAAGTGGAACGAGAAGAGCCCGACCTATTAAAAGAAGGCTATAAGAGAAAGAGCTCGGATCGGATCTTCGCCCTCTGTCGACCAGTAAAGGGCCTAACAACGGTAGGGTGGGAGGGAGGGATGATGTAGACGGGAGGAGGAAGAAAACTAGTCAACGGAGGCACGCCCTAGCGGTCACGGAGCCGGTGGAGAGAGGTTGACCTGAAGCTAGAACGCAGGTGAGGAGCGTGACGGCACTTTCATGGAGGAACATGGTGAAGATTGGACGGGGTGGAGGATAAGAGAACTCTCGACGAGATCGTGGCCGAGGCCTGCAAGACAGAGGGAAGAACGCCGGGAGGAAAACCTCGTATGAATCAAGAGCTCCGGATAGGAAAAGCAGTTCCAACCTGGGAAAACCCCACCCCGACTGAGGGAGAAGAAGGAGGCGACAGGTCGTCGCAGGGGAGAAACATCTCTCAAAAAGTTTGAGTGGTAGGGAACTGTCTGACGAAGAAAAGTCGCACGAAGGAAAGGAAATTTTCTATCCGCTCGGGAGAAGGGAAAAAGGCACAGATCGGTCGAACTTTCAACTAAGGGTCCCTTTATGTCGGGAAGGGATGTGGGATGGGACAAGGGAAATCCCACGTCAATAACTGAAAAAAACTCACCAAAATATATTACGTGGGAACCCCACGAAGAAGGGGGAGAAAAATGAAAAAACTGATCCTTTCTCCGGGAATTAAAGGAAAACCGGGGATAAAAAGATCTAACACCGGAAATAACGTAGGGAGGATCGGGAAAAAAAGGGATAGCGGGGATCGGGAACTGGGGTGGTAGGTAAGTTAAGGTTTGGGAGGGGGGGGGGGGGAAAGGTTGAGGGACTGTTTATTTTTCGATTTACCCACAGCAGCTAAACTTGAGACCTCCCCAAAGCCATCACGGCAGAAACCCTTACGTTCGAAGAAATGACGTTTAAAAGAGAGGAAATGCGAGGAGCTTCAGATCAGAGGGTGCTGCATCGCACGACGCAGGACGCAACTCAAAACGGCGAGATTGGAAAGGACGAACCTACATTCAGGATAAACCTAAAGGGGAGATGGGTCAAGATGAATCATTTTCGGGATATGAAGGTAATCCTTTTCAGAGGGGAGGGAGAGATTGGGATTGAAATCGACTCGAAATCAGATCGAAGGCGAAGATGCATCCGCAAAACGTGACTCTTCTTGAGAACTCAAGCAAGAGGAAAGTGCCTGTCAAGAGAAACTCAAGCCAGGAGGGAGAAAAGGGGAAGTAACGAGAGAAAAGGAGTCTAAGGGTACTCCGAGGGTTTTAACTCAATAAGAGAGAAGGACGAGAAAGGTCGACTCAGCGCCAGAAACATACATGTTGTCGAAAATGAGAAAAAAGGTTACGAAAAGAGGCGAGAAGAGGGGGAAGCAAAAGATTTCTGATAGCGCGGGCGCGTTCATAAAAGGAAACGAAGAAGTTCCAACAACGTTTAAAGGAAGACTCAAGTGAAGAACCCAAGGTCGAGCAAAGATCGTACAGATATGGAAGAAAAGGCGGAGGGCGGATATCCCGAGGAGAGACAAAAATTCAATACCTACAAAAGGGGGAGACGAAAATAGAAAGAGACCACTCAAGGCGAAGGTGCGACAAAAAACACCGGAGGGCAAGTAGTCTTATGAGGGGGCCAATTGAGAACAAGTGAATTGCGCCGGTTAAAAAAATCATGAAACAGCGGAAAGACCGTCGCTGAAGGAGTAGTCAACTGATGAACAAACTATGAGCAACAAACGGACGAACAAACTGCAACTCAGAGAGCGCTCTCAAAAAACAACAAAACGGGGTCGGGGGGTCTAGCTCTATTTCGAACGACAAGAGACAACTGGAAAAACGAGGAAGAGACAAATTGACTACCTAGAAGGGGAAAATTTCGGGGATGGAACTTGGGGGCACGCAGAGGAGGAGCGACGATATTCTTCCAGACTCGAAGGATCTAGATAGGTTTAGCGAGAACGTTCTCCTTCGACAAAAGTAAACTCGGAAAGAAGGGGAACCGCCGAAAACTTGGAGGAGTCTAGCTTTGACAAGCATGTTCTAAGGGGCCTAAAAAAGTCCGTTAGAAAAAGGGGGGGGGGGGGAAGCTAAAGGGACTAAAAAGAGGAGAACGGAAGATTTCCTTATCTAGGGGGGACGAGAACCCTCTAGCTGGAGAGAAGAACAGCAGTTGGGCCATGACTGGTAAGGTTTCGAGGCTAGAAGAGCGGGGACGAGTTCGCAGGGCAATGTTAACCTACGTGGGCGGCACGGGGGGGGAATGGAAAAGAGAAATCAGCGAACGGGGAAATAACATCAGAAACAGGGAGGTCGCCTCGCTCAGTCTTTTTAAGGGAGTCAGAATATAACACGACTCAAGGGTCGAGCGGGAAAGAGCCGGTCCTCGTCGAGGAGGGGGCGGAGATAGAAGGGCTAGGCAAACGCGGGCCAGTTTATCGCATGGCAACGGCTCTGAAGCTAGAAGAGATCAAAACGCAGGGGAAAAAGAAAAACAAGAAGGGGGGGGCGACGAAACTCGACGTGACTCCTTGACTTCTGGAAAAATCAAAAAAGAAAAGGACGCAACACAAACTTGTAGGGGGGGGAAAAGAGAGCGAGGAGGGGGCACAAAAGGGAACTAGGGGATTCAGTAAAGTAGGGAACCTTGTAAGGAGTGGCTAAGATTAGGGGGATCGGAAGAAACTTCGCCATGCATCATGGCATTCGGACAACATGACCGTTTGAGAGAGACACAGGATAAAAGACTAGGTCTCTGAGGAGGTGCCGGACGAAAAAAAAGCCGGATTAGATATAGGGACTAGGAACAAGCTTCCACCTCGCGAGGCGGCTTCCGTGGAGGGAAGGGGGGGAAAATTATCAGGGGGGGGAGGTGGCTGCTTCGCCACGTGGAAGATCACAGGTCTGGGATGGACAGAAAATTGAATAATTCCCGATCGAACTGATGAAGAAGAATCACTGAAGGAGAAGGTCCTGACTTTACAGCGATGCTGGAGCCCCAAGACGAGGGTCATCCAACCGACAAAAAAAAAGAGGCGACAGGGGAAAAAGGGGGTACTGGAAAAACGCTGTGGATGAGCAAAGAGTGCAGAAAAACTTTTTAGTCACGAACAATGACTTGCTTACGCAGCACCCACAGAAGGGAAAAAAAGATGGAACAATCGGAAAGGGAAAATCGAATTCCGCGGTGTCAAGTTCTCGAACTAAAAAATAGAGGGGAAAGAGATATTGCCTAGAGAGGGAAGCCTGTAGTGACCCGTTCTGGCGCAACTCCAGTGAAAAGCGGGGGAGGAATCTTTACCCGAGTGAGAAGTGGGAGAGGGACGGGGTGCTGACGCACAATCGGAGGAGTCCGCTCCAAAGTGCCTTTGAGCGGAGGTTCTGTCGTGAGCTTGGAGGTGGGGGATAGAAGGTGAGGGTCCTGGTTGCCTTAGAGAAAGAAAAAGTGCGCGGTGGACCAACTGGGTGATGGTGGAAAGACGGAAAATGAAATTGTAGGAATGGAAAACGAAGAGGCACTGGGGGCGCTCCGAAAACTCTGTTAAGCGCATCGTAGAAAGATGAATCATTTAGTGTGGGGGTAGGGGTAAGGGGTGTGCTCTAAACTCTATATCGGAAGCCGCTTAAATAACATGACTAACGTCTTCTTATCGACCTTGTTGGAACGTGAGCCATTGCCGGCAGCAAAGGGAAATTTAAAAGCGCAGGAGAAACCGACTATGGAAAGTGCGCGCGATGAGCATACAGCCAGAGCTAAGGGGAGCGGAGAGACCAAGGAAAACAGAGTAAAAAGTTTTTAGATCCTTGCATCATGCCGAACGTAGGGGGAGCGCTGCGGAACCGCGGTAGGATCGTGGAGCAAACCCACAGAGATAAAAGCGAAGGTGATCGCGTTTGGAAATTACTCTGTAAAGGGAGGTCGCTGTAGGTGAGAAGGAAAGGGGAAATTCAGGACAAAAGGGGGCCAAAATTTCCCGTTGTGGCAGGAGGCCTTCAGAGACTGCCGAGCGAGGAAGGAGAGACCGAGGCGGACTCAATCAACGCAAGAGAAAAACAAACCAAGGCGGAAGGGAACGAAAGGGAACATGAGGTTACCGAAGGGGAAAAAAGGTAGGAGGCCTTCGAGCTAAGGGGAGCACGAGCCAAGATTGTGGACCTGGTCGGAAACTTCCCGCCCGTGACAGGTAAGAAGGCCTTAGTTGAGAAGGGGTGAGAAAAAGGAGAGGGAGCATCAATATCAACACGGTGGAAGGGGCATTTAATGGAAGTGGGGAGGTTTGCGAAGGTTGTGAGGAGGGGAGGGTAAACGGATCAAAGAACCGTCAGACTAGCCAAAAATAAACCAACGAATATTACTTACCAAAAAAACGTAATAAGGGGAAGGCATACAGACGACAGTAGCAGCAGTTAAGGAAGGAGGAATCTCGCTGAAAAAAGGAAGGAAGAGGAGCGTCGAACTTCTTGAAACTTGCTCGCAGGAAGGGAAAAATGTCTCGAACTATTGGACGGGTGGGGTAACGTAAATAGAATGGGGGGGGTAGTGTTGAGGAGGTTCGCCGTGGAATAAAGAAAATTAAAAAATCCCCACCCTGGGACATAAATCAGGGAAACTTACGAAGGGAAAAAAAAAAAGATCAAGTGAGAGAAGGAGCAAAGATCGGTCAGCCGGGGGAAAGGGCCCGGGCAAAGAATATTAAAGGGCTAAATAAAATAAGATTCGCGGGATTCCGGCTCTAAAAAACAGGTCGCGAAAGAACGGCATACTACGTGTGGGACAATGAAGATGTTTCCGTATAAGATCGGAAAAGGCGACGGGTGAATGTCCGGGGGAGGAGAGGGGCTCTCCTTGCCTCGCAAAAATCCGAGCCGGCAAAAGCGATGCACAAGTGGAAGTCTATAACTCCAAACATTTCCTAAATGAATGATTCTCACAAGGAACTAACGTGCTATCTGAAGTAAGAAAAGGAGGCAAACGGAGGAGAAAAGGATGCTCGAGGGGGTGATACAAGAACGAAGGAAAACTAAGAAGACTCACCGCATCGGGGACCCGCCACCTGGGGTTGTTCTTATGGATCTACATTGTAACCAAATCGAGAATCGATCAAGAGAGAGAAAATCATCGCGAAAAAACGGTAAGCTGCGTTGTTAGACTGGCTCCAAAGGTTAAGGAGTAATAAAAGGACAGATGGAGAGAAGAGGAAAACCAGAGATCATAAAACTTGAAAACAGCTGAATCTGGGAGTAGGGAGTAAGCGAGAGAAAAAAACACACCCCTCCAGAACGAAAACATAAAAGTGAAAAAAGACTTCTAAGAAGAATAAACAGACTCGGGGAGGAAGAACCAGAGAAAAATATTTCTTTCTTTTAAAGTGAGACGGTCCTTTTCGGCCGGAAAAACCTCAAAAGGCTCACATCTGAACCCAGAGTAAAGGACGAGGTCTGGATGCCGGAACCCACCTATAACTCAACTCGCTCGAAAACCCTCATCACGAGCATTCTCTCAGGAAAAGGTGGGCGAGATAGAGATCGGGGCGGGGGTCGTGAGATCCTGGTCTTCAGAAGGAATCGGGCAAGATCCGAACTCCAAAGAGGGGAAAAGGGGTCCGGCATTCCCCTTCACTTGTTTGGCACGCAGCGGCTGGCCGCATCGTCTTCATACTGAGGAAAATCGGGGGGTTTTGAAGGGAGATGATCAATTGAACATCAGGGGGGGGAGGCTACTCGTTAAAGAGGGGTGTGAAAACGGAGAAAATTCTTGTTATGCAGGCTGGGAAACCGAAAAAGGGTGGAGGGAACATAAAAAGGCGTCGAAGGGCGTGGGGGTTTCTCATAAAATGGGTCAAAATCGGTACGGGGTAAGGACGATTCGGGGATGAAAAATAGTAGGAGGGGGCAAACACCAGATTGTGAAGTAAGAAGAAAGCTAAGAATTTATGGTTCTTCTGATCAACTATCGGTGCGGAAAAGTGAACAAGTTGAAGAACTTTTTATGAGGCAGACGAGGGGAAAAACTAAAAGAAAAGAGGACGGTCTCACACCAAAAAAAAATAAAAAAACGGATTAGCCAGCTCCCGAGGGTGGACGAGGGAAGCCGGGAATAGACTCTGAGGGGGCTAGGAAGCAAGCCGAGGGATCTACTCGAATAAGTGGAGAAAGGGAGGCATACGAAGACACTGCCAGGGGGGTATCTAGAACGTCTTGGAGCGCCTCATAAGAGATCTGAGGAGATATCACAAGAAAAAAGTCAAGAGAAAATTGTTTAGTCGAAAATCAAGGACGCACATTTCCTGAGAAACAGGAGAAAAGGATCTCGAACAAAAAAAGGATGGGGGTAAAATAATAGTTAGGCGTGAAATGGACGTCAGACAGAAGAGAAAAAGGGAGGGGTTGTTTCTTGTTCTCTTGAAGCATCTACGGTAGATCTCTACAACAGCAGAAAAAAAGGGAATACAAACAATGGAGCGTTTGGAGAATCACGGGCACAATCAAAAAAGCACAGGAAAGCGGGAAGTCCTCAAAAGAAGAGGAAAATCGGCGTCCTCGGAAAAAGAACGGCCAAAAATCGGCGGCGTCTAACTCTTTCTGGAGGGGGTGGAGAAAAGGAGCTCTGAGGGGGGGGAACACGACGCCATTCAGGGCGATCACAGGTCGTCTCAACGAAAAATTGTAAACCAAAAAGGATCGACGGAAGAAGAAAGACCTGCAACGTAAGAAGGGCCGAGGAGGGCGGCAGAGACCCGATAGAAGGGGTACAGCCCCAATCTAACAAACTCGCGCAAATTGAAAGGTAAAGAGGAAAATGAGAAAAAAAAAAGCTTGAAGAAAAGAATTTTAAGCGGGACGTGAAAGGGGATTGGGTAGAGAGCATGATCCCAAAATCAGGAGGGAGGGAACCATCTTTCACGATTCCCGAGCACTCAAAGCTGTGTCTAAAGGGTCTCTAAATGCCGGGAAGGGGAGAGTCGTCTTGAAAGGAAAAAGTGAGGGACCCGATGAGGACCAAAAGGAACAAAAAAGGAAGAAAGAGATGGAACGGGAGAAGGGCGAGCGGATTTCTCAAGAAATAGCTAAGATCTATGAACAACTCCCAAGGGTGAACGGGAGAGCGCTATCTTGCTTTGGCGTGTCGAGCCGTTTGAAAAAAGGATCAGGGGGGCGTGGAGGAGAAGATACTGGGAACGACGGGTGTGACATTTGAGCCTGCTGAGGTGGGGGGGAAAGGCCGGGGAAAGAAACTTGTTTCTCCATGCAACGAAAAAAGTCACGTGCGGCTGCGGGACTAAAAGCTCGTGAAGAGAGAAAAGGAGGAGGGGCTCATAAGACGTTTGGTGTAGGTAGGGGCCTGGGGGTACTTCCGAGCAGAAAGGGGAAAAAACAACAAAAAAAACGGAGCGGAAAAAACGCACATCGTTGGGAGACATTGTTGAAACTAATTCTGACTCAAACCGTTGTGAACGAGGGGGGTAGCCAGAGAAAAAAGACGGGGAAAAGTGACAGAACAGCAGGAGAAAACCACGGAAAAAAAGAAGACCAGGCGCTTAGGGGGGAAGCGGTCAGAAAGAGGGGGGGAGGACAGTGTGAAGCTTCAAAAAAAAAAAGGTGTGGACGCGCTTGGGTCTACAAATGGGAAGCCGGAGAAGCTGTCCGTGAGCAACCAAGCGGAAGTCAAACGTAAAGCCGTCCGTTTGTAGCGTGGAAATGGACGCTGGAGAGACGGAGGGATTACGCGTAGAATGAGGAGAAAGGGGAGGGCAGAAAGTTCCACTTTTTTTCTGAAACGAACTGCAAGTCGCCCGTCTCCGTTGTCACATCGCCTCAAGCTCTCGCTACCGACCGAGAGAATCAAGGATAAGGGAAGAGGGAGAGTACCTCCCTGTGGAACGGACTGGATGCCTTCTAGCGGTCGGAGAAAGAGGCAGGTCCAAATAGGTGGGTGGGTGTGGGAGAAAGGGTCAGGCGAAGACTATTCTCCTCAGGCAGAGAAGGATCTCGTAGGGCGAGATTCTAACTACTTTCAGAAAGGTCAACAAGAGAACTGATGGAAAGGGGGTGGAGGAAAAAAGGGAGATTGGGTTTGAAGGGTAAACCTGCAAATCCCAGTCACCTCAAAATACAAAAGCCCCCAAATGAATAAGGGAATTAACCCATCGGTGCGATCATGAACGAGCCCGTATGGAAAGTCAAACGATGAGGAAAGAGAGACAAAACACAAGGAGTAAGAAGAAAAAGAGGAAGGGTAGGCTGAACTCGGAAGACAGGGCTAGCGTGAGTCTGAGCGCAAGATGGACGTGGGAACTTCACGAGTAGGGGGGTTGTGGTGGGGGATGGGTTCGTGGTAGGGAAAGCACGTACCATCAAAAAAAAGAAAACACCTCACCAAAATGCCCATCAAGGCAAAGTAAATTACGGGGGCTAAGAAAAAGAAGATGACGAACCTAACGAGTCAGAGGAACCAGGTCATGTCCAGTGGTAGGAGACAGTCAACTGGAAAAAAACGAGCAAGTGGAACCACCTCAAACGATGAGATGGGAAGCGGAGAAAACCGCAATGTATCTACGTCCGGCATTTGAGAAAGAAAACTGGCGGGTACAAGGAGGAAATAGGGGCGGAAAAGGGCACTAGGACTCCTACCTCGCCGGAATTACGAATCTTTTCACGGGCGCGAAAAAAAGGCCGGGAGAAGAGACGAAGGCCTTCAAAAAAAAAAAAGAGGAGACGGAGGAGACAGACACATGTGACTAAGGAACTTGAGTATGAATACAAAAAACCGGTATCGTCCAGAGGGTGAAAAGTAGAAAAGCTACAGGTTCGTTCTTGGTGTGATAAAGGTCCGGCGGGAGCGAAAGCCTCGCTGAAGGCGCGAACGAAATTTGTTTCGGGAAAGGAAAGGAAAGGGGCTACCACTTTGTAGCTACCACGAGAGAAAAAAAGAGCAGGTCGGAGCGGACATCCGCAGGCAGTTCATAGGAAAAAAAAGGAACGATTCAGCGGGACAAGGTGGCCACGGGGGCGAAAAGCTCCGTGACGAAAACAAGAAGAGAAGAGGTGAACGATAGTTTCTAAAAAAGGGGCGTCGCCGAGCTCGACGACCCCGGCAATACACCACGAATGTCTGCGAAAAACTCGAAAGAGAGAGAAGCGAGGTTAGAAGAAAGCGTGGGGATCAGTAGGGGGGAGGACCGAAAGGTGGCGTGAGGGGGAGGGGACAAAATAAGCGGTCATCCACATCTTCAAACCCCCCAAAAAACTTAAAGTACTTATATTAACAAGAACAACTAGAAAAAAGAGAGAAAAGACCAAAAAAAGAAATAGAGGAGATCAGGGAACACACATGGGCTACTAAAATCGAGGCGGGGCAGTCCTGAAAGAGAAAGGAGAGAAAGATAGCGAAGAACTAGGGGACAGGGGGGAGGGGGCAGCTTAAGGGGGGCACAAGGGGGGGCTGCAAGGAGTAGTTCTTCAATACGCTCCACATCTATAAGTTCATTGTAGGGATTACCTGTACTAAGGCGAAAAGGGCACAGAAAATATCTATTCCTCTTTGACGTTTTGAAAAAAAAAAAGTCTGACAGAGAGGAAAACCAAGAAAGGGAAAGCAGGAATCACAGGAGAGAGACGTTGGCTATCCAGGTCCAAGTAGGCAGAAGAGGTGAGTGATCTGTGATGAAAAGGACGAGGATGGACCAGCAGCTTTGGGCCCTGCCGACAATTATTTGGCAAGTCTTAGTCAAAGAAACTGCGTGAAGGGGGGGGGGAGGGGTCTTTAAAAAGAACGACTGTTGAAGGAAACGAAAGAAACAACCGAAGCGCTACAGGGATCAAAAAAAGGAGACCACAGAGATCCAAGACTACGCTGAACGAGGAGGCTCGGCATACAGGAACGCGAGTTAAGCGCGGGAAAAACCCTAGAAAGAGAAGGAGTGGAGCGAAGCTGCAAAGGAGAGGGAAAAGAGACATTTTTTTGCAACAGAAAAATGAGCGCAACTCTCCTATATCAGAAAGCGAGACAAAAGAAAAAAAAAAGCATTGTTGGACAGAAAGAGACGTAGAAAAGAGGGGAGAAAAAGCAAGTTCG
>Ga0179593_1379486_pt1 | contig 16750 bp, 24 predicted proteins | sample CZODoug2_1_08_16_FD_185931 | JGI IMG/M metagenome (GOLD analysis project Ga0179593, IMG submission 185931) | Vadose zone soil fungal communities from Angelo Coast Range Reserve, California, USA - CZODoug2_1_08_16fungal (PacBio error correction) | ecosystem: Environmental > Terrestrial > Soil >...
AAAGGGACGGTGGGGAAGGTGTCAAGGAAAGCGTAGGGCGGGAAAAACCACTGCGGCAAAAAGATAGAAACGCGGGGAAAAAAACTGGCGACTTTACGACGAATGGAAGGAGAGACCAAGGAACATAAAGAGGGAAGGGTGAAGGAAGAAAGAAAGACTATCAAAGAGACCCAAGGAACTAAGGGAGGAAGCCAAAGGAAGGGAAAGCAAACCACATTGAGGTCAGTCAAAGGATAAAAATCCCCCGGGGGTTCTAAAGGTTAAACAAGGGGGCGGTAACTAGTACTCAAAAGGACAGAAGCACACAGAAAAAAAAAAAGAAGGGAAAAGCAGGGGGGGGAAAAAACGAAAAAAAACTCCGCGCGAACAAGAAAAAAAAAAGATAAAAAGAGGCAACAAAAAAAAACCTAACAAAAACCGGACGCCCGGGGACTGCACAAAAGCAAAGGAGACGCAAAACACGGGGACAACCAAAAAAACCCCCTAAAAGGGACCGGGGCACACTGTATCAGCGTAAAAGAGTGAGAAAAGGGAGGAGCATTCAGAAAATGGAACGATTGCCCGAAAAATCCGGTGAGACACACGACGTCCGCCTGGGTATCAGGAGGGAGGAAATAAACAGAGAATAGCGGCGCGGACTAAAAAACGAAGTGTCGGGTGCCGAAAAAGGGGAGCAACTGGAAAGGAAGGGGGGGAAGGCAGGGGGGGGGAAACAAGAGGGGAGGCTGGGACGAGAGGGGAAAGACAAGGGATGGCCAGAAAACCAAGAAATGTGGTTCAAAACGTCATAAATGCGAGTTCAACGCGTGGGTAGGGTGGTAGTTAAAAAAAAACACGGACAAGGACACCAACGGCTTAGGGAATAGAAATAAGGTGTGGCGCGCGACAAAAAAAAGCTCTCAGGAGCTAAAAGGAAAAAAAATATTCTAGAATCACCAGAAATGATGAAAGAAAGCGCGACCTCTCACTGGTACTGGGACGGACAATTCGGTGGGTGAAAAAAGTGCAAAAAAAAACGGGCACCGCCTAGCGCTGGCCCCTTCTCATGCCCAAGGCGAAACCAAAGGTTGAAAAAAAAAAGGTGAAGGAGAGGAGACTAAAGCAAAAAAAAAACAGAAAAAAAAATCACGAAACTTTCGGGCTCGGGCGTACGGTGGGGACTGATAAGATTGGAAACAAACAGTGCACTTCGCAAAACCAAAAGACGGATACGAAAAAAAGGAGAAACGGTTCCTGCAGGGGGGGGAAAAAAACGGAAAACTGAACAAAGGAAAGGGATGGTTGGAGGAACACGGCTACAGGTTGATCTTCTTAACTTTCGTCAACATGGGCGGGGGGAGATGGAGGACGGTGGGGGGGGGCCGGGAAGAAGTGTAAAGGTCAAGCAGGGTAACAAGCGTTCGACAACTGCGGAAAGGGCAAAAAAAGGAATGCCACCTAAAGGCCTTTCTCAAAAAAAGGGGAGGTGGGGAGGGGGAGGAATGCGGCAACTGTCGGGGGGAGAGGGGAAAAAGGGCGTGGGGGGGGCCTGGAAAGAGGAACCTCTCGAAAGGCAGTAAGATGAGGACCAACTTCTAAAAATTGGGGATACGAGACTGGAAGAGCAATAGAGTGGAAAAAAGCACCAAAAAAGGCAAAACAATAAGAAATCTGCTCGGTAAGACAAGTGTAAAAATGAGGGGCCTCACGGAGGGCCAAAAAAAAAAAAAAACTGGGTCTAGGAGGGAGGGGTGGGGGAGTCGTGCTGCTCAAGCGACGCAAAAAACAGAAAAACACGGGGTGCTTGAAACCACGGCGTATGATAGGGGCAATATTGGAAAAAAATGGCTCTATTCCCTAATTCAGGATCATCTGAAGAGGCGCCAGGTAAGGAAATCAATATATCAGAGTGGGGGCCTTAAGTCGTTCAATCAAAATTACTTCAAGAAAGAACAACCCGGGGGTAAAAAAAAATACGCCACGCCATCCCAAATGGCGGAGACGGGAAAAACTTTGTTGAACAGGGCTGCAAACCGGGTTGTTCGAGAACGGCCACGGACTTGCCAAGGCTTAGAGGGCGAGACGTGGGAGCAAAAAAAAATTGGCCATACAGGCCAACCGCCAATTACGGAGGGCGGCACTTGGGAAACGTCCGACGGACGTCGAGAGGGGCACCACACTGACGAGGGGGAGGTTAAACTTTTATGCCAGGGGGTCGGGGCACAAAAAAAAAAGGCACATACGGGGTAAAAAAAGCTAAAGGGAGACTTACCCAAACTAACACAGTGGGGGGGGGGGAGTCAAAACGCGGGGCGTCGCGGTGGGACATGCGAGAAAAACTAATGTCCAGGATCCAAAAGGGAGAAAAAAGAAAACGTCTGTTTAAACGGGGAAACATCTGGGGGGGGGGTGGGGTCAAAAAAAGAACAAAGAAAAAGGCAAATAAGGAAGTAGATGGCGGCGCCACGAACAAAATCGGGGGGAACGGGGACGAGACCTGAGAACGCATGTCAGCCTGACTCTCCGGGAAGGAGAGGTCACACCCGAAAGTCAGAGGGGGAAAAGAGAAACATACAAAGGGGGCGAAATGTAAAAAAGGGGCCAGGACGGGATAAAAAACACACTCTTAACTGTCAGGACGGAAGGTGGCGGCGATGAGCGGAAGGTGGTCAAAAAGGGGGGACAAAGTCAGAAAGAGATTCAAAAAGGAGGCCAAGCTGCGCTTTTTTTGGGCAATGATGGGGTGTGAAATCGGAACTCACCTATAAATCCGTGGCCGACCATCAAGCAATGGGCATGACACACAAACAGGGGCCAAAAAGGTAAAAAAAAAGCCAGGAAAAAGTTGATCTTTGCGGCAAATGATGGGTCGTTCACTGAGGGTAATGAGGCGGAGTGATGTACTCCTTGCTGCAAGGAAGGGAAACTCATACCATAAAAACCAACCACAGCTTAAGTGAAACGAGAGAAAAAGAGGGATTCGGAAAAGAAAAAGTAAACCAGCTCAGATGGTCAAACAAATAGCCCGGGATTAAGGGAAAAGCAGCAGGACAAAGGAAAGCCAAATATTGGGAAAAAAAACACCGGGGTGGGGCACAAATCTCCAAATCCAAGCACCACAATCGCAAAATAAAAAATGAAAAAAGCCGGGAACCTGGTAAGATCGGAACTTACAGTCGCAGCAAGGGGTTCCAAAAAAACATCGAAACTCAGCCTCTACAAGCTGCCACTGGGGTGAAAAAAAAGGTCAGGGGACCGAAGAGGGCTGAGTGACAAGGGAGGGAAACTCACAGTGTAGGGGGAAAAAAGTGTACAGGGGAGACCAGAAGAAAAAGCAAGCGGCAGGATCGTAACTAGTGCCACGGGAGGCAAAAAAAGCCCAAATATCCGTAGGCAAAAACAGGCGAGGGGGGGGAAAAGAAGGTTTGCCGTCGATTGTCAAACCGCCAAGAATCAAAAAGGGGCGAAAGTGCCAAATGGGGGAAGTGGCAAGAATCCAAAAAGCAAAAAAAAAAGAGGAGTGGGGCTCACTGGGGGAAAATAACAGGGGGAAAAAAGGACCGACTAGCAGTCAAAGAAATTAGTCAAACAATAAGAAGAAGTGGGGGGCATTTCTACACAGGTATCCCGCGAAAAGAAGAAGGCGCAAGCCGAGCAACGGACCGAAGGACGAAGAAAAAAAAAGGTCGGGGAGCTTAAAAAAGGGAAGGAAATGACTTCAGTGCGTCTACAAACGGTATACCGGCCCACAGCCAGGAGCGCCATCGAAACTGCACCAGGGACCCTGGGCAAAACAATTCACAGAGGAAGGGGGAGGGGCCGAAAGATTTAAAGAGGTGTTGATGTTTTAAAAATGGGAAGGGGAAGGGAAAAAACGCAGGGCGCTACCGTTGGAAAAAGCGGATAAGGTCCGGATGAGAATGAGAAAAACGGGCAAGAGGAAAATATTCCGCCACCGACCGCACATCCCGCCCCGTGAAATGGGGGGGCCAATGCAAAGCCGATCCCCCGGGGCAAAATCTAAAAATCCCAAAAAAAAAAAGGCCAAGGAGGGGGGAAACAGGACCTTCGGGGGAATTATGATGAGGAGTTCGAACGAAAAAATCGTAGGGACACGTGCCCACTCGGACGAGAAAAACGACACGTAGCTCAAGAGCCAGCATGAAAACAAAAAAACCACTTAAATAACCAGAAGGGAAAGGGAAAAGAACCCTCCACAGCGCGCCCTGAACAGGGTGGGACCAAGATTCAAACCTCGAAAAAAAAATGCAGGGAAAGGCCATGGGAAAACCGTCATCTGCAGAAACATTGACGGTGAAAAGGGACGATGGGGGGCCGGCCACTCTCACGCCAGCAACGAAAACAGAAAGGTTGAAAACGAGGACCAGTTAGGATTCACTACAAAAGCGCGGGGCCGGACGGTCCATGAGAAAAAAAAAAGCAGCAACATCGCGTTTGTCGAAACAAAGGGATGGGGGTGGATGGGTCCGTTGAGCAACGAAAAAAAAAAAAAAAAAAAAAAAAAAAAAAAAAAGAAGAAGTCAAAAAAGGAGGCAAACGTACTCACTCAGTCGAGGGAGCGGAGGATACGAAACCAAAGAGGGAAAATGTTTAGCTGGGGCTAGCACATTAACGCCCAAGCGCGAGGGGGTTGCCAGACGAAAAAAATGGAAACGAAGTAACGCAGAGGAGTTGAACAAAAATGGAGGTGGGAAATAAAAGGTGGCTTGGGAGGGAGAAAGGAGCGAAAAATAAGCCACCGCTCATAAGAAAAAGAAGGGGGGTGGTGCAGGGGGCAGATGTTCCATCGACCTTACCAAAAAAAGGGGGACCAGATGTCCAAAAAGAAACACAGTTGGTGCGCAACGATCCGGCAGGGGACAAGAAAAAGGTACAAGCAAAGCAGAGGAGCCCAGAAGAAAGGCTGAAAAAAGTGGGCTAGTTGTAGAAAGTTTCGTGGAGCACCGCCGTACAACCAAGTGGGGAAAGCGGGAGCGATGCAAAAAAGTCCGGAGAAGAGGGGCACAAAACCAAAGAGCGCATTACTGTGCGGAAAGGAGATCGAAAATCACGAGCGGGAAAACTAGTTCTCTGTACTCCTGGCAAAGGGGACGGAAAAAGGGGGAGGGGAGGGGGGGGGTAAAACGGGGTTTGGCCGCGGGGGCCGGTCGAAACTTGGGTTGGGGAGACAGACACCGGGCAAAAGTTCAATTTTTCAATGGGGTTCTCTGTCTTGGAGGGAAGGGGGGGTTTGACGGTGTAAAACAAAATAATCTGGGCACTGAGACGTTTAAAAAACAAAAAAGGAGAGGGAACGGTGAAAAACTAGTCAACTCCCAGTCAGAGGGGGAGGATAAAGCGGAAAATTGACCCGCCCGGGGGCACACACGGGGTTAGACAAAGAAGGCTTGGTGGGGAGGGGTGGGCGGGTGGAACGTACCAGTGATGGGGAAAAGAAGGGGGTAAAAAACCAACTGTCACTAGGGATCGAGACGTCTTCCGGGGGCAGGGTATTCGACGGCACGTTGAGGTCATTGGGCGGGCGCAAGAATTCTAGAAAAACTGCCTCGGCGGGCAAGACCAGCGAAAAGCAAAGGGAAGGGCCAGTAAGGCAAAAATTCCTTGCACAACTGGCGGAATCAGCAATAGAACCACAACAACAGGGAGGGAAAAGAGGAGGTCAGGGGGGAAGGTTGGAAAAGAAAAAAAAAACGTACAGAGAAAAAGGGATGAAGTTTCCCCTGCGCTGGCGGGCAAGCAGGAATGGACGAAGCGGCAACTCACATGCTCGAACAAGAAAATTGGAAAAAACGAAGGAACAAAAGGAGGGCGAAAACGACCGCCCGGTCGAAATGGACCACGCAAGGCAGCGCCACCCTTAATAAAAAAAGGGAGGGGAACAAACGTACAATCACCATGACCCGAGCAACCAAAAAAAAAACCAAGAAGACAGAACTGTAACGTGGGCAGTGAGCAAGTGGAGGAGTGTCTCGAAAAGCCAATCCAGCCGAAGCGGCGGGGGGATAATCACCACGGGCGAAACACATCTAACCAGAATACCGAGGGGGGGAAAACACACGCAAAACACGCAGGAAAGGTACACAACAAAAAAAAAAACTCAGGGCCGGACCCCTCAGGCCGGGCTCCCAAAAAACAATGAACGATAGGCTCCAACTGAAACCGGGTACAAGAAGACAAGGAGGTACTACGAAGGCGAGGCAAATCGAAAGGAATGAAAACTCAGGGGGGGGAAATCACTCCAGTAAAAGCACTGTCCATTGCGTATCACGGGGAGGGGGGGGGGAGGTTCCGCTGGAGAGCGGGGAAAGGAGGAAAAACGTATGGGACTGGGGGCAGGGGGTTAAACTTATGCAAAAGGGGAGCCCACGGAACGTTGTCTGAAAACTGGGACGAGGATGTTCGGGTACTAAAAAAAGGCGTCTCGCAGGGACGAAGGAAAATTGCTTGACTCACGACCTGTCTGGGGCCAAAGACAATGTCACCGGGGGGGGGTTCATGGGAAATCATAAAGTAAAAACGGCTTCTGCGTTGGGAAAAAAGCGAAAAGGGGTGGAGAACCGCAGCAGGAAAAAAGATAGGGGGGCCCAATCTCAACAGAGCTGATCACCAACCAAACGAAAGACGGGGATTCAAAGAGGGCAGCCTCAAATAATGTAACCTCGGGCCAAGGTGACGTGTGGGTCACAAAAAAAAAGGCAAAAAAAAAAAAGAAAAAAGAGAAGGGCGCACAATCTGAAACAGCTAAACCAATTCAGGTGCCTGCAGAGTCGTCAAATCAAATCTACAAAACAAACAAATCAACCCAGTGAAATCTGCAAAGTCGGAGGTCTTCGGGTGGGGATTGGGGTAGGGGAATACAACGAAAATCAGACTTCAAACAGCATCGCCAAACAGGGTAGAGTTAGCCGGTCTCCTGGGGAACTGGGGACGCTTGCCTGAGGGTAAAAAAAATCGACAAGGGTATCAAAATAAGAACACCACAATTCGTCCAAAATTCTTCGGTGCTGGAGGAGTAGCGGAAAAAAACCTCTTCGCAGTGGGACCCTCAAACGCACAAAGTAGGAAGGAAATTCTTATGGGGGGCCTGTCCACGGCATGAAAAAAAGGAAGCGGAAAACAAGAATTGTCTGGAGAACGAGAAAGTGTCGGCCGAAAAGGGGGTGGGGTTCGCTCACTCAAGAAAAAGTGCGAGCAAAAAAAAGGGAAAATTAAAAAGAGAGAAAGGTGGAGCTCCCGTAGTGGAAGGACGCCCGGGGAGGGGCAACCATAAACGACATACTCAAAACGGCCACTTTCAACATCAACTCGTGGACTGCACGCGGGGGGAAGGGGCAAGCAAAGTCTAGAGGGGCAGGGGGGGACTCGCGAACGAGGGGAAAAAAAAAAATGACACTCAACTTGGTTCAGTTGGAGGAAGGACCAATAAAATAAAAAAGGGGATGTGGAGAACGTACCAGTCCCGAAGCCTGTAGAATCAGCCAGGAAGGATAAGAAAAAAAAAAACAAATAAAAAAGAAACGGGTTAAGACGAACGCTACGGGGGCTCAATAAAAAAAAAAACTTGAACAGAAAATAAAACACAATGTGCCATCTCGAACATCGACTGGCGGGCTCGCTGAAACTGGGGAACGGGGCACAAGGCGAGAGGGAGTGGCCAACAGGGTACAGTTACAAGGGGCGTTTAACTAAAAAAAAAAAAAAAATAAGATATGAGAAGGGAGGGCAAAGCACACAAAAAGCGAAAAGGATAGGAAGACGCAGGGAAAAAATCAGGGCGGGCACCTCACAAACGCAGGCAAAAAAAGAAGGGCGAAATAAAGGGTCGTCAGCAAGTCACTTGGGGGCTCGGGACGACGACAACTACAGAAGGCAAGTGGGACAGAACTGACGGGTTTCTTCGGGAGGACGGGAAATAAGGGGGGGGGAATCTCAGAGAAAACCGCCGGTTCGAGGACGCACGACGGGACCTTAACAAAAACAAAACAAAAAACAACACGAAAATCACGTAACTGGATATTTTCTTTCAGGGAATCGGGAAAAAAATAAACCAGCAAGATGTTGTGCCAAAAAGCGGACAGTCAAATAAAATAAAGAAAAAAATACGAAAAAGTTGTATGGCTGGGCGCTACGCTTCTAACTGGCTATAAAGAAAATTGTCAATTAACTCCTCCTTGAAGTTAACATCCTGACCACGCGAGACACAACGCAGCGAAATCGTCTACATTTTTGCATTCGTGAGAAACGGGACGGACTTACTAAAGGGGAGGGGGCCGGGGGGCATTCCAGGCGCTGAAAAAAAGCCGGGTGGCAAACGGGGAAAAAGAGGGTTAAAAAAAAAAACGATTAACGAAACTTTATTGGGGGGAACGATGGGGGGTGGAGGGGAGGGGGATGGGAAAAAAAAAAAAAAGAAAAAACCACAAAAAAACGCTTCTGAAAAAAACCATTCGTCGGGACGGCCGTGGCATCATGATGACGAGTGAATCACAAAAAAATGGCACAATGTCTAAGTGCTAAACGCGGGAACACAAAAAAACTCAACAAACCAACGGGGGGGAGCTTCCCTTAAGAATGAAAAGCGAAAGGAAAAAAAACTGTTTCCCAAAACCAGGGACAGCATGAAAGAAACCAGCGAACGGAGGTACTCGGGCACTCAAGGGGACAGGACGAGCGGAAGGGATCTCATGTTGATGCGTAGCACCACATCCCGCAAAACACAAAACGCCAAAACCCACTATAAAAAAGGCTGGCGGACGAAAAATTGTAAGTCTAACTGAGGCAGCAAAGGTGTTCATCAAGCGGACAGGCCAAAACGACCACCGGAAAAAAATCCGGGAAAAGCGCTGAGAACGTAGGCATCACACCTGTAAAGGGTGTTGCGATGCGGCCCTCGGGGGGACACTAAGTCAAACAAAAATTGCTCAGTGCACGTGAAGGAGGCGGGCGACAAAAACACCAATAGAGGGGTCGGTGAACGAGGGGCCCTAAGGAGTAAAAAAACGATGTAAAAAACCTGATGCCAACTATAGGGAGGGGGAATCAGTGGGTTTGAAATGCGCGAACAAAGCCAAAAAACGATGCAACCCTCTAACGAAAAAAAAAAAAAGGGACATCTGTAAACCAAAACAAACGGATGATACGCAAGGAACGGCGTAAAGTAAAAAAAAAAAAAAAAAACCCAAAAAAACAAAGACGGTCGTGGTAAAAGTCCCCCGCATCAGCAGGGTAAGCAAAAAGGTGGTGGGAAACCGACCATGGTTCTCAAAGGGAAAAAAAGACCAGCCAGCAAAAAAAGAAAGGCGCCTAAAAAAAAAAAGAAGACAAACGGCGATGAAGGAAGAAAAAAAGAATAGTAGGGTGTTCAAGCGGACCCGCCGGAAGGGACGGGACGGAGAGCAACGGGAGCAAAACTCTGAAGCCGGGCGTGGCTAGGCACGAGAAAAAGGACACGGTGGAGGGAACAACATGACCGCGGGAAGATGAGGGCGATCATGGGTGGGGGGACGAAGAAACGTGGAAGACGAACAGAAGAAAGGATGAGAGGAGACTCTGCTTAAAAACTAAAGGGGTACAGGAATGCGAAAGGAAGGGGGGAGGGAAAAATAAACGAAAGCCAAAAACCAAGATCCAAAACTGGGCCCTAAACTTCGATGCAGCGCGGGGGCTGCCAGGAGAGGAAACTCATAGAAAACTCGAGGAGGGGTGCAGGGAAAAAAAGAAGGAACTCAAAGCTTGACGAGAAAAGATGAGGAATGGGTGGGCGCGCAAGAAAAAAAAAAAAACCTACGGCCTTAACATTAAAAACTAATGTAGGCTACAGAACAGCGGCAAAATGGGGCAAAAGATGAGGAGTCACCCAGAAAAAAAAAACCAAGCATAAGACGCAAGGAACCCGGAAATGCCCAAGGAAAAGACGAAAAACGAGGAAAGGTGGGGGAAAGGTCAATCAGCCCAGTCAAAAAGCATGCGACGCTTTTGGAGTACTCAAAGAAGCGAGGATTCCCACCGGAACAAGAGGAGGACCCGCGAGGGGGGGATAGTCAACTGGTCGAGGGGGTCAAAAGGGAACCAAGCACAAAAAAGTATCAAGGGAGGTGTCCAAAAAACGTCCAGAAAGCGGGGGCCGTCAGGGGTTTGTGAAAGATGAGTCCGTCAACTAGACAAAGGGCAAAGGTCACCACCGAGCGAACAGAAAGTGTTGGAAAGTGAGACCTGATCGAGAACAAAAAGACGGGAACGCCGGATGGGGGGGGGGCACGGGGCAAAAAGGGGTCAGAAAAAAAAAGGGACGAAGCCGGGTTGGAAACAAAAGCAAAGGGGGGGAAAGGGGAAAGGAAGGATAGGAAAAGAAGAGGGAAAGCCCGATTGCTGGGAAAGAGAGTTGAGACTGAGACCTAGAGGACGGGGGTGGAGCCACAGCACAAAAAACGACGCACGAGAAGAACCGGTGGGCAGCAGAAGGGCCACCTACCGTGAAACCGAATGGAAACGAACAAGGGTGACGGGGGCTCAAAAATCCATCCTAGTCCAGCAGCGAGCGGGGGGGAGGCGAAAAATCATATACAATCACAAGGGGACGTCGAAAGGGGGGGGGAAAAAAGAGTGAGGCAAAATCGCCGTAAAAAAAAATCGTGTAGGAAAAGACGAGGGAAAGAAAAGACCGCCCGAGTACGCCATGGAAGATGTGGAAAATAGGGGAATCAAAAAACGAGGCCAGTTTCTGGGGGCGGAAGGGCTTAAAAAAAAATACTGGGGCCAGGGAAGTGACGCTGTCCAAACGGGCAAAAATGCTGGAAAAAGGAGTTGTTGGGAAGGCCCTGAGCGGGCGCACTGCATTTCGGGGGGGGGTCCCGGTCCAACGGGTTGTAGGCTTTTGAAAAATTTGGACTGCGGTTGAGACACTGGAGACCGGTGGGGCCCCAAAAAAAACTCCTTCCGGGCGGGAATCCGGAGGGATTCGGCCTGAGAACTCCAGGGAATGCCAGCATTGGGGGGGGAAACACCTGGGGGTGAAAAAACGACTCTGCGTGGTGTCGGGCCGGGGGCGCGTAAAGGGGGTGGGAAGTACGGACTGACGCCCCTTGGGGGGAACAATTGGCGGGGCGAAAAAAGTTGGGGCAGTAGAAAAGGCCATAAAGGTCCTTGCAAGAACTCACGCGTTCTAAAAAACGGACGGCCCAAAAGTAAGCGAAGCGAAGTAGGGGGGAAAAAATGGAAAAGAACTACGTGCAGGGGGGGGGTGAAAAGGGACTAATGACAAAAAAAAAGTGCTCACAACAACACGGGGAGAGGGGAGGAATCAAACGTGGGAAAGGGTAGAAAGCGTAAGGAGAACAGTGGAAAACGGAAAAGAGGAAGGGGACCGGGGCCGCAGTCAGTAAACGAAAAGGGGAAACAGATTCAGCACGAAAAGGAGAGGGGGAAAAGGAAAAAAGGACCTAAACAACGTGCTCAAAGGATTCCGAAGCGAGAGGGGGGGGAACAGAAAGACAAGACGGAACCGGGGCAAGAAACAAAGTGGACGAGCACCGCAACGGCAACCAAAAACAGTGCAGGGGGACTCGAAAGGAGCCAAGTGGGTAAAAATATAGGGGATCACGGCCGCAGCAATGATGGGGGCAAAAAAGCGAATAAAGCGGGCGCCATGAAGAAACAAGAAGATCGAAAGGTCTAGTGTCAAAAACCCGAGCACCAAACGCGGTGCAAAAGGGGGGAACTCGAAGGGCAAAAAAAGACGTCCAAAGGAGGGGATGGGGCACAAAAAAAAAAAAAAATTTCTTCGGACCATGCACCGGCCAAAAAAAAAAAAGGAAAAAACTGAAAACTTCCTCGTCTTACTAAAATCCATTTGAGATGTAGGGCTTGTGAATACAGATGGCTCAGGGCACAAAAGGGGTAACCAGGTTGCTGGGTATAGCAGGGGCGGCGAAACTACAGGGAGGGGCGGGAACCTTAGGACCACGAACACAATTGGTTTTACGGCGGTGGACCCTCATCACAAAGCAACCTGGAGGAACCAAACACGGCAGGGATTTGAACGTGGTCATGAAGCGCCATATGGGTGTGGGATGGGTAGCAAAAAAAAGTCAATCCACCAAAAGGCGGGAAAAAAGGAGGTGCGCGAAAAAAAAAGACAACGGGCCATAAAGCGGCAAAAACGCAGTGGGGGGGAGTGTCTGGCGAAAAAAAAAAACATTCTGTTGGGGGGGGCGGGGGAGTCGGTTGGGGCGGCAGAAAAAAGGGACCGCGTACGGGAGCTGGCACAAAACCCCCAAGCTCACAAAAAGGTGCCTGAGGAACCTGCACCGGATGTTTGGGGGGAAAAGGCTTCGAATCCGTGGGAGTAAGGGCGGAAAAGGTTTCGGGAGGGCCAAAACCCGCGGATACTTGGGGAGGCGCTGGGGGGCCCGGTTAAAAACACCAGCGACCAACAAAGGGTACGCGGGGAACTCTGTCTGGGAGAAGAGAACAAAAAATCAAAAGGAAGCTGGCAGCTGGCCGTCTCAAAGGGAATGGGGGGGATCAGTGAAAACTAAAAACAACAAAAAAATAAATCGTCCAAGAATCGGGGGGAAACCGCAACACAAAATTTGGAGCTCCTGGCTCAAGGGAAACCAGACCCGGGTTGAAGGCTGATGTTCTTAAAACATTTCAAAAATGGAAAATTGCACCAGTCCCGTCCAATGGGAGATGCTGGCGTCGTGGCCGATCCAGCCTATATCGGGTGGTTTGTCCAGCGGGAACAGAGGATTCAGGTAGCAAAAGTGGGGTGCCGGGATGCCCGCAAACTCAGGTCAACTGGAAGAAGCGAAAGGGCAGGCAGGGGGAAAAAACGTGGCAAAGGACGCATATGGGGGGCTATCTCGGGAGGAACGCCGTAGGCAGCTGTATACAGCACAGCTCAAAATAAAGGGAAGAACGCGAGCAGGATGGAGGAAAAAAAACTAAAATGAAACCTCATCAGGGACTCGTCAACACTTCCAGGACAAGAGGAAGGGAACGCGCGAGGAAAAGGGAAGAAATGGCACGAACAATACAAGGTGCGTCCAGAGGGAGCCAGGGGAAAGTCACGCAAAAGACTCAGGGCGTATGTTCTGGGGACTGCGGGGTTGCGCGGAGTTGCCCGAGAAGAGGGAGGAAAGATTATAGTCATAAAAAGAAGGATCACAGGGTGCCGAGACTACCTTTCCAAATAAATAAACCACATATCAGGAAATCGTACTGGGGGACGAAAAAAAAAACGGGAAAAAGTGACGGGCTCAAAACGGCATTTTGAGCGAGGCCAGGCAGAAAACATGAGGGTATGGAACAGGGATCGCAGGGCCGGCACAAAAGTCTCGGCCGAAAAAGGAGAACGGAACCGCTAAACGGTCTGTCCGTTCACAGATCAACGGCAAACTGGGCCGAAATCTGTAGGACCAACCGACGGATGGCGGGGGGCACACTGTCGGAAAGCCGGCACTGAGCTTCGGGAAAGTACAAGAAACCATGACATAGCAGGGGATAAAAAAAAAAGTGGACGACAGCTTCGGCGGAAAAAAATAAACAAAAAAACACCAGAATGAAGAAAACACTAACGGGGACAAAAGGTTCGCGTGTGGTACCATCAGGGCTGTCGCCATTAAAAAAAAACAAACAAAACTGCAGACTTGAGACCTGTGTAAGATGGGGGCAGTGAAATATTTTTAACAATCGCAAAAAAGCATGTAAAAAGCCAACGCGAGGCTCTACTAGGTGGGGGGTTCCTCACGGACTCTCCTTGGGGACAATGAGGACAGGGGTAAAGGGAGGAGAGATTGGCATCTGAAAAAAACTTCATAAAGGTGGAACGTCGAAAAAAATCAGCCTTGCACGGGAGCGGAGGGTTTGCAAGGTGACAGAGAGCAGCAGAGTTCAATTGTAACCGGGGGGTCGCACGAAAGATCTTACACTTGGACAAACGGTACGCAAAAAACGAGTTTGGGCGAATGGGTGGGGGGGGGCTTGTTCGGGGTGATGGAAAAAACAGTACCAAACGAGCGACCATCCCGGCGGATAAGTGAGCCGAACACAAAACAACGGAAATCACCAAAAAAAGTACCTAGGACCACCTCGGGGAAATCTTGTCTCATATGGGTTGACCAGTACTCAGAAAAAACACGGGGGGGATGCAGGAGAGAAAGAAAACACAACGGAGGAGAGGGAAAGTAAGGGTGCGAGTATCAAAAAAAACTCACCATGGGGGGAAGGAGAGTAATGCAAATCGCCCGGTAGGACATAGGCCATGGTGAGAAAAACGGCAGACCTAGATTCGAGCCGGGGGGAGGGAGGAGCCAATCACACACCATCGAACAACCGCAAAGGAAGCTGCGGACGAAGGTGAAGCCGGAGCGGGGGGTGACAAGTCGAACGGACCTAAAGGTAAACGTCACCCAAGGACCACTCAAGCCACAAAAAAAAGGCGCTGAGCACGGGAAAAAAAAATTGTGGTGTCGAGGCAAAAAAATCGAAGAAACACGAATTCAAGAAAAAAACGCGCACACGGAAAGAGGAAACGCCAATGCGGGAGGGTCGCGCAGGGCTAAAGTGGGAAAAAAAGGGTACCATATAAAGCCAATAACAGGGGGAGAAGGATAGTGGATGGGGAAGGAAGCCCGAGGACACCGAAGAACGGATGGTGGGGTTCTCTGAGGGAAAGAAACGGGATGAGCAAAAGCAGAGAGGACAGATCGGAGGGGGGGAGTCTCACGCTGTCACCTCAGGTGAAAGCTGGACCGACCGAGTATCCCTCGCACGACACAAAAAACACGACGGCAAAACTCGTCGGGGGCGCCCAGAACCAAGGATAGGGAAAAAAGAAGATCCGGGTACGGGGGCAGTAAAACTGCAAAGCCCCGCGCATGAAGGCAGGAAACAAAAAGAAACACCCAACCACGACATGAGCGGAGGGTTCCAGATCAACGAAATGCCGGTTGAAAAAAAAAAACCGGTCAAAAGGTTCAGGTCGAAAAACCGCCATATGATGGATCGCGAGGGGGGTGAGGTGCACGGGGGGCCTCGAGAACGAGCGAGGGCTGTTGGAAAAACTGGAAGTCATTAAAACAAGGTAGAGGAAAGGGGTCGGGAAGGGACTACAGAAGAACGAAGAAACCAACCGAACTGGGGTGGCCCGCCAAAGGTAAAGCAAGAGAGGGGCAAGCCCTGACAACTACGAACAGTGACCTCCGCGGTCCAAGGCACCGGATCATTCAAGAAGGGGAGAAAAGATGAATTAGGATGGAAAGGGAAAAAAACTGAGTGAAACTTCGCGGGACAACTTCCAAGGGGGACGAAAAAAACAATGAGAAGAAACAGAGACAAAAGCAGAGCGATAAAGAGGAAGATGCCAAAAGCATCGCGGCAAAAATGTGAACTAGAACGCCAGAAACCGGCGGAAGAAAGAAAGAAAAGGGGGAGGACAGACATTGCAAATCAGAAAAAAACGAACTAAAAACAGTGCGGGGGGGTATCGCGGACGAGAAGAGTAGGGGCACGGCCACAAGCCCAAACAGCCACAGTATTGGGGAAAGCTGAAAAAACGGCGTTGGAGATGTTGAAAAAAACAGCCACAGAGCGTCCGACGGGAGGGACATGGAAAAAAAGGCGTCGCGCGGTCGATAAGGCTGTGAAGAGATCCAAAACGGTTGAGGACCCAGTCCAGCAGTCCGCCCAGAATCCGAATGCAAACGGAGAAAGAGTATGAGGTCAAGATAAGCGCAACGCAGGACGGGGCAAGAAGAAACGAACACGCTCAAGAGTAAGGACCAAGGGTTGGGACCTAAAAAACTGGGGTCTCTCCAGGAACTAACGAGGAAGGAATCTGAAACCAGGGATGGCGGGAAGAAGGCGGGAGAGTTTCGAGCCGCGGATAGCGGGCGGAGATCAACCGGCTAACGACAGTGACGGGGTTGGGGGGGCGAGGACGAAATGGCAAAATCGGAAACAAGCAACGGAACCTGCCAAACCAAAGAACCAGGGCGGGGTGCAGAAGACCAACTGACACAAAAAGACGAAAAGTAAAAAAAAAAAAAATAGAGGCTGCCCAAAGGAACACGTCAATTGGGGAGAAAAATTGAGAAAAAGGGGAACAACAGGGAACACCTCGGGGGTAGGGAAGACGCGCTATCAAAAGGGAGGGGGAGAAAAACATATCACAAGCGAGACAAAAAGCCAATGCGAGGTGATGAGGGTATAAAAATAGGATAACGAGAAACTATTCTTCCGAATGGCGAAAAAAAAAAAGGGGGACGCTGGTTAGCGGTGCCGCAGTGTGGAACAGGGGAATGCATCGGGGGTGGTCGCCCTGGGGGGCGTAGGGGGAAGGACGGCGCGGTGCGCGCCTTGGGGGGCGCGGGTTGCAAGAGGCACTGAAGTTAAGGAAGCGTAGGCTCACGCGGCCCGTCCTCCTGTAAAAAAGCAAAAATCACAAGGGATGGAGGCCGACTCGACGTTCAGGGGGAGCGGGGGACCCACCTGAGGAAAAAAAAAGCACGGCATTTAACGTGTGGCGGTGCTAAAAAAAAGGGTACATGTTGATGTAAAGGGGCACAGGGGTGACGAAAGGTAGTCACGGACTGGTCGGGCTGCGAGGAACTAAACGGGGGAAGGAAAAATGGGGCCGCGCTTCAACCAGTTAAGCGTCAGTAAAAGAGATGCCAGGAAAAAACGAGGGGGTAGGCCCGAGCACCGCCAGCGACGGGCACCGTGAACCGCCGTTCTGACCTGCCACGAA
>Ga0179593_1362729_pt1 | contig 16749 bp, 17 predicted proteins | sample CZODoug2_1_08_16_FD_185931 | JGI IMG/M metagenome (GOLD analysis project Ga0179593, IMG submission 185931) | Vadose zone soil fungal communities from Angelo Coast Range Reserve, California, USA - CZODoug2_1_08_16fungal (PacBio error correction) | ecosystem: Environmental > Terrestrial > Soil >...
AATAAATAGATTCTTCAGAGTAGTAATGGGTCATTCAAGAGAATGGGATGGGTCAACCACAAGGAATTAGAAGCATAAAAGCGCCTCCACGGGGGAAGGGAAAAGAACTCACCCATAATTCCTGGACAGCGGGGGAAAGGAACACTGTTGAGTAGAGAAGACAAGCAACTCCTCGTAACTTGGGGAAAAATTTGACCTCTTTAGCAGGAATGTTAAGGAGGAAGGTACAGCCCGACCTGCATCCTTTATTTGCCTTAGGGGGGGAGAAAACATGGGCGTTGACACCTGTCGTCGCAACTGACGCTTTTAAATAATACTCAGAGAAATTTTCCTCGACGGTCTCTTGAGGACACCAAGCTGGGAAAAAGTTTACGGTGCGATCAACAGGAGTGGGTAAGGTTTGTAAATGTATCCGTTAACTCTGACGTAGTAATTAGGTTCATCTAAAGGCAACAGAGCCCAGGAAAAGAAAGAAAAAGGCGGGTAGACGAAAGGGATCCAGAAAAGCCACAATTCTGAACAGAGGTATAAAAGATCTTTGAAAAAAAAGAAGAATCCATCATAAGTCGCTCGCCATGAAGTTAAGTATACATTTGTAATTAATTAGTAACAGATTGAACATCAATGAGAAAGATCTGTCCCGAGGGATGGTTATAAATGAACAACTCTTGACGGGTATAGCGATTAGGGGTAGGGGGTCCCATGGGGGTTGGTTGGTAAAGAAAGGGTACCATGTAAAAAACAGAATACAGATGGGGGAGGGGATTACACGACTTCGCAGACCGATAATTTCTGGGCAAGAAATTGTGTCGTCAGAAGATTTGGGGGAGGAAAAAGAACCAAGGGAAAAACTTTCTCGACCAAGAGGAAGAAAAGCAGAGCACGAGTCGTAGAAAGGGGTTCAATGGCCAGTTTAGAGAGGATTTCATGTAGGAGGGAAAGAAAGTCAAAAATAATTGATTAATGCGCAATACGTTTTGAGGAGAAGAGACCAGGGCCGCGAGCGATGAGGAAAGGTTAAGAACGTGACTGACCATGAAGGGGGATAGAGGAAAGCGAACGGAAGGTCCATAGTTGAGGGATGCGATTCAAGGGGGCAGTACTTAAAGGGCTAGGATGCGTTAGGTCACATAAAACCGTGCTTCGTGATAAGAGGAAGAGTTCGGTCGGTAACACTCTGGGCTATGAAGACCAGTCCGATAGTATCAAAGCTGCAAAAACAAGAAGATCAAAGGCTTTGCCAAAAGAACGCATGCCTCAGTGGCAGGGGATTAAACCGCTTCCTTGAAGAGGAAACTTATTTTAGAACCGGCTAAAGGAGAGCGGGGACAAATTAGAGATAACCGACCAGAGGGAAGCCACTTGAAGATGGAAAGATGCCGGGAATTTGCTCGGCTAGACAACGGAAATCGCATGCAACGGCTCAGAGGTGAGATATGGAATCTCGAGCCGTCCAGAAAATTGAGTGGGAAAGAATCCACGCAATCAAGAGGAAAAGAATGGAGGGAAAGTTTACTGGCCGCTGACGTCCAGAACAAGGACGAACTGGAAAAATAAACTGCTCGAATTGGAGGGGGAGGGGAAGAAAAACAACACTTGGATTCCCGGCAGAAGATACGCTTTCCATGCGCAAACCAAGACCACGAGGCTGGGATTCATCAATCATTTCTTGATCGGAGGTGAGGGGGAAAAATTAAAATGCTAGAAGGTGGGGGTGAGGGGTGCTGTCACCGAAAGGCCTATGGCCCTTCCATACCTGGAGAAACACCGTCAACAAAAAGGGGGGGAAAAGATAGGGACTTGAATGAGAACAGGAATGGAGGAATCCTAGGCGGGGAGGTGAACTTCAAATCTGAAGGGACGACTTAAAGGGGAGGGGAGGGAGGGGTATGTGGCGTATGGGGGGGAAAGCGAACACAAAAAGATGGGAAAAAGGAGATTCCCATAATAAGAAAACGCAACTCACTTAAAACAAGAGTAGTGCCTTCATTGCAAAATACCTGAAGATGAGGACGCTCATGTGGGCGGAGAGAAGGAAGGCCTTCGCTGTTAAAAAAGGTCAGGGGGGATTACGTGTAGCACGGGTGAGGAAGGGGGAATATAGCTATGAGGTGCGAGAGAAAAAAAACTCGAAAGTGAGGGGGGTCCTGTGACCTAATAGAAGCGAAAATCTATGGGATGGCGAAAAAAATCTTCAAGCGGATGTGGGAGAATGGAAATGTCAATAGGAAAAACCGTTGGGACGAAAAATTGTTTGGAGATCGGGCAAGAGGGAGGGCAGTGTTAGCCATTGGAAAGGTTGGAAGATCAGACTGTCGGCTTCAGTAGAAAAATAGAAAGGACGTGAGCCGGATTTGGCAGGGGAGGGGTGAAAAGCTCAAGCGGCCGGAGTAGGAAGAAGGACAATATTAGCAACGCTAGGGGAGGGGCAGAGCGTTCAATGAATATCAAGGAGAGGGGATAATATTTCAGATGTGCTGGGGATCAACCATGGGGTCGTTTTGGTGTCGATAATTGTTGTCCTGCCGAGAGTCTCGCCCTTACGCTTAAGAATATTGCATCAATCAGGAAAGAGAGGAAATTACAAATGTCCTGCAACTTTTGCAACAGATGAAGAGAATCCTTGTTTATGGGACGACGCTGCCATGACGTGTGGAATGCCACAAGAGGAAGTAGGCCCTCATCTTTGGAAGGGAACGTGAGTTTTATAGGGTGGGACGACAGCATAAAGATATCAGAACCGAAAAAGAAGGGTGAAATGTATCTACCTACAAAAGGAAGACGTCGCCGAGTCGATTAACTCTCGAATGTCAGTCAAATCTCCCAGACGTCAACTAGATAGCAACGAATGATGAGGAGACTCAGAACAATCGGATCGAGAAGTCCCGCATGGGATTTAGTGAGAATCGGAAGGGAGATCGATCTAAACTAGGTTGGGGGGGAAGCTCATAATGACATCCTCTTACGTATCGGGGGGGAAGCGTGAAGTCAAGAGAGAGGTCTTCACGGCGGGAGCAAAATTCGCAGAAAGAAATGGAAATGGAACCTAACCCTATTGGGCCGCGGAGTGGGCATCCTCATCTTCTGCTTTTCCGGTTTCTTATAGAAGAAAGCAGCAACTGAAAACTAAAAATGCCCTGAGGGGCAGTAAAGAGGGTGTACTCAATCAAGATTTCCAAGAAGAAAGCTGGTTCCTGGGGATGGGAAGGACGAAGAATTACTGAAGACTGAAGGTGGAATGTGCGCGTTAAGTTGAGGTCGGGTCTGCTAATTTTTACAAAGTCGGGGTCTCCCTGTAAATTTTAAGAATGAGAGTTTTGGGGTGGGTGGGGGCTGATCTTGGCTATGGGGAAAAAAACAAGATCTCTCGAAACCAAAAGGGGAATTTTTAGGAGTGAGTGTAGGCTAACGATACAAGTCCGGGTGGGGTTAATGAGGACTGGAAAAAACGGAAATCCTTGTATCGAACCGGGTAAGAAGTCCAGCCTTGGCCATCGAGCGATCCAACTAGGATTGGAAAACGGAAAAGCATGCAAAACTGAAAAAGGATTTTCGCCTATTGCGGAACATGACCTGAGCCGGGTCAATACTGCGAGTGTGGGGTAGGTCTGGAGATAAAACTCTGACACCTTTTCTCTAATCGTCCATCAACCAATACCAAGAGAGGGATCTAGGTAACAGGTGCTGGCAAATAAAGGATTAATAGAAACCTGCACGATATAAAGAGGGAGTGTCTAAGGCTCCTAAGGTGTGTGTGTCAGAGCCCCACCCCCCCAAACAAGCAACCCTAATCACTTCTGGAAGTCAGACTGACTGATGTAACTATCTAGACAAAACCAACAAACAAGTAGATTGATAGAAGGGAGCGTGGATCATTCGTGAGGAAAGTTTATCATTCCAGAAGTGAGTGAAAACCAAATATCACGACGCGAAAGCTAAAGAGAGGTTTAGAAAATCCCAGGTCCTGCAATCTCAGCACTTAGCGAAAAATTGCCTCCTGCGGAAGATGAAAGGGGGACAAAAAGTTAGCGGGGGAGTCAATCGTCCGGAAGTGTCCAAAATAAGATGGAGTCTCGGCTCCATTCGTGTCAATGTAGGAGAAACTACTTTTTCCCGGAATGCTCTAGCGCTTTGCAATAACGGCGATGCGGGAAAGGGGAAAAAGTACTTCGTTGGACGGTTCGTGCCACGGAGTTCCGTGGGGTGTGGTAAAGGAGGAGGAAGATCTGAACCGGCTTAGGGGGGGAGGGGGTCTATAAGGGCCCCTTCACGGGGTGAGAGTCATTTCGAACCTTGTAGCAAACGCCGCGGACTAGAAAATTAAACTTCGTAAAATCTTTGAAAAGCTCTCGAGGCAAATTGAAGGGGAGCGATCCGGTAGTAGAGTCTTTATTATTCGTAGTCTTGAAAAAAAAACACGGAAACGAGGGGATTAGACCAGTGGAACTCTTGAGGGATAAGCCTCGGGACTACGCCGATAAATAGTAAGTTTCAAACATTTCTTGTGTTGGGTAAAGGAAAAGTAAAAGGGAAATACATAAGAAATTTAAAAGATCCCGCGAGAACACTATAAGGGTCGGTGAGGGGGGGAAAAAGGGGCGAAAACGGTTTCCGCAAACGGAGAAACTTGGCTCAAAGGAGAACTAACCGCTGACAAATAATGGAGGATGATGTAAAGGAAAGGAGGTACAAATCGAGTATGGGTGTCCGGGCGAGCAGATAACATAGCTCGGAGAAAAAAATTTGTGCGATCGCCTACAGGCGGGCTACTCTGGGGGAACGCGGAGTCAGATACTTTCAGCACAATGGGAGTCGACCAAAGGACTTCGCAAAGATTTGGGAGAACCTTCTGCAGGGGGGCGGGTCAAGCGGAGAAGGGGGGCAGAAGAACACGAGTCCAAACGGTCTTTCGACGCGGCGAGCGGCTGCCAGAGGGCATGAAGAGTTCCGACACTCAGGCTAAGAAAGGGAAAGGATTTCCGCACACCAGAGAGGCGAACAAAATCTGTTGTAAAAAAAAGCAATGGTAATTTGCAAGAGAGGAAATTAGAGCAGTAAAACCGCTTTTTCGAAAAAAAAAAAGGTCTCGAAATACTAGATTCAGAAAAACATTATCGTCGAGGACCCCTAAGGCAGTAACATTGAAAGGAATCAGTTCCATTCGGAAACGGCCTCGCACGCAAAGACGAAGCTTTCGAGAAAGAGGGGGGGGAAGAATCTCGAGTCACCTTTTAGGGAAGATCCAAGCAATCACGGCGTCGAATGTCGATTCGCGAAATAAGGACAAAAATATACGCTCACAAGGTACAAGTCTAAAAGGCTCGGGCTAAGAAAAATGGGGAGGCCCGCTCAACAATGAGGGATTTCCATGCGCACAAAATCCGCTGACGAGTTCTGAGAGGCCGCTTATATCAATTTGGCTGTATATTAGGAGCGGAACCACACCGGAAAACTGTTCAGAAAAGTAGAAAAAGATTGGGATGGCTTCACCAGCACCTTACGCGTGTAAGTCTACAAAGGGCACCAACAAAGGCCAGGGAAGTGATGGTGCGGAACAAAAATTGGGGGGGGGGGGGAAGAACAGAATTCAGGTTTTTAACTTCCAAGTAAGTGGAGATGTGAAGTTCGGACTGGGTGTTTTCGTAAAGGGGGTGGTACATAGACGGAAAAAAAAAAACTCATGATAGGTAAAGAGAGTGAACAAAATACTACATAAACAGAAGTCGCTTCAGAGAGTTGTACCAAAGGGCAAAGTCCCTGTGCAACTAAATTACTGGTGACGTTATCTTCAAAAGTTGTGACCAACATGTGGTGGAAATTTTGTCCCACTTTCGGGAAAGGTGAAAACGTTGATAACGTGGTCCAGAAACGCAGGAGTGCAGACGCAAGCCAATCTACTAAGGGGGGGAGCTCGGGGTCAATTAGAGCTCATAGAATGTACTAAAGTCTCAAATCAAACTCTCAAAGAAAGGATGTGGGATGTACGAGTAAGATTCCTTTAAGGGACTCCAAGTTGGGTTTAGCTCATCCAATAAAAGGGAAAGTGTTAGAAGTTGTGTTAAGTTCAAATTAACTGGTAGGGAAAATCCGGCATAGTAAGTTGAGATCCTGCTTTCTTTTAGGAGTTGAAAATCAAAAAAGAGGCCGATCTAGCTCAAGCATATCCCAAAAGCGAGTGCGATGGACCGTTTAAAGAGCCCAGGGAGTCACGTGAGGCATTATCTTGGAAACAGGTTAACTTTCGGAAAAAAGAGTGTCTTTGATCAGGGGAAAAGGGGGGGGGAAGGCCGAGAAGGGATCGCCGCGGTCAGGAAAAGGATAGGCAGGCGGACACTGCTTGACAGAAGATTGTTATACCCTCTGAGAGAACAAAAAAGTCGATCCTAAATGAAAATGGATGGAGGGAAGAAAAGGCCAAGAGTAAGGGGACCGCAGCAAAAGGTAGAAGATCGAGGGTTGATCGACCCGGGTTCTATGGAAAAGAACACTGACATCCTCGGAACGGGAAACATGCAAGAAGTTCTCGACCTACTCTGGAGGAGCGAAGATGCGATTCAATCACGGTCAGGTAAGTAATGAAATTCGAGGGAAAGAGCTCCTTCACTGATAGAGAATGGATGAGATCGAAAAGCGGGCAGAAAAAATATGGGATGATCCATCCCTGAAATAAAATCAGGCTAAAGATGGTGAAAGCTCCGGACAATCAAAGTCAAGTAGAGGGTCGGGGGGTTGGACTATAAGGGTAGAAGAAATTGAGAACGACAAAGACTTAAGAAAAGAAAAATGGGCCGGCACATGCCCTTTCGTGGCGAAGGAGAGGGCCTCAATCTAGAGTGATGACTTGGTTATATCGTTTAAAGTCATACAAACAAAAAGGAAAACCTAAGGGGTGCAGCAGAAGACCCGCCGCGGGCAAAGAGGGGGACTTCGTTTACCACTTTGGGGGAAAAAGACCTTGGTTACGGTGTGATTAAAAAAAAGACTTACAGGGGAAGAAAAAGCCGGCCCAAAAAGTGGAACTTCGGGAGAGGGACTAGGGGGGTTAATCTTTGTCTACGCCGGAAGTTGGCCGGGATGAGAGCGGGATGTAGGGTACATATCAATCTTGTCTGGAAAAGAGGTCGTCGTGTCAGTCTTTAGAAGATAACAGATTCCGCGTTTAGGAAGGAAAGAACAGAAATGGGGGAGAAACTGTAACGATAAAGTTTCCAGTAGGTGAATCAATCGGTTTTCAATCTTGCAAAGGCTAATAAGAACAATGTTTCATCAGGGGAAAGGAGAAACATAAAATTATTCTCCTGGGAATCAAAGGAGGCCTTGGGCAGGATGAATCGAATCTACTAAGAGGATAAACAAAAAAAAAAAGCCAAAATATTAAGGGGATGAGGAGGCGATGATCCAGGTTGCTGACCATATTAAATGGGGGGTAGTCCCTTCACCCTCAGAAGGGGCATATGAATCTCCAGGGGGGGGGTAGAAGCAAGAGAAGAAAATGTGAAAACATAAATAAAAAGAAGTAAAAAAATCTCTAGAAAAAAACAGGGGGGAGATGAATCTGTGTAAGCGGGAAAAGTGAGGATCATGTTTCAATGAGAAATTTGACCACAAACTGAAAAAGGGGAACAATAAGACGAGTGAAGACTGCCCATCCTTCATCTAAAAGGGTTATAATCGAGCAGAGAACCGAGTGATAGGAAAGGGGGAAAACCCGCTTTAATTGATGTGGAGAGGCGAAAGTGACAAAGCCGGCCATCCGGGGGGATAACCAGTTCATTTTCCTTCGTCTTCTTAAAAAAACGAATGCCGGAAGGATGGGAAATCGACAGGTGTCGCTAGGTGAACAGGCGGTAAGTGGACTTTTCGATCCGAAGGTTTTTTCACTTGGGAAAGGAACGGATTGGGGGGGAAAAGAAGGACAAAAAGAAGCCGAAAAGGAGCCCAGAAGGGGCCGAGGATCTTGTCGACGTAAAGGGGAAAATAGCCAAGCTACAACGAATAGGCCAACAGGGAGTTAGGGGTAGGGGAATCGCCCAAAGGAAAAAAGGAAAAAGAGGCCATCCGTAATGTGCGTTGAAGGGTCTTAGTCTTTAAATAACAACGAACACAGGGGGGGAAGTCCAAGAGGGAAAAATGAAAGGTCAGAGGGGTATAAAGAAAAAAGGGAAGAAAGCGGGAATTTTAGTTTTTTCCGGTGAGAAAATTTGTTGGTAGTCCTTGACTGAAATGCGACAGAAGGAAAAGGGGGGGGAACTCGAACCCGCGCCCAAATAGGAGGAGGGGGGAAAAAGGTATGCACTTTGGTCAAGAGAAAAATCGAACTTGTTAACTTTCTCACGGAAAAATATCATCAAATCATGAAAACATCGGATGGAGGTGCATGATAAATGGGGGGAAAAATCTTCGCGGAGGGAAAAGGCTACAAAGGGTAAAATATGTTCTGAGAAAAAAAACGCGGTTTGAGAAGATCATGAAGCGTTCGGAGAACGTGAAAGAGAGGAAAAATTGAAGTGCTTAAGGAAGGGATCTTTTTAATTCAAAGCGACGTCTGCCAAAGAGGGGAGTACGAAAGGATAAAAAGGGGTCAGGGAGGAGCACATGGGGGCTGAAAAAAGATAAGACCTTTTCGTTCCGAAGCGACTATCGAGAATTCTGCGAAAAAATAAAACTATAGGCCGTAGGGGAAAAAATCCACCAGAGGCTCAGGCCAAGATGGGAAAGACGGCATTGCTAACAGTTTTGAAGAAGAAATCCTGCCAGGAAAAGCAAAGTTTTAAAATCAGAAGTGATAAAAATTCAGTACAAAAGTATTACCGACCCAGGGTAAACAAGGGAAGTTAAGATAAGGGAAGGTGCTAACTCTCTGGGAAAATGTCAAAAAACTCGCGTCAAAATCGGATTGTTCTAATATCTAGTATCTTTTGAGTGTCATTCGAAAAAGGAGATGGGAAGCAACAGAAGCACTAGAAATGGGTAGAGTTGGTCAGCGGAACCTTAATTCCCCAAGGGAAAAGCGTCCACCCTGGAGTGAGAAAAAAGGTCTTCTATGAGAGCTAAAAAGGGGGATGAAAGTGAAAACTTTACGTGCGGTCCATTCTCAAACAACAACACTCGGGAAAAGGAAAAGGCGAATCAAGAGGAAAAGGTCTGCTTATTCTGAACATGAAAAAGGGAAAGGGCGAGAATTGGTGTAGATAGTACACCTCAGAGGGTCTGTCCTTAGAAGGGGTCACCACCGAAGACTTGGTCACACATAGAAGGAAGTTAGGTAACAAAGTATTTAAGAATAGGGAATTTATGTGCACTTCAGATAAAGAGTCTTGGAAAGGAGGATGTTGATGTGAAAAAAAAAGGGCAATTGGGCCATCTGCTAGAAAAAGAAAAAAGAGGGGAGGGGGAGAGAGATGACAAAAGACGAAAGAACAAGCCTACTTCAACCACGCGGATTCGCGGCGGGGGAAAGAACTTGAGAAGGAAACTATTTGTCGTCGAACGAGACAAGGGGAAGGAAGTGCCCAAGTTCTTGAGTGAAAATAAAAAGGAAAGAATTTCCTAATCTTGATGTTACGCGTAGAAAAAAACCAATTCTAAATTGAAAGGGGGGAATGGGAACCTGCTACTCCTACGAATTATCTCAAGGCTGCGCCAGACCTCGAAAGGGGGGGAGGTTGAGCAGGGGAATGCAGAATAAAAAGGGTTTGGGGAGGGAAAAGGGTGGGGAAGGAGCCCATCGAGCAGTTGTAACATAAAGGGGGTTAGCGGACATTCCTTTTAGCACTTCCGGCATCTTAAAAGAAGAAGGGAACTAGCCTGCTAGGGGAGAGGGTGGAACACCAACGGGTCCTTAAAGGGAAAGAAAAAAAAAAAACGAATCAAGGGGGCTATTCATTTGTCATATTCCGGAACGGAGGGGATTCATAGGGTAAGGGGAGGAAAGGAAAAAAAGGAGGTTGTGCCTTCCCTGCAGAGTCTCGCAGGGAAGGGAAGTAGCGGCAGTAAAGCGCGATTAGGACATGAGCTTGTGAACAGATTTTTCAATGCTCCTTGGGGAGGGGGGGGGGGGAGAAAAAGGAGCCTGAGTAACAGCAAAAAAGGGGGAACTAATCTCCTCATGGGAGAGGCCAGGGAATTTTATAGGGCTGGACTAAAAGGGGGGAAAAAAGTCGCTCAGAAAAAACTAATACCGGGAGAAAGGAAGGCCTAAATACCTAAGATTTGCCTAAAGGAAAATAAGATTCCCTCTCGTCCAAGAAATGAATTCTCCCTAGCGTTACTATATTGAAAAAGATCGCAAAAATCAGAGAAAAAGTCAAACTGTGTTAAGGAAGAAGAGCAATTAATCACGGCTCGACCGGGGGGATTTGAAAGAGAAGGAAAAAATCAGATAGAGCGAGTGGAGGAAGGGGGTGCTGCTCCGTGGGAAAAAAGGAACAGTCGCTCGAAAATAATAAAAGAAGAAAGGGCAAGAGGATCTGGGCTCTCGGATGGGAGATGGAGGAGGCTGGGTTATTCTTTGGTTAAGATCATAAAGCGCCCAACAAAGAAAAAACTACAAATGATAATAAGGAGGGGGCAATCCAATTGAAAGGGGCGACGAAGAGGGGGGGGTCAGGGTTGAATAGTCAATACTAATCTTACATTAATGCAAAGGGAAAAAGGGGTTTGTGCAGTGGAATGAAAGGCTGGGAAATTCGGGTCCCGGGAGGGGGGGGCAGGGGGGGGGGATGATCCGGAGCTTGTCAAGTGTAGAGACAAATATCATCGGCAACAAAGCGGGGGGGAGAAAGGGAAAAGGGAGAAGACGGGGGGAAAAAAACCGTTGCAATACTTGGACAAAACAGAGAAAGGAGAAAAGCCACGGCAATCTTGAGGAGAACGGACATAGGGTGAAAGAGGAGCGAGACATGAAGGAAGGGGAGTCCGACGGAAATGTGGGCACAGAAAAGGAAGGGGGGGCATCACTTAAGGGCTTGTCTTTCGAGCACTAAAAAAAGCAGAAGATAAAGGGCATCTAAGGTGGGAAAATAACTGATAAGACCCCTTTTCTCAGATGAAATATGGAGAAGTACGGCACCTAAGAGGGAGAGAGGGATGCCGTCATCCTGAGGTAAAAGAATTGAGGAAATTATAACCATTGATACACACGAAACGAGGAACAAGAAAAACAAACAACGGAGTAAAGAGATCGGTCAGGGTTAGTAGAAATGGTTAGTCCTCAATTCATCTGTGTGTCCAACAAAAGGAAAAGAAACCGCCGCTCTAAAACAGACTGAAAACATTTCCTGAAGCGAGCAACGGGAAGGGAAGACCAAAAAGACTCCAATTGCACGTACCTAGGGAAGGTTAATTTGAGGCTTCGGAGTTTTCAGCACGACAAGGGAAAGTCGGCTACCAGTTCATTTAAAGCATTCATCGGCTGAAACTCTTTGGGGACCGGATGAGAGTACGGGGGAAATAGCGTGGAACTTCGTGGAAGGAGCTGGGGACTGTTGGAGAAAATAACGGTTTCCGGTTTTTTCAAGAGGGAAGGGGACGAAACGGTTGAGAGGGTGAAGATAATCCGATAAGAAGGTAAGTGAAGATACGATGATCTTCGCAGACCAGGATATCCAATCTCCTACGCGATGGCAGAGAAAAAGTAGAATTCTGGGGGAAAATCGCACAGAAAATGAGAAGAGTCGGAGAAAGTAAGTATAAGTGGAGTGATTCTGGGACTCAAACAAATCGTGAGGAAGGGGGTGAAGGGATGATCCACCTGAGACAACTTACTGCTCGCTATATCGGGGGGAAGGGGTGAAAAAAGTTAGGTTGTTGGGGTCTCGTGGAAACGGAAGAGCAGGAGAAAATCAAAACAGAATATTGAGTCCCCTCCGTAACGAACGTAAGGTGTGAGGGGTGGGAAAATTGTGTACGCGAAGAGTTGGGGGGGCTCAAACGGGCGGAAAGCCTCTACCCTCACCAACAACCGTGACCATCGAAGAGTATAGTATTGGTAAGAAAGATGTCCACAAAAGAGGGAGAGGGAAGGATTTCAGGGAGAAAAGAGACAGACTGGGGGAAGCGGACGCTCAAGTTGGCGATAATCCTACAGGAGGAGACTCACTCGTGAAGACGGGGGGGGAAGGGACGTTACTGAAAAAAGTCAAGTCAAGAGAGGAACTATAAGGCAAGTAGGGGTGTCAATTCGCTTTGGAAAGTCGGTCGAGAGAGGAGGTCGTGTGCGTAGCCACGAGAGAATCAGATACAAGCCAGCATGACGGGCAAGAGGGGGGGGGGCGGTCTTTCCACACCAGAGGATCGCCCAGATTTCGAAAAGAAAAATTAATTCTCAGAAAAATGTGGAAAAAAAAAAATTCACCAAAAAAGAAAAGGGAATCATTTTTCACAATCGCAATTCAGACCTCTTCTGTTTTTCCTGCTGGAGAGGGAAGAGAGGGTAGAGAAATTGCGTAAAACTGGCAAAGGCAAGGGAGAAGTCTTGATATAATGCACCGAACGGATAAAACTGAATCGAAGTTCAAAAGCGGAAATTGGAAAATTATCGGGGAAGAAGTGATACGTATGAGCCGAAAATAGGGAGGTTGGAAGATCCCCACACAGAAATGGGTAGGGTTTTCCAAGGCAGTGAAGGTGAAGAGAACGGAAGAACGATAAAAAAGTTCCAGAAGAAAGACTCGCAGTTCGGGAGAAAAAATGGCGGCCAAGAACCATTCAGTATTACTCGGAACAAAAATGCTAACAAAAGAAGGAGGGGGGGATAGGGATGGCGAGGGCGGGGGGTATAATACATTCTTGAAAGGGTAGGAAGGAAAACCTCAGTCATATGTTTTCTTGGCCGTCACCGAAGGAGGGAGGTACCGTCGAACGGGAAGTCACCGTAACCAAGACAAGAACTTGGGGCAACGCGAAGGCCTAAGGTATCTAAAGGAAGGGAAGGTCGGAAAGAAGAGGGTATTTGGGGGCACTGCACAGCTAATACTCGGGGGGGATGAGGTGGGGGGATGAGCTGGCCATCTATAGCTCAACCCACAACGTATGATGGGAAAGGGGAGGGTCCGCAAAGAATCATCCTACGGAAAAAACACTGGGCTTCAGGCTCGAATAAAAACCATGACGAGTCCTGACAGAAGGGGGGTTTCGAAGAACGTCAATTCTGAAGGGGGAAAAATTTCTTTATGTGACGGTACTAGTGGTCCCTATACTTGAGGTGGAAGAATACGACAAGCAGCAGGATCGAAATGGAACGGTGTTCATTTTAAGCGGATACGCAAAAGGAAGGCATCGGAGTCGTCGCAAAACAATAAAAGCTTTTTTTTGGCGCATGGTAAAGCGGATCCTGCAGGGACGGGCCATAATGGGGTAAGAGCGAAGCTGGCGTTTAGCATTTTACTGGTGAGCGTCTCTGAAGGGGAAGGACAACTGTCGCAAGGAAAAAATCGTACTTGGAGGAAGCCGGAAATTGTGCGAAGAAACTAAATAGTGACGCTGAAAGAGTAAATCCAAATAGCACCTGATAATCGAAAGCTTCAAAGGGCGGAGAAGGGACCTTTGAAAACCAGAGACTGATAAGGGACATGAGGGGGAGATTTTAAAGGGGATTCCGTCGTTAGATGAGAGGGTCCTCAAAAAAAATCTAAAGGACGCTGAGAAAAGAGCTTGGAGGAAGGAAGAGAGGAAAAGTCAAATGCGGGAGGAAATTGGGGCTATCATGCCTGTGGGAGGTAAAAGGAGTGACTCTAGCAGGGGGTCCAGCAGCAAAATCTTGGAGCAGCCGCGCGCGCTTGTAGGGAAAAAGGGGTTATCGTCGGACGACCGAAAAGACTCTCGACGACGAAAAATAGAAATGAAGAGAAAACTAATCTTTGACGTCCAAAAAGAAAGGGATACTTCCACTCGAGATTGGGGCTTCATCTATTCTATAGGGAAAAAGTCACGAGAGGAGAAGAAGGATGAAAGAAGAGCAAAATTGACTCAGAAATCAAAGCTATTATGGGAAGGAGAAGAGAAAGGGGAGAACTACGCGCTAGAAGAACACGAAGAGAGCCTAGATCAGCGTGATGTTGCTTCGATAAAGGAGGGAGAAGATCGCGCAAAAGGATCAGCCGACACATTCCGGCAACGGGGACTTATCTTGGTCTCAAGAGAGTGGAAAAATGAGGCTTATAGAAGGGGGGTGCGTATCGGACAACAAAACAGAACTTTACCCCCAGGAAAATCTCGTCTAGAAAAGGGGGAGGTGATCATCAACGATTTAACTGGTCGACAGCCACATGGTGGGGGAAAGGGGGGGGAACACGAAGATGCTTGCAAACTGAATGGACGATCTCTGAAATTTTGCGGGGAGTCTCGGGGGAAGAGATTTTGCGGGAGCACCTGAAGAAAAGGGAGCTCTGAATTGGTCAGGTCTAAAAATAAGAGGAGAAAACGGACTGTGCTCAGTCGGACGGAGGAGAAAGGAACCTGATAACCGTTCAAACCGTGACCGAATACTTGAAAAAAGAAAAAAAGGGTGGAGGGGGACATTCCAAAGGACATTTGAAAAAAGGAAACTGAGTAGGTCAAATCAGGAGAATCTCTTAAGGGCCAGAGTTGAAGAAAAGGAAATTGCGGAACTGAAATGGAGCCAAAATAAAGGCAGGGGAAATTGTTTGAGTGAAACGGAGAAAAAATGTCAAAGAAAAAGGTCCATCACGAAGATGTCAAACGATGATCCCGCTGGCTGAGGAAGTAGGGGATTTAGGGAAAGCCATATCGAGCTGGACGTTTGTGGGACAACAGTCATTACTCTGTAAAGAAGAGAAAAACACTCTACAGCCTAACAACACACGGGTTGGTTAAACTAGAAAAAGGAAAGAAAGTTGAGCTTAGGGAGGATCATTTAAAGGCAAGATAGTGCTGTGAAAACCCAAACCATGAAGGTAAAGGAAGAAGCGGAGCTCCTAAACAAGAAAAGCAAATAATGAAGTCAGCGCAGGGGATTATCGTCCTACTCATACTGCGGTCGTGGGAAAAAGGAACATGTGGTGTAGGTCACGCTGACTACCGAACAAACCAATTCAACGCGTGATTGGGAAGGCTAACCGTTTCGGGGAACTGCACTTAGACGTCTGATCTTTTTCCCAGGTACGACTCTCCGCTTTGCCATCTCCGTGTACGAGGGAGGGGAAACCAAGGCGGCCGAACTGTGGGGGAGCAACAGGGAAAGGTAAGGGGGGGGACAAGTAAGAAAGGGGCAAAACGGACTATTGTCGTTCTGGGTCATCCGCAACACTAGAAAATCCTTGGGCGACAAGATGATCTTTTAAGAACGTGGAAGAGAGACGCGCGAAGCGTCAAAAACCGGATGAGGAGGAAAAAAGATCGACAGAAACAAAAGTTGAAAATCAGAAACTGACCCTCACATTGAGCGTCCATGAAAGGTTGCATGATATTGGAAGTGATCGGAGTTCGTGCCCATCAAAATGAAAAGAGGGGAGGGGGGTCGCAAAAGGTAACTCGGATAAGACACCAATCCACATCATTGACGGCTCCACATAGAAGGGGGGGTTTTTGGATGATGGGTTTTTGAGAGTTAATGACTACAATGATCAAGAGGTGAACTCCGGAAGCCCATATAAGGGGGAATGAAAGGGGGGGGGACTGGTCACTAAGCTGTGTGTCAAACACTTGCTCACCTGGAAAATAACCTATCATCCAAAAAAGAGGGAAGGCGGAAGGTTGGCAAGGAAAAGCTGTACACCCTCGGTTCGGGGGAGTTGATTGAATGGCGAGGAAAGAATAGCATAGCGTTCGGATTTCTGCGCGAAAGCGGGGCTTGTTGCGAGGCATCCAGGAGCTACGAGAGGGACGCGAAGAAGGGCAGAAAGGGGAGGAAAATGACGATAAGGAATCCCTCGGCACAGTGATGACATATTATTGGTGAATGCGCTGCCCGGGGGGAGGGTGGCGAGGGGTAGTTACTGGAAAAAAAGCAAGAGAAGGTCTTAAGGGGGGGAATCAATCGGAGCGAACACTCTTTGCTGCTGGGAACTACACTCAGTCTATAGGAAGAGTTTGGGAAAAAAGAAAAGGGGCCGAGGCCCGGAAAACCGAAATGTTCCCAGTTAAGCTCAGGGCGGAACTCAGGCATCGCAGGGGGGTCGTCGAGAAGAAGGGGCGAGAAAGCTGAGATGGCAGGAAACAAGTATCGGCCGCCTTTTGATGTTGGGGAGGGGAAAGGAAAACCATCTGGAGGAGTGCTCGTCTCTGAAACGTCCATCCGGGCCGATCAGAAGGGGATGATCTGGAAGATATGATACTGGGAACTACGACGTGAGTTGGAAGCAACAGAAGCAGTAAAAAAAGGGAAGTTGGACCGCAAGTACACGCCGTAAGAGAACAGAGAACCGCGGGTAGGGAAGAAGGGAGAAAAAGGGGGGGATATAGAAAAAACTTGCGACCAGGAAAATCGGAAGGTGTGAAAAAGATCACAACGACGAGAGGGATGGGAATAAGCACGGGCTAGAATGAGGGTGATATCTGCGTATCATTTCCCTGAACAGTCAATTCGGAGGGGGAGGGGGGCCGCGAGTCAAGAAAACAGCTAGGATGGAAACTTCTACGTGTAAAGGAAAAAAAAGCTAAGAACTTGGACAGCGAATGATTTAGGGGTCACCACCTACCATTTATGTCAGCCGCGGAAAGGGGGGGGAACGGCAAAAAGCAGAATACTCTTCTTGTCAGCGGGAGTGTTGAGGAAATTCACCTTTTGGA
>Ga0179593_1445342_pt1 | contig 16749 bp, 20 predicted proteins | sample CZODoug2_1_08_16_FD_185931 | JGI IMG/M metagenome (GOLD analysis project Ga0179593, IMG submission 185931) | Vadose zone soil fungal communities from Angelo Coast Range Reserve, California, USA - CZODoug2_1_08_16fungal (PacBio error correction) | ecosystem: Environmental > Terrestrial > Soil >...
CGTAGACCCAGCAGTGTAAGATAGTCAGCTTCATTTAACGGAAGGGAGAGCAGAACAGTTATGTCTTGAACAGTGCGAGTGAAGTGAGGAGGCTGTCATGAGGGGGTATCATAGAACGCGATGTGGGGTCAAGAGGGGAGTCGTGGGGAAGACAGCAGACTTGGTGAGAGGGGGTGACGCGTGAGGTGATGAAGAGGGGGGAAAGAAGCTTTTCCTGATCACAAAATGGATAAAAGGGGGGGGGATAATCCATGGTGAGGGGGGGATCATAGAAAGGAGGAATTAGGAGTCTCTGAGGGGTAGGTCGGCATAGACGCGGACAAGAAAAACGTGGTCCCATTTGTTACCGTGGGAGGAGTGTAGACCAAGTCAGGGGGGGGAGGGAGAGAAGGGGCTTCCGAGGGGTCAGTGCACGAGGGAAGCATGCCGGGGGGTTTTTTGGCTAGAGAAGAAAAAGCGGGGGGAGATCGCTCGAGGAAGTTGGAAGTGAAAGCCTGAATACTTGTTCGAAGGAAACGATCTAGGATCTCGGGGGGGAGGAAGGAGAGATTAGACCGGGGAAAAGGAAGGAACTAGGATCGGAGGAGATTAAAAATGGAAGAGAAGGGTCTTGGCGAAGGGGAAACTCATCTGGGAGCATGGAGGGTGGGTCTTCCAGTTTTTCAGAGGCCGGAAACTCTTTTTCGTGGGGGAGTTGACATAGATGTAGATGATAAATGGTTTAACGGGAATAGGTTGAAGCCAGAAAGGGAACGCGTACGGTCAGCACTCTAACATTTAGAGAAGTCTGGGGGGGAGCGACCCCGATGAAAGAAAGCATCATTTCGGGGAAAACACGTCAGATCGTCTCTCAAAGGGGTCCGGTCGCGGGAAACTCGCATGAAAAAAGTAACTACTTGTAATGTAGACGGGAATCCGTGTCACACAAGAGTAGAAGAGAGAGGAAAAGACCATTCGAGAAAAAGAGAAGGCGTTGGGAGCCGTCAAGAGGAGCCGGACTATTTGTCCCTCTGGAAGCGAGGAGAATAAACCGCTTAGGAGGGGAAAACTTCCGAGAGGGTAGGCAGAGGGATCGGTACTAGTCAAAAGTGCTAATAAGGAAAACGAAGGGTTTCCAGCAAAGGGGGAAGGAAGAAAGGGTGGGCACTTTCTTCTCTATTCTGAGGCGAAGGGAGCTCCCCAAGGAGGGATTCCTAAAGTATTGAAGGTTGTGAGAGAAGAATAGGATTTCGGGGACTGAGGGGGGAAAGAATTTCAAGACTCAACCTTTGGCAGTGGGACTTGAAAAAAACACATTTCTTCTTCTGGCTAGAGGGGGGGGGGGGAAATAAAGAGAGGGGGAAGCAGCGGACCGCGGCTCAAGTGAAAGGTCCCTAAGGTTCAATAAGCTCCTGGTCAAGAGAGAAGGGGTGCATTATCATCGGCAAAACAAAAAGGGGGGAGATTTAGATATTACATCCCCATGGGGGTCGAGCTGGAACCGGAGGGGGTGACTAAACTTTAAGGGAAGGAGTCGGTCGGAGTGGAGGAGGAATGCTCAGGCAGGGGGGACAACACCTAGCAGCGCGGGGAAGGGAAAAAGACCTTATTTCACCAAAAGGGATAAGAGGAATCACGTGAGAACAGGGCGCATAGGGAGGATCTCATCCCAAAAGGGGGCCAATAAGTGCGGAAATTTGCAAAGAGGACGCCATGAGACTCCCTACTCTATTCATATATAGCAAAAGAGTAGGAGGGGCCATTTGACCAATCCAGGCAAATAAGGGGAAGGCAGTCGCCGTGACTGGAAGGATCGTCTCAATAAAACGACGAGGGAAGTGCTAGTTCTGCCCTTGGTTCCTCAAAGAGGAGGGGAAATCGTTAGAAACAGGGGGGGGGATGCAATATGGAAAGGGGGGGAGTTGTGGGGGCAGTCCCCCCGGGGGGGCGGAAGAGCTGTAGTCCGAACCATATGGGGGGGCCAAGGAGGAGAGGAATTATGACTTCAGGGGCTTAATGAAGACAGTATTGGGGGACTCAAAGGTAGCCTCGAGGGGGAAATAGAACTTGTCCGGGAGAGGAGGCCGGTGGGGGGTCTCTCATACGGCAAGGAGGGGGAAAGGTGAGAGTCATTCATTCCGTAACGCGGCGGTCTTAATGCTGAATCTTTCTGTGAAAGCAAGGGCATCTAAAAAGAGGAGGAAAAAAGTACCAAACGCTTCAGGGGGCTCAAACCCTGTTGCCTCCACCAAAATCAGCTGTCGACTCCTCTGTCCAAAAGGGTGGAAACCGCGTCAAGGGGATCGGGGGACCTTTGGGAAAAGTAGACGAGGAGGGGGGGGGCCATGCGGGGCCAATCTCTCTAGAACAGGAGTCTCTTCAGAGAAATTGGACGGCAAGGACCGCACTTCACTGAGGAGGAGAGGCGGGTCGATCAGGGTCGAAAGGGCATCTCACGAGGAATGAGAAATAATGGAGAAAAAGAGGGAATCCGAGCAGAAGGGCTTAGCATTCAACTCCACAGGCCAGGGGGATGAACCGCCGACAGAAACAGCTGGTGGGGGAACACGTTTTTTCGCGGTGAGGAGGGGACGACTACCCTCTCTACCACCAACGAAATCCCGGTTTCGACAGGGGAGGGGGGCCTGACAAAAAGGGGAGTAAGGGGGTGAATTAATGAAAAGGGGAGATCGGGGGGTCCAAGGGCTAAAAGGTTGAAACCTGCTTACAAAGAAAAACAGTCTTCGTGCGGACGAAAAGGAAGGGAGGCGGCGAACAAAAGAAAAACAGAGCGGGAGGCTTGAGGGACTACGCCTTTCCTCAGAAAAAAAAAGAACCATCTACTGAACGGAGACGTAACAATAACTCGGAGGTTCAACTTACCTGATAGAACGGGTCGTTCAAGAAGAAAAGGTAGAAATTTCAAGGTTCAACGGGAGACGAGGATCAAGACAAAAAACAAGGAGGGGTTCTTCTTCCAAGAGAGAGATGTTTAACCATAAGGACAGAAACCGGGGAACGGAGAGTCTTACGCCGGGGAGGAATAAACAGCGTCGTGGAGTGACGAAACGAGGAAGGAAGGTTTTCCTTCTGACATGGCGTAGGAGCAGACCACCGAAGAACGCGAGGGTTTGTAAGAAAGACCGACAAATTGGGGGCAGCATCGCGGGTTAGAGGGGGGGTGACGCGGAGTGCCGCGCGCGCCTTCCTTCCTCACCCATGAAAAGCACACCGGGTTTTCAGCGGAAAAGGGCGCGTGAAACTAGTCTGGAGTTGATGAGGGGCAAAAGAGCACGCTACCGCTAAGAAGAAGGTGGACCCAAAGAGGGGGACCGCAGTGTCCTTTGGACCCCTCCCGGGGTTTCTCTTTCTATAAGTCCGGAAGGTTTCCGTCGCAAGGAGTAGGTCATTAGAGTTGTAGGCAGGGGCCGACCTAGGGAGAAGAGAAGAGAGAAGGTTGAGTCAAGGGCAAGTCAGGTTCCTTAAATACTCTCGGTGAACTTGGTTTCGGGAGAGCGAGGGTAGATTGGGGTATCCCTCGAGGGATGATCTTCCCCACGGGAAGAGCTGCGGAAAAAGGGGGGCGATTGGTGGGGGGGCCTCAGAGTAAGTTTACGAAAAAAAGGGGAGGTTTGGGGCAACCGGGGGCGGCATTCCAAATGGTCGGGGGTGTCCGGGGGGGGGCCCGAAGGCTATTATACGTAGGTTAAGAGGGGAGCTGTCGAACCTAACCCGACAAGTCGGAAAAAGAAAAAAAAAACTCTACAGCGCTCTCGTGAGCGAAAAAAGGTCTGAACTCTTCTCCGGGAAGCAAAAGGAGAAACCAAAGCCAAGCGCGGCGACTTGGGAGGGAGTTCACTCCGTTTGAGGAAGGAAAGAAGGATCGCTCCAGGTGGAAAAACTCTTCCGGTATGACTCGTCCCAAACAAGTACAGAAGGGAGGGTTTGGAAGGATACCTCCCGGAAGAAGGAAGAATGTCGTACCGATGTAGAGCACCTGCGGCAGACCTCTTCAACTGTGAACGAAAGGGGGGGGGGGGGTCCCGTCTCGTATCAGGATGCGGGACAAGATTATAGCAAGGAAAAAACTACTTGTCCCCTCTGAGAGGGAGACGACTAGGGCGATATTGATGACCTAGTCTGGGGGCTCGGGAGGATGCCCCCTCACCCCTTATTCCTCCCGATGGACGGTGTTAAGGAGAGAAAAAGCCAATAGGGCGGTCGGAAATCAATGTAAGAAGGGCCTACTGCGTAGACCAAGTAGTGGGAACTTGCCAGTCAGGGGGGAGAGGGGGGGAAGCAGTCTAGTTTTCATACAGGAGAAGAAGGTGGAAGTAACTAAGAAAGTAGACCTTGCCAGGGACCGGCGGGGGGAAATAGAAGGGTGTGGTCCAGATCGACTAATTGATGATCAGATAGAAAAAAAAACAAAAATAGGAGGAAAAGAAGGGAGGGAACGAGGAAGCTCTTTAAACCAGCCTGATGGTACAATGCTACTTGGCATCGGTTCGGATTAAGAATGACGGGAAAATTTAGGCGCCGTAATGCCCCAAGACTACCTCGAAAAAAAGCATTTGAAACTACGCTGGGGATAGAGGAAAAGCTTAGGACTGACGGTTCAAGAACGACATTAAGACGACTCAAAAGGAAAGAGGTTCTAATCAGACGGGGAGAAGGGAAGAGAGTGGGCTCCGGAAAGAACGCCTCGTTTCGTCCAAAGATCTGGTGTCGCAATTGGACGTCCCCTTTTCACCCTGTAAGTCAGACGATAGGTAAAGACGTGATAATGAATAATACCTGTGAGGAAGTTGTCTAATGCGGTAAATATCACCTCCGACCTCTTGGCGAAAAGAGGGAGAGGGAGAATTCCCACGAGGTCCGACCACGTCGGGATGTCCGAATTTGATGTTCCTCTTCGGAAATGAAAAAATTTTTGAAACGAAGGCTTCCGATGAGACCTCACGTAGGGGGGGAAGGACTTAAAGTCACTGAGGGAAGACACCGACCGCAAAGATATTATTTCTCTCGAACGGTGAGAACTGCGGGTCTAAATCACTGTGTAGATAAATGATCAGGGAGTTAGAGGGCTGACCCGGAAATGCGATGTCTCTCGGAAAGCTATAGGGAAAGCACATCAGCGAATCGGGGGGGCAACAAGGAAAAAATCAGAACTTTTGACGAGGAAAAAGTGTGAAGACACATAAAGGGGGGAAGAGAAAATCAAAAGATCCAACCATTGCGATTTAAAAAAGAGGAAAACACCACTACGGAAAGGTGGAAGATAATCATCTGAGGATGTATTAAAAAAAAGAGAGCTAAGAAGAGCTAAAACATCCTAATCTAGTGAATCGAGAAGGGTAGACTTTAAGTAAACAATTATGGAGACCGAAAAGGCTCGAGGAGGAGAGAATCGGGAGATTTCAGGAAGGATACGACACGAGGAATCAGAAGCTAATCTTAAGAGAATCGGCAGAGTCTAGACTATACGTTTCAAAACTTACACAGTGAACGGGACCAAGAGGGGCTCGGAGGGGAGGGGAAAATTAAAGACGCCAAACACTACGCAGAGGCATAATTCCGAGGGAAATCATTATCCTTCAAAAGGAAGAGAAAAAATTCGTCAAGGGGGGTGAAAGGAGAGGGGGGCCACTGTATCCAAGGGGGACCCGCTGTTACACTCGCACAGTGAGGAGAAGAAATCCAACATCGAGATAGGGACAATCTCTGGGACTTCCTAGGGAGAGAAAATAAACATGGACATAATAACCCTCTTATAGTACTGCGTAAAAAGAAAAAACTACCCGAACTTCGGAGGGAAGGGACTAAACTTGAAAGAGGGAAAAAATGTAATCTCACTTAGGTTAAATGCTACGAACGTGGGAAAAATATCTCCAAAAACACAACGAGTTATCAAAAGATAAAAGATATCAGTAAGGGGAAAACGTCATAGATCGGGCAGCGTTAGAAGTCGGTCTATCTTAACGCGTTGGGGAAAGGTTAATCAACGTACGACGGGAAGTGAGATTCAACATTGGAGGGAAACAAGCGAAAGAAATGTTGGTCAACGAGCGGCGACGGGGAGGGGTATTTAAAACCCGCACAGGGGGGGCGGTAAACGAGGGGAAAGGGGAGTCTTTGCGGGAAACTTCACAACCAATGGGCAAAAAAGGGGGGGGGGGGGTTGGGGGGGGGGGGACGCCATTGGAGATCGAAGGGAAAAAAAGTAAATGAATAACGAGGTAATGGAAACGGTAGGGAAAACTAGGTTTCAAGGAGAAGACCGGAGCAGAAAGGGGGGGAAAACAAGAGGTGGAAGACGTTTTGGGGAGGTCAGAACCAGGGTGCTACGTGATAGACAGGAAGATGTGGCTATCATCTTAGAAGAGGCGTTTTCAAGGGGCAGGCGACCCGTCGGGGGTATGAATCTCCTAAGAAGGTGGGAAGGGGGAAAGGCAGTTCCTTTCCGGCCTAGACTTCTACGAGGGGAATATCTTATCGCGGCGTATTTAGAGGTGGATCTAGGGGTCAAGAGCCACAAAGTCTCTCTTCTTCACCAAAGGGAACTATACGGCTCTCTTAAGGCGCCTGTGAAGCGTGGTCGACAGCTGGATGGTTTCGGAAATTTTTGTGGGAAAGACTCATGCCAGCAGGGGTTCGGGTTGCTCGGGGGGAAAATCTCTTCTATTTATGTTTGAAGTTGGAATAGATGACGGGTCCTCCGCGGAACCGAGAGGGTAAAGCAGGACGCTTGGAGTCTTCCGGTGTGGAATTTGGAGACCGCGGCCCTTCGTGCCAGGAAAATCGAAACATTCCTATAGAGGGGGGCTGAAGGGGTGGCGGGCTCGCTCAGTAAGTGGAAGGGAAAAAGGACCGAAAATGAAAGGTGAAATCGAGATTCACAAGAGCTGTTCTCTGCCGACCCTAGGACGACGAAGGGTGAAAAGTGCCCGCAGACAGGAAAGAGGTCCGGAACGAGGCGAAAAGGAGCGTCAGGTTAAAAAGGAACGCGGCAGACGTTACTGCGACAGGGTCGTAAGAGTGACTAAAAATCGCTCTTTACAGGCAAGAGGGAGAAGAATTCAAAAATATTTGCCACGCAGGGAGTCGTAAAGGTCGAAGAAGAGTTTGTCTGAATGGAGGAAATTAGGGGATTTGTGAGATCATAGATGCCCCAATCAAGGAGGGAACCCGCAGATTGCTTGTTTCTAGGAGAGCAGCTAGCGGTCGTACCCTAATGGTATTTGGACACTACTGGGAAACAAGGGAGGTTACGGATTAGGTGGGAGGTATCGTAGAGTGGGCCTAAAGGAGAAGGACGGGGGGGATTGGAACTCCGAGACCTCTTTCCACCCTGACAGGAAAGCAGGGGAAAAAGAATCCCTTGACTATCTAAAGGTGGAATTTGAAGATAATCACAACACGAGGGAAGAGGGGGAAGATCGAGATATAAATCAAAAGGGGAAAGGGGAAAACCAGAAGAGATGGTAACCTCTCAAGAAAAGTGAGAATTCAAATAAATTCTTACATCTTTGGGCGCCTGTATGAAAAAGACATCGGCAAGTCTTTACGAAAGTGGAACAAGAAAGGGAAGACCAGTATGACAAGAGGGTACAGCTAAAGGGGGGGGGGGGGGTGTCACGAATGACTCGAATCCTCAAAAAAATAACCTTAAAATCCGAGGGACTTTAAGCGCGAAAGGGAAGCTCAAGACTCTATTCAGAAGAATCGAATCCGGATTATCCTTCAGAATCCCTTCACGAGGGGGTCTTAGAAGGGGCCTGGACAAGAGAGCGGGTCCAATACCTCGTCTTACCAGCTACAAGGGGAGGAAGATTTGAGCTACCGGGAGAGGGGGGGGAAGACATCTTGAGAAAGCGTTAGAGGGACCTGGAGCAGGCCCACAATCGCTTCCGTCAGGTTCCTACTTAGTGGACGAGGATGAACCTCGGTTACCTAGAATGAAAAAAGGGAAGGACTGTCCAGGAAGACGGATGTACTGACGGAAAGCAAAGGAGCCTCTCGCGGGAAACAGGGTTAAGACATGTCCGAAGTACGAGGAGGGACGGTTCTAAAGAAAATGCAGGAAGCTCATGGGGTGGCAGAGGGGACTGATGACCCTGCGAGCTTCTGAGACGGAGAATCTCTGACTCCCTTCAAAGGATCATAGGGAAGAAGGAGTCAAAAAAAACCAAAAGACGCCGCTGGGGAATATCTGCCCCAAGGAAGTGGACACGATAAAAAACAATTGAAACCCTCTCTGGCCCACCAAGGAGAGTGCAGGGAAACACCAGAGGCTCAAGAGAGGAGGTGGGAAAGGAATCATATGGGGGAGTGTCTGAACAAGCGTCTATACGCCCCAAAGGTAAGAGATTCATCTATATCTGGACAAGGGGAATAGGTCACAAACTAACCGAGAGGAGAGAGCCATCTTCTGGTCGGAACTGGAAGGGAAAGGTAGGCTACAGCCAGGGAGGCTTAAGCAACCTTCTTGCAAATCGGAGAGAACCTGCACGGGGTCCATGACAACATCGCCACGGAAAAGGGGGGGGACCACTTTTCGCTGAGGGGGGAAAGGAAAAGAGAAAAGAACTCAGACCAAAAAAGCGAAGTGATCTGATAGTACTGAAAGGGGAGAGAGAACCCCCGGTGGTAAAAAAGTTTTTTATTCAAAAAGGAGCGGAGGGGGGGAAAAAAGGGATCCAGTTACCCGCTTACGGACAACGTGAGGGAGATCCAAAGGCCTCTGCAGCTAATTGAAAAAAATCGGCGGAGAAGAATGAACTAACTAAAAAAATGGAGATCAGAAAAGGTTCAAAGGGAGGTACGTGGAATACACGACCAGGGGACCGTCAGCTGGCTCGAACCCCTCTTCAAGAAAACGAACGACGACTCAACGGTCTTGTCAAAAAGAGCGACGACCATCTCGCAAAAACAAAGAGGAGGAGGAGAGGGGGGTTCTCACCGTCGTAACCGGAAAAAACTTTAGTCGGTCAGTTAAAAATTCGAAGAAGGTTCGAAGGAAGACGTTCTTGGACGACGTAATCCTTGGCATAATAAATGGGTGTTGTTCGGAAGGGGATAGGGAGCCAAAACAAGGGTGGTCCCCGAGCAAGATCCGGGGGAAAGGTGAAGAAGAACAGGGCGTGTAAGAGGGGCCACGTGGGGACCGTGAAGAGCTCCAATTTGCCTTCATAAACCGGGGTATCCCACCTTTTGATAGGAACAGGGGTCGAACTTGTTATCAGGGGGGAATTCGAAGGTGAGATAGTCGTCAGACAACGCGACCGAAACTTTTACCAAAAAAAAGGACGGCTTTGTCAAGACCCTGGAGGTGCTTGATTGAAACGAGGGAAGAAGGTACTGACTGTAGACAGGGATTACTAACGTTTCTGAAGTCCCGAGCGAGAGAACGAGAGGGACGGTAGAGGTTAACATGCGTCCACTGTCGAAGGAGCGATGAATGGCCACCTCGCGGGGTAGGAAAAAGAAAAGAGTCTATAGGTGCATAAATAAAAGATCAGGAGGAGAATTTCCAACATTGTCCCCTGCTAAGCTGAGACGGACTGGGGGGGGCCTTCATCGGAGGGGGGGGAGGAACGGGGTATTTTTGAAAACGGGAAGACACGGAAAGATGGCTTGGGGGGGTGCGAGTGTATCAGGATCTAAGATTGGGAATTGAAGAGGGGGATGTCCGTCATAAGACCAGGAGAAGGAAGGGCAGGTCTAACTAGTCAGAGGAAGGGATAGCGAACGAGAGGAAGAGTCAGAAAAAAACCTGCATGGAAGACCACAAAGTGCATCTCGGTTCGTGGGTGAGAGACCTCCGTATTTGGAGGAGAAATCCTAAAGGACGAGAGGGAAAAAAGGGGCGAAGTCCCCACACGAGGATGGAGATCTAGTCCGAGGTAAACGCGGGAAAACGTTGTTCTTCAACTAAGGTCAAGGTCGAATCGGGAAAAGATGTCGAAAACCTCGACGCGGTGAGATCACAGAGAATCCTTGGCTTCACTTACTAAGGGTCTGATCGGAAGAAAGAGAGTATGGGAAAGGCATCGGACAAGCACTCGGGCCCAGGGGGCTTCACTTTTAGACGAATGGGGGGGGAGAAATCTGAAGAATATATTAGGTGGGGGAAGGCTCAATGGCCCTCGAAAGAGGGTAGGGAAAAGGATGAAGTGGGTGATGATGGGAATCAAAATACGGGGATCGCATTTAGAGGCACGAAGAACAAAGTAGAAAAGGCTTTATTAGTCCATGCATGGGAGGAGAGAGATCTGGGGAATAAAGCGCCGAGGGGTGTGGCAATGGAAAAACCTGGAAGAAAGACGTGCCCTTCGCGGGGCACGAAAAAAGATGCCTTGTTTCCAGAGCATTGGGGGGGGAGTATATGTCTCAAAAAAAAACGAGTCTTAAAAATATATATAAATGCCAAAAGGGGGTAATCTGGAAACCAGGAGAGGGGGGGGGAACCGAACGGAAGGGGAAACGCTGGGGTGGAATGAGATCGTCAAATCCTGTATGACAAAATAGATCGACACAAGGAGGGAAGATGTCCATAACATTTGGAAGACGAAGGCATCGGGGAAAAGTCGAACTGAAGAAAACGATGATGCTCCTCAAGAAAATAAGGCCGGAATCCATCGGGGGGGGGAATGGGGAAGCGGAGGAATTTTCCTACTTCAAATAATAGCAAATCAGTAGAAGGTGAGCCCGAGGGGAAAAGTAGGGTGAACTCTATGAAAGTAAGATATCTACGGAGACCAGAAAGAAACCTCGTCGGAGGGGGCAGAATAGGTATCTCACCGGTCTCGAACGGGGCAGAAAAATCAGTCAAGGCCGGTGGTGAGCCTTCCCCACCTCCTCTAGGTATGGGGGAAGGATTTAAAGGAAGAAAGTCAAGAGGGGGAGGGAGATTCGTATTAAATAGGACTAGGTGATTATCCGCCGACCTGGTACCTCTCCTTAACGGGGGGACGCTCCTTCGAAAGAGGGAACATACTACATATCATTAAAGCTATAGTTAGAGGGCTCTGCCGTACTTACGCGGCTGCAGATCATCATCATAAAAGCAAAGGATCATACCATCTATTAAAGGACACCAAGAAAAGGATTTTCCGGTATTCAAAAGGGAAGCCAGAGGCCGGAAAAAGAACCCTTTCCAATGGCGACTTTAGAAGACCCTTCTTCGTAAGGGTGAGAAGAAGAGAGGGTTGATTTACCTAGAAAGCGATACTAACCAGGAGACGAATGGGAAAATCGATGTCTACAAAAGGAAGTGAAGGGGCAGGAACATTCCTATTAGAATCAGATACGGGTCGGAAGAGGAAAAGAAGGTAATTCTACTAGACTTTCAAAATGTCGAACGCTTACGGAATCGCGTCAAACGAGCACCAGAAGGGTTCTGAACAGGCCACTGGGAAGATTTGGAAATGTTCGGGGTTCTGGGGCATCGTTGTCTCCTGACTGAAACGATAAAAGGACCTCCAGATTCTACGATATGTCACTTAAAATGGAAAGAAGAAAAGGTGTATCCAGTGGGTGATGAAGGCAAAAAATTATCGGGGAGGGAAGAAAGGGAAAAGTCGGGAAACACAGTGGAAAAAACTTCAAATGCCCTTCTCTTTTTACCAAAAAATCGCGGAGGAGGTCCGGGGATGATGAAAGGAAAGGCCAGACTTCAAGGACGGACGTTAAAAAGAAAAAGAGTGCTGGACGACAAGGAAACAAGAACTGCCGTTGATCAAAGGCTGTTCACTACATGACTACATATAGAACACAACACAACAGGGGGGATGTCGAACAAATAAAAGAGTGTGTCTTATCCCGTAAAAGAAGGTGAGATCTTTACGGAGTAGGGGAACAGGGGCAGGGGTAGAGCTGACGAAGTGCTTTTAGTGACGACGTAAGAGGAAGGAAGAGGTTATGACATGGCGGGAAGGAACTAATCCCTCAACAGAAGAGGGGGGGAAACCGGAAAAGGAAGGCTGTGGAGGGTACTCCTCCCTTGGTGCGCGTGTGAGGGGTACCACGGATACGGGCCCTCTCTCTCACGGTCCTTAAAAAAAAAGGTACCTGGTGGGGGGGGGCGAGGCCATTGTCCGGGATAAAGGAACTAATTCGGAATGAGTTCTTATTCAGAGCCTTAGCGAACTCGAGGGGTCCCCAAAAAATCTGGAGGATGGGGAAGTGCACTGGGGTCAGTGATTGAGAAATGAGAAGTTCCAAGGGAAAATTCAGGAGTTAGCTTCCTCTTTTTAGATGCAGCCGACGCGAGATGCTCTGACTCAGGGGTAGCCGGGGAAATTTCCGAGGAATGCGGATCACTACGGAGCTCTAGCGGTGGCTTCAGTAAACGGCTGGGGGCGAGGGACATACATCCATCTATCGGAGAGAGGCCAAGCAGAACGGTCGCGATTTAATATTTGGGGGACTCAGAAGCGGATTGAGGTGGGTGGCGGAACGTGTTTTCATACAGGCCCACGGGTTGTTGTAACTGTTTGCCGCGGGGCGATGATCCAGTTTCATTGAAGAAGAGATGAGCAGTAACAAGGAAAGGACAGACGGAACGAATGTCGGGACCTTGAATGTTATCTAACCCTCGGACGGGGGGGCTTCTAAACCAGACCCGTGAAGGTAGACTCATGTGGCGGTCACTACCCGGACAAGAAGTGAAATGCAAAGAGCCGTACTTTTCCCATCGGGGGAAGGGAAGCCCAGAGCAATACGACGATGTCGGTTGGCCTGGCACGGGAAAGTCGAGCCTGGTTGCCCACGATGATCATCTGCCTCCATGGTCGTAACTGAAGAAGAGGTGATTCTCGTATCACAGAAAGCGGTACAGAAAGAGGAGCCGTATTCACCCAGGACGGGGGGGAAAATGCAGTCGTCTTTGAGCTACTGGGAGGGTGATTTCTACGGGGGAAAAGATTCCCGAAACCGTATTCCTCTCGGATGGCATGGGGGAGGATGAGATCCGAGCATTGAAATGTCAAGGGGACACGAATGGCGGAGAAACGTTCAGGTTAAAAGTAGGCGAGCCGGGTTCTTCAGAATAGAGTTTCAACAGGCAACGAACAAGGGAAAAATTCAGCCTCAGGAAGAAACTTACCTACAGGAAAAGGGTCATAACGCACATTTTGAAAAGATCGGGACAATGGGGGGGAAGGGAGTCAATCAACCACAACAAGGGAAAGGGGTCAAAAAAGAGAGAAATGACAAAGTTCGTCGGAAAAACCACTAAAATGGTGACAAGCATCTGGCCCTCTTTCTCGGGCGGTGAGATCGAATTGAAATCTTCTTCTCCTGAGGGAAACCAGCGCGAGAGCTCATGCTGGGGACTACGTTCAACCCAGTTCATAAAAGAGAAAGCTGACATGACGCCGGGGAGCTCACACTCAACAACTCTTCCATAACTTGAAGGCGAAGGGGGGGGGACGAAAAAAAAAAACCTACTCTTTAGAAAGATCGAAAAAGAGGAGTAAATGGACGTCCAGACCGTTGCAAACTTAAGGGGAAGGGGAGGCGACGATTACCGATCTAATCAGGAAAAAAGATCTAAACCACAGTCGAAAGGTTGGGAAAGAAAAAGGGAATCTTTTAGAGAAACGACTGGAGAACAGCGTACCTTCTTGAAAGGGTAGGCCAGAACAGCAGAAATCAAAAGGAGGGAAAAAACGGGGAGGTACTGGATCTCTAACAGTGACCAGAGTGGTAAGGCCCTAAATATCTTTCACGTAGTGAGTGAAATAAGGTTGGGATCTAAAAATCCACGGAAAAGCCGAGATCACAGGTTTTATAAATGATTCGTCGAAAATAAGCTGCAGTCTTGGTGGAAAACAGAATAAAATATGGCGAAGGTTAGAGGAGTCCCCCAAAAGAATTGTGGGGATGCTTACACAGCATTAAAAGGTAAAAAGTATAATCTCATCGGCAACACTACAAAAAAGCACCAAGTGTGCCTTCTCTGACCCAAGAATGCACAATAGAATTTAGAAAAGCAGTTGGGGGCACAAACAAAAGTCTCTTTAAAGAGAGCCCGACTAATTGGGAAGAAGAAGCTGAGTGGGAGGGGGACCCAGCTCGAAAAGAGAGAACTACGACACCCTAATAAGAAAGTCAAAGCGGTATAAGTATCCTTACACTTACGCAAAGGAGGAAAACGTAAAAACTCTCGTAGAGGGGAGATCCGAGCTCGGGTAGGAAACTGAAGAGAACGAGGAGGACGGAATGGCTAGGGCTGGAAAATCGAACCAGGCGGCATCTCACGATAAAGGCAGGGTCTGACAGCGAAGGCAAATTGGTTGACCACAAGGGAGGGGGTCAGGTTTAGATGCAGAGAAACACTACCACAGAAAGGAAGAAGGGTCATCTCACTAGAAAATGGCCGAGAACCACCCGGTGGGCTAAGGGTGGGAGCCAAGGAGCTTTTGGGGGCCACATCCGAAAGCGGGAAAACACTCATGAGTGGGGGGCGTAAAAGAAAAATTAAGCTGAGCGAGGGAAACAACATGAGGTAGAGGTGCTGAGCGAAATAAAGTACAGGTCAAGGATACCTACCAAGAACGATTAGGTTCCTAATCTACCCTGCGGTCAAGAACGAGAGCTCAAAGGGGGGAAGGGGGCAAGGGGGGCGAAAAATTGGTCTAATACAAACTGAGGAAAGAGGAATTTGCCCCTTCAAAAGGAACAAGAAGGGGGAATCGTCTCTTCGAACGCAGGAATTGAGAGAGGAGTGGGGGGGGGGGAAATAATCATGAGGAGAAAGGGTCTTGAAGGAGTAGGGAGACTAGAGAACATGGGTGTTCCCGAAGCAGGAATGGTGGAGGGGGAAGGAGCCAGTTTTAAATTAAAGATCCGTGTTACCGTGCCAGCTGAGCATTGGCCTGATAACCACTGGAAGTGGTTACGCGGGGGACGTATCATGATCCTTAGAAGGATGGGGGTCGGGATGTATAACAACGCGACCGAAGGGGTCCCAAAGAGTGCCTGAGATGTGCAGAAACGGGACTGGATTGGATAGCCGAGGAAAAGTATCACGAGTACGAAAGGGGTCAGTACACTTTGAAAAGACAGAGGGGCTCGACGATTCTGGAGACTCAAGTTTGGAATAGTGACCTATCCTGGTACCGGGGAATGATCCAGGCTCAAGCTGGGGCGGCGTATTATGAGTGGCGGAGGGGGGGTCTCATCCACTCGATAGGAAGTCAAACCTGGAGCTGGAGGAGGTAAAGAAAGGTTGGGGGCGGATGGAAGAACACTTTATTGTGAGGAAAAGGGGGGGGGGTCATACTTCCCATCTGGGGGGGGGGACTGGCCGCGATGGCGTATCTGGGACCAGTGGGAAAAGCTGATGAGCTGTAAAGGACGTCAAAGCCATGGCCTGAAAATACCGAAAGAGGGAGTTCAGGGGCTGGGTTGATCTCAAGAACGAGGAAGTCACGGGGGGGGAGAAGAGGTTCGGAAAAAGTGAGGATATCCGGTAAGGCGAAACGTTCAAATCACGACTTCAGGAGCAGAGCCTCAAAATGGCAAAAAGGGACTGGAGAGATCAGAACCGTCGTACTAAAGAGATTCAGTGGAGGAACAGACCGGCGATAAGGAAGGGTCAAGCCCGAGGTTCAGCAGGATTTAGTCACCACGCGCTTTTCTTCAGCGACGAGGGTAGGAGAGTTATCAACGAGAAAGATAGGTATTCGGGAAGACTGGGAGGTACCGGAAAAAGGAAGGGACAATTCAGTCGAGATGGCGTCTCAGAGGATTTGTTTATTCAGAATGGCGCGAGGAAAGCCGCGATCCTTCACTTATGGGGGAGGTGTTGAATGCGAGCATTAAGGGTCGAACGTCAAGTTCATTGCACTAGAGGATACAAAAGGGTATTGTGAATAAAATTGGGAATCGCGGGCTCGAGTGGGAGGCCCTCCGGGGGGCACATCTGCAGCAAAAGACTAAAGAAAGGAATTGCCTCCTCTCCTGGGCAGATCAGGGGGAAGGGTCTGGAAAGATATCACTGAAAACACGTAGGAAAAGAGGAGATAAAGTGCCCTTGGAGATATGAAAAGTGAAACATTGGATCTCACATTTAATTTACAAGGGAGGAGGAGGGGGATATGCTTACTTAGGCACCACTGGAGAGAAGTGACTGGATACGTTCAAAAAGAAAAAAATTGGGTACAGGAGGGAAGAGGAACTGCGCGCCTGAGATGCTCTGAGGCAATAAACCGCCAGAGGGTCGGAATCACGGGGGAAGGGGATGGAATGCCAAAAAATCCGAGATTAAAGCTAGAAAAATCGTCGGAGAAAATGGAAAGAGGGGAAGTCCGGGAATGGAAGTAAAAAAATCTGTAAGCTCTCGGTCTCCCTTGAAACCCTCGTCGGAAAGGGGAGGAAAAGGGTTTATCTCACCGCACTGAAAAAAGAGGGACCACATAGTCGTCCAATCTGCTCTTCCCAAAACCCTCTTTAGAGGTCCAAAGTATCGGTGACCGAAAAGACATTGACCACTGGACATAGGCACATAAAAAAAAAAGGTCAACTTCAGGCTCGTACCTGAAATAAAGGGGAGGGGACTCCCTTATCCTCAGAGCACGGGGGTTCAATGCTGCAGTGGGAGGAACGTGTTGAAGAGGGTCAGCCAGAGCACTGAAAAATGGCTAACGTAGCGGCAGGGCCTACTTCAGAGGTACGGAGGTCGTATCTCCGGCTATTGAAGAAAAGGATCAAACGCAGGAGGCAACCGGAAAAAAGAAAACTGCCGCCCAAGGTGCCTCAACC
>Ga0179593_1622667_pt1 | contig 16749 bp, 25 predicted proteins | sample CZODoug2_1_08_16_FD_185931 | JGI IMG/M metagenome (GOLD analysis project Ga0179593, IMG submission 185931) | Vadose zone soil fungal communities from Angelo Coast Range Reserve, California, USA - CZODoug2_1_08_16fungal (PacBio error correction) | ecosystem: Environmental > Terrestrial > Soil >...
AGGTTGATGGGGGGGGGAAAAAACTGTTCAACATCTGGTAGCAACCCACAAATGTGTGAGAGGGTGACCAAACTGAGAACAGGTCGAAAACAATGGGAAAAGTGGCGATCTCGTTGCAATCAAAAGATTTCTATCGGATCAAGGATGAAGCAAAGAAAAAAATTCTTCGAAAAGGGACAAGGGGACGCAAAAGAAAAAAGAGGGGAAACCAAATGAAAGGAAAAAAAAAAAAACGAACTTCCCACCCCACCCCCCCACAAAACACCCCCCCAAAAACCCCCAAGAAAACCTCAGGAAAACAAACTTAAAGACTTGTCCTTGCAGGGAATCGGTACAATACAAAAGAAGGGGGACAAGGGGGGGTAACGCACCTCATTGATTAGGTACGGAAACCCATCGGGGGGTCCTCTCCTAGAAACGAGCAAAATGCGCCGGTGCTCAAAAAAAAAAGCAAAAGGGAAAGGGAGAAAGAAATGAATGCGAAGGTGAGTTTTGCTCGTGCGCACTGAAAAGGGCTGCCTGTTCAGGGAAAAAATACCGGACTCGCCCAAGACATCGTCTTACAGAAACGCCTCAAACCGGATAGGGGGGGGGGGGGGATCAAAAACATTGAAAAAAATAGTACCAAAAAACGTACATGTTAAGACATGGTTGAAGGGTCGGAGGGGCCAGGTCAGCCACCGCAAAGCGAAAAGAACCGAGAACCAAAAGCTGAACTAGGGGGAAGGGACGGATCGAAAAAAAGGGAGACTTGCGAAATTGGTGGGGGGGAAAAAAGATTTGTACAGAATCACCACCCTGAGAGGACTGTTCCACGTCGTTGAAAACAGAACAAGGAGAGCGAAAGGAGGGGAAGGGGGGCCTCCAAAACCTGAAGAGGACCAAGTGGGCCTCTGACGACGATTAAGACCAGAAGAAAACAGCGCAGGGCACAACGATGGGTTTATGGAGATCGTAAAGTTGAAAAAAACGGAGGCAGAAAAAAAAAAAAGCATTGAAAAAGACCGAAAAAAATGGGGCCAATCAAAGAAAATCGGGGGGACGCAATGCAGTGAAAGAAGGGGGTCATGTAAAAGGAAGACGAAACCGCAGGTTTGGTGGGTGAAACAAAAAACCCCTTAACAAGCCTGTAGGAAAGAAGGCGGTGGCCGAGCGGAAAATGCAAGTCATTTGAACCGAAGGACCGTCGTCTAACAAAAGACAGCCAAAAAAACTCAGACATAGGAAAAAAAAGTACGATGGGGGGGAGAGCTGAACGTGGGCGCTGCAGGGGGACCGAGTGCAATTTTGTGACCTGGGGAAGGAAAGGAGGTCAAACAAAGAAGCCGCGGGCTCGTTCGGGTGCTGGTCCGCAAAAAAGTCAGAGAACGGTCGATAAACCGCCGGTGGTGGAAAAATGGCAAACTGCGGAAATACAGGGAAAAAAGAGAAAACCCATCGGACTACTTGGTAGGGGGGAAAAAAACGGGCGCAAGGTCGAGGAAAAAAAGGCCGAAGAGGGTGAATTCAAGCCTTGAGGAAATTTGAGGAAAAGGGGGAGCAATGGGCCCTGCGACCGAGGAAAGCAAGCCAAAAAAAAGAAAAGGGAAAAAACTGTTACGCCGGAAGACGCAAAAGGCAAGGGGGGGACTTCTGCAATTTCACAAGTACCGAATGGGAAAGAAAGGCAATGGTCAAGGCGCAGCAGTGAATGGGCAACATACGCAAAAAGGATAGTGGCAAGGGGGGAAAGACTTTAAGAGTGCCGAAGAGAACGTCGGATGACCAGGGGGGACAAAAGAGAAAAAAAAAAAAGCCGAAACAAAAGGAAACCAGGAGTGTAGGGGATTGGGGGCAGAGGGCCCAATCAAAAAAAAAATGTGGGAAAGGAAAACAAACTCTCAAGGTGACTCGGGAAGGCTCGGGGGAAAAAAAAAAACTCCGCACGGGAGCCGGTTTTGAAGCCTAGGAAAGTGGAAAAAAAGTGCGAAGACAGAAGGAGGGCGCAACAGATCAGCACAAAAATTCAGTAAGAGGAAAAACCGGATTGAGGAAAAGCCAGCCGTTTCGCCGGCTAAACCGCGAACAAAAAAAACGGAAGGGGCCCTAACTTTTTGTGGTGAACAAAAAAAACCAAAAAGATCAACACATGAAAAGTGACAAAGGAAAGGGTTTGCAGGCTGAGGAAGACCCAACGGCCTGTGTTGACGATATCGGCAGAACCTGATGTAGCAACACTTGAAGTGGCAGAATGCAAGAAAAAATCCGAAGCCAAAGGGGGGGGAGGAAGGGGAAGGACTATGAAACGGAACTTCGAAGGCGCCAAAAGAACGCTCACAAAACCGAATTAGAAAGAAAGGAGACAGGAAAACTCAGAAAAAAGGAAGGAAGAAAAGATAACAGGAAGAACGCGCCTCAGAACAGTTTAAAGGAAGAGGAGACGTAAAAAAAGGGTGAAAAAGGAACCTTTTATTCAAACGCGGGGGTTAGGGGCCCGGCGGTGGAGGGGGAAACCAGCACCAACGGCGAGTTAAAAAAGGGCATAAGGAAAATGGAATCTGGGGGGGGGCAGGGGTAAAAAAGGACCTGCTGCCACGGACGGAACTGCAGAAAGCCGACGGCTTTACCGGACAAAGAAGATGGAAAAGGTGGATCAGAAAAAACAGATCAGAGGGTCAGATTTCACAGGGCTTCAAGGGGGGGGTGGGGGCAGATTACGGAAGGAAGCCCTTCCGGGAAGGTAACAGCAAAGGGTGGGGATACATTTCTATGAGAACCTTCCAAAACAAGGCTGATTCAGGGGGATCGGGAAGAGGATGACCCAGGGGGTCGAAAGGCCGGGTTGGGTGAGAAAAAAAAAAAAAAAAGAATGAAAACAGTGGGCATTCTGTGGGTTGCCACAAAATAAGAAACTAATTTGGGGCCGCAACGGAAGCCGGCGGGGGTAAGAGTGGCAACAAAGAGGAGTTCAAAAGAAAAAAACGAAGCATTTCGGGCAGGCGGAGGGTGAACCCGGAAATGCCAGCCCAGTAACCACCAGAGGGTATAAAAAAGGAAAGGAACGGCAACAAAAAAAACCTGGGCAAGGCCCCTTAGGATAGGGGGAATCGTAAAGACGTGCTCCGAAAAAGCAGACGCGCAGACGCCTGCGCTCAGAGGGGGGAGACATTGGGGAAGGGTCGAAACTCGGAGGAAGACTTGGGGCACCACAAAAGAGTAAGGGAGGGGGAACAGGGAAGCACCTTTCCCATTAATTCCACCCAAAAGCTTCGGATTGGTCCCAGGCGCAGTCAACGCCAAAAAAGGGGGGAAAAAAAACCGTATGCCTTCTCGGAGTCGCCGACACAGAGAAGGAATTTGATCACCCGTGGAAAAACGCAGGGGTAACTGGGCTTCTTGGCGTTTAATAAAGACAGAGATGAGGCCGTCAAAAAAGACGCACTCGGGAAGTCCTGAGGAAAAAAAACCATTGCAACATGCTCGGCAGAACGGGAACGAAAAGGTGGAAACTGCAACCACGAGTCAGGCAAGGGACCAATGGGTATGGGGAGGGAGGAGTGTAGAGGTTCGGGCAAAAGCAAAGAACTTGCAATGAAATCCAAGAAGCCGAAGGTAATTGGGAAAAGTAATACCTTGAACTAACCGCCGTTCCAGGCTCCACTCAAACATGGGGGCGTCGCCAACGTGGTTACGCAGGAAACAGTCGGTACGGGGGACTGCGCAGAAGAAAAGGGGGTGAGGCCGAATAAAGAGTAAAAAGGAAAACATAAACCAACTCTCCTCGGTCACTAGCAAACGTAAGAGTACCAGAAACAAGTCCGGATGAAAAAATTGGGGGAGGCGGTGTCTGGGGAACAGGGAAGACCGAGGGCGATGAGGCCAGATTCTTGGAAAGCCCAAGAAGAATGTGGAAAAGGGGACACGTGAAGGTTCTGTCAAAAAAAAAAACGAACAAATAGAGAAAAATGACGTCCGTGGAACACATCGAAAGGGGATTTTTACGGAGGGGAGCGATCAAAGTTTGGGAAACCGGGAAACAAGGGGGAGGTCATCGGGGGAAGGCCTCACGATTCAATGAAAGGAACAAAGGGACAACAAAACAGGGAAGCCAGGATGGAAAAAAAGCATGAAAAAGGTGTGCGTATAAAGCAAAGGAAGACACCTACACAGTGGGCGTCTTAGCAAAAGGGCTGTAGTCGGATTGGGGGATCAACAGCAGCCTTGTCAAAGAAACAGACCGTGATACAGGGTGGGGAAAAAAAGTCACCTAATAATCCCTGCACGGGGGGAGAAACGGGACGAAGCTCGTGAAAGAGAGAAGAAATCCGCGGGTGGGAACATGCACAGGGCACGAGTATAAGAGCCTAAAGTGGAAAAGGCACCCACACAAATCTTAATGACTCAACCACCGTCCTTTGAAAGGGTTGGGAAAGGAGGGGGTTTTTGGTATGCCAAAGGACGGGGAGACGGGAATGTGAAAAAAACGGGGAAGAAAACGCTGTTAGGGGAAAGGAGTGCCACAGTCAGAATACGGAGGTTTACCTCAAGAGAAACCGGAATAGAGCGCACGGAGCAGTCAAATAGCGCAAAAACAAAGACGTGCCGAATTGTCGGAAGCCAAGGGGGGGAGAGGGGGTTGGGGTAAGAAACAAGACGGGGAAGGGCGTTCCGGGAAAGCACCGATCAGCAAGAACGGGCGACAAACTGGGGAAAAAAAAAGGCCAGAAAAAGAATACTCAGAGAAAGAAAAAAACACTAGGTGTGATAAATAAAGCGTTCAGTGGGTCCACAGGACGCCCAACATAGAAGGAAGTGGCTTGAAAGGAAAGCACGCGGGGCCGATTTGTGAACCCGTGATGGGACAACCCGAACTCGAGTCCCCAAAAAAAACACCTTGCGAGAGGGGAGAGACTTTCAAACCTAACCGGAATTCACGAAAGACAATAATTCAAAAAAAAGATCCATTTTGCACACAAACCGTCAACATGACCGCACTCAAGGGACAGACAGCAAAAACCCAAAAAAAAAAAGCAAAACCAGAACGGGAAAGAGAGGAGGCATTGAAAAGGAAGTTGCCTGTTTTGAGCCACAAGCCGAAGAACCGAGAAAAACTCGAAAAAAGACACCCCCGCGATTGAAGACTCTTACCTGAAAATGAGACACGGTAGCAAAAAAACAACACGGCCTGGGTCCAAGGAGAAAGGTGACGGGAGGAAGGGGGGGGGTAAAACGGTTGTAGTCGAGGGCTGGAGGATAAACAAGACAAGCAACTAAAAACCACCAAAAGTCGCACGACGAAGAAAGACAGGCCTAACAACGCCCTCGGCGGGACACGAGCAGGGGAAGGGCCAAAAGGTAAGAAAACCGGTCATGAACCCAAGACTGGTGTTTTTGGGAAACGTGATCCAGTTTAACCGAAGGAGGAGCCGCCGAGAAAAAACGCGAACGAGGAGAGGCACATGGGGTCGCAAAGATAAAACGCTGAAGAAGGGTCAGCAGAAGGTCGCAAGGAAAAGATCACGTCTCGGCCTTTTAGTTATGTGGCAACAGAAACCAAAATAAAAGGAGGACGGGCAACTCAAAAGGACTAGCAAAGGGGGGGAGAAAACGCACCTCGGCTGAAGAAGAAAAGGAATCGTCCAGAGCAAAGAAGAGGGAGTGGGGTTCTGGAGCGCTAATTAGCAAAAAGGAGGCGTGCACAACCGACTATGAGGAAAGGAAAAGAAGACGGCGTAAGGGGGGCCCGGTTAGAAAGGACACATTGCCGGACCAATCTAAAAGGAAGGACTACTTTGGGAAAAGTGGAAAAAGGGGCGAAAAAAAAAGCTGTTTTGGGAGGGGGGGAGCAAGGCGAAACCAGGTGACAACCAGAGGAAAAAGGTCGGGAACGAATACCCAAAAAGAGTGGTCGAACATAACAAAAAACGGAGATCAGGACGCCGAAAAGACTTGCAAAACAAAAATACAAAAAAAAGGAAAAGGTGACGATCACTCATAACCGGAGGGGCCGATGCAAGATGCTTTTTGAAGGGGAAAAGCTTTTGGAACGGGAGAGTGGGTGGGGGTCAGCAATCCGAACTTCGATACGCCCAGAAAAAGGCAGGACGACTAATCCAGAAGGGGTGAGCATGAAAGGATTCAAACACAAAAAGGCTTTGGAAGGTTATGGGGTGACCTGTACGAACACGGACAGGGGCGCAGGGGAAATCACGAATGGGTGGAAAAATTCAGAATGCAAAACGGGCCAAAGGGGGAAAAAACTTTTGACGTAACGAATAGGGAAAGGCCCGCGACCTCAGAAGAGGTCCCTATCCAACGAAAGTAACAACGTTCTCGAAGAAAAAGGAGGGGGGCGGAGACGGAGAAGTTCTCTCAAAACGCACGGTATCCGGGGGAAAAAGTTGAAACCTTCCTGTTTCTGCAGCGAAACGTATTAAAACAATGCGCATACGACCCCGAAAAGGGAAGTGGGCACATAACGGGAAGTGGGAAGGATAAAAAAAAGAAAATGTCAGAATGAAAAAGCTGGTGGGGGGGAACAACACCCTCCAGGGGAGGAGGCAACATTCAAGGGAGTGTGGTGCGACAAGAAAAACAGAAAAAATGTTGGGAAGACCACGTCAACCACGCCAGTGAGAGAAGAATTTGTGGAAGGAACTCTTATAGAAGCGAATAAAAAAGGGAGACTGTTGGTCCAAACTCAAAAATTTCAACTGGGGCTTGGAAAGAAAAAAGAAAAAGGGGGGCGAGCCGGGAAATAAAGACCGAAAAGCGAAAAGCAGATGAGAAAAAATGGCGTAAGGCGCACTTCGGTTAAACGTGGGCAGAAAGTCTCATCTGGCCGCGCGAGGGGACAGCTTTCCGGAGGTTCAAAAAACTCCACACACAGAACGCAGAAAAGGGGAAAAAGGATTAATCAGTCAGGGGAACAAAGCACGAAGAAAACCTGCCTGTTTACAAATATGCGGGGGCAAGTGGGAAGGAAATGGGAAAGAAAAAAGGAGAAACGGACCAAAGAGCACTGAACCGTGGGGGGCCAAAGGAAAAACTGAAGACGGGGAGGATTCATCATCTCAAAAGAACGCAAAAAAAAGAGGAGGAGGAAGGATGGGGCGAAGGAGACGAAGTCCAAACGTGAGGCTGATAGTAACTACAGAGCACCCATCAGACAACGGTTTCATGAAGGGGGGGCAATCGGGACAACTGCAAAAAAAGGGGGGGGCCTCACAAAAAAGTGAAAAAAACGATATCCGCACGAAAAAAGACAGCCTGAAGGGTCTGTCGCAAAAGCTGTGTGGTTCAGACACCCAGAAACGGACGATTAGGAAGACCCAAGTTAAGAAAGGGGGTTCTGGGGGTAAAGATTTCACTTGAGAGGGATCACTAAAATCCGAACAGCGTGTTTCCTGTTCAAAATTCCGTCAAAGGAAGTGAGCGAAAAAATATCGCAGGGTGGACTATTTGGAAACTTGAGGGGACTCTTTTCGGGGGACTGATGCGCGCCCAGGCTTAAACAAAAAAAGAAGAACGGTCGACGAAACAGGCGACCCAGTCGGGAAGGGGGGGAAAGGAGGAAAATTAAGGAGAGGTGCCAGAACAAAGGTGTGCAAGAACAAGTGGGAAAACCGGGGGAAAAACCCGTTGGATCCATGATTGGGGAAAAAAAAGTAACGAAAAAAAGCGTGGGAAGTGGCAACATCAGCAACCGAAACCGGATAAATTTTCGTCGACAAAATAAAAAAAAACATCAAACTCATCCACTCCTCGGCTGGTAAACAGAAGTAACGGCCTCAAGCCACGTACCGGGCTCCATCACCGTTTTACAGAATCGTGGGTAAAAAGAGGGAAAAAAAAAGCCTCGAAGAATGCGCCGCGGAGCAAGAACTCGGGCAAAAAGAGAAACGAACAAGGTTCACCTGGTCGAGCAAGAAAAAGCAAGAATAGGGGCCGCTTGGGGTGCAAACGCCGGCAACCACAGGTCAGGAAAACTTCGAAAAGGGGGGGACGCCTCCTTAAGTCCCAAAGGTCTGATTTGGGAAGGGAGAACGTCAGACAAACATGAAAATCTAGGTACAAAGGGGTTGGGTGGGTCTTGCGGAGAGAAAAGGGAGTTGGAAGCACACAGGCAACGGATCAATCAAGGGGGCCTGCAAATCTGAAAAAGATACCAATTCCCAAGACCACTAACCCAGTAAGAGGGAAGGGCGGGAAGTGGAAAGGTACAAGTGCCAGCAACCAAAGGAAAATGCCACGTCAGAGGGGGAAAAGCCCAGTTTGAAGAGTGGAAAGAGGCAAAACACTCGGAAATTGGAAAGGAAAATGGTAGGGGGATGAAGGGAGGAGAAATATAGGTCATCTTCGGGTGGCTATAAAGGAAACGGATTTCTTTGGGAAATAACCTGGAGAGGACACTAAAAAAACCGGAGATGCAGAAAAGGAAAAAAAAGCGGTGTGGGAGAGCACGCCAAAAGAGTGCTGAAGCATGCGTGCCCGAAGATCGTACAAGAAATTTAGGGGGGAAGGGTAAAAAACGCACAGCAAAGAAACCCAGTTATGGAAGGACATTCCAAAAGCGCCGGGTTACTCGAACTAAGAATAATTCATCAAAGAAACAAGAGATGAAAATGGCGCAGGGTGAGGAGGAATGAAAAACAACACCACCGAAAAAGGGGGAGAAGAGGAGAAAAAAACTGCATGGTACCCGACGGTTCGTCAAAAAGAAACATAAAAACATCAACGAAAGAAAACAGATGAGGAAAGGTCAACCTAGGTAACGATCTTCGAAGAAGCCCGGAAGGCCTGGTCAGGCAGGTGGCATCGTTTGACCGGCGAGTCTTTGGTGCGGGTAGAAGGGGGGATAAAAAAAGAAAAGGGGGGGGGGGGATCTGGTTCAGCATCTGGCACCCCGGATTGCGGTATTAAAGCTAACATGAACCTGGACCGAACCAAGGAAAAGAGAGGAGAGGGGCCGGGACAAATTTCGGGAAGGGGAGGGGAGGGGGGCCTTTTTGGGAACACCCCTGGAACAACTGAAAAGGGAGAAGAACTGGGTAGCAAGGGGTTGTAAAAAAAACTAAGAACAGTCAAATAAAAAGGAGGACACTTCGAAGGGGTGGGGGAAAGGGAATCACACCTCGGAAAAAAATCCCGTGGGGGTAAAAAAGCGTCCTAGCTTATCAGCAGAATGGCGCTGGGAGACAATGCAATCGCTGGCAGTCCAATCCCTCCCAGACCCAGAAGGAAGGTTGTGGGGGGGGGGTTTTGGAAAGGGGTCTGACAAATCAAGGTGAAAAAAAAACCGGTCAAAAGGGGGCAAGCCAAAACTGTTCTAAGAGGGTCTTTTTGGAAGAAAGAGACAAAAAAGGGACAAATATAAAGAGGGGAGGCCACGAGCAACGAGAATCCAGGAAAAACGCCGGCAAGTCCTGTTCGAAAACAGCGGGCAGGGGGTAACATTCAAAGAGGGACAAGAGAGGGGGGAGGGAACTTGCACGAACGTTTAACGTTACACTAAAAAAAAAAAAAAAGAAGAAAAGATCAACAAAAAACACAGGGGAGGAAGGAAAAAATTCCATCATTGGGGGATTGGGTCACAGAGTCCGCCAAAAAAAGGTCGAGGAGGCTATCTTAAAGGGGAGGGGGAATGAACCCAATGCACGAGGCCGTAAAAGGTGCAACCGTCAGGTTGACGGATCTACAGGGGGGATACTGAGAAAACCCCGAAGGCCGCGATAACAGAATCCGGCCGGGAAAAAAGGGAGTCGGAGAGTAAAGTTAAGGGCAAAACTAAGAAAAACAACACAAACAGATCAAAACAACAACGTCACAGACGTTTGTCGGAGGAAAAAGCTGGGACATGAACAACAGTACCTTGGGTCAACCGCGCCATTGGAGAAGGAACTAGAGAGCGGCCCTTTGGGGAAACCAAACGATTTCTCGAGTAGCAAATTCCGCCAGGTTCTCAAAAAAGCGGAGTCAAAATTCAAAGATGGTGGGAGTAAGGGACTGGTTTAAAGGGGACTCAAGAGGGGCAGCGAAAAACAAAGTACCAAAAACCTCCGCCAGAAAAACCGTAGGAACTACGAAAACGAACTAAAAAAAACTCAACGCCGGGAGAGCAGTCTCATAGGGAAAAAAAAGGACCCACCGTGCAATAAGGGGGTCAGCCTGACTGGGAAAAAAAAAAAGGTGGTTGTTGGACAAAGGGTTTCGGCCAACTCTAAAGCCGCAAACTAATGAAGCACCTGGAGGACCAAGTTTCCGCAAACGGAACAATCGAGAGAAAAAGAGATGTGGGAGGGGGAAAGAAAAGGCCATCGCGAAGAACCTTTTAAATGGAAAGGGGAAAAGAATGAAAAAAGTACGGACCTGGAACAGAGCAGCCAGGGGGCTAAGGGAAAACATATGGGGAGAGAGGAGTAGGGAAGACAAAGAAAATCCAGAATAGAATGGTCTTGAAAAGCGGCGGTTAAAAACTCCAGTAGCGGGGGGAAAACACTGGGCAAGGCCCAGGGAAAGGAAGAAAGGGTGCTGGGGAAGGGGAAATTAACCAAGATATTGAAAAAGCAGAGAAAAAGGGGGGGTTGAAACATGACTTAAACGGGTTCCCAAGAACACAACAGCTGGTTTGTGACGTGGAGAAAAGAAAACGTTTCAGATGCAGAGAAAAACCCGAAAAGTCCTTCACGAGCAGTGCAAACTTGAACGCGCAGAGAAGAAACTCCTCGGAAACCCTCTGGGAATGATGGGGAAAAAAGGAAACTATTGGACAAGCAACTGGCGGGAGGGGAAGGGGAAGTCAGGGGGAACATGGAGCCACAAACTGTCACCTTAAAAGAACACGCGGGCTAGGAGGGGGCTGGTCCGCAAAGGAAGAGGAGCGAAAAAACTGTCTATAAAAAGGCCCCAAAAAAAAAGAAAAAAGGGGGAAATAGGAAAGGGAGAAAAGTCACGGAACGAAATACGTGTGTGAAAGGGAAAAGGGGACGGTGGCGGCCGGGGGGGGAAACACATGAAAACAAAGTGGAATGAAGGATGACGTTCACCTGTTTTCAGGGACTTGTACGACAAGGGGGGAAAAAAAGGGAGGGTTAAAACACAAGGCATCAAGGATATCGACGACCAGAAAGAGAAGACGCAAAGGCTCGCAGAGCCTACGTCGAGCAAGGGGGTATTGCAAAACGAAAGACTAGGTGAAGGCAGGAAAAGGGCGCGCAGGAAGTCCTGGGATACCCGAAGTTGACTGGGGGCAAAACGGGACGTATCTGATGAAGAAAAGATGGTTGTCACTAAGGGACCACCACACCGCACAAGGATGGGAGCGCAAAAAGAAAAGGTAAGGGGGGAGAGGGAACAGCCGCCAGGGTCAAACCGCCCAAACCCCCCCCACAAAAACCGTAAAAAACATATTGGGACTTAACATCTTCGACAGAGCGGAAAGCACTCCGAACGGTAACCTCCAAACGTGAAAGGGGGAGGGAAGACGAGAAAAAAAAATCAGCAAACGCGGAAAGAATCTAAACATAGTAAGGATGCGCCGAGACACGCCCCGTGACAGGGAAAACCACGGCGTCTAAAACCAAAGCGGAAGGAGAGGTTCAAAAAAGCCACCACACCAAGACAGAAAAAAAAAGGAAAGTGGGAAAAAAAGGGTGAAGAACGTTCGTAGAACGCACCTCTGGGGAGAACGCTGGGCGATATCCGGCCATTCCTTAATGGAGAAACACTTGGAAGTTGCAAAATGAGGAAAGATCGGAATGGCAGAAACCTGAAGGGGTATGAGGGGGGGGAGAAAGGACTTTTGGAAAAAAAAAAAAAAAGAGAGAACGAAGAGGAAAAAGAAGTATGGGTGCGACTCTAAAGTCGATAAATCGTCCCCCTCAAAGGCCGAGACAACACAACAAAGGTCCAAGAAGGGGCAATAGTAAAAAAGGGACAGGGGTTGGCTCAAAAAAAACCATCAAATTGACCGAGGAAAACCGGCAGTTACGTCAGGGAAAAAGGGAAGTTGGAAAGGGACACACGAGGAGGTTTGGACGAAAAAGGGGACAGGTGGGCTGGTTTTGGCAAAACACGTGGTTGAACAATAAAAGATCACACATGCCCGATTGCGGAACGGAAGAAGCGAAAAGGAGAACGGAGGGGGGGGAGAACTCCGACTGCCGTTATCAAGGAAAAAATCTTGGGGGTTGGGCGAGGCAAATACTGTCGTGGGGCAGGAAAAACGGGACGAAGGGTAGAAAAGCGGGGAGGACGTCACTTAAAGGGGGTAGGAAAGAAAACCGACTCCCTGAAGTGAAGTAGAAGCGGAAGAATTGTGGTGCAAGGTCATCCAACGGAATGGTGCGAAACGAAAACCAGTTGGCCGGGGGAGGGCCGCGCAAAAAAAGAAAAAGACTGATGTGGGCAAAACCGAACAAAGAGGGGGGGGGCCAAACCAAAAAACGAGGCCAAACCATGAAGAACTCATACAAAAGTAAGATTTCGGGGACAACCAATCAAAGGCAAAAAAAAAAAAAAAAAAGCAGGCCGCCACCGTACCACGCTCGGGCAAACGCTGGAAGTAAGGGGGCGCGACACCAAAACGCACCAAAAATTGGGAGGGATCAAAAAAACAGAGAAAAATAACCCGGGGCTCAGGGAAGAGCAAGGAGGACGTCTGCAAAAAAACATACTTGAAAAATTTGTTCCAAATTTGTGAGAGTATTTAAACTTCCTAAGGGGAAAGCAGCGGAAACACGGTCCAACAAAGCCTTACAAGAAATCACAAAAAAAACCACGGGCAAAAGAAAAAGGGCGGGCAAAGAGTGAGGGAAAACGAATCAACAGAACTTCATGGGAAAAAGTTCCAAAGGCACGAGGGGAATTTAGCGACAATTAAGGGAACGAAAAAGGGGGGGAAAACAAAGAGGCCAGGGATGGGTTCAGATCTCCGTGGTTTGTCACGCAGAGAAAGAAAAAAAAGGGGGGATCCTAAGGGGATAATACAGCACTGTCTGCTGGAATGGTGTCACGCGACAAAATGAAGATTTCGGGAAAAAAAAGGACCACGAAGTGTGAAACAGTGAAATTGGGTGCCCAGGCCAAAAAAAAGGAATCGTACATGGAACGCCCACCATTTGAAGGAGATCAAGGGGGAAAAAAATGCACCAGTTAAGGGTCAGGAAGGCGGAAAGAGAACGATCAGAAATATGCACGGGCCACGAGAAAAAAAAAAGAATAAATAAGAAAGGGGTGGAACGTAAGGGGAGGAGAGTCGGGGGATACCGGGAAGACGCGAACCTCCGGACATGGGAGCACGACAAGAAAGAGGGGGTGGGCCAGGGTCACACCAGTGTGAAGCAGGGAAAAAAGGCGTTACCTAGGAAAGATTAAGGGGCGAATGAAATTGGAATAAGCCCATCAAAGCCCGTAGGGGGTTAAGTAACCCACGTGTGGCACTCCCCTCAAAGGGCAGGAAAAAGGGAAAAAAGGATCCAAAAAAGGCTGTATTAAGGGGGATGGGAATTTCTTCCGAGGCAGAAAGGCTGGGAAAAGCCCTGCGCGCAGGTGGAAGGCAAAAACTGGGCTCAATTTTGTAAAAGCAGAAGGGGGAGGGGGCACAAAAAATCAAAAGAGAAATACCGTTGCACAAAAAAAAAATCTCCGACATTAGAGAGATAAAGTTGCGAAAACGGATCAGGCAGTTTCAGCGATCGGGGGGAGGGAGGAAGCAACTTTTGATGACCTCGAAAAAATGCCACAACATAGGGGAAAAGCCAGGCCTGGGACAGAAATGAAGGGGGTGAAAAAGTAGTAACAAGAAAGGAAAAATGCAAAAGAGCGAGGGGGGGGGGAGGAAACGTCTTCAAACCGAACTGTCTGGGGGGGGGCGAGGCCGGAGTTGGTGGAAAGCAGCAAGGGGTCTTCATAGGGGGAGAAGGAAACGGGGGAAAAGGGGGAAACAAAGAAGACAAAGTAATAGAAGCCCTGAAAAGTTGGATAACTCTGCGCGGCGGACTAAACGAAGAAATCCAGAGGGGGGGGCAAAAAACAGGCAGTAAGCGGAGGGAAAAGAGCATGTACGGGAATGGGGGGGGGGACGGACCCAGGTGAAGTCAGTAAAAAAAAAGAAAAAAATGCATTTACGGTTTTGGGGGTTGCGAGGTTTTACCACTGGGGTCGGGAAAATGACCAAAAGGAAAGGACAGGGGGAAAGGTGGGGTTAGGCGCCACAAGAATAATCCCTTGTGAACAATACTATTTGGAAAAATCGGATATATCTCCCAATAGCGACATGGCCGAAAAAAAACGGATTACCGAACGGGGCCAAAAGGACAGGAAGCTCGGAAAAAGGTGGGGTCATACTACGCTCAAGAGAGGGGGTGACCCTCCACTAACTACTGGTGACGGACGCATTGGGAACAGCACGGCAAAACCGTTTACTCTATGAAAAACAAAAAAAAGAAAATAATGGAAGAAGAGAGAGGAGGTCTGTCACAGCTTGGCACCCCCCCACCGTAGAGAGCAGGTAAGAGCACACGCCTGAAGGAGGGGGGGGAGGGGAAAACACCTTGACGAAGACCAGCATTGAAGGGAACTGGAGAATCTCCGTTTCAACAGATGCTCCGAGCGACCAGATAACGTGCAAAGAGGCAAAAAAATTGAGAGGCAAAGGTGGCGTCGAAAAGAAGAGACCCAAGAAGGCAAAAAAAGGAAAAAAAAACAGGCATACAAAGAACACATCAAGGCAAGCCTTGACATTCTTCCTTGGGGGGGGTCGCCAAGCGCCCTTACCGACTGCAAAAATACGCGCGAGGCCCGCCCAAAAACAGAGGGAGGTAATCCTGGCTCGAGACGAGATCCAATGGAAAAGTTTCGAATCTTTGGAAAAAGGGCGACCCACAAACGGGGGGCGAGAGAAGACAATCTGCGGGTCAGATAAAAGAAGACGACGGAATACTAGGGAAGAAACTCCCAAACTGAAAAAAAGTCCGAGGCAGCATTTCGGGCCAAAGCACGGGGGAACTAAAGAACCGTCCTGGGATGGCCAAACTGAGGGGGAAAAGGTGTTGGTGGTTGAGAAGGCGAAACCGAAAAGCGAAGCCAACCGAGAGGAAACCGCAAAGAAAAAGGTTCAAAAGGATCGGCTCGAAAGGAGGGGAGCAGCATGGTGGCCCCACGCTCGCAAAAAACTCTCAGCTGTTCAACGTTGGCACTGCAAACAGAACGGGGAGATCAAAGTCGAAGGTGGGGGGAAGAAAACCAGGCAGAAAGAAGGGCTCAGCTCTGGCAGAACGACGAAGGTGCAGGCGAGGACTCGCCAATCCATCGATTTTGGGGGGTGTTTCTGGCGATCGGCGGAGACCAAAAAGAATGGACCAAAAAGAAGGAGTGCGTGCGAATGAAAAAGAAAGGGTGCATGGGAATAACCGACAGGGGGGAACGAAAATACGCAAAATTAACGACCTTGGGTGGTCAGGCGTAACAAGGGCTAAGACAAACAAAAAAGGGTTGGGGGTGGGACGTGGAAAAAGAAACAACAGAGGAAGGGGGTCGGATTATGAAAAAGAAATACGGGACGTCCTCAGCTGAGAAGAAAGTCAAAATTGCCGCGGGAAGGAAGAAAAAAAAGTCCAACTCGGGGACGCAAAAAAAAGGGAAAGACATCAGGGAAAAGGGGGAAAAAAGGGCGAGCACGGTGAAGAGAGGGCCGAAGAAGTTCCTGTAGCAAGGAACTGCACCTAAGACGCAGCTCTTGGCTGGTGGCAAAGGTCCGCGTCAGAGGCAGGAAAAAAGAGAATAAAGGCGGACATAAACGGAGTGGAAACATGCCTATAATGTGCGTGACCGAAGAGAACCATCTGGGAAACTGTGGATTGGTGGTTTGAAAAAGCGAAACGGGGACGAGGGGGAAAAAAAAGAAGCCGAAGGGGAAGGCAAGGAAGGCATCCCTTGGCTTCGAGAACCGGTTTACTCTTGGGGACCCCTGCCCACCCGCAGGTTCCAACAAAAAGTCCGATCCCTGAAAGAAAAAAGGGGGGCGATAACAGTTGAGGCGGGACGCGACCGAACTTCACAGGAGTTCCCGATATAGTTCTAAAAGCCTGCCCGGGTTTAGAAGTACTTTCACTGCGGCATACACCGAAAAATGAGTGGACATGAAAGGACTGAGGGGGAAAAAACGAGCGAAAAAGAGAGTCGAAAATTGAAGGGGGGGCCTCAACGAACCCCCCCCCGTTTCGCAAAGCAACAATGTCAAGTATTTGGAAGGGTTGAGAACGGCCCAGCCAAAAAATTTTTGGACGGAAGAGAAAAAAAAAGAAAAGGGGAAAAACGAAGGATGAAAGCTTCAAAGAAAGTACGCTTAAAAAAAGTCACTGTAGAATTCATCCTACGGACCTGTATCAACGTCAGTAAAGAAAGGCGGAACCACCAAAAATCAGCGACAAGCGATAAGAAGAAGGAAAGAACAGTCCCAGATCACTGGAGGAGAAAAGCACCAAAGGAAAAAAAAAAAGTTGAAAAAACCGGACAGGCAGCAAAAAGACTCAAAAAAGGCCTCATGTAACATAAGATCTGAAAAGGGGGGGAAGGGACCGGGAATACGCCCGGTTCCGGTGGAGGAAAACTCACCGCGGGCACCTGCCAACACAACGGGGGGGGGGAGAAGAAGGAAAGGAAATTGAGGCATGAAAAAGGTTGAGAGGGAAAAAAGAAGGAAAACGTGTCGCGCTGAGGAGAATTCTATACCAAGGGGGACGTTTCGAAAGAAGAGAACACAAATCCGGA
>Ga0179593_1257952_pt1 | contig 16748 bp, 19 predicted proteins | sample CZODoug2_1_08_16_FD_185931 | JGI IMG/M metagenome (GOLD analysis project Ga0179593, IMG submission 185931) | Vadose zone soil fungal communities from Angelo Coast Range Reserve, California, USA - CZODoug2_1_08_16fungal (PacBio error correction) | ecosystem: Environmental > Terrestrial > Soil >...
TCATCGAGGCTATCCGGAAGAGATTTTCGAGTGATTGGGTGGAGGGGGACTGTATATGCCTGGGAGCGTGACACGCCCTCAATCGCATAACTGAGAGGACGGAGGGAAGGCAAGGATCTCCTGTGACAGCGAAAGTGTTCGCAGCAAGGGCCGCACGAGAGAAAATAAAAAAGGGCAGGCTAGGAATTTTCACGTGATAAAACCACATCGCCAGGAGGCAACAAATCAGGTGATGTGTTTTCAAAACCCAACGCTTGCATTTCAAATTCAAGGGGGGGTGAAACACACGAAGTGGATGGTCGGCGAGGAAGGGAACAACATTTCTGCGGCTGCGCGAAAAAACTACAAAAAAACCGGCGGGTCATGGAGGAACGTTCCCCGGGGCGCGAGAAGGGAGGGACGGAGGGGCGCTGGCAGGTCAAAAGTTTTGTACGGCAACGACACAGGGAAATATAAAAAAATTGTGGGAAAGGCTGGGATTCCGATAGGCAGAAGTAACTCAAACTGCCAGTCCCAAAGATGGGAAGCAGTAAGCGGCACTGTGAGAGACGCAAGGGGGGAAAACTTTAGCCGCGAAATGGGTTCGGAACTTCTGCGGACAGCCGAGGGGGGGGTTATCTTCGATCATAAGGGGGAAAGTGGAAGAGAAGCTTTCCTCGAAGTGGCAATGATATCTCAGGGTCTTTTTCGGAAGGGAAAACGCAGCGGTTTTGAGCTGTCCTGTTGCTAAATTAGGCCCCTGGTACAGGGAAGGGCGGCGACCGGGATCGTTGGTTGATAAAAAGATGAAGGACATAAGGAGAGGATTGCTTTCGTAGAGGCCTAAGGTGACATCAGAACAGCGGGGAAATACGGGTTCTAAATAGAGTGGTAAAGGCTGAATGCAACTGGGAAACCAAGTGGCTGGAGGAGAAACTTCGATGCAGCGAGGCGACTTCAAAAAGCTGTATGGCCATAAATGGGAAGGAGCTCAAAGCAGTTCTGGAATCTTCTAATTGTCTGCGGGCCTAAAAGTGTCATAGAAGAAGAAGGGGGCATCTCTGGAAAAAAGGGAAAGATGCCAAGAAGCCGCTGGTCTTCGTGGTAAGGGGCGGATTGGGTGAAAATCACCCAAGACATGCTTTACAACAATAGAAGAGACGGAGAGGCACAAAGTAGGGAAAAAAGAATCCTCATCTGGCGAGGATGAAAAGTGCCCTTCCTACTTAGACTATATATTATCTTCGTTGCGAGCCGGGCAAGATAAGATGAAAGAATCATGGAAACGTTCTTACCGAAAGGAAAGGAGATAAGACGAAGGGGCAGAGGACGGGGGGGCTTTGTCTAACAGAAGGGAAAAACGCACTATGAACTCCTCTCTCGTGATAGCTTCATTAAAGATCCAGGTGGCTTTAAATCTGCCTGAAGGGGGCAAAAAAACGAAACCGTTGTTCACTTGCTAAGTGGCATCCCCGAAGGACAAATCAAAGTTCTCAAGGTTGAGGGGAGACCGATTATTGTCTTCGTGCACTGGCTACGTCCAAAGTGGTAGAAGGCAACAAACTCAATGTTCCTGCCGGAGATGAGAATCTCAAGGGAAGAGCAAGCACTCGGGCTTTGGACCGGAGAGAGGGGAATCACAAGGTCCAGAGAGGGAGGTATAAAAAGGAAAAAAACGGGTCACTGGTCCCAGAGGTAAACGGCCTGGATTGGATTCCGAAGTTCACGGAGCGACGAGGTTTCAAAAAGTTGGGAGGAACAGCATACAACAGGGAAGTAGGGAAACAGGATGATTAAAGAAACTCGTCGAAGGGGGATGCGATACTGAATTTAAAGTACATTGTACTCTCAAGCCCTTCCGGAGATAAGGACGTAGAGGGGGGGCAACGCAAAGGACGGTAGGGAATTTCGCTTACACAAAGGCAACTTGTGCGTACAATCCCTAAAAATGAAGGGAGACTATCTTGCGCGCGTGAAGGGCATCGAAGCGGGGACGCGGTTTACTCTTTCAGATCGACGCGTGGGTGAATTCCTAACGAGGTGCAGGATTATCTCCGCGGCAAAGTGACCGACATAGAGCATACTCACCTGGTTAACCGCGGATGGGTCAGGCAGGAACGAGGAGACTTCGAAATTCGAGAAAGGGGAAAAGGGATCTCCTTCTACTCAAAGAACATGGTTGGCTGAACAAGGGAACTACGGAGTCTGCGAAAAAGAGAGGTCCGTAGAGTACCGTACCAGTACTTGGATATGGTTAAGGGGAGTTGTGGGCGGGCGAAGGGGAGAGTAGATACTCGGGAACCGCTAGTTAAACAGCGGGCACGGATAGCGTGGTGCGATGACCAGGGGGGAGAGCGGAAACTCTTAAGGGTCCGAACGAAGAGGTTCAAGTTCACCCGGGAGTGCTATGTATCAGGAAGTGAAAAAAAAGGATCCGCGGCCGCGAAAAGGGAAATCTCGACTCGCGGAGGAACTCAGTAGGAAGGCGAGTTACGAGATGAGAGTGCAAAGGGGACAACGAGAATCCTTTCCAAATTTCCAACTGATGGGGGGAGAGAATTTCAAACAATGGGGGTCAAATTGGAAAGGCCTAAGCCTGGGACACCTAGGCATAGGCGCACGCGGGGAGGAGGGTTCTATCCCAAACAAGACAGGTCGACCGAAAGTGCGAGAGTTGGAGATCCTGGTAGGTAGGAAAGCGGCTGTGGATCATCTGAGGAGAAGAAATAAACTTGCGGGGGGGAGGTTCCGCGGAAATCAGGACGGCCGGCGCCGTGGGAAAGAGTGGGAAAAGTTCGGTTGGCCGCAGAAAATTTCGACACAAAAAACAGGTCGAAGAAAAGGAAAAACCTGCATCCGCAAAACAACGGGGAAAGTCAACCTAGATTTCCAAAAGTGGCCAAAAGAAACAAGCCCTGTTCGTAATTAAACGGGGGAAAGGCAACGAGTGAGGAAAAGGCAAAAGAGGCCCAAGTCATAAAATTACCCCTCCACCCACCTTCAAGGACAAGTAAAGAAAAAACATCTCGGAAAGAGAATCCTGAAGGGAAAGTAAAGAGCTAAAGGAGAGGAGATCAACAAAAACAACGGAGGAGGAAGGGATAGGCAGAGCCTCTCCAGAAGCCTGCGATTCAATGACGTAAAGAGGTATAGCGATGGGTGTCCAAAGGGAAGGAGAGGAGGGGGGGGGGTGGGTACGTCTGCCGAGGGCCGTATGGATGTTCCTCCGCTTTGCTTAAGGGGGAGTACATTCGGGATGAAATTCTCTGGTTTGGGAAAAGGGAAGAATGGGAAATCTTTGAAAAGGGTGCCGTGTGGAGGAGGCTGTGTGTGGGGGTGGAGGCCAGTCTGAACTTTGGGAGTTTTGAATGGAAGCAAGCTTCCCGGCGCAGCTAATTGCAAGTATTTCAAAGCGCGAGCAAAAGGTCCAGCTCCAACAGGCGAGGAAAGCAAAAGCAATGGTTATGGGGGATCTCCAGAGATCCAGCAGAAGGATAGTTCCTCATGAAAGAATAAAAAAAAAGGACGAGTGGGGGATTGGGGAGACAAGCCGCTGACGCAGTTGGGGAGACGGGTGGGTATCAGTCCTACAACGGGTGGGCGGTGGCCGCATTGAAACACGCAAGAGGTCACGGTTGTAAAGGGGGTTTCCAGGCGGAACTCATTTAAACCCTTTGTACAGGATCGGGGGGGGGCGTTAAATCGCGGAGGGGTCACAAGGAAAGTTGGTTGCGCCGGGGGTTCGGGAACGTAGCATTGGGCGCCCATCTGGCTCCAATAAAAAAGTTCACGTGCTGGCTGGACAGACTCCAGGAAGGGTGAAAAGTGGGGGATAAGCGTTGGACGGAGGGTGTAAATAATTCAAACAATCCTAGAGACCCCGTAAGGAACAACGCCACGGCCTAGAGGCTTGCTAGCGAAAGATCTGCGACTGCGAGAACGCCCTACGCCTGACAAATGCACGGACGCTTAACCTCCCCGGTACTGGCAGAGCAAGGACTACGAAGGACGCGGGCTTTCGTCCAAGGCAAAAAAGGAGGGGGTAGACATGTCAGGTGATCTTACGTAGGTGCTGGGATGGTCGGCTGAGGATGGGAGGAGGCACGTTCTTAACCAGGGAGACGTGGGGGAGAGCAAAAGTGAGTCATCGAAAGGCTGAGGAAAACCTAAAAGGAGGATAGGGGCGATGTCGGAGCGAAGTGGGCTGTATCTAAACAAGAGAGAATCGTGCAGGGGGGGAGGGGTAGGACTTCCAACCGAAGACGTTTCAGGCGGGCGGGGAATATTCTATGACGAGGGGAAAAAGCGGCTATTTGCACAGGAAGAAGGCAGGGGTATGGTCCTCAGCAGGAAATTGAATTTGGGGGGAAAAGCACGAGTGCCGCGTCAATTCTTCAGGTGGCGAGGGAGAGGGGGGGGGGGGGGGTTCCGGACTGCTCGTCCGTCGTGAAGCGACCTGAAGACTGCAGAGGGGACCCAACGCCCGTGTCTCTTCAGGTGGTTTAAAGACAATTTTCAAGTCCAATCAAGACAGGAGGACGGGTACTTATCTTTTCAGGACGGGAAACTCGAACCGTCTCAAGCAGAACCCGAACACCCTCCCTATGGGAAGAGCGCCCCTGTTACCCCCAACAATGGCATTGGCCGCAAACGAATATAGGAAGATAGTTTGTTTAAAAGCGGGTGAGAAAGCGACCCGTTTTCACTGGGAGTCTTCTGCGGATTGGCCTCCCAGACGGAGCACTCAGGGGGGGCTTGTTAACATACCAAACGTCGGACGTCCGAACTAACGCGAGGTATGCCAAAAGGCCGCGGGCATGCGAAAAGTGGAAGGGGCGTCATGGGGTGAAGGTTGCGAAAATTGGCCCAAGGGGGAGAATTCCATTGTGAAACGACGGTGCATTATCGGGGAAAGAAAAAATGAGATATTAATGAAACTAAAGTAAACGGAGTTGGTACCTGGTCTCTTAGTTAAAGGGGGGAACGCCCGACGGGGGACAGCCTGGACATTTTCTATGGGAATGAGCCTGTCCTAAATTAGTGTGGCATCGAGAAGTCTGCCCCTTCCCTCTAAATAGAAAATCGCCGAATCTTCTAAGGGCGGAATCAAGATACTCTGGGAAAAATGGGGAAGGGGGAGATCCACTAGGACGTAGGGAAAAAGATATGTTTGCGCCCTTTGGAGAACATGTCCGGTTCGTATAGACGTCGTTAGTATAGGGGGGGGTTTGAAGGGCCAGGGACGTATAAACAGCGGAATCGGGATTCTTGGAAAGATTGGGGAGTTAAAAGAGAGTCAACAATGAATGAAGGAAGAAAAGGTTTAGGCAAGAAAAAAAAAAAGAACAATGCGAGCTAAGAAAAGGTGCGGAAAAGGAGAACAGAAGAACCGCAGCGTGTCATCCCTGGGCGTGGGAAAGTCCTCGGAGGAGCACGTTTTCTAAAATCCCGGGGGGGGGGTAAGAACGCGGCAACCGTTCCAAGACCCTGATTGCTAACTGAGCGTGGAGGGGAAGGCTGCTCGGACTTAATCGAAAAAAAGCAACAGACGAGGGACCTAAAAACGTCGGAGGTCATACATCGGAGTCGGAAAAAATAAGAGTTCGAGGGGCACGTGGTTAAAAAGGGGAATAGGCCAACAGAAAGGCAGAGGCTACCGTCGAGCGGCTTCCTGACGACCAAGAAATTGAGATCGAATTTGGGGCCTCTAAGAGGGCGAGGCAAGGGGGGGTGCTCCTCACGGATACGCGTTGTCCATCTTAGGCAGAAGATTGTCACCAGCGGGTTATGTGAAAGGAAGGTCTACAACGGAAGAACGTGCGGAGAAAGCTCAGTGTGAGGATTACATACTGAACACGGGGGCGAAGAAGGGAGGTCACAGTTCAACGAACCGGGAATGTCTTGGAGGGGGGGGCGAAGACTATCAAGGAAACCTCAAAAACTGTAAAAAAGGTCGCGGTCAATTCGTGTGCTAATTAATGGGGGAAGCTTAAACCAAGGCGGCCGCATCCGAAAACCATAACTCGTTGACCTCTCAAGAGAAAAGGGGGGGGGCAAAATGAAAACGCGCTCTCATCAAAACGGGGTTCGGGGCTGTCGACAGACAGGATGTGGTAAACCAAAAAGGGGGAAGTCTGGGGGTAACAAACCAAAAAAAGACATATTTAACGAATAAGATGGGTTTTCTCTGTAAAGTTCCCATCATACTCGATTCAAAGGGTGGAGTCCTGAAATAGCGCTCGGCGGGGACCCTGAGCGTACAAGGCCGACCGTGGATGTCACCCACAATGCACATTAGCTGGGTCGGAATGGTCACTCCGTCCCATTCACCGCTCCAAGAGAAAATACCCCAATGCGAAAGGGGGGCTCTAAGGAGAGGCTACGGGAAGAGTTCAACGATGTATCAATTTGACGGCGGAGCTGAAAAGAGGAAAAGACAGCACAGGGAGAGAAAGAAATACGACTAAACAGGAATACGAGATAACAGGGGGGGTGGGCATGGTCCTGGATGGGACGCAGGTGGACTTCTTGAGGAGCACGACGACCTAGGTCGTACGGACATAACAAAATCCCGACAGTGGTGGGCGTTTGTGGGGCAAAAAGGGACAAGGGTTGGCGTTGTCACGGAGGAACCCTATTCCTTGGCGTACAAGGGGGAAAATTACTCGGACAGGACCCCTCCGGGAATCGCAAAACCGGGGGATTATCCCAGAGGAAACAAGGAGAAATACGCCAAAACACCCAGGGAGGAGGGCAGGAGATGATTTTTAGATCAAGGATCGGTTGGGGCGACCTGGCCCTATGCGGCAGAAGCCTAGGTGTCAGGTGTAAAAGAGTGCCTCCGATTCGCCGCACGGGGAAACTAAAAAAGAACGGGCCAAAACCAAAAAAAACCGGAAATGGGGACAGTGTGGGTAAGGGCCGCGACAAGGGCGCGAAAAAAAAAACGGAAAACGAAAAGACCGGCCACAAAAGCGGCAGGGAAGCCTGAAACGTCGTAATTCGCTGGAAACCCGGGAGGAACGGCCACAGGAAGCGGAAGCGGAAGTACACTGAGAAATTGCCACGTGGCAATCCTCTTCAGCTCCAAACCTGAATTTTAAAAAAAGGGATGGTGGGGGGGGATGTAGATGGAAACTGGCTGTAACGGAGGGGGGGCCACTCTCTCCATAGCAACCGCTTGGCGAAGGGGGGATGCACATGTCAGTAAGTGTCCAATCGACTTGGGATCCGCGAAAAAGAAGTCTGCCGGAATAAGGTAGTAGGAGTGTTCACTGGGGAGACCCAATCTAATGCGTCACCGAATAATGGGGGGGTTTCCCAAACGCGGAAAAAGGGTACCCATCTAAAAGGCGTGGGCTCCATCGAGTCCGGCAAAAAAATGAGGGGAGCGACTGCTAAACAAAAGGACGTGGAGAGAGTTACCTCTCGATAAAAGAGGGGATTCTGGCTTGAGCTAGGGGAGTCCGGTCAAAGGAGAGCCAGGAATTGCCGCTACTTTGGTCGGTTCCAGGGCTGTGGGGATTCCGGAGAGAAGGAGCAAGAAAGGCAAAACAAAAGGGGAAAGGTCCGCAAGGTAAATGCAATGTACGGGATCGTAAAAAACCTGTAGCGGAGCAGCGAAGAAGTGTCTACCTCGAAAAAAATCTCGTGTGAAAAGCGGCGGGAAACCGCGGGAACGGGCCTCGATCAGCCTTGACGAAGCGGCGAGAAGCCGTCGGGGGATATTGACAAGCGATCGAAGAAGATCTCAATTTTGCGCTGAAAAAACTTGCCCCCTGCCGTAACAAAACGAAAAGGAAGGGAATTGGTGAGACCTTAGGTACCTATCTGGGAAGAGAGGCGTGGCGCTCTATGGATAGCATGAAAATCCGAAAAAGGCGACACAGAGGGAAACGTTTGTCGCAGGTCTGCATCGCTGAAAAACAACGTGGTCTGGGCAGCCAACAATATATCATAGATAAAAACAAAAGATACTTTCTGCCAAAAAAGCGAATCCCATGGGAGGGAAAACCAGGAAAGTCGAATTGTCCTCTAACAAACGGTACATCAGTCATTTTTGACAAGAACGGGGAAAAAACAAATTGGAAAGACAAATAGGGGGACTTCGGGGGGGGGATCGCCTTATGCCAATACCCAAGGGAGAGGTTGCACGAAACTCGAAACGGGCCTCGACACCATTGTTGGGAGTCGCCAACCCGAAACGGACAAAGGAGAGCCATCTCTCTGCTTCCTTCCCCCTTAACAACTGCGTCATCGGAATAGTTACGGAAAGGTCTGTCTCCTCTTCTCGGAGCGAGTAAAGACATGGAGGAAAAGTTCGCCCTTACCTCGCCCCAGGGAAAACGTATGGAAGTCGTTGGGGAAACAAGGAGTCCAGACCCCTTAAAAGACTCTGCTATTCGACATTTCCTGAATAACCGGTGGTGGGAGTTAAAGCGCTTAAGGGGAAGGGTCACCCGGGCATTCGAAAAAAGTTGAAACTTTACGAATGCAGTCCACCTATCCTCTCTCTTTCTCTCGTGACGGGTGCCCGCGATTCGCTGGTTTGGACTTCTGGGCCAGGGGGCGCGGTCACGGGTAGCCGGGAAAGCAACCGAAATGGCACTGTATGTCTTGTAGAATTAGACCGTATCCTATTCACGAACCTGAGCGTGAGGATAATACGGGAAATCCCAACGTAAGGGGGACGAGTAGAGGGGGGGCGGGGGAGACCAGGCGGTTGCACGGGGCCCAATCGGGGGACACATCTGCTGAGGGGTTCGATCTCTTTCCTAAAACGTCACAGAGGGGTTACCAAGGTGAGCAAAGAGTCTTACAAAGTCAAGCATCTTCGGAAGGTAAAGTGGATAAACATAAGATAAGAGAGGGTGGGGGAGGGAAGACGGATGAATTTAAGGAATCCCAGACGGAAACAAGCAGAAATGAGACAAAGCGTCCAAAACTGAGTTCGGGCACGGGGAAAAAATGGAAAAAAAGGCAAACTGTCTGTACTCTCCCCTCATAACTGTGGGGACGAGAATGGTGAACAGCAGGTTGGAAGTTCATCGATCTCTGAATTGGCGCGCAGGTCAAAGACGGGGGTTGAAGGGAATATGAGAAAAACTGCGTGATCGTGTCTAGGTCAGGAAAGCTCTGACCGACGGATTGGGGGATACAGCTATGTGTTTTAAGTCTAAGTGCGTCCGAAAAGAAGGAAATCCGAAAGTTACGAACAGGGCTTCAATGTACTCCTTGAGGAAAAGGTGGAAAGAAAGGCCGAAACAAAAAAAAACAAACGGGGAAGTGCGAAACGATGGACACGCGGAACTCTGACGGAAAAGAAAAAAAAGAAGGAGGTCGGCCATAGAACGAGTTTCTTATTGTTGCCATAGATAGTGTAGTAGGCCTATTCGATAAGATAAGAGCGTGGACTTGATATGAAAATCATCGGCTTTTCTAGTGGTGCGTCCCCGGGGCGGCACCGCGAAAGCGACAAGTTCAGCCACCACGCCCGTCTCAACCGTTCCCGTGCGGGAATATGTCCAGGCAGCGGGGACCTTGCCGCAGACAGCGGCCATCGAAAAAGTCTTAGGGGGCTCCTACGGCGAAAGCGGGTGGAAAGGAGAATAGTATGGCACTAGCTAGAGTCACAATTGCAACTGATTGAATGCCGGGGGAAATGGCACCAGTGAGGTGGGAGAAAAACAGGGGGCCTTTGCAAACGCAAAGTGTGGTGGTGAAGGAGAATGCAATGAGGCACGCCGTCAGTCACGGATGGTTAGCAAACATCAATGTCGACTCTAGCGCATCGAGGGAAGGGAAGGATAGAAGCGCGGGGATCTAGAAAAAAAAAGGCTTTGTCAAAGGTCAAAGGGAAATGGGCTTCGGAAAGAAAAAGGAGGGAAAAGAATGTAGTAACTTGAAATTTCGTCTTTGCCGAATCCCTCAGGGCAAAGCAAAGTAAGGAGCGCGGCGAAGCAAGAAAACACCTGCATCCTCACAAGCAGGGTTCCCCTGTCAACCTAGATTTGCAGATGGCCAAAAAAAGGGCCGTAATCGGAGACTCTGGGAGAGCACCGCTTAGGCCATATTCAGGTCCCCTATTGGCCAGAAAACATCCCCAAACCGTCGATCCGTCACCTGGGAACAAATGAAAGGGAGGATAAGGAGGGGGACCAGAGAGACTCGAGCGAGAGAGAGAACAAAAACGGAGGAGAGAAAGAGGAGGACTCCGCCCCTACCTATCATTTAAGTAAAAAAAAACGGGGGTTCCGAACTGTCCGCGAATGGGGTCCACCGGTTACAGAGAGGGGGGGAAAAGGGGAAGGTCAGGCAGGGAGAGGACATTGGAGTCCGCTGTTGCGTCTTAAAAGATCAAGCAATCTCGTCTCTTTTGGGAAAGAGTTGTAAAATAAAGGGGTGGGAAGGGAAAAACCGGTCTTGGGGAGGCTGCATGTTTACTGGTGCGTAGAAGCAGGAACATGGAAGGGGTACTTTCGCAGTCGTCCGGCGGAAGAGAATGAGGAGTCACGACGGCGGACCTGGGGAAAGACGCGCAGACAGGGAGCGGAACTGGCACACCCTTTGGAGAAAAGCGCTGTCCACACAGAAAAGGTTCAAAAGACCGCAAAGTGAACAAGGATAGAGAGTACTCTCGGTCGAATCCCAAAGGGGGGGGGTGGGGGGATCTTACATAAAAGAGGAAAGGAAGACGAGGGGGGAGAGGCCGCGCCAAAACCTTTTGCGGGGAAAGGAAGAGCGAAAAATGCAAGTGTAAATTTGGGGGGGGAAAAGGGGGTGCACAACCGAAGGAAAAAGGGAAATAAGAGAGGGCATCGCGTATGACGCCCAGGAGGGAGCAGAATTCTGCCGGGATGAGAAAAGCGGGGCCGGCAGGCTCCTCTCGTGAAAGGAACTAAAAACACGTCTGCTTTAAAAGAAACAAATAACGGGAAAATTGGGGCTTTTTCGGCCTGGTCCTTCTTTCATACGAAGCCCTCGGTGAATCGAAGAAACTCTCTGGACACCAGCGTCTCTGGAATAGAAGCAAAGCGGACAATGATGAGATTAAACTCGCAACTAAAAAAGAACTTAAATATCCCTCTAAATTGGAAAAATACATCGAAACGCTACGCCGCTGTCTTAGACAGTCCGACGCATTTCTCCATGCATTGCCGGGTCTTTGCGTATGGGAAGAAGGGCGATATGGGGGCGTGATTGACGAGCATTTCTCCCCGGTAATAGGATAAGTCGACCAAAAGGAAACAGAAGAAAACAAAAGTGGTAGAGAGGGGTCGTTCAATCTCCAGGAGCGAAAAAAAATCTCTGTTCTCGCGGGGGGAAAAAAAAAGTAGATCAGGAAATCTGACACCGAAGAGGACTGGCCACTGTCAACGCTTTAAAATGGAAACACATGAAGGAATGGGTCGTGGCCCAAGTGCCGTTGTTATCTCACCTTTCCCTCTCCCAGGGATGAGTTCTCTATATTTTGGAAGAAAGAAAGAAACGGGAGGGAGAGGAACTGGACATAAATCCCGGATTCTCCCAACGCCAGGAAGAGTGTTATTTCCAACAGCATCAGGGTTCCTGACCAGAGCGTCGAATTAAAAACGAATGAGATGGGGGAATGCAAGGAATCGAGAGACTATAAAGCCCCATCCAGTAGAAACTGTAACAGAATCGGGTGACCCCGTTCAAAAGAAGGAGAAAGAATCGGGAGAAGGGATAAAACGAGTATCGCAACACGCCAGGAAAGAAGGGCGGCGAGATTCTCACATAAGACGAAAAACTTGGGAAGGCGGGTCGCTTAGACGGAAAAACAATACGCCGGGCCATCCTAAACATATAAAAGGGGGTCGACACGCCACGGAGAGAAAGGCGAGATCAGGCTGGGGAAAAAAAGCGCCCGTACCACTTTGTCGAATTCCAGGGAAACTTCTCTTCATAAATGAGGGGGCAAAAAAAACGGGATAGGGGAAAGGAGCGAACCCTCGGTATATACTTCCAGTGCGTCTCAGGAAGGGCGAAAAAAAAAGACAGTCATCCTTCAATTGCCGCGGTTGAAGGCCGCCGGGGGGTCAAAGAAGCATCCAGAAGGAAGGGGAGAACCTCAATAAAAAGGGCTCTATACTCGTCCAGTTGAAAGGGGTAAGCAAGGAGGCCGCGTCCCAGATGAAGGTCGGGGGGGGCGAGTGTCATTCGTGTCGCTCATTCGTGGAAATCAGGGAGGTGATGGGAAATTAAGAGAGCAAAGCGAAGGCTTCAGTGACATATTGGGAAAAGCATAGCGTGAAGGGAGGAGGGGGAAACGGATTGGGTCGGCACCTCGACATTCGGAAAAAAAAAAAGGGACGAATCTGCATACGGACAAAAGCAAAGAGATAAAAGGAAAAGCCCTTTTTTCTATCTGGAGGAAGGTACACACTATTGCGACAGGACGCTTGTTCAGAGAAAAGGAGAAGAGAACAACCGAGGCTAAAGAGAGGGAAAAAAAAAGGCGCTGTCGAACAACTATCCCCGCTTCCGGCGCTGGGGGATGCCTGTTCATTGGATACAAAGAACAAACCGGGGAAAACCCGTCGTTCGCAAGAAGCAGAACAAACGGCGAATACAAAAAAAAAAAAAAAAAAAAAAAAAAAAGAATTCCGCTAAAGGCATGCGATCGACGGCCCAGGGGGAAAGCAAAGGAGGGAGAAAACGCTATTGTCAAAAGGAGGTTTCGGGCTGATTTCGACACCGTCCTGGGGAGCGAAAAAGGGATAAGGGTGCGATCAAAGGATTGCCGTCGACCTTCGGGTAATTCAAAACAAAGGGAATGGGCGGGGAGGGGTTCACGCCTATCTTAATCCCCAAGAAAGAAGGGGGGAAAAAAGGAGGGAAAGAATGTGTTGAGGAAAGGAGCGCCGAGGCAAAAAAAGGTAGGCTCGTTGACCTCTCTCCAGATCCAATGGGGGGGTTGACTAAGAGGGAAGAATCCTGGGGTGCCGGCGGCTGGCTCACCAAAAAAGGATGGGAAAATGAGGGGGGGAAAAAAAGACAGGAGAAACTGCGAGAGGGTTCCACAAGACAGAGCTGAGTCAGTGAGGCCGAATTTGCGTGGCGTCAGAGGTCGACGAAGGGCGAGCAACATGGCGGGGTACCCAAAAGGGAAAAAAAAGCGAGGAGATCTTTTTCAATGCCGGAAAAGGACCATGCAAAGCGAAGACAAAAAGTAAATCTAGGCAGGTATATCTCAAGGAAAAGGGGAGTCAAGGTTTCTCGACTCCGTCAAAAAAACTTCCTTCATCGCAGCACATGCTAAAATAGGCTGCGCAGAAATGAGGAGGAAAATTTCAAACGAATTAATGTTGTTTAAGCAAGGTCTGTCCCGACGTTTCGGGAAGAGGGACTCGTGAGGGAGGGACATACAAACACGGGCCCTACATTGTCAGGGCGTTTTGGGGTGGCCGGCGATGAGGGGGGGAGTGGTTGCACGGGGAATAATAAAAGATGGGATGAACGGTAAAAATCGGCAGCTGTCCACCAGCAGGGAAAAAGTCGCCACCGATTATTAAGCAACCTCAGAGAGACTCAAAAAAACAACGGGGATAAACTAAGGGGGAAGGTTGCGGAATCCGCGGTGTGAGCTGGTAACAAGGGGGGGGGAACGCGCTAGGCCGGGCGTCACCGGTGCGCAAGAAAAAGGCGAAAAAATCAACCAGACCTCAGGAAAAACACAAAAAAAAAAAAACCGACCCTTGTCGGGGACCGGGGGTGGTTTGGTAGGACAGAACGGGAACGCAATCAAAAAAGGAAAAACCGAAACACACAGGATCAACTAAAGAAAAACTGTTAAGAGGACTATTGCGCACGTAAACTTGGGCTGGATACTGAAGCGAGGACGCGCCCGTCCAAGAGAGAACTTGCCGACTGAAAAAGAGGAATAGCTCAAAGTTCAAAAAAAAAAATTGTGGGGTTTGAGCTGTGCGACGTGAATGTGACGGATAAACTCTAAGACAGATGAATCCTCGAGGCAAGGAAAGAAAATCCTGGAAAGCTTTCGCCGCGACGGCGAATTTCCGGATCAAAGGAAAAAGCGCGTAGATGAAAAAAAAGAAACAAAATCGCAGGTCCGACTCGGGGGCCGTGTTTCACCCCCTTCACGGGGGGGGAACCCTAAGGAGCTTGGAGGCCAACCGGGGGCAACAAACAGGGGGCGGAGCGGGAGAGTCGCCAGCCCCAAAGCAGGTGAGGGGAGGGAGAAAGGAAAGAGATCAGGAAAAGAAATGATTACGGCGAAAGGGAAACAAAGTCCCGACATTTTGGTGCCAGGTGGACTGGGATTCCGGGACGCGAATTCACAAGCCCAGTCCCCGCGTGAAAAAGTTGACCAGAGAGAAGAAGTCGCACGGGAGAGGAAAAGCGGCAGTAGAAAGAGAGACCTAAAAGGCGGTGAAAGGGGAAATGAGAAAAAGAGGGAACAGGCCTCGATCGCCTGAAAGAGAGAGAGCAACGTCCTGTTTCGGGGGACATGAAAAACAGAAGGGGGGGGACGCCTGGCGTTCATGGGGGGCTATGATCACCCTGAAAAATGCCGGGGAGAAGGAAATCGGATCGGGTTCGAAGCGCCTGCCTAATAGGAAACGTGAGGCGCTCCAAGTCGAAACATGAACGAAGTGTCCCAGTAGCGTGGTACATACTGAAGCCTGGAACCAACGTGGAAGTAGCAACAGGCTATCAGAGGGAGGGAGGAAAAAGAAGGGGGGCCCTTACGGGTCTTGATGCGTCCGTCCCAGCATGAGTCAAAGAGGGGAATGGGAGAACGCCGACCAGGGGGACAGAGCAGCGTGGAAGTATGACTTTGAATATGTCAAAGAAGCAAAAGCTGACGGCTTTGATACTCTTACTGGAAAAGAAAACCTAATCCTGATTAAAAACAAAAAAAGAAATGAACCGAAAGTAGAACACGGGCTCACAAAAAGGAAATGCGGAAAAACTCTCAAGAACCTTTCTAAACGAAAGAGGCTGAAGTTAAGTCAGCAGGAATAATCGGATGCTGAAGAAGGTCGGCCGAGCCCGGACCTAGCGGGGGAAGGATGACTTCGTGGTCTACCGAAGCGCATTCAAACGAGGAAAGAAATCCGGACGAAGGACCTCGATCCGGGTTCTGGACAGAAGGAAGGGAGAAACCCCGGCCGTCGAACCTGTGGTGCAAGTCGAATTTCAGAACGGAGGGAATCGGACTGGCTCAGGGAGGGGGGAGAAGAGAAAACGGGGTAGGCTGTCCAGGAAAAAAGGCAAAGAGCCGGGACAAACACGGCACTTTGAATGTCAAGTCGTCCTTGGAGAATCTCGCAAGCAGACACCTGCTTTGCTAGGCGGCATCCCAAACTTGAAGATGGGGGAAGAACGTCGTGGCGGGGACGCGAGGGGAAAAGAAGGGAGGATATCTTGGCTCTCCTAGAGGTTTCCCAGTTGCAGAAAAAGGGCAAGGAAAAGACGCTGAGTTGGGAAAAAAGGCTGACTACGACCGACTCACGGTCCTGGATGGGGGGTGAAACGGTATTATAATGAAACTCAAAACGGAAAGAAGAAGGACCAAACTATACGAGAAAAGACTGTGGGCGCGGGCAAAGGGGGCGCGACCAAAGCAAGCGGACGGAACTCCCAATGCATCCTTTTTGGGAACGAAAGAGGGAAACCGCGTTGCCGGTCATAAGAAGGAGCAAGGGGAGTACCGAGCGACTCGGGGAAGTCAAATACCGCGGACCAGCTAGGCAGTGTGAACCAGCCTTGCGATGAAGCGAGGGAGGGGATAACTCAAATGTGCAAAAAGCGGGTCAATCCGAAATCTGCAATTGCTATCCGTAAAGGTCGAACTGATGAAGACAAGGGTCCTGAGCTCCTTTAAAACGAAGGGAAGATCGGCACGAAAGGCCCCGGGATGGAGCAATTCTTCGAACACGACTCTTACCTTAAGTGACCTGCAAAGGATAGGGCGATGTGCAGGCGGCATGTCGGCGGCGAGAAAAAATCAAAGCCGCGCTGAGAACCATAGGAGCAGGGGCTGTCGAGAAATGGTAGAGACCTTTCTTTATAACGGAGCGACAAATTAAAGGGAAAAACAACTCAAGAGAAAGGGAAAAAAGTTAGGTTCGGAAGAACAGCTTTTCCTTGTGAAGGGAGAGCGAGAGGAAGGAGCCCTCTATAAAGGCATAACGGCAACGCCTTTCAGGGGGAGACGCAGTTCCGAGGCTTTTCCAAGGGTCACTGATGGGCCTAAGGGACGATTGTCCAAGGATGTGAGTAAGGGGTCCTTTGGCACCGCAAAGGGGGGTTGAGCCATGGAGAAGGAAAAAAAAATAGGATCGCGCACTCCAGTTCAAGGGGGGGAGGAGAACAAAACATGTAAAAAACGGAAAGAAAGTGGGGGATGAATGACAAGGAGCCTGAGGGACGTTGGTATCAGACGGAAGAGAAGAATGAGGTGAAAGGGAAAAAAAAACCGCGGACATTTCTGGCTAAGGAAGAGAAGGAAAGAAAGGGGAACTCTAACTGCCACCGGCATCTGCGAACGCCAAAGAAAAGTTCGCTCTCCACGGCAAACAAGAATCCTCACACGCAAGTAAACTGGCCAAAGAGATTTCCACTAGGGCCCCTCAAATCGAAAAGGAGACGAAGAGAAGAACCGAAAAAAGCGGAGGCAGATTCATAAGAAAAAACAGACGAAAATCAAACCCCCGAACCAACCGTGGACCCATCTTCGTACAGCGGATCCGCTGGAAATTCAGCTAGAAGGGAAGTAAGGG
>Ga0179593_1404686_pt1 | contig 16748 bp, 14 predicted proteins | sample CZODoug2_1_08_16_FD_185931 | JGI IMG/M metagenome (GOLD analysis project Ga0179593, IMG submission 185931) | Vadose zone soil fungal communities from Angelo Coast Range Reserve, California, USA - CZODoug2_1_08_16fungal (PacBio error correction) | ecosystem: Environmental > Terrestrial > Soil >...
AAATATCAACCAACCTGGTCAGGGGCAAATCGTTTATACGGTTGAGGCTATAACTATGAACTGGGGGGAGGAAAAGGGTCGCCGGGGCCTTTCCTCTCTAAAGGTCGGAAACAAAACTTCAAGAAAAAAGAAATCCGCTACATCGGACGGAAACCCCTAACTTTAAAGGTGGCGTCGGAAGGAAATAAGCGGCCGCTAATACTGACTCTGAAAGAGAGGGGGGAAAAACGGAATTCCTTCTTGTAGGGTGGGGGACCTTGAGTAAATCACGACGCCACCGACTGGCCGGAAGGCTCAAGGTAAGGACGTTATAAGACGTGAACCCGACTGCGACACCGAACGACTGCAGACGGAGTAGTTCGAAAGAAGTGGTCTAACCTGAACGAGTACACTCCTTTTGGGTAGGAGCCGGATCAAGGGGGGGAAAAAGGGGGATGAACCGCCGATCAAGGGGGGGTTAAGTTTAAGTAATCTTCAAACTCAACAGCGACGTGGACCGGGTCCTATCATAAGAGGACCTTGGAGGGAGAACTCGGCCAAATAGAGGGGATCTTATCCAACGAAGGCGAACCTTCTGACACATAGAAGGGGGGAAAAAACGTAAGAGACCAACCACTTATTCATATTCGCGAGGTAGAGACCGAAAGGGTAAGGCCTCGAAGACCCAGCGGGTGTTTCTTGTGCGGGGGGAACTTTCAGGAGCCAATTCGCAAGCCTGAAACGAAGGGAGGGACTCTAGCGGGTCATTCGATTCACTACCCAGGGGTAAGGGGTGAGAGGGGAGTTTTCAATGGCACTTGTGCCTCGGCGCGGAAACGAAAGGGAGAGGTACTGGGTACTGACCAGTTATCCTTGCTACGTGCCAATGGGAGGAGGGAGACAGCTTTGAGGCTCACCGGCGTGGGTAACTAGAAAACTACGGAAAGGAGAAAACCAGAAGCCATCAGGGGAGTCGCTAAAACAGTCGGAAGCTCTTCCGGGCTTGGTTAAGGGGGGTCTTGAAGGAGGGCTGCAGAAGCCAGCATGAAAGAGCGACAAAGGAGCACGCTCGGCTTGATGAAGGGTTCATACAGGAAGAAGGAGAGATTAAAGGTGCAAAAGAGGGGCTTTTTGAGGTGTGCAAGCGGGAATCTTGAACGCCGACGTCGAGCCCAGGAAAAGGTCTCTGATGTGAGTAAGAAGGGAGTAAAAGCAAGTACTGATTAACTTGAGGGAACCGGGGAAATCGGAGACTAACAAAAACTGGTACTAAAGTGTAAGATTAAAATAGCGTGGAGGGTAGAGCGAAGCAAAAAAGGCAAAAAGTATTTTCATCGGGAGAGGATGACTCCTACCTTTTGTTTATGGCTGAGAAGAGAGGAAAACTGCCTTAAACTCGACAAAATTGGGTGCCATCGGGGACATTCTTCTTTCTAGCCGTGCGGCAGACCGTTTTTGAATACATGGGAAGACGGAGTTTTGATCCCATCTTGAATTGTTTCATGATAGCCTGGGGGGAAGAAATTGAACAACTGAAGGGCCAAGGTCACCTACCAGAGCTGAGGCTTTAATAAGCTCCGCATAATGAAGTGAGTTCCTCCGAGGATAGTTGGTCACTATTCTAATGATTGGCTAGTAAAAGAAAGCCGCTGGCCCATGGGACTGGAGTAGTTATCTGGGTAATGTTCAAACCGGTCACATCCGCTGGGAAGTCATTACGGAATAATGGGACGACGCTCTCAAATATTAATCTAGCCGCTCAGACTGGGCTGGGTACTGTGGGGAGGGGGAGGCCGGGACTCTTTCCTTTTACTATGCTGCTTCCCCGGACTCGGCCAGCCGTAATCGGAGGAAAAACGGTGCTTTTGGCGATTCACCAACCAGGGAAAGGGGAGGCCGGTGAAAAAAGCACAGCCTGACGTAACTGGGGAGGCTAGGGCAATTCTCACAAAAAAAAACCGGGGGGTAAAAAGAAAAGAAGAGTGAAGAAGCGATAAACCTCTGGAAAATGATGTGCAAACTGAATGAAGTCTGGTCACATTTTTTTGATACCTTAGGGAAACCAGTCAATCAACAGCACGGAGTCAGGTTGTGAAAACTCGTAGGACGGCTGGCCGCTCTGTAATCGGCAGCGTTAAGAGGAATCAGCCCCACTTCCACTCCCCTTCTAGTGGGTCTCACAGGTAAGTTAGGCGACCTAAAGATTCACACGAAGGAGGCTCGAACTCTGGTTACCGTTTAAATACCGCGAGCTGGAGGAAGGAGGGGAAAAGACAAGGGGAGTCGGGCTTTTAGAAAAAACTCAAGCTGACGCGGAGAAAAAAAGGGGTTGGGGGGGTGGATAGTCAGGTTGACCACTACTAGGAAGGAAAGGCTTTTGAGGGCGAGGGGGGGGGTGTTAGGCAGTGCAAGGCTAGGAGGAAATGGCGCAGGGCTTAACAGCAGAGAGGGCTATCCGCTAAACTTCTTCTCACTGTACAAACACTGTCGGCAAGCGGCTCGAGAAGTGAAAGTGCGAACCAAGGGGAGGTGGCGGCGTGACGAGCATGGAGAATCACAGCCAAAGGGAGGAGTTCAACTTCCCCCTTTCCCCTAACTTTCTAAGGGAGGAAGACCGTCCGAACGGAAAAGATAGACCGGCAAGAAGTCGAAGGGAGGGGCAGAACGGCTATTAACTGCAGGTTGAAACAGAAAGGAAGAAGTAAACCAGAAGTCGATGAATTTCCTTGTCATTGTCGCAAAACCTAACAGGACCTCCAACCCCCCGCGGGAATAGACGATCGCCGATGGGAGGATTGGGGACGATTCCTATGCTCAAGTGAGATGCTGGTGGAAAGGGGGAAAAAAAGAACGGACCCGCAGATCATAAAGGAAGCAAGTCGTGTCGGGATTGGAGGACGTGGAACCTGCCGCGGGTGTGCGGGGGGGAAATAGCGGTGAAGATGAAACCCCCGGTTACTACTCGTCGGTCGAGACGTTAAAACACGTAGCGGGCCGAGGATGCGCGGCATCTATTGAGGGAAAAAGGGAGTTCGACCGAAGCAGAAGGAAAGCGATCGCTCAAAAGCTGACAGACCCTATGTTCATTCATAGGACCGAAGGCCCGCTAGAACCGCCAGCCATCGCTATGAAAGGGGGAAACTGGGTCTTCAGAGGGGGGGGCAGAAGCCGAACAAGCCGGCCTACCGCTCTGTACCATACGCCGACATAGGGAAAGGATGAACGGGCGAACGTAGACTACTTCTGCAGTACGGGGAAGCTGGGCCACAGGCTATACCCGCTGCTGAGGAGGAGAGAGGGGGGACGGGCGGGACACGGAAGTTCAACAATGAGGTCGTCAACAAAAAAAAAAACACAACACATCTCCCAAGGGGGACTTCGATGGGGGGACGATACGAGTCACCTTCAGAAAAACGGGTAAGGGGAGGTCAACACAGACAAAGGCAGCCAAGTGATCACGCGCTGCGGTGATGAGGGACAGGGGGAGAAAAAAAGGATTCGGGCATGTTGTTAATTTCTCCCCAGACTGAGGGTTTCGTAAGGGAAGGAGGTTAGGGGAGCCTCTTCCGTCGGCGTCGACCTAGGAGGAACCGTCCGGGAATCTCCCTTGCATCTCAGAAGGGGGGGGAGGAGTGATTCACTTCCTGTGAGGGTAAGACATCTCTGGCTGTAAACGAGAGTACTGGAAAGGCGAGGGAAAAGGAAAAAGGGGAAAAGGAAATCCGGGAAAGAAAGCGGACTTGAACGGAAATGAACCACTTGTAAGACCGATCTGTTGGAATTGGAGGGAGGGGGAGAAATGTTGTAACTTGTTAGTCAGAGGAAGACTGAACTTGCCTCGGAAACAAACAGAAAAGACATGAAACAGGTTAGCAAATACGCCCGGCGACCACAGAGAGGAAGGGACGAGCTTGGCTTGGACTCAAGTTCTTGCAAATCTCACAACGGTAGGGTAAAAGGGGGGAGAGAGAGAAGAGCAACGAAAGGTCTATAGAAAAAAGAATGCTGATATGAAGGATGACGGAAAACCGGGCGTTCAGGGAGAGAAAACGTGCTGCCCTGGTGCGGTACGAAAAAAGGTAGGGAAAAGGGGCTAAGGGGGAGAGCTTAGAAGGGGAGGGATACAAGAAGACGACAGAGAAGAGAACATCGTCAGTGTCACCCCCGATTCGGGGCACACCATTTTTGACGATCAGGTCCTTCGCGGAAAAAGGAACGGAAGACGATACGGAAAAGGAACGGCTTCTTAGAGTCGGAGGATGTGGAAAGGGATCGCACGACGCAATAAGCGGGGGGGGTGTGTGTGGGAAGCAAAAGGCACAGGCTCTTCTATTTCCACCGTTACTTAAGCGGTATACGCCGGTACGGCTAGGAGAAAAAGCCAGGAAGGGGGGGGGGGAAACCCGTCGTTTAGAAAACCATCCCTACGCAGTAAAAATCTCAAGAAGGGGAGAATGGAAGCCTTATTTCTTTGGATGGCTCACAACGAGGACGGGTGGACTAACCGGTAAGGTCAAAGGAGGAAATCCAGAGAGTTGAATTGGAAAGATACGATAGGGGACTCTCGATTAAAAGAAGCGGGAAAAAAACTAAACTTGGGATAAGTTCCAGAAAAGTCGTAACGAAGGAAGACGTACGAAGCGAGTTGCCGGCGACGCGCGATAAGATTCGAGAAGGGACTATCTGGGGCCTTGGCCGTCGTTGTCAAAAGGGGGAGGCCTTAGGGGATCCCAGAAAGGGCCACGTCAAGGAAGGGATGGCTGGTCTTCCGCTAGAGACATTCAGAGGAAATCGGAACTTGACCATAAGGGTTCAGTATCACTGGATGAGAGGGACCGATGGAGTGAAAGGGGCGATTTGGCTAAAGGGAGAAAAGGATCGGAAGAGAGCGGGAAGAGCGGTTCACTATGAGCTTGATCTCCCAACCACGGTTTGAACTATTAAGAAAGAAGTCAGCAATCAAAAAAAGAGGAACAGGGAACGATTCAGCCGAGAGGAAAACAATTAACGGGGCGGAAACACCAAAAAAAAAAAAAACACAAACACAACAAACACACACAAAAAAAACTTGCTGTGATGCTGTTTGGAGGGTCTCGATGTCTTAAAAAGTGCAGAACCGAAACCAGCTCAGTCAAAAGTGATGAGGAAAAGGTCTCCAATAATGTATAGGAAAGGGCGTGGGGGTCTGGGTCGCCTTTGCGGGAAGCCGACAGGGGGGAGCTCCAGGAAAGGGGACATAGGGAGGAGTACGGCCCTGCCAGGTGGTCACATTCAGACAGAGGAAAGGATGAGAAAAAAAAAGTTATGCCTTACTATTCGGAAAGGGGAAAAGGCGCTTCTACAGCAATGACTTGCTGACCTTCGAAGGTCGGTCGGGGTTATTAGGGGGAAGCCGGGCATCGCGCAGCATTCTTTCCGTGGAGAGGTCAGAATAAAGGCTAAGTACCTGGGAGGGGGGGGGGGAGATCTTGGTACACCAATACTCCATACAGGACTCCTGGGTCTTGGGGTCAGTCAGGTAAGGAGGAGGGAGGAAGGCTAGCCTTGTTAAATGAGGAATGGAGAACAAGAGGGGTCTTTGTGAGCCATTCGGGTTAACGCGCGACTAAGGGGTAAAAGGGACGTCGATAAAAAGCCTGGAAAGGGCTGCACCGCCATGAGCCGGGGGGGAAAAGGAGAAAATCGCGTTCATTCTCTCATCGTGGAGCGTTCGAGAAAGCTAAGAGGAGGGGAGGAGAAGAAGCCAGTCTGCCCATGGAGGAAGAGGGATGCGGCGCGGTGGGTTCATCCACGCGGAATACGGAAGAGAAGTACCGAGTCGAAATATAATTATAACCGCTGAAGGTGGTCTGAGGTTTGTCGGGCCTAAGGCTGGTCACTTGGGTTACGTCCAGCCGCGGCGCAAAGGAACACCTTTAGGACAACGGGAAGAATTTCTGGGGTGGAAAGGGGGTGTCTGAAAGAAGGGAACTATGGGCCCACCTTAAGATGAGAACAGATCAAATCCGGCAGGGACGTTCTGGAACCTTGTCATCAGCTACACCAAAAGGATGATGATAGAAGAGTAGGAAAGGATAGAAGGGAACCGAGGCAAAAGTCAGTTATGTGGAGGGGGTGCACGTCAGGCAGCAAAGGGGGAGGGTAAGACCAGACCTCACAACCGGAAAAGGTTCGAGCCGTCTGACTTGAGGATTCCTAAGAGTGTAACCAAGAGTGAAAGGAAGGCCAAAAGTACCTGCACGATAGTAGAAGGATGTACTACTTGATCGGCGACTGAAAGCTTCATGAAGAAGGAGCGTGTTGACCGGGGGACACCAGACACCCTCTTCATTACAGCCATGGCCACGGCGGGAGGGAGGAAAGAAATCAAATTTGCGGAGAGGAGGGAAAAGTACGGCGCTCACAGGGCGTAGGGAGGGAGGGTAACCTGCGATATCTTGCTCGGTGCTAAAAAGGGAAGGTGAACGGGGGCCCAGGCGTCGGACGTCAACCGCCCGGCGAAAAGAAAACGGCCCGTCGTCAACTTTAGCTCTCCGGGCTTCGAGAGAAGGAGGAAACGTCGGGGGGGGTCAGGAAAGCAGTCAAGGGTTGTGAGGGTCGGAAGGAAAGAAGGATCACCGTCCACAACGGAGGGAAGAAGGGAGGGGTGGTTCAAAGTATTAACGTGGCTATTAAGAAGGGGAGTCGGAGTTCAAAAAAACCTCTAACGGTCAGGGTCCGGGACATCATCATTGGTCGCTAAGGGAGGGGGCGAACGGCAGTAAGGTTATAGCGGGGCATCCGAGTAAGAAATCAAAGATGTAATTTCCTGGTAAGGAGGAACCGAGGGAATCAGGAACTCAAAAAAATCCCGCAGGAATGAACGATAGTAAGGGTGGTAAACTTTCCTGAGCCTCATGCAAGGAGGATTCAGTCAGGGGTTGGAAGATGCTGGGATTAATAAAGAAGCTTCCAATCACCATATCGAGCTGGCCGGCAAACTGTGTGAGCGCAGTTCGAGAGGACATGCAAAACATTTTTGTTCAGAGTGCGTGAGAGGTTACTCCAAGGGGGGGGGGGCTCGATCGGGAAAGAGCTCGAGGGGAAGCTTGAATTATGACATTGTATAGCCGGCATTGAAAAAACGTCCTCTCGGGATGTAAAAAAGTGGGGAAACCGAGCAGCCCCTGACAGACATGGTCAATCATGTAGGAAGGGAAAGATAGAGACGCCTCACCAAAAAAAAGTCTGACGTCTGGGCGGGTCATGCGTTCATCCAGAAAAAGAATCCTGTCGAGGCGGGGAAGAAAAGCTGATCGTCTCGCATAAGAGGGAGAAAAGATAAAAAGGGGGAGGGTCGCGGAATGAGGTTAGGGCTAGATGGTACTTTCGCTCGGTCTATCCACATGAAAGTAGCGAGAGGGAGCGGGAGGGGGGAAGGACTCCCGGGTTAGGAATTTAGGAACAGGTCTCAGCTGAGACTGTGGGTTTCAGGCCGAGCAATTCCGGGGAGAAAAAAGGGAAGGCTGGGAGAACACTCAAATCTCCTCTCCGTAAGGGGAGAGGGGAGGGCCGGGACAAATCAGTCTTGGAAGTCTCACATAGAGGGGGGTAGGACGGGAGGGTTCGTAATCTTACGGGCTGATACTGACGTTGCCGGAAGGGAAAAGAGACTCCGTCATTACTTTTGGAGAGGGGGGGGGGAAAGAGGCCCGGGTTCATAAAAGGAAGGGGAAAAAATGGACAAATCAGACTCTCTATCGGTAAGAGGCCGAGCAAGAAGGGAAGAAGAGGAACTTGACCGGTCCCGGACTCCACGGTTAAGGGTGGAAAAATCTGAAAAGGGGAGTATCGAGGGGGAGTTGGTGCCGCAGTGACGGAGTGATACGTGAAAATAAACTAAGCGAACTAACCAGGAGAAAAGAAAAAAAAAAAAAAAAAAAAAAAAAAAAAAAAAAAAAAAGGAATTCAAAAATGCGAGCTTGCGGGAAACTCGACTCATGTTGAGCGGCTCTCTCACAAGGGGACGGAGAGTAGGAAAGAGAGTAAAGCAACACATCACTAAGCTTATGCAGATCGGGCTGCCGGGAGGAGGAGATAAGAGCTGAAACTGACTGGGGGGGGGGTGGCTGTCTAAAGGCCAGCATGACGCACCGCGGCAAACACGGAGAAAAAAAGAGAACGCTACATCTAAGTCACACATACGGGTCCTAGACCAGCGGGGAAGGCCAGAAGCGGAGGCCCGCCGGACTTCAAAGAAAAAGTTAAATATTAAGCCGGGCTGCGAAAATGGGGAAGGTGGATGACCCGTGCATACCCAAAAAGACGAAATGAGCTCTTCATAGTGCCGGTCGCAAGTTTAATAAGGAAGTAAGCCTACGGCGGAGATAAAAGGACGCCGACGAGAGGAAACAAAAAACTCTGTGAGACTAAAAAAGGAGGAATACCTTGTCTAAGGTTCAAAGAATTAAACAGCAACGGGGAGAATTTATCTCTTTCGTTTAAGAGAAGAAAAAAGGGGTGTCAGAAGAGGTTCTCCCGCAGGCACCTCTCTCTAGGGGAACTGGGCGAACATTGGGGTTTGGCTCAAGAGCCGAGCGCTCAGGGAGGGGGGGGAATCGGAAGAGGGAACAGCTCTGCATTTGCCTACGCCTTTACTATCAGAGAACTGGATCTGAGCCGAGGGAGGAGTGACGTCGATCTAAGGACCTCGGCCGGAAAACAGTCGGTCTTGGGCAGTCGCCCCGCCAGCGGCCGAGGAGAGAGTTGAAAGGGCTGGCCAGAGACGTATTCAGAATAGTAATTGGGAACCAGACTGGAGGGAAGGGAAAGGGGGTGGGCAATGCGTTGTCGGACTCGGCGAAACTTACGGGAAAAGAAAAGGGGAGAGGGGAAGACGGGAAAAGTACAATCTTTCGCAGCTAGAGAGGGAGAAGGGAAGGAGGGGACGTCCACCAGGAGGCAAATTTATTCAAATATCACTGGGACAACAAGCGGCAATGTAAATCAGAGGCAGGCGGACCAGTCAAACTCAATCTCAGCTCAAATTTCTTGGGACGCGATGTCACTGCGAAAAGTGACTGACCGACAAAAGTCACACATCTCTCATGTAAAGAGGGAAGATTTAAAGCGAACGCTAGTCTATGGAAAGGGGAGGGACTGGGGGGTTTTTCCGCTCCTTCAGCTTCTAAAAGCCTCTATGACGCGCTGTATGTGCTAATACGCTTCCTTCTTTAAGAGAGGAGGGCCGAGCTCGAATAAAGTTCCCTCCGGGCAACTGCCAGGAATGGGAGGAAAGGGAAACCGATTATCAGGAGGGTCTTTTTTGTCTGCATGCCTTATTACAATAGGACATCCGCAAGCTGGTTAAAAGGGGTGGAACGACGCACCTAAAAGTTTTTTGAAGCAGTCTGATAATCTCTTCACCCCAGGGGCCGGAAACCTGGCACGGACCGAGGTAAATTTGGGAAGTTGACCCGGTACAAGATTCTAGAAGTTCTTCTAAGAACCTTTTTGGGTGGAAGAAGAAAAAGGCGCAAGAGTGGATCTGCAGTCTTCTTTTTATACTCCTTTTACAGGCACCGATAATTGGAAGGAAGGAAACTGAGTCCTATATCGGCAGATAGAAACCTCACCGTTGAGGAGACAAAGACTGCCGAAGTTCGCGTAAGGTTCTTGAGTTCTTCGCCAAGGTGACGCCTGGAAAGTTTAGTCCTAAGCTTACGGGGTTGACAAACGGGGAACACGACTGTACTATGTCATTGGCGAAAAAGGTCCGCGCTAAAGAGAAAAGGGAGGCACTCGAGAAAGAGCTGTGGTCAGGGGTTCAAAGCTGAAGGTACCATGCTCCGACGCTCAACGGACGTGCAGTCTAGGACAGACTTGTGGCTGGTCTTAAAGAAAGCTACCACAATGCCCGGGCCAAGGAGTGTGGAGCAAGAGGGGAAGGGTGACCTGGGGAGCTGAGGGAAAGAACGAGAAAAAAAAAAAAGGAGGGAGGGGGGAAAACAGAAGTGACAAGTATCAGGTCTCCGCGCGGAGGGAAGGGGGGGGTCGAAAGGCTTCGCCTTTTCTGTTTGGTTCGGGTCAAAAAAAAAAAAAAAAAAAAAAAAAAAAAAGAAAAAAAAAAAAAAAAAAAAAAAAAAAAAGAGAGATAAAAAAGAAAAGCAGAAAGAAAGCACTTCGATTGTCATCTCGCCCACTTCAGGGCGCGCGGAGGAGAATGGTCCGGACAGCGTGACGGAAGAGGGGGCCAACTCGACCATCGACGATATGAAAAGGGAAACGCGTTTACGGCGGACCCTGACTCAGTACAAAAATATCGCCAAGACTTGGGGACGCGGGTTGCAAATAACCCCGGCCATTTCCCAGGCCAAAAGGGGCTAGCGGCTGCTGGAGACAACTCATCGGCAGAATCTAAAACTCGGGACTCTCGTGACGTTGTGGGGGGGGGGGGGGGGGGGGGGGGGGGGGTGGGTGTTATTTTATTCGTTTCTACTCTCGAAACGGACTTCGGGGGGGGGAAGATAAGGTCAAGTGCTCATCTTGGAGTGAAAAGAGGAGGAGGGGAAACAAACATAAAGCGATATACCGAACGGAGAGGCAAAATTTAGAGGTGATTCACCCTACGGGGGCAGCTCGAAGGTGACCTGGGGGAGGGGAAAAAAACTCTTGTGTGCGTTGGCGGTGGCAGAGGCTGGGGGATAAAGATTCACCACTTCATTCGCAGGGAGGCGGCTAAAGTAAAAGGGGCCAACTTACTGGGCTCTGCATCATGTCATAGGCACCAAGAGATAAAAAGAGTAAAGTTAAGCTAGGGGAGAGGCCGGAGTAACTCTGAGTCCGGCGACGACAGGGGAAAAAGACAAAGCATTAGCTCCCCACCCCCAAACCCCAAACCCCACCTCAAGGCAAGGGAAAAAATTAGAGGTCGAGTAAAACGCTCCCTGCTTAACTCAGTCGCACGGGCATAATAATAGAGGGTGGGAAAGGGATGGGACAGTCCTCATCATTCGAGCGTGGAGAAGGGATGGTGAGGAAGATCATCCGCGTCTCACCAAAAAAAAAGCGTCCGCGGTTACGCGGGGGGCGCTACGTGACTCTTTGCATGGCGGAGGGAGGGAATAGTGCACCGGAATTTTTGTCCTGACTGGGAGGAGGTCCGCCGAGAGAAGGAGGAAGGGGGTACCGCGTTCGTTCATCGGAGCTTGGAGAACCGAAAGGTCGCGCCCTATCTATCTGACCATCAGCCACAAATAAGATGGGAGTGTCGATTAGAATGCCCGCTATCAGACACCGCCCGAACATTGGGATCAATAATCTTCGGTAAAAAAATAAAAAAACAAAAAAACAAACCAAAAAAATAAAGGAAGGGGATACTGGGCTTAAATAGGGGAGTCTCAGGAAGAAAACAAAGGATCGTTAGTAGACGTTCGGCCGTCGTCACTGGCCGCCGTTCGTAGCAAGGACTCTGATAGCTCGGGCAAGAGCGTGAGAAACTCCCTTCCTTAAACACTGATAGTTCGGAACAAAGAATGAGGTGAAGCGTACTATTAACCGGACAACCGAGTCCGATAACACAAAAGGGACCGACGGATCAAAAGGATCAAAGGGCTTTCTTGCGATTAAAAAACTAGGGGGAGGGGGGTAGACCAAGGAAAGGGTTCGTCCACACCCACACCCACCCGACCCAACACCCCCCCCACCCCCCAAACCCCCCCACCCACCAAACCCCCCCCCCCCCAAACCCCCCAACCCCCCCCCCCATGTGTTTTTGGGGGGGGGTGTGGTGTGGGGTTTGGGGTGTGTGGGGGTGGGGGGGGGGGGGGGTTGGGGGGGGGTGGGTGGGGTTGTGGGTTGGGGGGTGTGTGGGGGGGGGGGGGGGGGGTGAAAAACCCACCCCCTTTTTTTTTTTTTTTGGGGTTGTTTTTTGGGGGTGTTGTTTTTTTTCCACAAAACCCCCACCCCCACCAGGTTTGGTGGTTTTTTGGGTTGGGTGTTTTGTTGGTTTTTGTGGGGGGGGGGGGGGGTTTTGGTTCTCCTCTCCCGTTCTAGAAACGTGGGAACTGGAAGGACATCTTCAGGCCCTTGAGTAGTGGGAGTAGATCTGACCTTTATCCATTCCTTTACACTTGATCGTAAGGACGTCGGAAACTCGAGCGTGAGAAGGTAAGGAAGGCACCGGCCTTAATAACTCTTACTTTGAAATTCCTACATGGGAGTGAGGAGAATTGAGGGGGGGGGACAGAGGGACTAGGGAAGGGACTGTGTCTAATTTGGGTGGGGGAAGCGCGCGCTACCGTTCCTGTGCCAGAAAACTCTTGGGGCTTGAAAGCCTACGCCACCTATACTAGGATGGAGATTGCGGTGGGACTGCCCGGGGATTGGGTATCTCTGAAAAAAAAGGAGGGAAAAAAAGGAGTATCAAGAGCAACAGAAAGTTCCCACAAAGCTCGTCCCATAGGGGAGGGGGAAGGGGAGGGAGATAACCATGGAAACTCGTTCTGGATTGGGGACATCGGAAGTTAGAGGAAAGGAAAAGAAAACTTCGAACCATATACTCGCTACGAGTAGTGGCACCAAGAATTCGGTCATACAGGTGGAGTCAGGACCGGAAAACAGTCTCTCCCCGCCGCGATGCAAAGAAAGGGAAGAAAAGAGCAGAGGCCGGAGGTCCTTCTTATCACAGGGGGGTTGTGGACCCGACTGGGAGGAACCCGGTCCGATGAAACCGCTGAAGAAGAAATGCACATGAACGAGGGTCAGTAACTACGGTCGACCAAGGAGGAAGGAAGAAAAGCAAGGACGGACGACAGCCTTCTGGGGAAAAAAACCCAGCACTCGGTATAAAATAACTAAGGAAAAAAAGCACAAGTTACATTTACGCTAGGGAGGTGGGAAAAGGTCGGCCAAAGTCCAACTCTTTGCGCAAAATCTTTAAGCTCATCAAAAAAGTTGGAAAAGGGCGAACTATCATGGACAACGAGATAAAAAAAAGAAGAAAAAGAAAAACGATCACTTCAATCCTACACAAAAGGCTGCTGATTCAGTACGATAGAAGCATAGGACAAGCCGAGAAATATCTTTCAGTTAGTAGAAGGAAACGACCGAAAGGTCAAAGCTAGTGCGGCCCGAGGAGGGTTTAGGATGGGAGATGGCCCAATCAGGCCCTCAATTCGGGTTCGGGCGCACGGGACATTCGCGTCATTACTTACAATGGAGGGGAGAATCGGGGAGGAGAGAGGGAAAAAAGTCGAAAGAAACGGTAAAGTAGGGATAAGCCTTATGACCTTTTCTATCGGCAGGACGCGAAGAGGGGAACTGGCAAATTCTGGTTGGGGGGGAACTATTCGCATACTTGGTGCAAGGGAAGATCAGTCGGCGCTCTAAATGAGAGAACAGTCTACTGTGCGTTTATTACTGTGGCAAGCGGATGTCGGCAAAAAAGAATTGAGGGAACTGAACTCCTCTGAAAAAGCGACTTCGAGGAATGAGTGACCAATCAACTGAGAAAAAAGTTACTATTTCACGTTCTTTTGTGATGGGAAACCTTTAGAGGTGCTGACCTCTCAAAATAGAACAGGAAAAAATTCAATCGGAGGGCATTAATCAGCTGCACCTCGTCGCAATTGAGAAGGAAGAGAAGGAGAACCGCGCGAAAATGAATTTCTTATTGAGATTCTGTGAAGGGTGTTGCTTCCGGGAAGATGCAGAGCGGAAAGGAGGGGCACAGGGTAACGTTTGGTCACAGACGGACAGAGGGGGGGGGCGGATCGGGTATGCTCTATCTCGAAAGTGGAAGGGACACCTCAACACAGGGGGATGGTTAATCACGCTGGGATGCGCGGCGAAAGACGCGGGAAAGTCCTAAGGGGTTTGAATCATGTGGCTGCCGCGGTCTTTAATCGCCATCGAGGAGGGTGACCGGGGACTACTCAAACTTAACACAGCCTTGCAGTTCTTAAAAGACAAGGAGAGTAGTGACCTCCCCTTCACAACCGATGCCATAGGGAAAGGGGCCGCTTTCGATAAGACTTCTCTAGAAGGAGGGGAAAAGTGGAAAGGCCTGAGGGGGGGAAAGAGGGGGGGTCTGGGTCAACACAAGGGGCAACACGGAGGGAGGTCATGACGGAAAGAAGGTTCCTTAAATTAAGAGATGGGCTGGCAAATTGGACAGGGGGGGGGCTGAAGGTCCACTGACAGGTACCATGCTCCTGCCCCGCTGGAACAGCCTCAGCTAACTACCTGTGGTGTCATGGTAGTCTAAGAAACTTGCTCCAAAAACGAATTGAAAGCCGGGGGTGCGCAACCGAAAAAAAGAAGATTTCGAGGTAAAAAGGGGAGAAAGCTCGTCAGACAAGGACACAACAACAGTATGGGGGAAGAGGAGTTGCATAGGAGAAAGAAGAAAGGGAAGTGCATCCTGCTGGGGAGGTTTTAAAGGATGAAAGTGAAGGGGGGGGTCCAGTTCGGGACAGACATAAAGAAAGTCTTCGGGGGGTGGTAGACTCGGCTGTTCCGAGAGGTGGGCTACAGTACAGGGTACAGAGGGAAAGGAAGCTGAAACACGCAGCGAGAAGTCGAAGGGAAGAGGTTAAAGACCTATCGTCCTAGAAAATAGTACGAGAAGGGTGTGGACCGTGGTGGCCATAACCCTGCCGTCTTCCAAAAAGTCCTCCAACGGAGCGTGAATGTTGCGGGGGGGAGGAAATAATCGCGTAGAAAGGGGGGACGAACTTCTTGTCCCGGGAGAGGGGAACATAAGGAGGTAGGGGATCGGTCACCGACTCCTCTCGGTGGAAGCAGGAAAAGGTGGCAGAGGTGAAAAGAGTGGGACGTGCTCTTGTTCATCCGCCGAAAGGAGTGGCTAAGAACCTCCCACGCTTCCGTGTATTGGAACCCTCCCCGTCTGGACTGGATCGAGCGGGAATCCCTGGGCAGCACCCGGGTTCTTGGGGCAGGGGGGAGTAGCTGATCAGGGTCTGGCGTAAAAAGGGTCTGGTGAGGTGAAGGGAGGAGTGCAACCTGGCAGCCGGAACTCTTTGACTGGCACGCTGCAGCATGGAGGAGAAGAAAAAAATAATCGGAATAAATGTTCCTAAATCAGGATTTTTCTCAGGAGGGGAGAAAGGCTCGTACGGCAGACGCGCGGTTGACCAGGGGCAGGCAGACGTAGGAAATCCTCTATAAGAGGATACGGGGACTTCTTGACTGGCTCAAAAATCGGGGAAAGCGAAATCAACGTACCCGACCAGGCATCTATATCAGGAGTGAAGATTTGGGGACAAAGGGGGTAATCATACTGAGGGTTTAATTTACGAAGCAGGGGGATTCATACATAGAAAGAAAAAAGAAGACAGAACAAATTCGCACTGGTAGAGCGGTCTGGAAACCTCGCATTTTGGGGGGTGGGGGAGGGAGGGATATTGTCAAAGGCGGGAATACGCGGCAGGTCTATGAAAAGAGTGGAAGGGAGAAAGGCAGCAGTAGGGTCGCGACCGATTCATTGCGCGATAGAAAAAACTAGGGCAGGTCATCGAATTTATCATCTTAATTCAGATGTAAAAAAAAAATCAGAAGAAGTGGTGACAAAACCACTCCAGATTGTCTCTCAGTGAAGCGAAGGAAAGCTATTATGAAAATCTCTTCTCAGGGACGCGGTATACGCAAGAAGAAAAAACTAAGGTCCTTTTCTCCGACCTGAAGGGGGAAAAAAAAAGAGAGATGTGTCGTCTCTGCCGAACGAGGAAGATGACGGTCGGCCCTAGTCATGTCAAGTCGATGGTAGCTGGAAGAAAGCTCAGATTGCCTAGCGGGTGCAAAGTGGAAAGGGACCAAAATTTCCTGCGGAAAATCCCCTGGATTGGGTTCGGGTGACACGTCGCTGGAGTTTAAGGGGACCGTCTCAACTTACAATAAGGCTGGGGAGCACAATGGGAAAGACTTAGAAAAAGTCACCATTATCGGTAAATGCGGGGGGAGACTTAGACCAGGCCTGTTAGCTCTTCAACAGAAGGAGTTTGCGTCTCTTTCTGCATAGTGAAGGACAGCTTCCGGTCTGCGTCGACCGGGGTTACGTAACCTGCCTTTAACTGCGACGGAATGATGACATGGCGTACTTATTGGGCTGGTTCAGCGGGTCATCCTGAAGGAAGTTAAACTTTTATCGAATGGGAGCAGAGTCGATCTGGGGAAAAAACCCATTGACGTAGGCCTCTCAGTCCTGAGAAGGGAGTGTCCGCCGCTCAAGCTGGGGATTACCTCGTCGGGTTTAAGTGTAATCGGATATGGTCACTCAGGTGGGTTTGGTCAGGAGGGGGGGAGGGCCAGACTGACGGTTCCGTTCCCGATAGAAACATTCTCAGGCTCAGAGTAATAGCCTCTGAAAACTTCGCCGAGATCCTGCCATGAAGATTCATTTCAGGGGGAAGAAAAAGGTAGTGTTGCTCGGTAATCAAGACTGAACAAACAACGGAGATGAAAGAGGCAAGGGGGCAAGCAACCGCAACGGTGACTAAACTCGCAGCTCGGTCAGGAAAAAAGGAGAGGGGGTAGTCCTTCGATACCTGACCTGGTGGAGGTAGCGAGGGCTGCTCTTCCTTCGCAAGAGTAAGACAATCACAAAAAAAAAAAAGACCGCTCATAGGGGGAAGTGGAATTCCAAAACTAAAGAAATCCGAGGTGAGGTCAGGTACAGCAGGCCTCTTTCTAGCGCTGAGAGGCCTATGGAAAGGGGGCTGCGAGTTGAAGGGGGAGGGGGAGGGGGGGGGTGGTTGGGGTGGAAGAGTTTT
>Ga0179593_1496753_pt1 | contig 16748 bp, 18 predicted proteins | sample CZODoug2_1_08_16_FD_185931 | JGI IMG/M metagenome (GOLD analysis project Ga0179593, IMG submission 185931) | Vadose zone soil fungal communities from Angelo Coast Range Reserve, California, USA - CZODoug2_1_08_16fungal (PacBio error correction) | ecosystem: Environmental > Terrestrial > Soil >...
CAGTAAAAGCAAGGAATTAAAATGAAAGGGGGTAAACTAGTGTCGGAGAAAAAAAGAAAGGGAACGGGAAAGAGAAGGGGGGACGATTCGATCCTTTGGACGGGGGCTGAAACTCACGAAAAAAAAGAGGAAAAATTTACGATCCAGTTAAGGGGTGATTTTATTTGGTGTTCTATAAGCCGGACGTTCAAACTTCTTATTATCACTACACTCAACATAATCGAGAGGACACTTAAGAAGACCGCGAGGGGGGGGAACTGTTTGGACATCAATCTAATACGTAGGCTTCAAGGGGGACGGGGGATCAAATCGCCTAGAAGCGAAGCAGTAACACACTGCTGGGCTGAAAGTAGGGAAAAAGGGCTATAAGAAAAAAAATGGAGGGGGAGGCCGAGGTGGGGCCAAGTTTTAAGGAGGCTTCAAACAATTTAATGAGGGAGGAGGGGCACCCCCGGCCTCAAAGGGGAAAGTCTTGGGAAAGGCAGTACCCGGTCCCTCTAAGTTCCGCCTCTTGGGGGGACCAGGCCTCGAGAGAGCAAGGAGAAAACCATGATGAACCTTAGTCGAAAGCAATTGTGTCTATATTGCGGTAGAGGATTTACGAACAGAGACTATACATCGGGGAAGACTCTCTGATTCCAAGGTGGTGGCGCTTATTTGCCAGAAAGGCACTGAAGAGGGAAGGGGGTGAACCTAGCATTGAACGGATGGAGAAAGTGTTCGACTCGGGAGATTGCTGGACAGATGGCAGGGCTTCAGAAACGTCCTGCAGATGACCGGGACAGAATGGCATTTGCCAAGAAAAGGGAGGGAACTATCACCAAAAAAAGGAGGAAAGGAAAGGAATAAATTCCCAAGTGAACTAAAACGGGGGGGGGGCCATCTTCCAGGAGGGAAAGGTCAGGCTGTGAAGACGTTCATAACTCTTCAGGAAGCTGTCCAAGGGAAACAAATATAAAAACTTTAAGAACTGAAGGCTCGATGAGGGAACCACCATAAGGACAGGCAGAGGGAAACTCGCGCAAACCCGCAAGTTTTAAAAACTGCGTAGTCGAGGGACCGGGTGAAATGGGGGAATTAAACGAAACCCACCAATAACATATAACACAAGGGGCGGAGAAGGGGATAAGCGGTTTGCGAAGGGGGAGAGAGGTAAAAGGGGGGCGGGGAATGGACGAGGCGAAAACGTAAGAGGAAAGGAGGGTCACCCGTTCCCATAGGCTTACATTTTTTAGCAAAAAGGTTTAAAAAGAGGGAAAAACTCACGAAGGGGGGGTTCAAAAATCAAAAAACTGGACCAAATACCGAGACATCAAAGAGAAAAAATGAGCCAATTGGCAGACTGGCAGCAAAAGGGGTTTGGAAAAGGACGCGGGGGCTATTTTTAGTACACAAATATTGCGTCGAAGTCCAGAGGGAGTCCGGGGGGGGGGACAATTGAGTAACCGTGCCCAAAGGAGAACGACAAAAAGGGCGCATCTGGGGGGGAAATAACGAAGAAAGGATAGTGGTCAAAGGAGGGCGTGCGTGGATTCCTTAACGATCTTAAGAAAATTGAATCAGGAATTACGGAAGAAAGTCAAACCAGAAAAAAAGGAACATCAAACGCTGTTAACATTGAAAAGCGATGGGCTAAGGGGAGAAGGATTGTGGTTCGGTAAAGAACCGGGAACCGTCGGCAGCATCACTCCAAACTGGAAGAAAAAAAAAGAGAAGAGATCACTTGAAAAGTTAAGAAAAAACTCGCCGGTAAAATTAAGGAAGGATTAGGGAAATTCAATGGGGATGGGAAGAGAAGTAGGAACAGAGAAAAAGCTCTGTCCCAACCGTACCAGAGGCAAAGCAATCATAGGGAAGGCCACACTAAAAAAAAAGCAAGCTTCGCCGTGAGGATTGTAAAAAGAGAATCGCTGGTCGGGAGGACAAAGAGGCTGGTCGCTGGGTCGGACAAATACCTCTTAAAAAAACCTCGTAAAAGGAGGGGGAAGGGATGTGGGTCTTCGCCGTGCATCGAGAGGAGGGCAGAGACACACCAGGAAAAGGGAAAAAGCAATATCCTTCTATTCCTTGTAAAGGAGTCGGAAAAGAGGGGGGTGTGGGGGAACAAACCCTGCCTGCGTATTAGGGGGGGCTAGCACCCGCAGTAACAAACAAAAAATTTTCGTATGATTCATGCAGGGCGCAGGAAAAGGGGAGTACTTAACAATGCGACTGAGCAAAAAAAATCCAGCAGGTGGCCCCGAGAAGCGCAGAGGATAAGCACAAATTAAGGGTCTGGACTTCTTAAACAAACTCTTACGAACTGGGGGGGGACGCCAGTCCGAACGCTCTAGGGGCCGTCGCATGGTACAAAGACCGGCCGAGTGTGGGAGCAGACTCATAATGTGAAGCGCCTCACAAAAGGAAAAAGACATGCATAAAAGGTCGATTAAAGGGCGGCTTCGGAACGAGGCAAGTAAACACCCTAGAGATGAGGGAGAGCACTCCCGAAAAAGGACTGCTTCGAACGCGCGGTCCATCCGCTTTCGCAACGGCAAAAAAAAGAAAGACGATTTCCGCCAGGCTTGGCCCGCCTCCCTGCCGCGTCAAACCAGAAAGGCGGACGGCAGTTCCAAACCAAGGGGGAAGCGGCGTTCCAATCAAGGCCGCAATCCCGCAACGTAAAAAAAGCGACAATTCCACCGCCGGCAGCACCTGAGACATGAAGGGAACATCGGCCGTCTTCTAACACGTCTTCCAGAGTGGAGCCGGGAAAATTGCAGACCAGGGAAGGATTGCGCGTCTAGAAAATCACCGCCTAAACACGAACGTCTATATTGTTGTGGATGCCAAAAGAGGAAGGAGCTCCGCAAATTCGTCGAAGGAATCCAAAATAGAGTCTCGGGCGGGTGGAAGTTTTTCAAAAAGAGATAGGAGGACGGTGGGGTTTTACGTGAGATGAGTTGTCACTCCGGGGATCCAGCTGAGATTAGCACTTCAACTGGAGTAGCAAAAATGCCGGTGCATCAAGACTCGTCGTCAAAAAGTAAGAGAACTCTCGATTCCAATTCAGCGCGGGCACCTCAAGGTCGAAGAATTCGCCAGCGCGGGGAACAAAAGCGGACGAGGGCCAACGGCAGAGTTTCAAAGGCCTCAAACAATCCGCCATTATCAAAAAAAATCAAATCCCCGTCACATGACAGACCAGGAAGGGAACAGGGAGGTCCCTCTATTGCACAGTCTTCAGGGGGGGCGTCTCGGACAGAGCAAAAAAGCCCAGGGGGGTAAAGTTTTAAAAAAAAAAGACAAACGGAATTTGGTTTTCAGAGGGGGGCGATACGAAGGTCCAAACTTCAAGGGAAGGAGGCAGCGCCAAAGCCAGACTTTCGCAACGCCTGTTCAACCAGAGCGGGCAAGACACGCAAAGCAATACCCAAAGGCAACTACGAGAAAAAGGGGGAATCATGGCACTCGCTTGGGGGGGAAACGCAGAAGCATATCTTAAAGTCTTTACTAAAGGAAGCTTTGTGGAGGGCGTACTCAATCTTGGAAGGGGGGGGGTGGCGAGAACGTCAGAAATCGCAGACTGAAGTATGGTTGCGTTACGGCGGGAGAGTTTGGCAAAAGGTGCGGGAGACTACGTGTTCTCGCTCGGAACGCTCGGGAAGGCGGACGCACCGTCAATCCAATGTGTTGGTAGGGGGCCCCCAAACAACTCGAAGAGAGCCATGAATCGACTTCGCAGGGGCTCCTGCTCTCGCCGTGTATTAGGGGGAAAAAACGGGATCTGCAACACCAGGGCAAGTTTAGCAAGCGTACACCTTTAAGCGGTTGGTGCGTGTCGTCAAAAGGATAAAAGCGCGAAAAAACGACAGATTCCCAGAGATTCAAGGGGGGGGGAAAGCCGTGCGAGAATAAAGGAAAGGGGGATTAATAACATCCAACACTATAAAAAAAAAAGAGAAAGCGAAGGTATTCTTAAGGAGAAGGATTGTTCAGCAAATCTGTAATCTAAGAAACAGGAGAGAAGAGAGATAATCTAATTAGCGCCAAATCCCCGCTGGAGCGAAGATGGCGATCGCGGTTTGTGTTTTATGCGTGGGGGGAGAGTAAATTTGAACCTGACAAGGAGGAAGCACTGCGGAAAAAGCGCTGATCGAAGGGAGGGGAGAAACGGAAGGGAGGTTGACGCAAATGCACCCGTCAAACATCGTAATTGGGAAAAGAAAAAGGGGGGGGGGCAAGAAGACATGGTTTTGCTAATTTTTTAGAAAGGTTTGTGGAAAGACATGGACAACACAAGCGCTAGCGCAAAGGAGAAGTCTCAATCGGCTATGACGAAAAGTCGGTTTTCGTGGGGAGGTGGGCGCACAGGACCATGGTGAATCCACGAAGACGTGAACTGACAGGGAAAGACACCAGCGAAACAGTCCAAGAGGGCCCCGCAACGAAATTCCCGAGCCGAAGCCACGTAAAAATAGTCGATGCATCTACGGTTCCATCTACTCCAAATCCCCGGAAAGCCCGCAAGAAGTACCGCCGAAAAAAGAAAGCCCTTCCCAGGGGGGAGAAATATATTCAATGCGGGGGGGGGTTTGAATCCACCAAAAGACATGATTTCCCACTAGAAGGACAAGAGTGAAGGGGGGGCTTGCTGCGCCCCAGAAATGGTTTGTGCCAACAGACGTGTGGGAAAAAAAATGCGAACAGGTAAGAACCGCAAGGAGGGGGGGGGACCAGGAGGATCGCAGCGATGAAGGTTCACCTTGCTCTTGGAAAAAAGGGGAACTCGGGGGCGAAATTGCCTATTTCGAAGACGAAAGAAAATTGCAAGAACGAGGAAAATGTAAAACGAAATTAAAAAAGGGAGCGCAGGCTCGTTTACGTGTCAAGGTTTGATGAGGGAGGGAGGGCAGGTAGGCTGCAAGTACGGGGGACCATCGACGCACAGGGGAACGTAGGGGATCAGTCTTCTTCTAAGTGGAGGGAGCCGGCGTACCGGATGGCTTCAAGCGACGACGGCTTTACATACCGTGACGAAGGACGGGGAAGGGGGGAGGAAAGGGGCTACAAGGAACGTGCGGAACGTAGTCAGATGGAGCAGGAGGAAGGGGAAAAATACAAAGGGGGAACGGAGAAGGGGAGGGCAAGAAAACCAAGGAAAAAAGTCCACGGGGATGTGGGGGGAAGTTGATGCTTCGCTTGCCGGAATCCTGATCTCCTGACGAAGTTGGATTACAAAAGGGCTTTTTGAGGAGGGGGGAAGGTTGAAAGAAGAGAAAGCCGTGCGAAGGTTTTATCTTATAAAAGAGGGAATCGGGGGGGTGAAGCTGGAAATTTCGAATCCGCCGAATGGGGACAGGGTGGTGCCGTGCAGAAAGTTGCGGGAGTCTGAGTATTGGGGAGTGATGGTCTGAGCACTGTTTCATTGGGATACGGTTGCGAAGGGTGAACGGAAGGGGGGGGGGGAAAGAAAGGAGGAGGAAAGAAAAGGGGGACGACTTTTTATGGTTGTGCAGGGAAGGGGGGGAAAAAAGAACCCGCGCATGGATGCTCGTAAAAAGGCAAACGGAATATGTCTTCATCAATGTCGAAAAAAAGGGGGGCGGGGGGGTGAAGGGCGCGGGCGATACCGGAAAGTCGGAACGTGGGGTGATGAAAAATTGTCCGGGAAGCGCACACTGGCGCTTGTGGAAAAGACGCGAATCGGAAGGAACTGTAGAAATTTGGAAAAGAAAAGCGGGTAAGAAGCCCTGCTCTAAAAAAGGAGTTGCAGGAGTGAAAGGAAAAAAAGAAGAATTACGTGATATTTTGGGATCTCGGGACCGCAGCAACGGCAGAGGGAGTTTGGGATAGAGGGAGCGCGGGGACCGTTGAGAAAGGGAAAGGAATCGAAGAAAGCCCTTATTTTCTCAGTTTGGAAGAAAAGGGGGACGCAAAAATAACGCCAGGTAAGGTGGTTTGTCCAACCCAAGGGACCCGCGCGAAGATCGGAGAGAAGAATGCAAGGAAATAGGAAGGGCGTTGAGCACTACTGAAGACCAACCGGAAGGAAAAAAAACGCAGAAAAAAGGGAATTTGCCAAGTACCGTAGCGGGGCTGTATATGTCTTGGGGGTGAAGATCGGACAGCAAGGACCGACTATCAAATCCAGGGAGAGATGTATTTTGCAAGAACGGTAGGAGGAAAAAAAGTGTAAAAAAAGACCTCATGAAAGCTAGTCTGGGGAAGGAGGGGGGTATCCCGAAAATGAGCAGGACATTTTGAGGGCACTAATACGATAAAGAACGGTGATTGCAAAAAAGAAAAAAAGGGGCATACCGTAACGAGGTTTTTCTTAAGAAAGAGCATTTCAGAAAAGAGGAGGCAGATTCGAACATTCTGACGTCAGGGGCCGAAGGTGCACGGTGGGCTTACATACACCACAAAAAGCGGCGGGGTAAAAGATGGGTGGGGCGGATGTTATTGCGAAGAGCGGGTCAACTTAGATCACACACTCGCCGATCGGCTAGAATACACTACACTATACAGGGCTGTCGAGATTATTCCAAGCAAAATACGAAAGGTCAGTCGAGGGGGCATGTACGAAATCCGACTCCTCCGGAGGCGGCAAGATTGTGAGGTCCCAGCTCCGAGGAAAGGCGGAAGAAGTAAGGTCAAAACACGAATTTGAGGGTGGCGCTGGGAGATAAATGGCAGATGGATGGCGCGTCCCGGAGGTCATTAGCGAGTCGAATCAACCGCTCCTCCATGACCAGGGTATGGAAGGAAGGAAAAACCATCTCGTAAGTTCCGCCTCAAGGGGGGAAAAAATGTAAATCCGCCGCAAGAGAAGAGGGTTGACGGACTCCAGAGAGCAAGAACACCTTGTTTTCATTTTATGGGTTTGGTGAGAGTGACAAGGAAACATTAACGCACTAACGCAGGTGAAAGCGCGGAGTTTTAGAGGGCCTGAAGGGGGAAAACAAAGGGCCGGGGAAGGAAGGGGTTGGGGCCCTCAAAAGCCGGAAGGAGGAAACGAGGGAGACATTGTGAACAGCGTATCAGGGAAGAATGGACAGCTCAGCGGTCTGACCAGCCGGAGAGAAGGGAAATATTTCCTCTCACAAATTTGAAGGGGGGACTCTCGCACAACACAAAGATAAGAGAAGAGAGTCAGGGAACTCACGGGCTGAGGCCACATGCTAAACGAAAAGGAAAGTGGAGGAAAAGAAGGCACGCGGAAAAAAGGAGGTCCAAAAGAGGCAATAAAGTGAGGGGAAATAGAAACATGTCGCGACTTTGCATACCTTAGATCAGATGAATTCAAAGACGGAAGAAAACAAACTCGAGGGGAAAACACTCGAAAGCAGGAAATTTGGAACGATTAAAGAATATGCTAGGGCGTATGGGATTGAAAACTTAAGGAAAAACATATAAACAATTTTGGGGGAAGAGTAAAATACATGGTTGTCTCCTGAGGAGTAAAAGGGTGGGAAAAGTAGGGGTGGGACGAAGGGAAAAGGAACAGGTCCTTAAAAAGTTATTGCGTGGAATAATAATCAACCAAAAGAAAGGTTTGGGGAAGAAAAGCCTACTGTGGGGCAGCCACAAAGCTCTGAAATGGTAGCCAATTGCACAGAAAACTGGTCAAAAGCGTGTCACGCCTTAGGTCGAGGGCAGAGGCAGGGGGGGGGAGTTCCGCAATCGGGACCCGGAGGTCTGATGATGGAAAACCCGTTCCCACAAAAAATAAGCTAAAAGGTGGTCAGCTTGTCTCTAGGAAAATGATCGTGGGTCGTCTTAAATGAAAAGGACCTCCGGAATGAAAGAAAGCGAACTATCAACCCACTCTTAACATGTCGCGAAGGTATCATGTGGGGAGGGTTGTTAGGGATTCCCCCGAACCGTTCGAAGAACCACAAGCGAGAAAACGGAAAGCAGACAGGTCGGCGTCAGGCTTCAAGGAAAGGCTCGTTCTCCCGCCCCCAATCTCGATATCCATGTCCCTGCAGGAAATGGTCGAAAGCACCGTTCTTTGTCATAGAGTGACCAGGACCTGTGACAGGCCTCGCGCACGTCCGCGGGGGAACAAGCTGAAACGGAAGAAAAGTGGAAAGTCGTTGTGTAGCAAAAACTTCAGCCATTTACCAATAAAGAACAAGAAGGGGGGAAAAGCGACGGGAAGTCGCATGAATCAGGTAACCACAAACATCTTTCAAGCAGGCCGGAATCGGGGGAAGAGTCGCGATTTCGAAGGCGCCTCGAATGACTGTCGAACAAGCCCAATTATCTGCGAACAAAAACCACGCCTGAGCGGACATTGAGACTTCGATCTTAGAGGGAATTGGAAACCAAAAGAAGGGAATGAGAAAAGCAGGGGCTTCCATAAACGAGCATCATGCCGGAGGAGAGTCATAAAAAGGAAGCAAGAAAATGGAGTTCGCAAGAAGGACGTTAACTTGAAGGCAAAAATAACCAGAAAAAACTGGGAAGGAGGGGTCACGTCGAGATAACCCCTCTTAAACGAGCAGGATCTTTCTTACCCGAAGGGCTAAGGGGGGGGTCGGGCAACTGCTTCTGGGGGGGGAAATCCATTGGTGAATCTTCCTGCCGTCTAGTAATGGGGGGGGGCTACACAGTCTCCTCAGGAAGAATTCACCACCAGAGAAAAAAAAAGCGTCATAAACCACGGGTGCGGCTAGGAATTCTCCACTGGCCCCCCCCTCAAGAAGGCATAGAAGGGTGGTCTTGATATATCAAAAAGAATTCGGACGCTGTGACTTCGGGCGACAGGAATCTCCGGTCTCCAGGTAAGGCCAGGAAAAAAAAACGATACCCGTACCCAGGTGGGTACAAGAAAAACAAATGGACTAAACCCTTCAAACAAAACAAAAAGAACAAACAAACGCGTCACAAGAGCTTGAACCGGACGAACTTCCTGGAAAAAAAACGCAACGTCGGGAGGAAAAGCCACTCCTTCAAATTGCCGCCATAGTGAAAAGACTAAAACTGGACCAGGCGTCACCAATTCCCCACGGCTTCCGATTGGAGTCAAAAGGAGAAAAAAAATTGAAACGGAACGTCCCGAAGCCAGGAAGAAAAAGGAAAAGAGTCAAAGTGGGGGTAATTCCAAATCGACCGCGCTCCTAACCCAACCCATGGGGAAAAACGGAAGAAAGCCAAAACTATGAAGGCTTTTGGGGCAGTTGTAGCGGTAAGGGAAAAAAGCTCGGTCGTCTCGTCCATCACGTCACCGGGAATGGAGAAAGGGCTCAAAAGCACTGGAAAGGGGACAAGGTCGCAAAGGCCTTTCAGAAAAGGAAGTCGGCACCGATCGTCCACAGACTCGCGCAATAAAGCGCTGCTCTCAGGGAAAAAGAGCAGACGTCGGGGGGAAAGGGAAGAGACGGGCCAGTGCCGCCGATGGGCCCCGTCCTATTTCCAAGTCGAGCACTAAATAGGACAGAAGAAAAAAGAAGGATGGGGGGCAAGGGTAATCTAACAGGTCTAACTAATCCCGTCCAGAAAGAGGGAGGGCAAAAGGCTGGAAGTAGGCTGAGGAAGCGTCGCACGAGTTCTTGTTGCAAAAAACAAATCGCACCGGGGGGTGGATCGTTGGATGGAGTCCAAAAAAAGGGGAAAAAAATTCCAGGAGGCAGAACGCCCCTTCTACACTGTCCTCGGGGTCGCAAGTCCTGGACAAGTCGTCCTGGAAAAAAAAAAAGAAAACAACAAGAAACTGACTAGCGGGGAGTTTTCACTCATGGGGAAGGCAAACTCGCAAGAAGAAACAAGCGGCGTTAAGTGGGACTAAAGAAGGGTGGAGGCGAGAACTGCCGGGGGTCAAAACGTCAAAGAATCAAAGCTGGGGAATTTTTTCGTGCAGTGGAGTGAGCGGGGGAAAAACGACGAGTGGGAAAGGCCGTAACTTCAAGGGACGTCAGAACGCCGTCTTCCAAAAATTTCTTGGGCGTCAAGAAAGAAATGGGGCTCGTCATAGAAGAAAAATCGACGTCGATTTGGCGCCTAGGATCAGGAATTGCGGTCAAAAAAAAGGTTATCAAACCTGAGCAATACCGTAGGAATTCGGTCTTAGCACACACCTTTAACGCAGGTTTGCAGTGAGTGGGGTGTTCGTCAACCGCAGCTACCTTCGACCCAGAAAAAAAGGAGAGGGCTGAAGGGGGGGTAGCCAGTGCGGGAAGAGAGTCAATAGCTCCAATTTTTTGACAAAGCACGAAGAAAAAAAACAGAAACCCGGCGATCGCAAGGAGGGACCGCATGTAACAGAGGTTGAAATCTCTCAAAAAAAAAAAAGAGGAAAACGGAGGAGGAGAGAAGATAAGAGAAAAGGAAAGTCCCGAGACAGCGGGAAAAGCCCGAGTCAATTGTCTCTCGCGGTTGGAGGTTGGGAATAGTGCGTGCTAGTGGGAGGAAGTGCCTCTGGAAAAAAAGGCTGAACCAATAAAGAAAAAAATGGGGAGTCTCGATGCGGTTTGCGCAATCACTCTCAAAAAGCTGACAGGGACGCGAGAAACGGGGGAGGGTATTTGCGGTTGGGCGAGGGGTTGGGGGGGTTGACCCTCTCAAGAGACCGGCGAAAAAAGGGAGAACAAGGAGGGGAACGAGACAAACCTTCTTTTGTGAGGGGACTGAAAAAGAACCAGGGGGGGAGAAAAGAACGCGCGCGCCGGAAAGGAAGCGGGAGGAGAATACAAGATAGAAAACGCGAAACGATCCTAGCGGGCCACGTAAACAAAGAATGAAAAACTGAGAGGAGAAGTGCTCAGCAACATTCCCTACAGCTGAGGGGAAGGAAAACACAAAGACGAACTTTAGGGAGATGTAAAGACGGTGAATGCTAGGGGGAAGCAAAAAACAGTGAACATGAGTCCATATTCATCATGGGAAGGAAAAGGGGGGGGGGAGTGGCGTTCGGGCCGACGATGTTTTTGGAAAAGGACGTTGCGAAGACGAGGCACGGGGGCAAACCCCGGAAAACTGGAGTCTCATCTCATCCATATTACGTTCCGTGGGGGGACAAACTAGGTTGCGACCGCGAAGATTTCAGAAACGACAAAAAGAAAGTGGGAAGGGGGATCCGGAAACGGGAAAGAACAACTTTTCTAGGGTACCTCTCATACGGGGGCGTTGTGATGAAAGGAAAATGGCGCAGTTTTGACAGAGGAACTGCGAACTAGTACGGGGCAAGAAGCCGAGGGAAAGGGCTAAGGCTTAATTAAAAAAATTGGTCAAAACCAGCGTCATCGCTAGTCAAACCTTAAAATCCGGTGACGAGAGGGGGAAATGTGGAAAAGGGACTGGCTAACAAATGAAACGTAAAACTTAAAGAGGGGGCAAAACAGTGAAATTGGAATATACTACACCGTACTGAAATAGGAAAACGGAAGGCGCGATGCCAAAGCTAAATCCACTTCAAAACTCCCCGATCGTTTTGGCGTGTCTTCACGAAGTTCAGGATCGCCTGGAACAGGGTTTTAAGTCCACTTTCTATACCGTACGAGTGGAGCGTGCGAGGGAGCGACTCCTCAAAAACCTCTTTGGGAGAAATAGTTGGGACGAGGGACCGTGTGGGGACCGCTGCAGCTGGAATCAATAAGGCGCATTTCCGAGGGGCCTGGGAAGGGGAAAAGGTGAGGGTCTAAAGGAAGGGGTGGTCTTGTGGGATGCTTCCGGAAGAAGGGGGAGGATGAAAAGGCGGCTTGGACCAAAAAACTGGGAGGGGGGGACTAGTCCTGTAGCTATGGAAGTCGGAGGAACCTAGGGGGGGGAAGGTGGTGTGGCCGACCGAAAATTATACCTCATGGAAGGAAGTTCGAACAGTCAATAAGTAATATCAACGAAGGATACTCGGGTTAAGTGCGAGTGGCCCGAAAAGAACGACTCAGAAAGGAATGATGGAAGAGGTGGTGTTGGCAGGGTTGAAGGGAGAAAACGACTTGGAGCAATGAACGCGAGAAGGGTAAAAGACGGAAAACGTTCCGGAAATCTCTCAAAAAAAGGAGAATAAAGGGCCGGTTTAGATATCCAGGGGGAAATGGGTGATGCTTACCGCGGCAAAAGCGGGCTATTGATTTGTTGGGCGGGGAAGAAGGACTCCGCGATGCGAAGAATCCCGGGACACTGCTCCGGCCAGCATAGACGGGGTAACGTTATGGAAGAAAAGGGGAGGGGGGCGCCATACAAACAGGCTGGGAGATACGTGTTTCCCAAAAATCAAAGGAGGTAGGAGAAAGAACTGTCCCGCGAGGACGAGTGTCTGTTTCAAAGAACTGGCGGGACCGAAGTAGGTATGCGAAATAGCACTACCGAACTTCCACGATGTAGGAGCGAGCAGTGTAGGGTTGTGGGCAAACGACAGCAGATCGACTGAAGAAACAGAATTTCGTGTGTTTTCAGAAGCACGGGCGAAGCGGACTCTACATACAGGTGGAAAAAGAAGCAGTAAAACAGCTGTGAGGGGGGAACCGGGGGAGGGGCAAAAAAACGAAGTGGGAAAAGGGCCTGCACTAATGAAAAAGAAATGTGCAATTTTCTTCTGCGACTCATCCGGCAGAAAAGGGTACCGGTCGAAAACGAGTGGTGCGGAGAACGACATTTTCATAAATGGACTCCTTACGCCTTGGCAGGAGTTGTGGAGATGTGGCAGCTCCGCGGAAGAAGGTTCACGGTCATCTCAAAGAAAAAATCAGGACAGGTACGAGATGCCTCGCGGCGAAAAATGGGGGGATGGGTGGTTGGAGGAGGAAAAACGGCGATGCAGGCAGGATTTCAACTTCATGAACACCTTCGCATAGGCGAAGAACAACGGCCACTATCATTGGGGCATTCAAAGTCAAAAAGCAGGGAGCGGCCGGCTCGAGTGGGAACGGGTGTTTCCACATAAAACCCTCGAACGGGAAAGAAGGGAGGCAAGTTGCGGAAGCAAAAATCTCCGGAAAGAAAGATAATCCTTAATCGGCAACGCGAGAGAAGTATGGCGCAATGGGGGGGAAGGAGAGCGGCTGTACCCAAAGGTTACGTGAGAGGTCTGCAAACTGTATGCGGGAGTTAAAACGGGACTCCCCCGCGCCTCCAAAATGTAAAGGACGTTGGAACGGGGGGTCCAACGCCATCGGAGGGGGAATCCGAGGGGAAAATTTTAACTCCGTCATTTCGGCGGCAACAAGGCAAAAGATGGAGGAACTCGAAAGATAAAACAAAAGGGGGGTAATAGGGGGGGGGGCGTGAAACGAAAAAAGGAAAAAAAAACGGCAGCCTAAAGCGTGTAACTCGCTGATTTAGAAGGGGTGCGAGGGAGGGGCACGAGCCTTTCCTTGGGGGGGGTGAAAAATCGGGAAAGGAGGTAGCAAGATGGGGGAGTTGAGCTCGAATAATCGGACATCCTTGTAACAGTCCGCTCAAAGGAAAAGATGCACGAAGAAGGACGCCTACATAGAACACATTGAGGCGAAAGAAACAAACAAAAAGGAGGAGTATGAACTGACTAAAGACTTTGGCTGAGCCATTTCAGGACGGGCCTTGAAAAAGGGGTCATGAAAAAAAAAACGCGGAAATCTTCAACATCCGATGGAGGGTCCGAAAAGGAACAATCCTGCACCTTAATGATCGAGTCACCCTAATGACGCTGAAGTCCAACGCAGCGAAAACCCCTAGAGCAGAGGGGACAAGGACGCGTCAGAGGAAAGTAAATTGGTTGAAAAAAAAAATTGTCATAACGGAGCCAAGAAATCAACCCCCACTGGGGATATAGAGGAATACTCTGGTGGGATCCTCTCGCTTATTAATTTAAAAACTGCGACGGGCGTCAATTAAGAGGACCTGAGGGGTCTCCCTTTAAAAGAGGAAAAGGAAATGGGGACAGGGGGGAGGAGAGGTGTATAAGATCCAAAGGTTGGGGGGACATACCTCTCCAATACTGGTACCCGAGAAGCTGAAGGAGGAAAAGGCGGACAAGGGCAGCCAGGTTTGTTAAGAGAAATGCTGAGTAGGAGGGCCGAGAAACGATTTGCGTGCAAAAAATAGCAGCCGTCTTCCGTAGGAGTCGGAAAGGGATACAAAACAAAGGGAAAACACTAAAGGCAACGTAACTCAGGAGGAAAAGGAAGGCAAACAATGGATAGGAGGGGATTAGAGATGTCGCAAAATAGTTGAAACAAGTCCATTCCATCTACATCAGCACGCAAAAAAACGGAATGGGTAAAAAAAGCTAGGCAAAATCGAGGGATGTGATAGGGTTGTTTTCAGGTGAAGAACGACCTTAGGAGAAAGCGCAACAACAAAGGAGAGAACTACAGACGGCTTCTGGGGAGTGAGCGTTCAAAAAAAAAGGTTCGACTGGTAAGAAGCGAAGGAAAAGGATGGGGAAAGCAGAAAATGCCTTTCGTGTGAGAAAGGAGTGGTGACCAGGAAAGGTAAAAGGATCGGGAGGAAAAAACACGCGCCAGCAGGTACAATCGGCACCAATCAGCTGTGAATTCGTCAACACCGGAGCGCCAAGCCGGGGGGGAGGAGAAGGGGAGGCTTGAAAAGAGTAATAAATCTCACTGTAGTATGACAAGGAAGAAATGCAGGGGGTAGGCCCACAAAGAAATCTGAAAACTCGCTTAATCGGGAATCACCGGAGGAGAGGGGGAACCGAAAAGAGAGATTTACTTCTTGCGAGAAAAAAAACTCCATGCAGAAATTTCGTGAAAAAGAAAAGGGGTTAGACAGGAGATAACTTCGAAGTCTATGGGGGGGGGACACCCGTAGAACCAGCCTTGCGGAGGAGGCGCGAAGGAAGGGCTTCCAGAAGATCAACCTCAGGGGGTGCCTCTTCTATTCCGGAAGGAGCATACGGAGGGGGTAGCATAGTGGGATCACGCAAAAAAAAAAAAAGACGCTTGAACGTCCTTCTATATATCGCCACTCAAGGATCGGAAGAGGTGAGTAAACTCCGCAACTAAAGAACTCCTTGGTTTGGCAAGGAGCAGCTTTACTCAAAAAAATAATTTTCCTGGCCCAACGCATTTCCTCGTACCTGCCGCAGCGTAGTGCTCAAGGTCGAAAAAGTTAGCGACTTCCCAAAAAAAAACGCATCATACATGCCACCACGGGTCTTTCGGTCGGAAGTCTGAGGAAGAGAAAGTAAAAAAACGACCCGAGGAAGGTGTCCGTGGGGGGCTATGATGACAAGAGATCAGTCGCCGAACGACGCCATTCTCGCGGGTCTCCGTTGGGTGCAACTACAAAGAAAGATAAACGGACCCCTGGAGGCGGGACCGCCTCGGAACGATCCCGCACGAACAAATCCCGTCAGGTCACAGCCTTCACCATCAAGGAACCAGGGATGAGGAAAAAATCAAGATCAATCCTTCGACTAAACAGAAAAGGTCTTTCTTCCCCCGGCCGGAAAAACTCTCATTCTTCGGGCATGCTTCCACTCTGTTACTCAGTAAGTTCAACAAGGCGGTCTGACTCCGGTAAGAGTGGCGTCACAGACGTAGCCGGAACCGGAATCCCACGAAGAACTTCTCTCCGTTAGGAAGGTAGTGGGCAAAAAGGGGAGCTCCGGCCTTCGGGAGAAACGTAACAAAGGGACCAAAATAAAGTTCTGTGTGCATTTGGGTATTGGGTCTAGCATAGCGCGCCTGGAGAGATGTAGGGGGGATGGTCGCCTCGTCCCCAAGGACAAAGGGAGGGGAAAGATGGAATAAGGGAAAGGGAACGAGGTACCAGGACTGGGCAGACCGGCAATACTTCCACCGATAGTAAGGACATACCCGAGAGGAAAGTCCTCCTGGAAGAGAAGGAGTCATATCAAGGTCAAAATCTCATGAGGTAAAAAAGAAGTGAGTAGAGGCACCTCCCTAGTAGCCCACTTAAAACGCAGACTTCAGATCAAAAGCAAACGTACTCTATTGAAAAGTATCGGAAAGGGGTCATAGAAATCCCGCCAATTTGCACATTCTGAAGGTCACGCTGAAAAGAAGGGGGCAGCAGGAGAAACGATTGGGCCTTCCAACAAGAAAACCGGGAATAGTGGTGTCGTAGGGGAAGGTGAAGACTGAAAGGTCCTTCTTCATACCAAAACCACAAAAGGGAAACAAATTGAACGAAAAACGTTTTACCGTCGGACCACAGCAAAGCCAAAAGACAAAGGCTGACTGAAGTCTGGTACTCATGTTGGGCACCGGCATGGGGTGGGGATTAACTCTCAAAAGGCAGACGCGTGATAGGGGAACTAAGGGATTGGGGCGTACTCCGTTCTTCCGGGGAGTGTTTCGATGGAGAACGTCCCGAGGCAGGAAGTTGGTTAAGGGAGGTGACGGAGAGGATTTTAAGGTCTTTCTAAACTGTTGAAGGGAGAGGCGACTCAGTTCAAGGCAGCGCCGTAAAGATCACAAGGGGTTCGTGGGAGCACCTAACGACGCCAAAAGAGGGAGAAGGAATATAAGATGATATAACTTCAGGGGAAGGGTGGGAGCCGCCGAGCGTGGGAAGGCACACAAACGGACCCAACCTTCGAACATTAGGGGGCAAAAGTTTCTCAGCCGCGGAAAAAATGTAAGGAGGGGGGGCGAAGGGTGTTGTCATTCAAGAAGAGGGACGAACCCAGCGCCACCAGAAAAAAAATTCAACGGATGAATTGGGGCCTTTAGGAGGAAAGAAGGAAACAAAAGGGGGAAAGAGAGACCAATTAGGGCAAAACTCTCCAAAAAAACACAAGGGGAAAAGAGCCAAGGAATGCTGCGCTCGTTAGGGTCGGCAAGACGGTAGTAAGG
>Ga0179593_1292521_pt1 | contig 16747 bp, 11 predicted proteins | sample CZODoug2_1_08_16_FD_185931 | JGI IMG/M metagenome (GOLD analysis project Ga0179593, IMG submission 185931) | Vadose zone soil fungal communities from Angelo Coast Range Reserve, California, USA - CZODoug2_1_08_16fungal (PacBio error correction) | ecosystem: Environmental > Terrestrial > Soil >...
CTTACAGGAAAGGGAAGGGCCTTCGAGTACTAGGGCGGTTAGAAATAAAATGCCCACTAAACCTGTCAACAGGGGTACGATGAAAAGGGGAAAGAAAAAAACAAAACAGGAGGAGGAATTGGGCCACAAATTGATTCAAGTCTTACATACAGGATCTAAGGTCTCATCGGGGGACCCGAAGTACATTCAAGAGGAATGGGAGGGGGAAAAAGAGAAAAACGCTTTAGAGGTGCAGGCCACCTGAAAACCTAGCAAAGTGGACGTCCGCGACGGGAACGCATGCAGCGTGGTGGAGGGGGGTTCAATAAGCAGAAGACGAGGGAATGGTGGGTTTCGTTTTCCTCAAGGTAAGATGACGGGGGTTTTGTACCCCACGAAAAACGGACGGGTAGTTTATTGATCTGGTAACGAAAAAAAAAAACCCATGAAATGTGTCGATGAGTGCGGACATTCTCATGCGTTGGGAAGGATAGAAAAGAGGGGACGAGGACCTCGCTGTAACAGAATGCTCCCGAAGAAAAAAACGTCCGAACAGAAGCATGAACTACGGAGTTAAAGGTGGGCCCGCAAGGGAAAGGAAAAACACCGCAGCATCTTGAGTCCACTCAGCTATCACTAAACTCTGGAGACAAACAAAGGAGAAAGGAAAAGGGGCTCAACCGACGGAGGGAATCAGCGTAGGAAAGGGGTCACCGTTTAAAGGCCGACTCAAGGTATAGCCATGCAGAGAACGGATGCTACGGTAGCACGGAAAAACAATCTATACTGAGGATCAAGGCGGGGGTAAGCAAAAGACTTAAGGCATCGTGGGCTTATAAATTAACCAGGCGGGCTTGGTGACGACTTTGGACCGAACACATGCACGCAAATCGGTACAATCACCCTGCAAACAAATTCTAAAAGGGCATCCGGACTGGTCGAAAAAAGGAAAAGTTGCTCGAGTTCACCTTACCCGGAAAGGAAAACAAAACCTTAGAAAATACAAGAAAAGGCGCGGAATGACATAAAAGCCCAACCACAGTCAGGCCTGTTAAATCATTATGAAACAAAACTTTCCAGTAATTATCGGAAGGAAAAGGATGGTGAAGGTTCTCTCCCCGAAGACTCGCCTATCATAATAGTCGGCATTACGAAACACGGGTCCGGTCGCTCCGAAGAGGCACTGGTTACTGGTCGTCAAGGGAAAAAACGGAAGCGAGGACCCATACGTTGGAGGCTGGCATAGGGACAGGGAGTACTGCAATCAGTCAGCCAAATAGAAAGTGGTGGGGCCAAGTGATAATTGGACTAAGTCTGCGCGAGGGGGGCGACCGAAGAAAATGGAACCTTCGACAAGGAAGTCGGCGAAGTGGGGAAAACTTTAGGGGGTCGCCCCCGGGAAGAAAAAGGTGGGGGACACCCTCTCAAGGTCAAAAAAGGGAAAAAAAACATCAGGAGAAAGAAAGAAGGTAGCACAAGATGTGGGAAGACCCACTTCGCACAAAAGTCCTGGGAGAAGAAACAGAGGGGATGGGGCGGGGGACCGCGCATCCAGATGACTTTGTTGGCTGTCGCGAACCAACCCTGTCAGGGGGACCACCAACGTTTGACGGGGGGGACCGGCGATAACTTAGGAGTGCACGGGGCTTTCAAGGGAAAAACGGAAAAAGCTGGGAAGAAGAAGTCTCAGCCTGGGACAAACAATGTCGCAGCTACTAATTTCCGTACTGGAACGAAACGACAAATGCGAAAAAAAAAGGGCTGCTGGACTGTTGGAATCGCAACCGAGGAGAAGGGCAAATTGGGGGGGGACACGACACGTTAGCCCAAAGGAACCGGCGTACCAGTATACCGCGAAATTTGGTCAGAAGAATAAAGCAGCCGCTGGCAGGGCTGTCGGGCTGAAGGGGCTACAGGGGGGGAAAAATCTCACTCGGAAGGGAACGGGGGAGGCTCTACTACTCCGGAGCTTACCCGGAGAAGGGAGCATCGCGCCGGAACTTAGAACCGCTCAAAAGAAAAGTCGGGACCAGGTTCCGGAAAAAAACCGTAGTGCTGTGCGGGGAATTTTGTTTCCATCTTTGAGCGCACGGACGAGCGCCGGCGGAAGCACCCTTCGCTTATCAGGGGGGGGGAGGGAAGGGGGGACCGTGAATCAACAATCCACAGGGGAAAGGATCGGAGATTTCCGACTGGCGCATGCAACTGTTGGGGAGGAAAGAACCAGAGGAAGACGAGGTACACGAGTGTTAAGGGGGACTTGAAAAAGGGACCTCAATCGCCCACCAAACGGGCCTGGGGGGGGAGGCCCACCGGCAGCTGGTTAAGCAACTATCCTCGGGAGGGGGACAGGAGGGGGTCTGATGGAGAGGAATCGAATCTGGAAGGCCATAATAGCACCCACTTTCTACGGGGTAAAAAAGCAGGACCGGCGACTGGGATAACGGCTCCCTGGTGACTAGTTAAGACAAGTGGTGGAGCACCAGAATGAAGTGTTCTTTGAGGGGGGGTGACAGGGAGAAAGAGCAAAGCACGAACAGTTCGGCCACTAGAATGAATACTAATTCGAACAAAGACTGATTTACCTAAAGGCCCGTATGCGTGGGGGAAGACACCTAAGGAAGACTCAGAAGAAAAATCGGGTGGGATCCTTTTGGAGTGCGTGTGCGTGCACTCCACGCGACCAAAAGCGGGTTAATACCCCCATTACAAATGTTGGGTGAAGGAGAGGAAGCGGGAGCATCTCTATAAAAGCGGAGGGGGATTTAATTTAAAAGCGGGGTTAGGAAATGAAAGAAAGCCAGTGGAGGGTTCTGAATAACTTCTGAGGCATGGAGGGTGCACCAGGTTTTTTACAAAGAAGCGTGACGGGGGCAGACGCGGGCTCTATCGTCTAATAAGGGCGGAGGGTATCGCACAACAACAATGAGATGGGACCCGGCAATTGTCAAAACCCCTGCGCATGGAGCTGATCTTTCAGCTGGTCACCAGGTGAAAGTCGTTCAGGCCCAACAGGGACGGGAGATGCGAGCCACAGGAAAAAGAACCCGGGGAAAATACTTCAACAAGGAAAATCCATTGCCTTGTTCCGAGCAAAATCGTCCGCACGGCATAAAGATGTGCTCGACCTGACAGCGGAAAAGGGAGGGGAAAGCGTGATCGACGAATTGGGGGGGATAGTGGGCGGGATGAACATATATGTATCCGTAGCCCTGAGAAAAAGAAAACGGAAAAAACGGCCGGGGTGAAAAAACTGGTCTTCTTGGTAGAGAAAAAAAAAAAACTCGCCGCAAGTCGTCACAATGAGGAGAAAGAGAGAGCAAAAACCAAAATTAAGGAAAGAGAGGTATCATGGTCCGACCGGACCGTCCGGCGATTGTCTCGAGCTCCCCTCCTTTCTCAACGCCCAAAGAAGAGAGGAAGAAAAGAGTCCGTTAAGCAACAGGGAGCCGGTAAACTCTCGAGGAAAATACACACGAATTCCGCAACGAGGGCGAGCACCTTCGCGATAAAGAGATTAAACCTCAGACGGCAAGAAAGGGGTCTTCTGCCGTGCCGGGTCTGTCGAAACGAACAAATCCTTAAAAGAGGGCGGTAGAGGTCCGTCGACTGTGCGCAAGCCGAGGGGGCCAGCTCAGCGATCAGGTGAGAAAGAGAAAGGAGAAGTGGGGAAATCTGGATGGGCGCAACGGAATATCAGCTGTAAAAAAACAGCGCCGACCGGAAGGGCGGCGTTAGAGATACTCTAAGAACGAGAGAAGGGAAAAAGGAAAACCCGGTTTCAGAGAAGGAATATTACTCCGGCAGAACCCCCGCCACGGGATCTCGGTTCCTGGCCAACCGCTCACCATAAAAGCGGGGGGAACATAATGGCGAGGGAGGACCGATAAGGCGAAGTAAAGAGGGGTTTTCTCCCTATTGGGGGGGAAGCGTTTCTCACGACGCCTCGTTGCCCCAGAAAATATAGGTACTCGGGGAGGGTGAAATAATGCAGGAATGGAAGGGTAAACGAAGTCGGGTAGCGATAGTATGCAGCCCAGTTGAGGCAAAACCTCCAGACGGCTTTTGCGAAAAACCCGAAAACTCCTGAGTCGAAAACGTGCACCAACCGGTGCCCTCAGAGGGCACCATGGCAGGAACGTATATCCTCAGTATTGATAACGAAAGGGGGGAGAGGGCCAGCAGAAAAGTCAGGGGGGACGAGAAACTTCAAGTCAGGGGGGGAGGAAGTACCTTTCAACAGATTGGGGACAGGGGTACAAACGCAGATCGTGAGGGTTAACATCTTCCCGAACCCAAGGTGGGGGGGAGGAAAAGAGGGTTGGAAACGGAACTAAAACACCTTAAAGGTGAATCACTTAGAGCTGGAATCGAAACGGCAATGAAAGGGCCGATGCGCAGTCGGAACTTATTCCTATCTATCCAAGCCCACATCGAAAAAAAGGAGTGAAAGACTGAAAACGGCCGATCTGACCGAACTAGGACTTTGGGAAGACCTTGTCCGTTCAAGGAGAAAACGATGTAAGGGAAACAATCCCGGTTCACCCCGGCATACTCCGAAATTTTGAGGGGCGAAGGGGAAGAGAGGAATGGTAACTCCTGGAGATAGGACTGGGAGTCCTTATCTGATCGGAAACAAAGTTCCCGTGCACAACACTGTTCCTTCGTATAGCTGAAACCTCCTGTACCTAGAAAAATTAAGCAGCTCAGGGTTAGGGTGCCAAGGGCACAAAAAAAGTGCTGGTAGCGGTTGGATCGGCAAGCGGGGCAAGATGGGTGAAAAGGAAAAACACGAAGTGTTGCCTGGACTCGCTGTTCCTTTCCAGCAGCAGAGAGGGGGAGGGTGAATTTCCTTCCTGAAACAATGGATACACATTCCCGCTAGCGGATGAGGACCAAGCGTGAAGGTTGGGCGGTGAGTGAACCAGAAGAAGGGATGAGTTGAACCGGGGGGAAAGGTGATGAGAATCAATGTGGACTAGGAATCCGAAAATGGGGAAAGAAGCGGACAAACTAGGGCAAAGAAAGGACCAATAAAAGGTGAGGAAACAACCGGTGCTAGAAAGTAGGTTGACTCCAAGTACGGGTCCACGGACCCGCTGCATAGCCATGTTTTTTTATGAAGGTCTCAGAAGAAACAGGAGGGACAAGGGGGAGGGAAACGTAAGGGGCACAAACGCCGTGATTCGCCGTTTTTCGAGCATGTGAACAGGCGGGAGAGCGGAATCAAAAAAGAGCAGCGATGCACGCACAAATGATTAACACATCATCCAGTGTCCACTACACTAATTTGTACCAAGAGGCGGGGGGAACATATTTAAAAGCAGCGTCCACAAGAATCATCATCCTCTATGGTCTGTGCCGCTGGAGAAGGCGAACGGGTAAAGGGGATGGGATTGAGAATACTAATCCTATTTAGGTCTCAACAGAGAGGGAAAAGAAACAAACAGGCGTTGTCGTCGAAAGGGTTCAACTTGTTTGGATAAGAATACATCTGGATGATTTGAAGGAGGGGGGCCTTGACGGTTTCGTCTGGTTCATTGCCGATTTGGGGGTAAATGAATGGGGGGGGGGCAAAAAGACAAAAAAAAAAAAAAAAAGCAGATGGGTGCTAAAAAGACGGGTCAGTGAAAGGGGGGGTTGCGTCTTACCCGACTGCACAGACGAGATGAAGCGGTGGCCGGTGTGAAGGGTAGCTGTTTGAAAAAACAGGTGGAGGCAGCTGAAAAAACTACTGCCGCCTTCCGAAGGGGGTCGACTGGTAAGCACGCAAAGAAATCTTGTGTCCGTTCACGGGGGGACGGTAAACGCGATCCAAGAAGATGAAGGTGAGTCAAGGGGGTGAAAAGTGAGGGATCCGGAGAGAGATTGCTTATATAAGGTTAGGCCCCGCCATGAAACATGGAGCCTTTGTCCGAGTCGCTTCAATCTTAAATCAATCGCAGCGGGGGAGAGAAAGGAAAAGCTGTGTATAAACAAGAAGTAGCTTGGATTTCATTCCAAGTAGAGGTGCAGGAACGGCCGGGACAGGAACGCCGTATGCATGAGTTCTCTGGGGAGGAAAAAAGGATGGGGCCGTCGTGCAGTTGGAAACAAGACGCTCCAAAACCAACCGTGAGCGAGGACCGAGGGAGAAATGGTCAAGGGCAGCCACATGCAATTGCATCGTAAATTCCTGGGTTTTTCTTTGACAATTTGACAGTCTTCACAAAAAAGGGGGGGGAAACCTCCTTGGGGGAAGGGGACCGGAGAAGAGGCGAACAGGAGTCAACGAATTCTGGGAGTTGAAAAACAAAAGAGGACCGGAGAGTGAGGATTGGGGGAAAATAAAAATCTGCATGCGATGGAGGAAGCCCTCGCTACGTGTGTTGTAACTAGGAGGTACGGAGGGGAAGGAGGAGGGAAAGGAATGAATCGGTAAAGGAAATAAAAATTCAGGGGTAAGGGGCTCAATCCGAGGTACCAAAGAACGGAATATGGAAAAAAAAAATGATGTAGAGGGAACCTTTGGCTCCGAAAAACAGTGGGTAAAATACTTCTTGTCAATAGGGAGAGGAAGCTGAACAAAGGGGGAAACTCTGGAAAGGGGCCTGAAAAAGCATTATTGCTCAAGGAAAGAGGACTCGCATCACCAGGAAACTCAAAACAAAAAAAAAACGGAGGAAGGAGAAAAGAGATATTCAGTAAATGAAGTTGCACAGGGAAGAGTGACTGTAGCGAGAATAAATGCACACTCCGGAAAAGAGGGGGAGAGAGGAAAAGAGGACTTCCACAACGTTCGGAGGGAAAAAAATGGGTTGTGATCAAGGTTACAAGATAAAATTCAAGGATCGGTCCTCGACGGGTAGCATCAGGCTGTTGGCTGGGTACTAAGCCTGGAATGAAAAGGGATACAGGGATTGAGGAGGTGAAAGAGAAGGGCAGGAAGAGTCAGGCAAGAGGGGGCTCGGTCGACATTTTTATTTTACAAGGAAAGAAATGAGACGAGTAGCAAGAAAGTTTCAAACTTCTCTTCGACATGTAAAAGAGAGGGGAAAACAAGCTGAAATACCGTTGAGGGGACAAGTAAGAACGAGTGGGGGAGAAAGAAACCCATGCGAAAGGTGGGGTCGGATTGCATGGAGAGAATTGCTCATCGCGAGCTTGCCAGGGGTGATAGCCAGTACCGTCATTTCCCGAAAAAGACTCCCGCTCGAAAAAAACAACCGTCAGTTACCGTGGAACGGGGCGAGACATGCACCCACCAGACTTGGCATGAGTAAAATCTCTAAGAAGGGGGTTTCCAATACACCAGCTGTCTCCAAATAGAGAAAAGAGAAGGCACATCTGGGCCAGCAAAATGACCGGTCCGGGGACTAAACAAACTGAAGGCAGAAGCATAGGAATTAGTAAACGAAGCACCCAGAAACACCGGAGAGAACCGGATGGAGGGGAATTCTCCTTAATGTGAACGGAAAAAGGGAGGAGGGGAAGGGTAGAGGACAAATAATGGATCGCACTTGGCCCATGCACGCAATCGCAAACCCGGAAAAAAGACACTCATAGCAATTCTAGAGCGTAGCAGCAGAAATCTTGTAGAAGCAAAGCACAGGTTGGGCTGGTTTCACCTTAAGAAAAAAGAAAAAGCACTGAACTGCAGGATTCAAAGAAGAAATCGGCACAGGGTGAACATCACCCGAACAGTCCAAAAAATAAGGTGGGAGTATAAATCGTATAAGAATAAAATACTATAGAAAGGGGTGAAACGATAACGAGCAAATGTTGAGACGGAAGTAATAACACTCGAAGATTATCGAGTCACAGATCCACCTTCCTGAAGAAGCAAGGGAAGGAGAAGTACATAGATGCTTTGCAGAAAGTGACAGAGAGCTCAAGTCAAGGCATCAAAAAGAAGGGAAGAAAAAAGAGAGGTGTCGGGGGGGCCCCTGGATGATGGGGGCCTAAATAGGGGTGTCACCTCGAGAAGAGGGAAGGAAGGGTTGAGGGCAGGGAAAGGGGTTGGGGGCCGGGAGGAGGGGGTAAAAAAGGGGTGGCTGGCTCGGAGAGGGGCTGTGTGTGTCGCGCGGGATTGCGGGTCGCCAAAGGGAGAGGCTTCGGGGAAGATCCGATGGCATGGGCGGTGGACAGTCCGTTCACCAGCGCGAGAAAAGGAAAAGAGGATTGGTCAGAACCCGGATTTATCTCCACCGCAGCCCTTTAGTAAAAGAAAAACCGAGGAATGGGTGACTCACACGCTAGGAAGAATGACATTTTAGGGGAGACACGGTTAATCCAAAGTGGAAAAAGGGCCACAGCGGATAACGGCGGTTTGAAGTTCTCCCCAAGAAGGAAAGGGGAGAGGAGGGGAACTTCGAAATTGCGACGAATCCGGTTATCACCTCAAACAATGAGAACTGGCGTGCCACCCCCCCCTGTTTGTTGTTGGGGATGTTTTGTTCTTGAACCTCTCGAAGAAAGGAGGGGGGGGGGGGTACACATGGGAAAAAAAAAAAACACGGGGGCCCGGTCTACCCAGGAGGGGTGGTGTGCAGTCAAACCTAGTAAGGAGGAGGGGAGGCCTGAAGGCTGGAGGGTGACGCGAGAATTCTTTCTCACGAACTTGGTCAACAGATACTAAACCTCCGGAGACTGAAGCCCTTAGATTGCACGATAGGACGTAGGGAAAGAAAAAGAGAGAGAAAATGAACTCCAGGGAACGGGACAACAAAAATTAGGTTTGAGGCATCAGGGGTTGGTCACCATTATGGATACGGAGAAGGTAAAAGCAACAGTACCGAGAAGCTTGCTAGGGCCTTTGTAACTTCAAAGCCGGAGACGGTGAAAGGGGGAGTCGAGATCGGCATAGGGTTACTTGATCTGCCTCGTTCCGAAGGAAGCACCTGAGACGTGGAAGTTTATCACATTTGTCATTTCCAGGGGGGGGCAAAAATCGGAAAGCTTTGGGGATCACGGCCTTGCGAGGGTGACACCCATAACGCTACTGGAGGCGGTACCCGTTCACCCATGTAAGACTAAAGGAAGAGATTGAAGGAAAACGGGATTCAACGCTGGATATGCGACTCAGCAGGTACTTCGGGTGAAAGGGGGGACCCTAGGCGGGCACGGTGGCCGTCAAAAAAGAATGAAAAGGGGGAGGGGGGTCGGGGTTGAAAAAAAGCAGCAAAGCAGGAATCATGGGGAGAAGTGCTGGTCAAAAAAGAGGAAGGGAATATAGACCCTACGTCCGGTTAAACGGGGGACGACATTTAACTTACAACTGAAGCATGCGAATAAAAAGAGGAGAAAACTTGTTGGAACGAAGGTATGCTTTGATCCGCTACAAGGTACACACAGGGGGGGGAAGGTTCGTCCTGGTGGCATTTCAAAAGTTTACAGACTATCTGTATTCACCGGGAGAGGAGTTGTGAAAGTTTATGGTGTCGGGCGGAAAATGAAGAAAAAAGGACTTTTCAGAGTTCAGTCGCGGGAACAACCATGGGCTGGTTGCCTTGGGTTACCACACCGAGCAATGCAGTAAGGAGACAGTCGGGAATGAAATCATAAGGAACAATTGCATGGACGCCCTGCTATGGAAGCGGGAAAAAGAAAGTGGAAACCCAGGCGCCGTGGGAAGATGATCTTTCAGGAGTGAAATCATCACGACATTTCCTTCTAGAAGAGGAAAAAGGAGGAAGCCGCTCAAAAACTAGACGAAAAAACTTCCAGGGACGGGGTTACGGAACCTCTCGAAGGCTTTAGAGACCAGGGGCGGTGGAAGAGGGAATATCGAATTCCGAAGGTGAGACCGATCTCTGTTGTACTTCTTCATGGGAGGGGGGGGTGATCAGAAAGGAAGGAGGAAAAGAGAATTTGCTGAGAGGACGGTCAGGGGAAAACTCGTGCGGGAGCCTGACCACGGCAGCAAACAAAGGAGGGGCCATATTGCCTGCTAGATCGACAACGTTTAAAGAAAAGAAGCGCTGGGGAAGGAAGTGCAGGAGGAGATTTTTCGGGACGCCAATTTAAAACGCCAAAATCCTCTGTCAAGAAAAAAGAGAAGGAAGCCAGGGGTGAAGTCACGGCTCCCTCAACCTACGTTCGATAGAGAAAGGAGGGAGAATAGAGGAACATCCATGCGAAAGGAGAAAGTCGGAGATTCTTTCTCCTGAGCGGAACACGGCTGGAGTGGAAGTACGGGGTGAAGATAGGGCGTGACGCGGAGAAAATGGTGGGGAGCAAGAAGGTAGGTTGAAATAGCGGGGTTATCCCAAACGCAAAAGAAAAGGAGCAGGGGTGAAAGTCTGGCCGGGGCTCACGAGACAAGCCTTAGCTCATCACCGAAGGGGAAATTCTATTGTCCCGATAGCGAAGAGCCACGCGAGTAAACCGAAAAAAGGCGCCATTGTGTCAACCGCGCCGACGATAAGACAATCCCAATTTAGACTAACTCGCAAAAGAAAAGAAAAAAAGAAAGAAGAGGTGGACATACTCCGCTTCTTGAAGGCAAGAGCATGCCAGGACAAAGCACTGATTAACCCGGGGTCGCGGGGGCGCAACGGAAACACCCCTAAAAGGTATCTTTTTAAGCGGGCGCACGGGGGTGGGTAAAGGTCGTGGATAGCCCGGGCTGCGAAGGAGGGCCTCAGGGGGAAAAGAGTGGAATATAGGTGAGAGCACTTCGTCCCATCCGAAGGTACAATCTTTATCTACACCCCCGGAAAAGAGGGGGGGGGGAAAGGGAAGAAAAAAAATGCCAGAGGGCAACAGCAAGGGGTCGGAGATTGTTGATTCAGAAGGGGAATAGGTGAAAGAGCCAGAGAGAACCGGTCGTGAAAACGTCCTTATCGATTCCGTTAAACTGTTTTTCTTAAAGAAAAAAAGGGGGAACCGGTAATAAAAGGTAAATGGGGTGAAAGCGCCTGGTTTGGGAAAAACCAGAAAGGGGTGGTGGGCCGAAAAAAAAACAGCGATAGACGGTTCACGGGGGTGAAAATCTTTTCAACGCGGGGGGGCGAAAAAGAAGGTTAAATAGGCAAAATCATGGAGCCGAGGGCGTCGAGCTACACAGGCGAAGGGAAAGAAGGAACGGCAACGGAGCAAAGGACCGATCAGCGTCGGACAGGTTGATTCGGCGAGAGAAATTAAGAAAAACGATGTAAGGTAATCAAACTTCCAAACAAAAAGGGGGGTGGCGCAGGAACGTTGGAGAATTGGAATGCCTCCTTTAAAGGGGAAATATCATTCCTTACCTAAAAACTTCGACGGGGGGGAAGGGCGGGGAGACCCTTTTCAAAAGGAATGATAACAATTAGCGCCCGCCAAGAGAAGAGAGGAAACATCTTCATAAAGGGTATAGGTGCCATGCACACGCGCCTTTTTTTTGGAAGAGCCGGGGAAGCCGTTGTGACTTTACAAAGTGGGTGGCGAAAAAGATGTTCCCCGGTCTAGGGAAAGAAGAAAAATAAAACAGCAAAAAACAGGGAGAAATTTGTCGTTGAGAAGTACAGGTTCAACCTTAATCTTCTAGGGGGGGAATGGGGTGGACAAAGGGAGAACGTAAGACAGGCGTGGGCAGTAAATGGAACCTTCCAGAAACCTCAAAAGTTGAAAGGGAATCGACAGGGTGAATTTAGCGAAATCTTTACGATGGGACGCCGGGAAGGAGGGAGAATGTCTGGGAAGAAAGAACGTGTTGGTGAAGAATAAGGTCTACCTACGGAGGGACAAAGCTGGAAAAGAGCAGATGGGGTGGAAAGGGGGACGGGGGGGCCTAGCTGGGTCACAAAAAAAGGCCGGGGAGAAAGAAGAGGAACAAAGCAAGGTTAAGAAAAAAGGAAAAGTGGGGGAGGTAGAAGTGCAGGCGAAGGAGGGAGAGACATCGGGAGAACGCATGGTAGTCCATTAGGGGCCCCAACCGCACGGAATTGGGGGGTGTGTACCCATCGCGTGAGGACGTCTAGCGCCAAAACAGGAAGGGCACACAGTAACACATCTATTACTTAGCGAAATTGCCGCTGAAAGCGAGAGAAAAACCGGGACATGTCGGAGGAAAGAGGGAAAAGCAAAAGGAAACACTGAGGGGCGAAATCTCGGCCGATGCCCGTCTGGGGGGGGAACACAGGGAGTAATAATGATGAGTTCAGGGACATTAATGTGAAGAAATTCAAGGTAAGTCTGCCCGATGGATGTGGAAGACGAGACGGGATGGGTATTTTTCCTGGAGAGGGGGGGGGGGATTGAAAAGGCCGCCGGCAGTCTGCTTCGAAGAGAAATTAACGGGCTGGGGGAGAAGCTCTAGAATTGCAAGGCCTGTAAAAGGACAGCGATGGGGGGAAGTGCCACTGGCAAAGGGACGAAACAACAAGTTACTGTCCCCCGGGAGGGGAAAAGGGACAAATGGGAAGAGAAAGAGATATATTTGCCGGGGTTACGACAAGTTCAGATTCTGCTAGGGGAGTCGGGGGTATGTCGGAAGAGGATTAGGGAAGGGGCGGAGAATAGGGGGTTATGACAATCAAAAAGGGAAGCAGGGGGGACGGGAGTCAGGTTCAAGGGGATGTCATCTAGCAGTTGTCCCTAAAAACTGAACAGGTGGTATTGGGGAAAACAGGCCATTTGGGGCTTTGGAGAGCAAAAGTAGATGCTGGGGGAATCGGGGACTAAACACCAAACGGCAGGATAAGCCTTGTAAAATCTGATCCCAAATTCCATGGGATGGGCACTTATGGAGGGAAGGTTTTTACATCATTACATCTTGTGCTATCAACATAGCCACTCGGAATTGGGAAATATAAAAGCAATGGCAGGATCGAAACAACCGTTATAATTTGGGACTTTATTGGACATGTTCTGCGTGGGAAAATCTCCTGTCAGGGTCCGTCAGGTCTTACCTTAGGAGGGGGGAGAGAGTTAACACGCCGCGAAGGGGGCCCGCAACAAAAAACGGACACGAGGGGTGTATTGTAGAAAAAAAAAACGTGGAACAGACGATTTCCCGCCCGAACGGTAGGGGCCAATCGTATGCCTACCTTTACTTGGTCGAGCACCGGAAAAAAAGAGGGGTAAGGTTTAACCCCGGAAGCAAGCCTTAGGGGGGGGGGGGGGTCCAGGTCTCCGAGGGCAAGAAAAAGGGACCGAGCAAGTTGTATGGGGTACAATCTCGAAGACCAGAGGATCTCAAGAACGAATGCGGGGGGGGGGTGGCTAAGGAGTCCCCAGACGTGTTTCGTGCCCCCCAACGTTACAGAGGGCGGAGGGGAGCGACGAGGCATGAATTGCACTCACGAGAATTCTGATGTACTGGAATATCTCGTCAACAAAAACAAAAACTGAGCTAGGGGGAGAGATTTCCAGGAGAGGGGGCAGTCGGTACTGAGGGGGCTAATGTAGCGGCCTCAGGAAGAAAGAAGGTGAAAAGGCGGGGGAAGCGAAAATTTAAACATCCCCAAAGTGGATGGAATTGGGAAAAAAAAAGCCAACCATGTTTTCCATAGAACAAAAAAGGGAAAGAAAGAAACAGAAGGCCGGATAAGGTCACGCGTACCAGCTGTGCGAAGGGTTTTCCGGGGAATGTGTAAGGGGCCAGAGGAAAGGGGAGTCTTATTTCTCAGGCTGGAATGAAATGCTAAGGGGTCAAAACCTAGAATCTTTAGTAGGCATGAAGAGGGGAGGGGGAAAGAAAATGAAATAAAAGGGGCTTTGTGGTCACTAGATGTTTAAACTTCCAGGCTGGTCCATCAACGAAATGAAAACAAAGTGATTTGCCAAATGAGACAGGGGGTTCAGAACTAAAACCAGAGTCCAAGGGAGGGGGGAAATTTGATGAGGACATTACGAAAGATGGCTTGGACACTAGGGTTTTTAGCCCATGGCCTCGTGACAAAAAAGAAATGGAGAAATCGCGCGGACATTGCCGAAACACAAAAAAGGGAGGAAACTGAAAGCAGAGAACTCAACAATAAGCAATCTTTGAAGGAAGTAAAATCAAGCTACGCGGGGGTCAAGAAGATTTTTCCGTAGGGAAAAGAATTCCGGCGGGCCAGCAATAAAAGTCCGTGGGGATAAGTAGGGAAACCAGGGATGACATGTTGAGGCCGACTACAAAGGGAGAAGCCAATCTTACGGGGCGCTGGGACCAGAAAAAGAAAAAGATCCCAAGGGAGATACCGATGGGATTACATCCAAATCTTAGGTAGAAAGAGGGGAACTAAGCGCTGGATAATCACGCTGAGAAAAAAATCCGGCAGAAAGAGGACTTGTGCCACAACCGGGAATACAAGGGCACGAATCTCGACCGAAAAGAACAAGAAAGAGGAGGCAATTCTAGACGGTAAAAAGCCTGAAATCTTTCGAACGACCAGGGGACGCAGGGGTGCAGAAAAAGTCCCCAAATATCAAGAAAAAAAGAAAACATAGGGGCAAGGGCTGAGCTACTTGACCCTGAAAGTCAAGGAAGGCCTGAAAATAGAGAGAAGGATGTGCGGAGCAAAACAATCCGGGAAAATAAATCTTAAGGAGAGAAACCTTGTTGAAGAAAGACACTCAGGCCGCTGGGCTCCACAGAGATGAGGGGGATGCGAATTCTCACCAACGAAAAATTATCAGCCTTTAGGGATCAGTCATTAGGGTGATGGCCTGAATCCTGAAGGTTGGACATGACATCCGATGTCATAGTTTAAAAAGAAAAGAGAGGTATTGGGCCCCTTTCTTTGTAAAAAAATGCAATAGCTGTTGATACGGGGAGAAGGGGGGAGACCTCCGGGCCACTTGGAAAAACGGCTACATACAATTCTCTCACGGCGACGGTGTGAAGAGGGAGGGGAAACAGGTACAACCTTGTGGTGAAGCTTGGGTAGACACGTTTCAACAAAAAACCTCTGGCTTAGGAACAAAAAACGGAAAGGAAAGGACGTTGTCGACGGTTTTCCCCCCGGAGTTCAAAAAGCGAAAAGGCCGGTTGGGGGAATTAACGGAAAGAGGAGGTTTACCGGGCGCGTGCCAAAGCGTCAATTTTCAGGAGAGGAAGAAACTTGTGCAGGATGAAACTCACGGGGGACTGGGGGCCAATTCTTCTGGAAAACCGGTCTTTCCGCAAAAAACTCAACTAGGAATTCACATTGAAGATGCCGGGAAAACAAATTCAGGGACCCACTACTAATTCCAATTTTCCACTTTCCTAAACGACCTGCGAAGGTCTGATGGAAGGGGGGGTTTTAGTACAAGCCTCCGGACCCGAGCCAAGGAAAATGTGGGTTGGAAACCAGGCAACCCAAATGAGGGACCTTGAAAGGTCGCACCGACCAGCGGTTGGAAAGTGGCACAGAGAAAAGGAGCAGCCTCAAGAAGGGATGTCGGCGAGTGCGACAGGGAATGGGAGCAAAAAGAGGCACGAAAATTTCTTCAAAGTACTCAAAAAATAGACCCGGAGGGAAAAAAGCCGGGCTGGGAGAAAAAAGAAACCAGCAGCAATAAACCCAGTACTAAAAAAAAAAGGGGTCAGACGTTTGAACTGGGGGGGGGAAATTAGGTCCGTAGGGCCGCATGGTTAAACAAGGAAAAAAAAAAAACTACAAGCGACTTCCTAAGCACTAGAAAGAGGGGAGGGGCTGCTCGCGCCGGTTCAGTCAGGTCCCCGGGGAGGGGAACGTGAGAGGAAAAGAAATTTCCTACTTGACAGAAAGCAAACAGACTGCGTCGAGAAAAGCTGCTGGGGGGGGGAAAGATGGTGGCAGGGTTGCTTTGAAAAAGGCGGAAAATTCGGTGAAAACAGGCAACTGGGGGGGGTTCCAGGAAAAAAGAAAGACGTGTGACCACTATCTGGACCAGGGAGGTATCTGGAGGCCAGAAAAAGGGTAAGTCCAGGGAAGACCGATCTGTAATTAGAAGAAAAAACGGGGGGAACTGCGCGGGATGGGAGAGCAAATAGGTTGTCTTTCTCATACCCAGAAAAGGTCGAAGATTACCGGCTGAAAGTCCTAACTTGGGAAGTCCCGGGAAAGGAACGCCTTTTCGGTGCTTCACGCGACAAGAGGAAGGAGGGGGGGGGGCGAAGTCTCGGTCCAAAGCGTAGAAGTAGTCAATTAGGGGTGAAAAAAAAGAGCTGAACAGACCTTAAGGGGGCTAAAACCCAACTATAACTGCAAGTGGGTATGTGGTAGGCGGGGGGACGGAGAAAGCCAATCGTCACCGTTAGTGCAGTATATGAATGACGAGAGTGAGGTCTATTTACAAAATGCGGGTGTTTTTGGGGGGGGAAGGGACGGGGTGGGTCGGGTACGGGGAAAGTAACAATGTCGGGAAATTAGCAAAAACAGCGAGGCTCTGTGAACCCTTGGATTGTTGAATCGATCGTTCCTTAAAAAAACGTAGGGGGCTATCGGAAAGGGAAGAGGCACGGTATATCAGGCTTCAGTAAGGAGGCGACCCGGCAGAGGGGCAACCCAAGGCCCCTTGTAAAGGATTTAGGGAGGGTAGGAATCATCGTGGAAATGCGATCCCAAAGGAGGGGTCAAACAGTCCGAAAAGGGTCCACCTATCTTCAACAAAGGGAACGAAAAAATCGCATGGGCCAGGGTGTTCCGCGAAAACTAGTACGTCACGGGGCGACTACTGATGGAGAAGGACGAGGGGGGGGGAAGGTAGAGACCGAATGGAATCGAGGAGCTCTTAGGAGGAAAATAATGAGGCAAGGGCTGCAAGGGGCGGTCCCGGCGCGTGAAACTTAAGATGAAGGCCTGTTAAAATTGTGAGCAGGAGCTGAGACCTAACGCCTCCTTGACCAATGATCGAG
>Ga0179593_1377806_pt1 | contig 16747 bp, 17 predicted proteins | sample CZODoug2_1_08_16_FD_185931 | JGI IMG/M metagenome (GOLD analysis project Ga0179593, IMG submission 185931) | Vadose zone soil fungal communities from Angelo Coast Range Reserve, California, USA - CZODoug2_1_08_16fungal (PacBio error correction) | ecosystem: Environmental > Terrestrial > Soil >...
CCTTATTTTAGTTCCTATGTGGAGGGTCAGGGACAACCGAAAACTTCGCAGAGAGGGCGATCTGACGAAGAAAATATGTCAGAAGGGGAGGAGTGCTGAGGGCACGAAATATGAAGTGAAATCGTCACAATAATTCGGGGTTAAAAGCAAAGATACCCATGTCCGCTCGTGCCAAAATGAGAAGGAGCCGGGACTCAAAAATTCAAACGGGAAAAAAGGATTAATCCGAGGAAGCGAGATGAGAGGTAGAAAGACTTAAGCGATTAATTGAAAAAAAAAACCCGATAAGAAAAAGTGAGCCTGGAATGAAGGGCGAATCTCGGCGCCCAGAAGGATAGAGGGGCTGTATAACACAATATTAGAGGGTCGGAAAATGTTCGCGTAATAGAGAAATAAACCAACCGTGGGTGTGGTTAAAAAAAAGGCGGAATTGGGGGAGGGGGAAAAAAAAAAATATTTGAGTTTGGGATGGTGCAATAAGTGAAGCAAGGGGGGAAATTAAAAGACTGAAGTCAATTGCTGATAGGTGTTTTCAAGGACTTAAGAGTTTAAGTGCTAGCCCCTCGGTTGAAAACGAACCGAGGCTTTTGCGTTAACGTGATGACAGGAAAATGAAAGTCTTAGAGTGGGAAGGGGTGTTTGTCCAGAGGGTTGGGGACCCCCAGTCATGGTCAGGAAGAAGGGGGGTGCAAAAGGGGTACGTAGATAATTAAGGAAAACTTGGAAAGGGGGGAATAGGATAGGAGAGAGGGAAATGCTAGAGGAGGAGAAAGGTGGCGGGGGATGGGGTACTCAGCTCACTGTTGGGTTGGGGATGGGCAGTCTAAGGGGTTAGCCTGTGATGTAAAGCCTTTGTTGGCAACAAAAATGGGGAGCTTTGAAAGAATAAAAATCCCTCGGCACGGTGAAAGTTGGCGAGGTGGGGTTGACAAGGAAACCCGGGTTTGCGAGAGGGGGCAGGGGACGAGAAAAAGTAGGACTCAGGCCTTTTGCTCGCGTGAGTCAAGGCCACGCAGGTGACAAAAAAAAATAAGCAGAGAATAAAGAAAAAATAAAAGGGAAACACACCAGCAGGATGGCGACTGTGGGCCAATGAGAATTGAAAAGGCTTTCGAGAAGCCGATAAATTAAAAGCCAAAAGTGTGATAAGACCGCGTTGCAAAGGGAAAACTGGCACGACTACAAAAACAATCAAGTATCGGGGGTTTCGAGTCTGATGGGGGGGTTGACGTGGACGACGAGATCGAGGATGAAGGAACCAGTGGAATCGGTCATACGCCGGCCGCAATCAAAAGTTCTTCAAATCCATAAAATCAACGTAGCTCCAGGAGCTTCCGGAAGCACCTTCAAGACCAACGGGCCTGTAAGAAAGAGAGAAAAAAAAAAATGGGCCTCGCGTCCTTTTTGGGTTTGTTGATTGTGGTGGTGTAAAAGCATAGGGGGGGGGGGCCGAAGGCGGGAATTTTCAGCGTGAGTGTTGGGCGAAAACACAGAGGTCAGCATGAAGAGGGAGCGTTGGAGTCAGCACTACGGGGAGGGGTGAGAGAGGGGGATGCGAGTGGGACTCCGGAAAACCACCAGAGTCGACACAGGGGCTGAAAAGACTCAGAAAACACCACACCGTGGAAGTACCCAGTGAGGACCAGAAGAAAGAACGAGCAGATGTTTACCCTGCTTTTCCGAAGAAAAGTACCGAAAAGCGCAAGAGATAAAGGCGGGGGAGAGGACAGACTCAATCTCTCTCAGTTCCAACTGGATCAGCCGGAAACAAAAAGAGAAAAACGAAAGTTTGCTCTGCCTGGCCTTCAAAAGTTAACATGGGAAAAGGAAGAACCTAGGAGAACGAGGATGTAACAGAAGAAGAAACGGAGGGATAAGGGGGGGCAGATAAAGGATTACGGGGAAAAGCGGGTTTACTCAAGGACTGGATGGGGGGGGGGAAAAGGATGAGAGGGTAGCTTCCGACCTTTCCCAAAGTTAAGAGCTCCAAAAAACCACTAGGGTAGAGACACTTCGATGTGGGAAAGGTCGTACCAAATTCAACGCCTCCAATAGCAAAAACACTCCATTACTTTAGAATTACACAACAGCCCGGCCCCTTAAGTGACCGGGAACTTCAACGGAGCGGACAGGGCAAGGTTGGTTCATTGAGGGGGAAAGCATATGGTACGAGGTGATGAAACCAAGGAAAGGGGGGGGGAAGGGCAGTCCGATCCACAGGGGCTTGGCGGAGCTGGGGGGGTGGGGCAGATGCCATTTTCCCGCGGGCTAGCTTGAGTTTGACAGAAAAATCCCCCTCGTCCGAAAGTTGCGACGGTTCACGGGATGTTTCGGAGGGGGAAAAAGCAAAGGAAACAATCGGATTGACGAAATAGGGGGAACCTGGGGGGTACAACAAGTCAGAATTGGCGGGAATAATGAAATCTTTCAGAGAAAAAGTCGAATATGGGTTGCTGAGGGGGATAAAGACTCTGGCATCGAGCAAACACGCCATCGGATCGCAAAGGAAGGAAACAGAGAAAGCCCGGGGCACGTGTGTCAAAAAAACCCTGCTCATGAAAAATTCCCAATGGCCCAACAAAATAATCTGCAGGGGAAGAAAAATCAATCAACAATCAACAATCAACCAAGACTACAGAAAACTTTGCCAGTTCTCATGCTGGCTAAAGAGGAAGGTGGAAAAATGGGTGCTGACGGGTGATCGAGAAGGAAAAGGGCACGCTGGCAGAAAGAAGGGCCTGGAGACGGCTTCGTCCCGCGAAGAAGACACGGTTTAAGAAATCCATATAGACTTTGGAAGCCTCAAAACAATCGACGAGACAGCGTTGGTTAAGTCGCACCGAGGGAAGGGACGAGGAAGAGCAAAGCGTGGTTCACAAATCGTACTTCGGCGAAGTACCCTTCTGAAGGGGGAGAGTCGGCACAATCACACCGGCATCAAAACGGGGAGGGTTAAAGGATGTGTTCTGAATATCCTGGAGAAAAACATGGAGGGGCCCACGTTCAGGGGGCACGAGAGCCAAAGGCAGAAAGTCCAGGAAGTCGAAATAGTCCCTCATCCCCATCATAAAACACCGGGAGGGAGAGAAAAAAAGTTGTCGACCACTCTAAAAGAAAAAATTGGACGATTATTTCCAACCAGCCCAAGTGTTCAAAAAAAAGAGGCAGAAAGGAGAAAAAGCTTTTATAGTCAACCCTACAAAAACACGGGGAAGAATCCGAAAACTATATTGAGAGAAAGAAAAGCGGCTGTCCTCTTATGACGGCGAAGAGCAGAAACAAAGGCAAAGTTGCGTATAATCGAAGTCTCTGAGTGCTTGTAGAAGATAACCCACTGTACAAAGAAAAAAAAAAAGAAAGGTGGGTGGGGAACAAAAAAAGTCAAAATTTCTGGAACCCAAAGACTCGAAAACGCGTAACTCGCCACTAAGTGAACCTCAAACTGGGAGAAAAGTTCAATCCTACCCGCCGGGTCTGGGAAGTAGAAAAGTAGGGGGGAACTCGCCACTCGCACGAGTATTCTGCCCACGATGAAGAGAAAAATTACAAGTTCTTTGCTTTCACAACCCTTACGACCTCTTGAAAAAAAAAAAAAAAAAAGAGAAATCTGTTGTTTTTCAAAAGGAAAAGCAAAGGGGAAAACCACCACGTGTACCTGTAATCAAATTCATCATTCACGCCATGACTGAAGATCCGACGGAGAGTAACTCCGACCCTTTCGGGGCGACTCTTGAGACTTTTTTCCGCCCCTCAGCGAAAAGAAACCCGCTAGTTTAGAAGTATTGAAAGGCCCAAGAGTGAATTCACTGCAGAAGGAAGAGTAACGACTGCTCTGGTACTTCAAAGGAACCGTGGAAGGGTCTTAAAAGATATGTCCCCCCCGAATTCCGACCGAAGTTTGGGGGCCAGAAGCGGGAAACAGTGGTGATCGGGGTCCTTAAGAAAGGAAAGAGCGTGAACGTTGAAGAATGGGAGGTTCGCAAATCCTCGCACCCGGCCTTCCAAGTGAAGGCGAGATTAGAAGGGATCCCTCATATCTAAGGGGTAGCAGGGGGCAGGGAGAAAAAAGCAAAAAAAGAAAAAATAATCCTTAATCATGACGATCAACAAAAAAAAAAGAGGAGGAAAAAAGGAATAGATTTCCCGGAAGGGTTATTTGCCGGGGAATGGCGACCGAAAAAAACCCTCATCCATCGATATGACGGGTCTACTTGAGCAAGAATCGCCTGCGAAAAATCTGGGAGCCGGGGAGGTGGCCGTCGGAAAAGAAAAAAGCTTCGGCACACAAAAGGAAGGATTAAAGCACAACAACGAATCAACAACAGGGTAAGGAGGGACAAAATATGAGGCAGGAGGCCGGAGGGGGGGGCAAAAGCACTGGCAAGAAGTGAACCAGGAAAAACTGGAACTATAAAAGCAGTGGCGTCGAAAAGAAAACTGAGAAAAAGAAAGAGATGAAAGGGCCCCGCCAGCGAAACGCCTCTCTTTTCAAGGAGACTAGAGGAGGGGAAAAACTAAAGTCAAAAGGAGAACCGAAAGGAGAGGCGTAGACGCCGATACGTAGGGATATTGCATTGGCGCGGGAAGAGAAAAAAAGACGTTTGTCCACCAAAAACTGTTTTTGGTGGCAAAGCAGTGGGGGAAAGGGGCTGGAAAAAACAGACTGGTCGTTGGGGATTGGATGCAAACCTAGGGTGGAAACGGGTGGGGAAAACACGAAAGAACTTGTCGTCCAGGGGTGAGGAGGGAGACGGCAATTCAAAGCTTGCGCATGGGCTAAGTTCAAAAGGGGGGAAACATCCACACCATGTTCGGGGCGGAGAAGGGAGACCGGAAAAATAGAGTGGAGAGAAACTATTGGTCGAGGTGGGACACGGTAAGGGTTTGGAAACACCCCGGCAGGTTTCTGGGAAGGAATGGCACAAAAAAGGACTGAGAGGAAGTCACCAGGGGTAAAATCTTGGTACATGTCAAAAGTGGAAAAGAATCGAAAAAGCTAGGGTGATTGTATCGACCTCTAGTGCTTGAAGGAGAACACCCTGTGTTTTGTACGGGGTTTGGAATCTACAGGTTTTTATCAGGCGTTATCCTTTGGTTGGGCAACACTGGGGGCAGAGATTGAACTCGAAAAGGGGATTGCGGAGGGTCGAAACGGAGATGCAGAAGGGTTTTCTGGTGGTTGCATGAGGGAAAAGGTCCTAAAGAGGGGGACTACGTAAGGGGTGGAAAACGCGTGGCACGGGCAAGTTGCCAACATGTTTTTGGAAAACTACCGAAAGGAGATGAATCAAAAAAGCTTAACAAAGACCACGGCGGGCGGGGGGACGGTGACCGGGAAAAGCCGAGGGGAAAAAAAACGGGGAAGGGAGAAAGCCGAAGTCCCTGCTGGGAAAAAAATCGAAACGAGGGGCGAGAAAGCGGTTCACTGGCCAGAGGGTGACACTAAAAAACAAAGCAGGGGAGACTTTTTCGATGTGTTAACTAGGGAGGAAAAAGGTACGATCTCGGGATTTCCATGAAACAGTGCGTGAGGAGAGAGAAACCGAAAAAATGGGCGGGGCGGGGAATCGGAAGGGCAACTACGAAAGAAGGAAATCAAAAGGAAGGGGCCACCGTACTCTTGAAGAAGAAGCAGGCACGGACCAGTCCTCTTAGTAAGGTTTTGAAGTGGTTTATTGGGGTATGGGTGGGGGTTGTTGAGGGGAAGACGGGTTGTATCAAGGGTCCTGTCAGGCACTCTTTTTTTGGAAAGGGATAGGGAACTGGGTAAAAGAAGAGGGGTAGGGTGAAGGGCGAGAGAAGGTCGTTTGTCTACCTGGATGGAAGGCACAATTTGGAGAAGAGAAAAAAAAAAAAAATATGATATACAAAAAACCGGGGGGGGGTATCTAATAGACCTTGACCGCCATTGCAATGTCTTCAAACAACGGGGAAGTCTGAAGAAGTAAAAAATGGGGAGTTTCACTAAAAAAAAGGACAGCACGGAGAAAAAAGATGAAAGAGGGGTGTGCTCGGCGGGTAAAACGCAAAGGATCACTCAACAAATGAAAAAAACAGGGGGAAAGAAAGAAAACGATCCGCCAAGCAACTGTTGATCGGACGGGAATGCAAACCTTTAAACGGTAAAGGGGGGGGGAGGCAGAGACCTCGGCTAAAACGTTCAAAGAGACCAACTGCAGGGAGAAGCCATAAGTGTGGCACGTGCCTGATTGGGTGCAACGGGGGCCGAAAAGGAGGGAGATGTGAAAGAAAGTTCTTGCGGGGTTTAGAGGACGAAGGGCAAGAGGTTTAGCAGAAAAAAAAAAACGAGGCGTAATGAAATTCAAAAGAAGGGCAAAAAAAAGAAACAAAACCTGCAGGACTCAGCAAGAAAGTCCCATGCCCCCAGACAGTTCAATGGCATAGGGAAAAGGAAACCACCGGTGGAATGTTAGATCAAAAAAAAAGGTGAAGATCACAAGGCAAGTGTTAAAAGGACTGTTCATCCGAGGGGGCGCGAAGGTGATTCCTCAACGTTAAATGGGGTTGGAATGACATTCCTGGCACAAGGTATAGGCTGGTCAGCTTGACCAGCACCCAGGTTTAAATAGAAGTAGAGCGGGGGAGGTGGGGACAGCAGCGACCGAGGAGTCAGTTGAAATGCAAAACGAGGCAATTCAGTCGGAAAATACTAACAGATGATTGAGAATAGGACCGGGGGGGCGCCCCGAAAATTATTGATCGTCTACTCTGAAGATGAACAGTCCTTGTCGAATAATGGGTGTGTTTGGTGGGGAGGAAATGAGCAAAAAAAAAAACTCAACGGATTAAGAAGCAACACGACGAGGCCCAAAAGAGAGCGCGCAACTTGGCATCCAAACGCAAAATCGGAAACGCATCAGAGCACATTGGGATTCAACACACCAAGGGAGACTACATGAAAGCTTAGTCTCCGCCAAAAAGATCGGTAACCTTACAAGCACCAATCAAAACTCAACAAGGACTAACGTAAGGGAAATTTCTCAGGACAAAAGCCAGGGGGTGGAGAAGGGACTGAAAATTAAATATATCCTCTTCCGAGACTGGCATAAAGGACATGCATACGCTTCTGAAGAGAGAAGGGAAGAGGGTGTCAATTCAAACCTGTCATAAAGAAGGGTGCAATACAACCATACCCGAAGAGAAACGATAAGCTGGTTGCGGACCGAAATTGCAAAGCTACTTCCAACTAGTGGGGGTTGGGATCGACTAGCGTAATGTCAGAGGCTTCTAGAAAGTGTACAGGCTGTCGAGACGGGAATCATTACAATCCCCAAGGCACGGAGGGATGGTGAGGGTGCTAGGCGCGGAAAGGGTCGGGGCGATGACAGTGGAAAGTGGCAGGGCACCCTCGAAAAAAAGCAAGAAAGTGCACGAAGATCTGCCCTAAAAAAGGGAAGGCAAAATCAAAAAAAAAAACAAGTAAGGCGAAGGTACGAAAACTCGACCAAAAAAGGTGCAATAGGATGGCAACCGAAAAGGGGGGGTAAAACAAAGCGTACAAGCGGAAACCTTTAAGAGCACCACTTGAAAAAAGTTGGGTGGGATAGGGAAACAACTAAGGTCAATAAAAAGAAAAACGAAAAAAATATCCCAGAAGGAGGAGGACAATCTTCCCGTCCGTCAAAGAAAGCTTGAAAGTCTGGAATGGGAATGGTGGACCAAATTAAACATTAACAAAGATAGAATTAGGACGAAACCCTGGGGGGACCAGCCTGGAACATCCCAGGGGCAAACCGCCAAAACAGGTAGGGAAAACACGGAGGGGAACTCGACCAATCGACACAGAGACATAACCACGAGAAAAAAAAAAGAAAGCAGTTTTCTTCGACTTGGAACACACTAGGAGGAAAGATTGGGGACCAACGAAACAAACATCTTGGTTTGGGTCAAAAGAAATTTGAAGAAAATTTCAAAACCCACCAGGGGGGGGACAGGTCATCAGCTCTATGAAAAAAAAAAAATTCAGGGAAGAACTATTAAAAAAAAATACGAAAAAAAATCCTCGGGTGGGGAGGAGAGGGGGGGGGAAATTGGTGGGGGAAAAGCCCAGAAAAAAAAAAAAAAATCTCCAACCGCAGAACAAAGGCGAGGAGAATTGAGAATTTCTCCGAAAGAATGACTAAGGACGGGGATGGTAAGCGGTCGACAGGTCTGAATAGAGGAAAATCCGCGCACAAAGATTGTAAAAAGCGAAAATGGGGATCGTGGGGCGGCGAATTCAAAATTAAAATTGAAAGTTTGGAAGCAGCACAGGAGAAAAAAAGGAACATAGGGGTGGCGAGGCGAGGAGATCGGAAGCAGAAGAAAGCAAGGGAGCAGGGTGGGGAAAGAGCAACAAATAAAAGACAGATTCCTCTCAAAGGTCAAACAAAGGCTGAAACCTCTTAGGATTTAAAAAAAAAGGAGTTTATTTCACTGGGAACCGACTGTGATAGCAGGAACAAACTGAACAAGTAGAGTGCGGAGCCGTGAGGATCAGACGCGAACCGGAGGGGACCCGGGCGAGTGGCGGCGTAAAAGAAACGTATTTACTGCGCCCTTGCAGGACGATGAACTTCGGAGCAAAAAACGGTGAAACACCACTTGGCAGAGGTCCAAAGAGCCTCAATGCGGAAGGGAACGTGTGTACTCGACTTAAATACCCGAATAACGTAATGAAAGAGAACTCGGGTAAATATGTAGAATGATCTGAAGGGGAAGAGGATTTCAAAAAAGCAGTAAACCCGGATCTCACGCTCCGGTGGAATTTCTAAAAAAACCTCCTGCGACCAATCCACGTGCCCTCGGATTGCCGATCTATTTGTCGCCGCCATAATCCTTAGGTCTTCGACCTGTAAACACCCAGTATGACAAGAACCCATTGGTTTTGGGGGCCTCGGGGGAGCCGGGCCGGTCCCCCCCCGCTTTTGAAAAGGCGGTTGAGGGGACCCAGGGGCAAAGAGGGGGGGGGACCCAACGCCCTTGACTGGAAATGGTGGGAGCCACGTTGTCGGCCATGCACAGCTTGTAGACGGTAATGCTGAGAAAATCGGTCGACTAAACACCCTGGGGTTCTTGTTCGGGGCATGGGAGGGCCGGCGTCCACAAGACTGGTGCGAAATTAAACCTGAGAGGTCTTACTTTTGTTATATTTCCATCGTGGGGCCTATGGGCCCCCAACTTCTAAATGGTCACGGAGAATGCCAGCCTTACGGGAGTACGAAATTGGACAGTAGGGGGGGGGAAAACAAGGGAAGAGGAGGACGCCCAGAGGGTCCTAAGGAAAAAAGGTCGCGGGGTCAACTGGATGGTCACCATTTGGTTGTAATGGATAACTAGGGTGGAGCGTTCGGGAGCTGGGTTGAAACCGTGTTCGCGGGTTAAAAGACCAGGCACCGGTTTGAGGTGATAGGGAGAATAGAGCAGTCAAAAAGTGGGTTCTGATGGTGGCGGAGGAAAGAATGTAGAAGTCAGGACATCCTAGTTTTCCATCGTGTCACGGTCCCGGGGGGGGGGAACGGACATGGTGGGGGGGGTGACCTCCCCGGCGCACTCACTCGACTAAAAAAAGAAGTGAAACAAAACAAGTTCGGGCTGCAATTGCAAACCGCGATTCGAAGCACTTTACAGGTGGAGCGGAGATCATCAGTGTAAGGTCAGTGCCACAGAAAAGTTGGGATCGCGAACGGGGTCGACGGATGTCAAGGGACGGCACGACTAACAAGCAGGGGTCTGTCCCTTATCTGTAGCGGGAATGCTCCTTAAGAAAGATAGGATTAAGTAAAAACCGTGCCTCTGGGGGGAGGGGCTACCGGAGGAAGAACATTGAGCGCCAGTCAAAACACAGTAGAAATTCCGTATCAAAAAACTGGAGTTTTTCCAACACCGCCAAAAAATGGAGAGAAAATTCGCCACGCATTAAAATATAAAGAAAAATTGAGTGGGGGGGGAATGGACGGGAAATAAGAATTTGTTGCGGGCGGGCCTGGGGGAAAAGCGGGGTTGCGAAAAAGTGATAAGAAAAAAGAGTTGATACGATGTGGAAGCACGTGGGGACCATGAGGGGTCTCTCGGAGGGGGGAAGGTTGAACTCCGGGTAAAAACACAGTCGACAACGCTGGGAGCGAGAAGGGGGCACCTCCAGCGTCCGGGGCTCAAAAACGAAAAAAAACAAAGGTCGTGAGTGGAAGTAAAAAAATTAAAAGGGGGGGAACTCTCACACAAGAATGGGGGGGATCAGAATGGAACGCAAGCTCTCCGAGGCGTGCACCAACGCGCACTGACACACATCCAAAACAAAATGTCAAAAGGAAGCCAAACAACCGTTAAGGGAAACAAGCAAAGGGAACACAAAAGAGCAAAAAGAAGGTCAAGAGGGGGCAAAAAGGAATTAACTGTTGCGGATGTCCGTAAATAAAGGCTGTGTATCGGAGGAAGAAGAAAAAACTGCAAAATCGAATGAAAAAAAAAATCAAGATCAGAAGAAAACAACCCGGGATTGATAGAGAGATGAATTTCAGAAGAAGATGGTAAAACCAGGTCGGGTCAAGTCGATCCTACAAGAATCTTAACCAGCCCATCAAGGAAGGGTATTTCAAAGAATGCCACAGTAATCCGGAGAGGACACTAGGGAGTCATGGGAAGTGTTGCTAGGGGGTAGATCCAGCGGGGACTCTGGTTTTGAAAGATGGAAAGGTCATTGGAGGGGGGGTTCAGTCCGGGACAAGGGCGTGGAGAGGGGGTACAATTATGTCAAAATTCCCTCTAGATACTTGTGAGGGGGAAGGGAATAAACTCTGGGGAAAAAAATATTGGTAAAAACTGTGAAAGGTACTTCTGCAAAAAAACGGAAAAGAGGAGGGCGAATCAAAGGGGTACAAAAAAAAAAACGTCTGCCTGCGGGGGAGGAACGAGGCAGCTCCAAATGGTTAGGATATGTTGTGTTGGCTTCTGGGAAGGCAAACTAAAGTCAGGGACCGAAGAGAAAAAAAACCAATAAAACACACGGGAAAAAAAAGCGAACACAGACAGGGGAAGGGCAGGTTTGTAGCAAAAAACTACCGAAGCCCCGATGGACCAAAAACGCTGGAGGACCGGGAAACATAAAAAAAACAAGAAAAAATGGAACCAGGGGGCGAAAAAAAAGTGCCCAAGTTCAAATTCTGCTCAAAAAAAAAAATTCGGTCGAGGGTGGCTGACTAAGAGAGGACAGGGCGCATGTCTGAAGGAACGTACCATTTCGTACAGCAGCAGAAAAAAAACGGGGGGACAATCCTCGACTGAAGAGTGAAAGACATCAATCACTAAAACGAAGAAAAAAACGAACAATCTGTTCGTCTAAACCGCAACCAGGGGCAAAAGGAGGGCGCGAAAACTCGTGTAAGAAAAGCATCTTAAAGAGCTGGATAAAGTTCACACGTCCGGGAAATAAAGCATCATGCACAGAAAACCCGCAAAAGAAAAAGAAGGCTGGTGAAGATGTTGGACTTAAAACGAGTGGGGGTGAGCAAAACCTGCTTGGACAATTTCCTTGGCGACAAGGATTAGTCTGAAGAGGGGACTACGGTCCAGCAACTGCAAAAACAGAAAACCCGTAGGAGCGAAGGGCCCAATCAAAGAACTTGGGTGGCCGAGATGTCAAAATAAAAATTTGTCCCCACAAAAAGCTGACCAGAAAGGGGAGAAACTTTGGAAATTACAACAAACAGGGGGACATCCTTAAAAGCAATATCGGAAAAACTCTGAATCCCCTCGCCTGGCCTCGGGAGAAAAGATCTCCAAGGGAAACAGGCCGGAAACAAAGGACTCATATGAGAATACGGGCGTGGCACCATGAACGAAAAGCCGTGTACAAACAAGTAAAGAAAAAAAAAGGAAAAACAAAAACATCGCCAAATCAATAGGGAAAACTACAGTTCCGCCGGTAGCAAAAAACAAACACCGGCAATCCGCCAAGAAAGTAGTGGGGGAGAAACCGAGGGTAACTCGCAACTACGAAACGTAAGCATTCAAAAGAGAAGCAACCAATAAAAGGTCGGGAGGGTAAAAACCAACCCTGAAAAGGGGCATAAAGAAAAACCAACAGGGGGGGTCAAGAAAAGTACGAATCTTTGGCCCCAAAACACAAGGGTGGGGGGAAAAGGTGAATTCGAGCATCCGCAAAGGCTAATAGATCCAGAGAGGAAGGGCTCCAAACCTGGATCCGGTCGGGCGCCTCTGAAGGGAAATGGGTTCGCAAAGCAGAAAGGAAGACGAAAAAGATCGTTGCAGGGTAATTATCAGGTCTACTGAAAAGAAGGGCCCAAGGAGAGGGACTGACAGAGTTAGACGCTGGAGGTCGTTGAAAGGAGAGTCCCGAAAGCCGCCGCCTTTTTGGGCCCGATCGACACCTTGTGGAGGGGGGGCTTAGAGTAAAACCGGCGTACGGAAGAAAAATTCGTGGTCGCTCATAAAAAGATAACCCTCTTCACCAGAGGTAATGGGGAGGCGCAAGGAAAACAAAAGAGGATCAGGGGGAAGTCTCAGGAATTGAGTTAAATATCCGTCAGAGATAAAAAGAAACCAGGGAGGAGAAAAGAGAAGACGGATTTTCAGTTGACAGAAAGGGACTGACGTGAAAAAAAGTGACCACCCTCGCTATTGGCTCCTTGCTAATAGAACCTCGAACCAAATCTGGGGGAAGAAGGAGGTGAGGCGGCAAGAGATAGGGGAACAGGCAGAAACGGTGTGAAATTCGTGCAAACACGATACAAACACTTGAAGCTCAGGGAAAAAAAAGAGAGAGGGAGCAGGGGGAAGGGGGGAAGCCGTTCCTAAGTCCCCAGTCGAAAGCTTTACAATGAACCCGGCAAAGAGATGAAAGGCGTAGAAAAAAGGAAGTAATGCGAAGGGGGGAAGGGGGAAACCAACCGCCTCGACCAAAGCAAAAGTCAGGCGCGTGATAGGCTGAAAAAGGAAAGTAAAAAGTCTCACGAAGGATCTGAGGTAAACAAAAGGGGAATATTCTCATGAATCATGAGTGATGGACAAAACCCCGGGGTTTGGGGGAAAAGAGGAAAATTGCGGGGGAAAAACACAGATGGGGGTTATTGTTAAAAGGGGCTCCAGGGTGGAGAAAGGTGTAAAAGTGGGATCGTGGAGCAGGGCGAGGGGGGAAAAGAGGGGTGGAAGAGAACCAGTGCACTCAAAAAGGTGGGGATGATGGGCCTTGTAACTGGGAAAGAACAGCGGAGGGGGCGAGTTGCGGTGGTGTTCCAGAATGGGGAGTGGGGGGAAAAAACCCTACAGGGGGGGTCGTAGAGGAAAGACAATCGTAAAAAAAGGGAAGGAACGTTTAAGGGGTCAAAGGAGATAGAGACGAGGACAGAGAGGGAAGAGGTGGTCTGAGATGTGAAAACCCAAGGGGTGTGTAAGTGGTGGAAACGAAGGGGGGTCGCCTGGATGCAGCCTGGGGTGCAAACACTTGCTCTTGAAAAGATCGGCACAGGGGCATTGTGGAGGGAGGGTCGACAAAGAGTCACAGAAGGGGGGGTGGGGTCGAAGGGGGTGAGGAGGGACCATGCAATGCAGACTAGCGGAAGTTGGGGGCTCGTCGTTTAAAGTGAAATGGGGAAACAAGAAAAAAAGTGGCTCCTCCGAACGACGCAGGCAAAAAAAAAGAAATTCACCCCACCGGTGAACTGAGGGTCTGTGGGGCCGGACTTCATCAGGGTCAATACCTTTCTCAGAAAAATGACAAGGCGCTAGACAAAGAGTTGCAAAAAAGCAGAATCGTTGGCACGGTAAGAGGGTGCAACATACGAAAAAACACGAACGGTGAAAGGGGCTTCGCTGCGTTTGGGGCGTTCGTAGAAGGGAAGGAAAAAGGGGCAGGCGCTTGAACGGGGGGGGACCGGACATAATGCAAGAGATAAAGTGGACTCCCGAAGGGGAAAGTCAGCACCGTATTAAAAAGGACGAAGGGTAGCCATAGAAGGCCCATTCCTAGGGATCCCGGGGGGGTTACTTGGGTTGTAAATGTGTTTTTGTTTTTGGAGGTCAAAGAGTGGGGTTGAACGCAGCGCAAGCAGGAACGGGAGGGTGCTCACACACTTTAATATGTCGCACGTTCGGGGCCGGGAGCACGGGGCTGCTCCAGAGGATGGGGGATAAGGGAGGTCATTCTAGTTTCCGGCTTCCCCCGCCAACCTCTTATACAACGCTGGGAAGCATTGATCCGCATCAAAGGAGACAGGTTTAGCCCCACTGGAGGGGACAATAAAATTGTGCCAGGGAAAAAAAATAAAAGGAAAGGCACGGACCAAGTAAGGGGGAAAGATTTGAAAAGGCGGGGATTTACAACAAAAGAGATACCAAAGAGGTTCAACCAGGGGCGCTCAGGGAAATAAAACTCATCGAGGCTCCATCAAAAATGTTGATCTCAATTGACTTAGACATGTAGTTTATTCATACCCTCTGCAATAATATTCAAAGCAAAAAGTGCAGGGAGGAAAAATGGGAAATCTAAGGAAGGCCAGGGGGTTCATTCTGGGGGACTCGAGAGTAATGGAAGAGAAAACTTAGGGTTAGAGACACTGGGAAACATACTGAGTTAATCTAGAACAAAAAAAAAAAACAACGAGGGGGGGGGGGGGGTATCGAGGAATTCAGAAAGGGGCAAATTTTAGGAAGTCGACTATACAACACAAAAAACCCTAAAAAAGTCTTCAAGGAGACAGCACAAGAAAAAGGAAGGAAGGTGTACTGCAAAAGAGGGGACACAGAACTTCAGGTGGGGGGAGCTGGGGGAACCTCCGATTGGAGAGTGGGCTCAACCTTTAGTTAGGACATGACAGGAGACAACAAGATGGGGGAGGGCTGGTGGGGGACAGTCCTGCAAAAAGGGGAAAGAGAGGGATAAAGGCTTTGCCTTCATATACAGAAAACTGGGGAGCGGGGAATAAAGGGTTCTGTTCTTGTGGAAGCTTCCGGGAAGAGGGAACAGAGAGTGCGAAAGAGGAAAAAGGGGGGGGGGGGGGGAAGGAAAAATGGCCTGAAAGGAAAAACCTTCAGCAAACGTTTGCGTTGGGGGGGGTTGGATCGGGGGGGGGATCAAACAGAGGGGCATACCCCGAGCCCCACCCAATAGACTCCACTACAAAACTCGGGAACTCCCAGGATATAAAGGGTGGGGAGCGCAGATCAATGTAAATGGAACTGTGCGAAAAAAACAAAAGGAATGGACAATTATCAAAAAACATCAAAAACTAAAAACGTAAAAAAGGGGAAGAGACTGGGAAAGTGGAGGCTTCTAAGGAGGCGGAAGAAGTGATGGGAAAGGAAAGTAGGGGGATAGTAAAAGCTGGAAGGAAAGGGTGAGGAGCAACGGGGTAACAAGGCGTAGGAATCAGCAAGACGCCAAATTGTGGAAGGAAAGACAAATCAGTACGATGAAAGGCCACCTACACAAAACTATAAAGGGCCGTGGTGAGAGGGAAACAGGGGGGGAGGGGAAAGGGAAAAATCTGCGTCTGCCAACTAAAATTGGCTCACCGACAGCTCTGGGAAATCAAAACCGGGAAAAAGGCGGGAAGGCGTCGAAGAGGGGGCATCGCAAAGAACAGAAAGCAATTCGTATTTTTCGGGGGTGCTTAATGAAGAGTTCGTTATTGGAGGGAAAACAGTTAGTTGGGACACGTTCACCCCAGAAGGTACCCTTAGGAGTGCGCCAGGTCTTCCAGAGGAAACCAAATCCACTCAGAAACCCTGGGGACTGAATTGTACTACCAAACCCGTGGAAGGCCACAGAAGCGTTGCCAGGGAGGATAAAAAAAGCCCACGTGTGTGGGGGGAAACAACAAGGCGGAGCATCACTACCGTGGGGTGCAAGATTCCAAAACAGGGTAACATCACGGAAAGCCCCAAGAAAAATGTAAGAAGGTCGAAAAAGCATGGAGCAGAGAATAATCCAAGCTTCACCGGAAACTTCCAAGTTTCCGGGCGAGAGAGCCCCTGTGCATGCCAGCTTAAAAAGAGAAGGGGGGGTGGTACTAAACAAGGAAGGACTTAACCACAAAACTCTCAAAGTAGTAGAAACGAACACCTCCTCTTGGAAGGGCCTTCAGACAAAAAGGCAATAACACCCTACATGCGGTATGGAACCTATGGGTAACCTAAACAAACTAGCAATCGTCAGGGAACGAAAAGCAACGAAAAACTCAAGGTAAGAAAGGATTTCGGGAAAAAACCCTGCCGCAGTCTGGGGGGGGGGGGTGGCATCACTAAAAAAATAACTTTTTGTTGGCAAGAAATTTCCGAAATAGGGAAAAAAAAAAAAACACCCGGGGTGGTGGACAGGGGGTCATCATTCTCTAATCAATGCAAAATCTACGCGGGCGTCTACGCCGGCAGGGGGAGGGTCTCCTATGGAAGGTCTTGTGAAAAAAGCAGAGAGAGAAGGGAAAAGAAATGAAGTGAGGGAATTACACAAACGCGTAGGGTTGGCTTCTATCGAAATCAAAACTGAACGGGAAAGAGGGAGACCGGGGGAGAGTGCCAGGTAGAGGAAAAATCAAGAGACGTCAAGAATAGGGGTTCGCAGCGAAACAGGGTTTTATCGGAAATGCAGACTGCAGCGTGCCGACGGGGGCAGAAGTTGCGGAAGAAGCAACTCGCCAAAGCTGCAACCATGGGTCTATGCGAATTCGCAAGGATAAAAAAGGCGAAGGGGAAGGGGGGAAAGGAGACCAGTCCAAAGCAATAAGGAAAT
>Ga0179593_1400822_pt1 | contig 16747 bp, 16 predicted proteins | sample CZODoug2_1_08_16_FD_185931 | JGI IMG/M metagenome (GOLD analysis project Ga0179593, IMG submission 185931) | Vadose zone soil fungal communities from Angelo Coast Range Reserve, California, USA - CZODoug2_1_08_16fungal (PacBio error correction) | ecosystem: Environmental > Terrestrial > Soil >...
GTGGCCAATGCTTTCTGCTAGGGTTTTAAGTGTCTTCTGGAAGAGATGTTAAAAAAAAAAAAAGGGGACGATTTACGAGAGTGAGTGTCATACAACCTGATCCAAGAGGAGGGAAGCCGGGAAGCGTAGTCCCGAGGTAGTGGGAAACATTAAAGCAAACCGCCAAGCAGGTAAGGGCTACGAAGGAGGATCGGGGCATCGTAATTATCAGACTTCGGGAAAGCCATCGAGTCAAAAAAGGGAGGGGCGGAGGAGGGATGAAACTTTCAAGAAAGCACACCATAGAAAGTCTTGCGTGTCGTTAAATTGAGACTGGCAGCGTAGACCGAGATCATTTGAAAACTCGGGATCGAACTTGAGGAAGGAGATCAGCAGGAAAAAACCGGGAATCTCCTCCGGAACTTAATTGCGAAGGAAGGGGTCCGGGGGAGTTTGAACGCTGTCTTGCGTGGATCGGAGCATCTGTAAACGTAAGTAAAAACAGGGGGACTAAAGAAAGGAGAGGAATGCGTGGGTGACTTTCCACAAGAGAGGTGGGGGGGTGAGAAGCACACGGGGGGAAAATGACGGACGCTTTCAGACTTCAAGGGGGGAGAAAAGGAATTACTTCGAAGCGTAGGGGAGCTCAGTAGTCTTGAATGAATCACGCGAAAGAAATCATCCAGGAGAAAGGTGGAAAAAAAAAGCTGGCGGACTACAGGATGTTGCTAAAGGGGAGGCAGGGAAAATAAGTGGGGGGATATTTAGTAACCGGAGCGCGAACTAAACGAAAGGTTGTCTGATACTGGCACAAAACGCCGGGGAGGAGTCGAAGAGAAAAAGCTTCTTATTAAGTTAGAATCTCTCTCAAACAGAAAGGGAGGGGAGGGATATGCGCATACAAAAATCTTTTCCTGCAAGCATAGGAAAGGGAGAGGGCGGAAGCAGTCAACCGGTGCATGTGAAGACCAAAATCGAACGAGGACGCAGTCCCCGAAAAACCTTCCCCTGACCCATCTAGGAAAAAAAGAATAAGCTAGCACCATCCTCATCGACGCGAAAGAATTAACGCAAAATTGGGAGGCGCAGATAGCGGGTCTGATACGCTGTTGAAAAAACTCAGACCTGTAAAATTCGGGCGAAGATAGCGACAAAAATACGTGCTGCACGAAGAAGGCAGAGGAGGAACCCACAGACCAAAAAAGCTGAAGTTCGGGAAGGGAGGTACATCGAAAAAAAGAACGCAAAGTCTCCCGAGGGGCGTTACCTTCAGAACAGACGCTTGGGTCGGATGATGAGTAGGAAATGAAACTAAGTTCGCAGTCAGGAAAAACAGATCCAACTCAACGCCGGAACAGAGTGGGAAAAATTAAATCGGTTCGGAGGCGAGAGGAGGAAAAAGAGGGGCAGGGGATGACGAGAGCAACTTCAATTAGCACCCTCGTTGGGAAAAGAATGACTCTAGAGGAAGATCCCGAATTGAACAGTCAAGACTAATATAAAACAGGTTGGGTGCTTATACAGTTTACGCAAAGGGAGGCCAGGGTGCAGCTACGGCATGGCGTCGGAAGTCAGGATCAGAGGGGTTCCTGACGATGAAAAAAATCGGGCAATCTATCATACTGGAGAGAGGAAACATCTCGGAAAGTAAAGGACCGGCTTTCATCTCGAGAAGGATCAGATGTGGAGCGCATATCAAAGCGGGAGCGAAATCCTACCCACTGTGGGCTCGGGTAATCACGAATAAACATTGGCAGAATCGTGCAACAGCGGCGTTACAGGTCCACATTTTAATGGGGTACCCCCCTCAGAAAAACGAGAGGTAGGGGGGTGACGGATGCCATCTTTGGAGTAGGCGGGAAAGAAGGAAGAGAGCTGCTACTAAAGACTGATGGACGTACGAATGTTGAGAACTGTCTTTCTTAAAGGTGGGGTACGAAGGCCCAATCTCACGGGTGAAGGAATGGAATCCAATCCGCCGCCGCCACAGGACTGAATCTTGCAGTGGGATAAAAAAACTCAGACAAGTAAACCTAGGGAAAAATATGATTGGGGGGAAATCGGAAAAGAAAGTGAGATAGGGCTTACATTTTACAGGTAGAGTCCGGCGCTTGGGAAAAGAGAGCGAGAAAACGGGAGGAAGGTACGTCCGCCATCGACGGACGTTGGCGGGCAGGCCTTTGCTGGTACTCAGGAAAAAAAGAAGAGGCATGTAGCAAAGAAAGAAAGAAATACTGAGTAAAAGGCCGCGAGGAAGTCCACGGCGCGAGGTGCAAACAAAAGAAACTGCTAATGGGGTTGAAGCAAAGAACCTTCGAAGAAAAAAAAAAAGCCGAGAAACGAAGAGGTTCCGTTTCCTTTTATAAAAAAAAAGGCCAGAAAAAGGGGAAGGAAATGGGGGCTCACTCACAAGTTCAGGACGGGAAGGAGCGAGGGGGAGAAACGCGCAGACGCGGAGCAAGAAGCTCTATCAGAACACGGTTGGTCGAGTTGACAGGATTCTTGAGAGGGGGGAGACAATGTCATGCCAACGAAGTAGAAAAGCTGTTGGGGTTTTGGAGGCCAACGGGGAAGACGAGTGAAAAACCCATCACGGAAAACCAGCCATGTTCGATCCAGGGGGTAAGGGGAAAACCCTGGCCCAACACCTAAATTTTCAATTTCGTCAACGAAGAAGGGGAGAGATCAAACAATCCAAAAAGGCTAAACGCACAAAGAGAAGAGGGGGAAAACAGAGGCGCGGAAAGTCAGGGAGGCCGCGAGGGGGTGCTGGGAAAACCAATATGAAAAATCAAAAGAGGAAAGAAGCCGACAGAAAGAGGAACTCATTTCCAAAAAGGGGGAGCACTAAGTTCGCTGGAGGGCAAAAGAACGCACGAAGCATTACGAGCAAGGCTGAAAAGGGGAAGATCGCCCGCCATATCAGGGGATATAAAAAGCAGGTTATCTGTTCAGGCCTCTATAATGGGCCAGGTGTAGGGAGGGATGGAACCGGGCATCAGGGGGTTCCGGGAGTTGGATAATCGAAACTTAACTAAAAACCAAAAGATAAGTTCAGGGGTTCGACGCATGCTAAACAAACCAGGATTCCAGACAGGCAAAAGGACTGAGAAAAGAAATCTCAAGAAAAACAAAAAGGGAAAGTGAAGAGGAGGTGCCCTCATTCCTCGCGAGGCTGGTGAAAAATGTGTTTGGAGAAGGAAGTCAGACTCAAGAACGTGGGGAGGTTTGTATCAAGCATCAAGGAAAACAAGACGTACTACGAGTCAAAGTCCGAAAGAAGAAAAAAGGGGGAAAACTCTTTAAGCCCAAGGACGGAGATGCAGGATGATCGAGTCGATCGGAAAGAACTTGGAAGAGCGGCTTAACGAAAGGGCCCAATGTCAAAAAGGAGGCAAGTTGAAATGGGTGAGATTGGATGCGTATGTCAGAGAGCGGGGTTCCTTGTTCGCGGGGACCAGAAGAGGGAAGCAACCCAGGGTTTAACGAACTATCTGCAGTTACAGAGGTATCTGGCGAGCAAGGCTGTAGGCAAAAAGTTGGAAAAGGGCGAAGGGAAAAGGCTGCGTGTTGGGCCGTGGGGGAAGGATAGTTGGAATCGACAGGGGGGGAGCAAGGTCTTGAACGGAAACTTTGATTGGAAAGGGCTCCCTCTACTTCAGAAGTGTGGAAATCCCCAAAAACCGTCTCATCGGGCGAACGATTTGAGACCGTTGAATAGGCGGAGAAGGAAACAGTACCGCAACGGAAGGGACGGATCTTAAAGAGGACGCGGGGGGGGTAAGGCCATTTAGGTGGTGCCCTAAATCGCGGGAAACTTAAACGGTACTTTGGTGGCATAAAAAGAAGGAAGGAGGAGGCCAAAAAAACGAAATCTGAGGGGAGGGGGCAAAGAATTCAAAATACAAGGCAAGACGGGGGTCGCACCTTGGGCCGTGGGGGATTGGCGAGGGAAGTTGAAAAATTGGGCCAGTGCTCTAACCGGAACGAAAGTGGTTTAAAATACGAAACCAAATATTTGCTGCTTTCCGTTAATCACGACAAGTCGGGCAGAAAAGAGGGCCGAAGTAGGGGAAATGGACAAGGGGGGCAGATCAACGGAGGAAAAGATCCAAAACAGCTATTTTTCTGAGGGAGAGGGCGGAAGGAAACAGCCCAGTCCTGTGAGGTCGGTAAGAAGCTACGGAAGGAAAAGCCCTAACAAAAAACGTCGTGGGCCTATTACCAAGACGAAAAACTTCTAACTATAACTTGTCACGAGTTGGGGAAGGTGGGAATTTCTACAAGTGAAGACCAAGCAAGAACGTCAAGGCATACGTAAAACAACGAGGCCCCACAGATTGCGTTGGTAGTGGATCCCCTTAAACCCGCAGAGGGGGACGGGGCTCGAGGAGCGTGAGATATTGAGGAAGCCAGTGTTGGAGACTCTGGGGGGAGAAAGGGAACGAAATCGAAAACCAACTCTACTTCCCGTAAGGGAGTGGGAAACTACATCGGTTGCGGTTAGAAGGGGAGATCATACAATCGGGGAGGAACGCCCCTCAGCACCCGGGCGAAAAAAGCGTACGCGAAGAGTAACCCCAGGAAAACCAAAATTTCGTCGAACTTTCGTTGTCGGTGGGCCATCATTAGGCTGCAGAACGACTTGTAGAATGGAAAGGTGACGCTCGAGAACGGGGGCCTGTTCAAGTCTCACGAAGGCGACCATGGGAGAAGGGAGTCAACTGGTTCCGGGTTTGGGAAGGGAGGCGGAACGGAAGATGAAATCCGGGTTGAAGGGAGGAAGAAAGAACAAGCTGGAGGGGAGACCGATTTGGACTTAAATGCGTGTCTCGAAGGGGGGAAGAAATCGAACGGGGGTCGGGGGTGTTTAACGAAAGGAAGGTTGACACGTGTGACCTGGATACTGAAAAAGAGGCGTTGGAAAAAAGGGGGCAAGACCATCTATCATCCATGTAGAGGGGGGGGGAGAAAAGGAACTGAGTTTTCTAATCGGATGCCTGTTTGTAGAGAAGGGGGGGGTGTATGGGACGGAGAATGGAAAGTGGTCTCATCAATAGGCAAGCGGAAGGAAAACAGGCGGGAGAAGCAAGATAAAAAAGCGATTTGCACGTATGCAGAGAATATCTCTCCGAGGAATAGAGGAGAGAGGAGCTGGGGGGGTCTGCAAGGAGAGTGAAAGTCACACGTTGAGGGATCGAATCAGAAGTTCCGACAAAGGTTCAAAAGACCCAATACCCTGCTGCAGCATCGCGAGGAAAAAACACTCGCTTCGCACCAAGAATCAGTCAAGACCAGTCCGCAACTAAATGATATTCGCGGCTTCGAAGAGGGGCACTAACGCTACCCGACTCTTAGAAAATAATGAACACCACAGACGAGCTAAAAAGAAAGGAAATCGAGGAACCGGAAAAGCGTGCTTTCTGGAGGGGGGACCACTGCACCTATCAGCGTAACGAAGTCCGGGAGGAAGAAAAGAAACCTCATGGGGCGGGGTAAGGTCACCGGTTGCGATCCGCCCTTCAAAAGGCAGGACGAACAAGAGGATCAAGGTCCTAGTCAGCCGAACTGGAACAAACGGCGGCGCTGAACTAAAAGCACCTTCTCAGCGAGACAGTTCAAAGGTCCGACGAAGAGGATTGGGGAAAATGAAACTCAGGCCGAGGATCTCAAGAAACAGAGGTGTTTTTTCGGAGAAATTGGGGAAAAGCGAGGGGACGCGCCTGGGTTGCATGACCTGCAGGGGAGGGAAAAATGGCTCATTTTCCAGGCGATTACCAGCGCATCAAGTCGAGAACTCCGGCGAAGGAATGTGCGGCTTACTAAAATACGTGCATTAAGGAGAGGCGGATTTTCATGTAGCATACTGGGAGGGTAAGGAGACAAGGAAAAATAAGAAGAAGAAATCAGCTGAAAAATCATCATCACCCGATTCATTCAGCAAGAAAACATAAAAGATGGTGTGTTGTACGGGGGACCAGCAATAGGTGGGGACTGCGTGGGGGGATATGCCATTTGATCAGGAAGATGAGGCGGAAAAAAAAGGAGAAGACTGTCCTAACTAAAAGCACTTAAGCTCTCGAGAACTTAGAAGGTTAAGCGGGCTGTTTCGAGGGTAAGATCAAAGGAAACGGCAGGGGCAGGGGGCCAACTGTACTCGCGAGCACTTTATGGAATCAAAGGCAGACAAAGACTTGACCGTGGGAGGTCGAACGGAATCCATCCAGGAAAAATATAGGGTGATCGTGAAAAATTACGGATAGGCGGAGTTCCCTCATTAAATTCCGGAAGATTAAAAACCGAGAGCTACCGTGAGGAGAATAGAAATACGGAGAATAGTAAAGCAACCTACGAAAGCAGTTGGAGAAAGGAGAGGCGCCTTCTCCCGCATGCATGTCAGGGAAAGAAAAAAACAAATCAAAGATCTGGAAAAAATGAACCACTACAGAAGAGTACATCGGATCCGTCACCACTGCGCGAGGGGAAACACGGTGTGCAGAAATGCGAGTGAAGGAATCACCGGAGACCTCGGCAAAGGAAGCTAACGACAAGCGGCACGGGTTCAGTTTAGAATCCCGAAAAAAACCTGCACACGGATACCTCACAAAGTTCCGTGACGGGAGGGCTAGATGAGAGGGGGATTGCACAACCCGCGAAATGAGCAGACAAAACTACTTACCGGAGATAATAGCCTATCACAAAAGCGTTTAGCGATTCTTGAAGGGACATACTAAAGAAGAGTTCTCGACACATGATGGAGGTTGTTGGCGGGAAACGGCCAGAGAGGCCCAATCATCAAGTAAAGGGCCCCCTGTTCTGGGACAAATTGGAGCAGTTGTACAAACTGGGAAAAACTAAACGCCCATGAAAGACAAAAGACGAGTTGGGGGACTGCAACCAGCCGCAGGAGAGAGCTGAGATACACCGTAACGTTCGCCAGATCTAGGGGAGGACGCGATCAAGACCGCAATCGGCTAGAACATTACCGACAAAGTAAAAAACCCCGCTGGAACTTAACTACAATGGAAAGAATCAGGGGGTACACAGGCACCCTAGCAGATATCTACTAGAAAAAAGGTTAAGATAGACGAACGATAGCCAGACAGAAAGAGCTCGCAATTCGTGCAGGAGGCATGCTAGACGCCCTGAGGGGAGGTAACTGAAGGGGTGACGATGGATAGATCGGGTTTGTAATGAGGGGGGGGAGGGAGCGTGCTAAAAGAAAAGAAAAAAGGGGTTGATTCACGCATAGGAAAAAACCCCCAATTCCAAGCATTCTGAAATGGGACCGGACATGTCGACAGAGAACACACGATGAGAGGAAGGATAGTTGCGCCGAATTCAGCGGGTAAGACATTGCGGAAATGGACGCCTGTGGTTGTATAGTCGTCGACGCACAGGGGAAACGTTTCATATTTGGTACGGGAGGTTCACGAAGAGATATCCCGGAACCAGATTCAGACAAGGTGGAAACGTCTAGACAGACCGTAGCCGAGTGAAGCCAAAGAGAAAAGAAGGTTTGCGAGTACAGGGAGCGATCGTGCTCGGGCCCGGAACGTGTAGGAGACGTTAAGCGGCGGGCGACTGTTGTGACTACCAGAGCGACAGGTAAGAGGAAGACAGAGTGGGGAAGGTAAAAACTAGTAATTCGTCTTCAGAGGAGGATAGTCAAGGCAATCGCGGAGGGGGTCCACGCTGCCGCAAAACAGGGGCCGTTATAAAGCCTCAGACGGGTGGGGGGTACGGGCGCAGCCATGGCTGGTTCGGAGTCTAACAGGTACGGAGTTGAAACGACAGGCATATGGCGTTGTGGCCAGTGGGCTTTGGTCCACTAGGGGCCTAAGAATGGCCAAATTCTTATTGCTCGAAATTGACGGGGAAAGGTACACTCAGTACGGCCGGGGGCGGGAGCCCAAAAACAGACATCAGCGTGCGACGAACTCGAGGGAGTAGACAAAGGGGGAAAGGGACGAAAGCAGTCCATTAAACTAGCAAACTGCGGCTTGAAGGCGGTCGGGCTGAACGCTGTTTTCTTGGAGGGATGAGAGCAGGGTTGCCCTTCCACTCGAACCTGGACATGAACAGATTTAGAAGAAGTCAAGCTGCACGGGGAGAATAGCTAAATGACCCGAAAGATTCGCTGGATCAGGTAAAAGGTGGATCTGCCAACAAGCATGCGAAACGGTGTTTCGGGCATCGCCGCCCGAGGTCAAATTCTGCCGCGTAGGGAAGGGGATAATTCGTTGGGTCCTGGTCTGCACAAGGAAGAAAGCGGCAGTTGTGTGTTCCCCCCCGGGGTTCCCAATATAACCAGGCAAAGCCGGGAGTTGCTTCAGAGAGGGAAATGATCATCAGACCCTCAGGAGACAAAGCGAGACCGTACTGGGGAAATGAAGCTAAAGCGAAGACCGGAAAAGGAGGAAACACAAAGAAGTGGTGACTGGAATAGAGGGGCGTCTCAAACGACCACAGGTCGTGAGCGGAAGAAACGTTAGGCGTCCAGATAAAGCCTGACCCTTGGAGGTGTCATTAACAAAACAAAAGAAAACATAATCATTCACGTAAGTCTATAAAGGAACTTGCGGAGGAGGCCAGTCTTGAAGGGAGGCAGGAAGGCCCTCCTAGCTGCCAGAGAAAGAGGCCATCAGGTACCTAAAGGAGTCCCCCCACATTGGGAGGGTTGGGGACAGGACAGTAACCCGCAGCTTTTGACCGAAGGCGCCCCTTGCAGAGGGGGGGGGGGGGATGTAAGCCCATTGGACGGGAATTTCGCGCTCTGGGGGGGTTTTGAGAAGAGAATCGTAAGAAGGACGAGATGAAAGCATCCCAAGAGTTAGTGGACTATAGAAAAAGAGACAATTCCAGTTTGCGTTAGAAGGGAGCGGGGTAATAGAACATGAGCTACGCGTTCGACGCCCTTGCACTGAGGGGTCCCGGCACCGACGGGGCGCGTAAAAAAGTGCCAAACAACTCAGTCTTTGTCGGGGAGGGTCGGGTGGACTGTTCATAGAATATTCAGGGGCAGTTATGATGAGAGAACTGTAGCGGGGGACGACGCGCCGGTTCATCTCAAACGAAGGGCCTAATGTGGAGAAGTGCTAGAAGGAGGTTTGGGAGCGTTAGGGAAAATATGAGAGCCAAGCGGGTGAACCAGGTACGTACGACTCAAATTTGATTCTAAGGAAACGAATCATGATTGCGACTGCGTGGTTGCCGGTGTTTAAGCGTGTCAAGAAATGCAAGATCTGGTGGGTTAGGGAGGAATCGGGTATTCCTGCGCGGGAAAGAAAGGGAAATCTGCAAGTATGACAGCTTCAGTTCGTGAAAAAAGGGAGCGCAAGAGCCTAAAACCATGGAGCGTGGGGAAAAGGGCAAGAGGGTGTGCTAAAGGGGGTCAGCGGAATTTAATTCGTTTGGCTGACGGAATCCAAAATCATGGTTGAAGTACAATGGGGCAGCTCCGGCACACCAGCGCATCGAAATGTGCGGGCGATGAGAAGTATGCGCAGTGAAGATCTCAAAACACACCGTTATATAACTGCGAGAAAAACATTAGTGAAGGGGTTATCTCCGGATAAGGGACGCAGAGGGACGCCATTATAGTAAGAAATTCCTAAAACGGTTCCCGAGCGGTAAAATAAGGCCATGACTTTCGTCTTACCACCATTCAGAGAGGAGAACAATCGCGCAGCTTCCGCCAAAAAAGCAGTATACGGAGCGGGTCTAGTTAAAGAGACAGAGCCGAACGCCGTGACTGCATTGAAGGAAAGCGCGCAACACCGAGTGCAAAGCAACGAGGGAAAAAAGCCAAAGGAAAACGTGGCCTTCTGGTACCAGCTAAACCCGGGAAACACCAGCCGTCGCAGGCGTTGGAAGAAGACATCATCCCAGCTTGGGGAGGGTTTCGGGTCCACGCAAACAAGCCGTACAAAACACTCCCAGAACCAGTAAAGAATACCGGGATTAGCGGTTCTGACCTCGATCTCTACTATGTCCCTGCCCAGGAACGCCGTCCGGTTAAAAACGACACCGATCCAGGAGTTGCCCAGACAGAAAAGCAAACTTGGGGTCGGGATAGAAAAAGTTTGAGTACGCGGCCGGGTGATGCGAAAGGGCGGTAACGATCGAGATCAATTGGGGAAGTAAATGACCAACGCCGTAGAAGAAGAACGCGGGGGGCTACATCCATCTCCCGGGTGGACAGGGAGGGAATCTCGAACTCTTGTCAGGATTCAAAAGAAAAACACGGAAAAATAAACAGCGCGCGGAGTCCGCCCACTTGGGCTCAAATACACTCATCCCCCACAATTCATCTACAACTGCCTAGAGCCATCATCTTAAACGGGCAGGTAAATTTCAGACATGGTACCTCCAACGGTGGGGACGCGCGGGGAGGTGGAAATATCTGGACTCAGTCGATGGCGGGTAAAATTGGCAATGGGTGAAATTAAGAAACTAGGCTAACTCCATCAAACAATGTTCCAGAGACGAAGAGGGGAACTAACGGGAGGTCTGTTCTAGTTGTTGTACTTGACCCGGCAAAGGAGAAAGTGGAAGTAACCGACCGCTAATTTCTAAAGAAGCCGCCGCCCAATATGGAAACGTGGGCGTGAAAGGAAAGGCAGCGTCCATTCCAGAACATCACATGGAAATATTAATTGGGGGGATCGGGGAAGAGACAGGTCGGCTTTAAGGACCGCATTTTCCAAAGACGGCGGAAGCTTTGATACAAAGAATCGTGAGGATACAAGGAAAAAGAGGGCCGCCAAAATACGCAAGGTCCATTGTTGAGTAAGGTCATCCAGACACGGGAAGATTCAATGTTTTGCGGGTCATAAAAACCTAGAAATCTGATAAAACTGCAACTACCAAAATTTAACGAGGAAAAGAGGGACGAGTGAACACCTGTTAAGTCTGGCCTTGTCCGGAGTGTGAATAAGACCTTAAAAAAGCGCCGCCGCTAGACAAGCGGATTTTTGGGGTGCAGGTGTAGGAAGAACCGGGAACGACGCCGTTCACCGGACTTGATAGAAACAGTTCCTTACGTGAAAAGGAGGAACTTGAGGGCCCCACCGAAAATAGGAAAAGACACCGCGTAAAAGGTCTTTACTATCAGAACGAGAACCGCTTTCGCATACTGCCAGGCTTGAGCCGGTTCCAGGAATCCCCATCAGCGGGAGTGGGTCGAAAGGGGACTTGTGGGCGAAGGCCAAAAACGTAGGGTCAGAAAGTCAACATACATCCTGGGCACACATGAAAGGCCAAGGATGGAAAAGTCCCACTGGAACACAACGCAAGGAAGGTAACAATCTAGGCAACTCCGCGTAGGAAAACCAACAAACAGAAAATTGGGAGAAAAAGGAACGCATTCGATGCACGGAGGCCCTGGGGCCGGAAATCTCTAGGGGGAGGAAAAAGGAGATGCCAAAGATCACTATTAAAAAAAAGTAAAGGAAAACAACTATCAAAATCAGTTCCACGTGCAAAGACTGGGCGGTCAAAACTACCTGTTCGATGGGAGTTGGAACAGGACCGAAAGAAGCATTAAAAAAGAAACTAAAAAGGCAGGGAACCGGAAAGATCTCCCCTCGAAGATATCGATCGCATCCCGTAGTCGGTGCTGGGCCTAGTCAAAGACCGAGACGGGGCCACCGGGGTGGGTTTCCAGGGGGTGAACGGAGGAATGCCAGTAAGGTTGGGACGGTCGCTGCAGTCGTTGGAAGAGGAAACGAAAAGATCACAACGGGTAAGGTGCGTAAAGCAGGCACCAAACACCCACATCAGGTCCGCAAAAGAACGAGGCCTGCTGGCGAAGAAATCAGAAAAAGAACACGAGGAGAGGACAAGAGATAATTACGTTGTCGGGAAAGAAGAAAGTACAGAGGGGAGGAAGACGTTTTAGTTTTGGATAGCGCAGTCAAGGAAAAAGACGTAACAGGGATCTTTGGGACTTCGCTGAATCTCAATGAGGGAAATAAGAGAAAAAGTTCTAATCCATCTTCCAGAAGTCAAGCAGGAACGGACATAAAACCCGGAGACACTAGAGTGAAGGCCCAATAAAAAAGTATGAGATAAAAGAGGGGAGGAAGTTCTCTCGTCCCTTAAACGGTTGGGCGGGGATCTCTATGCTTCAGGTTCGAACTTTTGGGACAAAAAGCAGAGCGGGACATAAGGTAAAAATCGGAAAAGTGGATGTTTTCACGGGTATAATGCAGGGGGGTCTGTCAAAACTGGGAAGTTCTGACCGGTGGGGGAAGGCAAAACGAACGCATGAAATCAAACCAAAGGGGGAAAACCTTATGGTTCTCGTATGGAAGGAATAGGTGCGCAACACGTGGGGCTGTTCGGGGGGAGCCAGAGGAGGTGCAAGATGGTGGAGGGGGAAAGGGTTGTGGCCAAGTGGGAAACGTTCCTGATAACGTGGGGTAAAAGACGACCGGCTGCACATTTATAGTCGGCGACCATGACTTTGCAACTATCGTGCCACGTGGACAGTAACAAGATAAGGTGAACTAGGAACATTTGAAAGCTGACCGTTGAAAGCAGACACAGCAGTCACTCTCGAAACGAGCGGGATAGGAGTGACCCGGTAGCGGGTGAGAAGAAGCAAATAGCGTGGTGCTAACCAAATCGGAACGGGGGAGCTGAACAAGACTTTTGGAAGGGAGAGGACAATGCAAAGGGGAACGCGATAACTCAATGGGTTTTGTGGGGGGGGGCTGAACCGAAAAAGTGGCGGTGTCGGTAGAAAGCGAGAAACAGTCGGAATGAGCTTCAAATAAAGGAAAAGACAAGGGGGGGGGAGGAACAGGGAGCCATTGGGCACTATTAAGAGGATGAGAAGGATTGGGTCGATCAAAAGTCTTAAGGGGTTGGTCCTGGCTCTGCACCTGGACATGAAAAAAAACAAAGTGCGTAGGGCTAAAACCAACCTGAAACGGTATTTGCTTGAAACGATGTACTTCACCGATGGCGGAAAGGGACGAAAGAGCTCGGGGGAAGCAAGAGGGAACGGAACGGAGGGTGAAAGGGTAGAAGATACGGGAAATTACCGATCACCAAGCAATCATATTTGTCCCCAGGTGGGAAAGGGTGAAGCCTTGGGGGACTCTTGGGTCGAAGAAACGGTCATAACGGCGGCGGACGTGTTCAGAAAAAAAGGAGTCGTCACCGAGCCCTCCTGAAACAGTGAAATGTACAAAAAAAAATGCAAAAAGGAAAGGGTGTAAAAACATGACGTAAGTCTCGGACAACTGTGTTGGGGAATGGCAGTAGGAATTTCTCAATGCGGAAAGTTTCCGCAGATAGGACGTAATGCGAAGTAACACACCTAAACGCCAGCGGTAGCACCAAGTGCGTGGGATAAAAACACTGCCAGACAAAGAAAGGGTGATGCAAGCAGCAGGGTAAGTGACATCGGGGTGTGCGGGGGGGAATGGGGAAAGGATTGAAGAGCGCTATTAGAGAGAGGAGGAGAAGATGAATCCAGAGGTAAGAGAGGAAACTCTAGCGGCTTCCCTGAGTTCGTGGATCTCCTCCACCGACCTTGCAATACGCGCGAGGGGGTCTCAGCTGGAGGAGAAGTCAAGAGACGAGACGTCGACGCCTAAAAAACGAACCTTCAACAGAAAGGAGTCAAGACTTTTCAAGCACAACACACTCAGCAGGGGTTCGGACGATTGAGTGGGCCTTGATCAGATCTGCGTGGAGAAAGAGTACATGGGGGGAAAAATACTGTCTCGAACTTGAAAGGTGAGATAGAAAGAGAAGAGGGAAAGATCACTCACTAATGAAGTATCATGCTGACTGGGAGGAGGAGAGAGGGGTCTTGAGGAGGCTCAACCGGACCGGGGAACGTAAGACCGAAAACAAAGAGGTGGATTGAATTTACGATCGACGGCAGAGGGAGTGGGTTTCCTTTCTCGAAGCAAAAAAGACATTCGAACGCAAATTGTTGGGGGTATGGGGAGAGGGTGGGGTTAGACGATGAAGGACTCTTCAAGCCTTAGGTTCGCGAGCTGTCAGTATGAAATAGGGGCCGTTTCGGAAGACAGATACGAGGAAAAACGAGAAAGATCATCCATGGGGAAAGTTGGACGTAAGGGCGCCGCTGAGGATGGTAAAAGCCTGGGTGGAAACAGAAAGAAGGGAATCAGAATGATTGGAAGAAACGGGGATGAGTCAGAATCAAGTTTCAAGGGCTTACTATCACTGAGTGAAAAGCTTAAGACGCACGGAAACGTGCTAAGGTAGATGGCCCCTCAGAGGGGGAAGGGAGGACGCAAGTAGAATCCGAGAAAAACGGAGGAGGAGAAAGAGAGTCAATAACGGCACATAGGAAAGAGGGGGCTGGTGAAAAACTTCACAAATCCGACGGATTGCTCTGTGAAGGAAGAGGATCAGTGTGGTGATAGAACACTTCGCCAAAATTCGTAGCAAAAACAGCGTTCCCAGACAATACATTCAGACAAGAAGAGGAAACCAGGCATCAGAGGAGAAAAAAGATAATCGACCCTCCAAACCAACGTCCGCAAAACTTCATAAATGGAAGTAAAGCGAAAAGCGCAGAAAAAGAAGGAGTTAACGAACTCCTCCCTCAACCGGCTAGAGAATCACGAGCCAACAACAAAGAATTCCGAAGGAAAGGGACGGAGAAAAACCAGAGAACAAAAGGAACACCAATTCGAAAAGTCTTGTGCCAGAACCACGGAAACAGAAGGACAGACCCGCTCGTGGTGACCACTTGTTCGTGGGAGGAGGACGGTCCAACAGCGTGTCGAACCCAACCAGCTCCCGACGAAAAGAGTAAAACAGAAGAAGCAAGCGGATTCAAACTTCAAGCTCCCGGCGTGAATGACAAAAAAGAGCGGAGGCAGAATAGCAACCTGCTAGGCGCCTCCCTTTTCAAGGACTCGCACAAAAAGAGCAAGATGGAAAAGGAGAGAGCAAGAAGAGGGGTGTGCTGGAGATAAGAGTTGAAAATATCTTCCGGCAGCAAGGGAGATCCGGAGAGCTCATGGTTCTGACCTGAAACAGCGACTCCGTAGAAGGGCAATGGAAAAGGGACTGCTGGAGAGAGTCCAGAAAAACTGGTAAAGATAGAGAGAGGCACATATCGACTCAGGAAAGTCGTCGACCAGCTGACAAAATCATCGCTCGAAAGCCCCTTGGGCTAGGGAAAAGCCCCCCGAAGGAAGATATCCACATGGGGGAGAGAGAACAGGGGAGTTTAAAAGAAGGTACCTTCTATGGGAACAAAAACGGGCAAACTTGATTTAAAAAGCAAAGGGAGGTGTGGTACGTAGTCAGATTGAGAGGCCCGTTAGGACGGGAAACTGGTCGGGGAAATGATAATTAAAAAGCAATAACTCCATCACAAGATGTTTCTCGACTTACTGCATGATTGGTCGCACTAGGGGGTATGGGGAGGGTGTTGGGGGGTAGGGCAACACGGTAACGCGCACGGGTTAGGAAGACATGGCGCGACGAAAAAAGGCGGGACCTGATCCCCTACGCAAGGACCGACCGTGGGCTTTTCGAAAACGCGGAAATAAGGACCTGAGGAAATGCCGAGAATTGGAAAATATGATTGGTGGGAGCGGGGAGCCATCAGGTCCGATAGAGGAAAGTGCATTTCCCCAGATGGGATGGCACTTTGGGGCGAAGCACGGCGAGGGATTAACGACGGAAAACAGTGCAAACTAGGAAAGAGAGAATACTGCAAGGGGGAGGGGGGGGGTTAAGGAGAAGAAAACGAAAAGGGCCTCACTTTTCACTAGGGGGGCACAACGACCACGCTCGAAGAATCCAAAAGGAAATACGCGCATAGCCGACGCCAACTGTAGAGAGGTTCAACCAACAACTGTGAGGAGGGCTTTTAAGAGGGGTGTAAGTGGACGCCAGGAAGCCGCTACGAAGCGCCGTTTTCCGTTTGTGGGAAGCACAGACGGGGCAAGAGACGGACGGGACTCAAAAGGGAGGAAAAAGAAAATCAAGGAAGTGGAGGCAACCCAAATATGAGCTATCGTCACGTACACCCGTACCGCGGGAAGAGCATAAAGGCCAGAAAAGCACGTGGAAGACTAGTTGAATGGGAAGAGGGACTCTTCCAGTTCTCCAAAAAGCGGAGGATAGTACTTGGGGGTGGGGGAAGTCCCACGGTGGGAAGGCAAGGGAAAATACTGCTCCCGGGAAGGGGAAAACCAGAAGGGGGAATAACCTTTGGATTCACCTTGATCAGGGGAAAAAAGGTAACAGGACACAAAAACATACTTTAAGCGGGACCGGCAACTCCTGGATGACCAATCCGAACCAACAGCCAGTGGAGGACACGGTCACATACGCATCGGAGAGGAGAAACTCAGAAGAGAGGAGAAAGTAAGACATGGGGACCCATATTTTCGAGTTGTGTGGGGGGGGCTTCAACTGGTCCAGGGGGAAAGAAGAAGAGTAAGAATCGAAAGAAAGCAAAATCAGGGAACAAAGTGGCCGACGTTGCGTCAAAACTAAGGGATAATCAGAGGGGGCCAAAAAAAGGATCGAGCTACTCTAAAATTGTCCAACTCATCGTATTCGCAACCAAGATACGCATAGACGGAGGGGAAGCTTCCACGAGGAGAAGGGGGGAAAAACGGGCGGGGGGGGGGCGGCGAAGGGTGACTCTGATCGGTTCAGGGGGTTACTCCGATTGAGAGTGGCTAAGCAATAAAAAAATATTTCCGGGTCGTCGCGCAGAGATAACAAACCCACGGACGTACATAGCCCTAAG
>Ga0179593_1509521_pt1 | contig 16747 bp, 24 predicted proteins | sample CZODoug2_1_08_16_FD_185931 | JGI IMG/M metagenome (GOLD analysis project Ga0179593, IMG submission 185931) | Vadose zone soil fungal communities from Angelo Coast Range Reserve, California, USA - CZODoug2_1_08_16fungal (PacBio error correction) | ecosystem: Environmental > Terrestrial > Soil >...
ACTGGGGGGAAAAGTCCTCTGCTGAGTAGCTGTCCCGAAAAGGCTGAGAAAGGAATCCGGGAAGAAGGGGGGGGGAAAGGCGAGTGCTGCCCGCGAACAGAGCAAAAAACATTGGATTCGGGAAAACGTGACATCATTGGGAATGAAGCGTTATTAAGAAATTTTGAGCTAACGACAGAAGGGGGGGGGACAGGAGAAGAATCGAGATGAAAAGCAAAAACAAGTTGAAGGGGGGGGCCGAAACGAGCGGAGAGGGGGGGAAGCGGGGGGGGGGGAGGTTGGCAGATTGCAAAAAATCCAACAGGAAGCGTCGGGAAAGGAAAGGGGGTGACGACACCGGGGCAGGGGAACCGCCAAGGTGGGCAGAAAAAAAGTTTTTGAGGGGACGGACAGGGGGGGGGAGAACGCCGGACATTTAGTAAACAAGTGCGAGCAACAAGGGCCGTGTAAAAGATGGGGAAGGGGCAGATCGGGACAAACTCAATATTCTACAAAAAAAGGTGGGGAAGAAAGGACGGAAAATCCTCGCCAGGTCAAAAAGAAAAAGGGAAAGCAGCGGACAGTGTATCTGGAAGGGAAGGGGGCGGGGGGGGGGGGGGGGGGGAATCGCACGCCCAAGGACAAAACTGATCAAAAGGAAAGGGGTTACAAAAAGGAAAAAAGGGGGTCGTTTTTAAAAGGTTCATCAGGATCCTGATTGCCCAGAAAACGTTGAAAAAGAGCGAAAAAAGAAAAGAACAAGGGGAAAAAACTTGCGGAAAAAGGAAAGGAATGAGTCTATCTCCCCACTGGGAGGCAAGGGAAGATGGAATCTCGGAATTTGTTCGTGAAGTAAATTAAGAAACGACGACCTTACGCCCATTAGAAGGGAAATGTTCCTAAGAGCGGCCGGGGGGGAAAGGAAATGGGGGGGGAAAGAAATTTGGAACCAAGGCTGTGTGACCAGAAAAGGAATGAAAAAAAACACGAAACTGGGGTTCGTCGTTAGGGGGAAGCGAAAAACGCTAAAAAAAAAAAACCAAAGGGAGGGGGGGGGGCATCCCTTTAGCGACTTAAGGAAATTAATCTCTTAGACGCCCCCAGAGAAAAAAAAAGGATATGAAAAAGGGACAAAAACTGGGAGCACGTGAATGCCCATGGACCGCGGGAATAATCGAGATATTACGGAAAACTTTGGGGAAAAAAAGGGTCGAGGAACTGGGTTGGTGTCGGCGACAGGTTATTTTTAAACGGAAAGGAAAAGAAAACCGGGTGGGGTATGTTGGTTGTCATCTGCAAGGGGGTGGAGCGCAACATAAAAAAAGGGGTCCGCTGGGGGGGAAAGAAAAGGAAAAAAAAGGAAAAAAGAGTCCTTCAAGAAAAGGCAATACTGATTTGGGGGGGGGTGGTTTGAACCTCTAGACGGCAAGGGGAAAGGGAAAGGACCTAAGGAAGCTAACTGAACGGGGACCTCATGCAGAAGGAGTACAAATGCAAAAAAGAGTTTGAAAGAGGATAAACAGCTGTTTCTTAAGTAAGGGGGAAAAATTCTCTAAAGGGGGAGATGGAGGAAGTTGGGACCGATGAAGAGCACCCAAAGGAAATAATAAAAAACCTCCGGCAAAAAACACAAATGGTCCGTGCCCCAGGCAGAGGGGGGGTGGTCTAAAAGATTAAAGTGGGGGAAAAAACTGAGGGCAGTTAAGGGTATAACGTCCAGGGATGTTAAAAAGCTCGGGAGCGGCAAATAAAAAAAAAATACGGGGGATGAGATCACGAACAGTGGGGGAAAAAGGGGACTACTTGAGGGGGGAACGGTCGCATTGTCCTTGACAACTCGCATGGGCTTCTGTGCGGGGAAGACTGCGAAATAAGTAAAAGGGTCTGGAATCACCAAACACACGGAGTTTCAATGCCAAGTGAGCCATGGAATGGAATACGAAAAAAAAGGCTTAAGAATTGGGGGGGGGGGTGAAGAGCACTACATGCAAACCGTTTTCTAACATGGAATCAATCTCAAAAACAAAAAAAAAAGGGAGGAAAAGTGATTCCGACCACGGAGCCCTGCATGTCCGGTTTCATCAAAGGACCTTCCGTCGAGGGGAAAGGCGCGTTAAAAAGTCGCCAGGCTAAGTGATTGGCGTTTACCGCGGGGGTGTGGGGTGCTATCAAAAAGGGTGAAAAAAAAAATGTGGGAAGACCCGCAAACCGACAAGCCAGCTCGGTGTTCAGGATGAAACGTATATGGGGGGTTGACAATGATACCCACTCCTTTGAGGGAGAAGTAGGCAGGAAAGCGTGGATCTCATTCCGGAATTTTCTGCAGGCGACCCCGCCGTGGGGGAGAAAGGAATGTAAAACGCTGAAAAAAAACTTTCAAGCATCCACCGGTAGACCCACGTTCTACCAATCGTCTAAAGGGGGAGCAAAGCAAAGGGGGGGGGGTCCAGGGTCTGCAGAAGCAGCAAAAAAAGTTTACTGTCGCGCCTTCCGCCAAAAACAGAAAAATTCTCGGGGGGGAAAAGGAAAAGAACAACGAAAAAGCATGACTGAAAAGAGGACGGTTAGAAGAAAAGGAAAAAAAAAACGCGGGCGAAAGGAAACCGGAGCGTCAAATTGCGTGAAAATCCTTGCCGTCCTAGCGGGAAAGGGTATTGGAAGAAAAAATGGGGGGGAGTTTGAGCGCCAAACCGTCTGCCGGAAAACCGTGGGGGAGGGGGTCTGGAGAGTTGGGAAAAAGGGGGAGAAATCGGGGGGCCTTGAAGGTCCCGGATACCAAAAGTTTCCTACGATGGAAAGGGTTTTTCCGTAAAGGGAAGCGGGGGGGGACGCGCGGTCGAAAGCATCACGCCCACGGTCCCCCACAAAAGAAAAACCTTCGTGAATCAAGAGGGAATTCGCAGAAAAGGGTACACGGGAAAGAAAAATAAAGGATTCCTGGTAAAAAATCCCCAGGGGGGGGTGGTGATGAAAAGGGGGGGGGGGGGAAAAACCAGAAAAAACCGGAATCGCCAGTTCTGCTTAATGGCTAAAAAGTAGGTGTCCAAGCCGGAAGTGGGGTTCAATACAGGCGAAAAAGGGAGACAGAAAACCCCCTAAAAGAAAGGGGGCGGAAAATTTTCCCCAAGTCGCTCCCAAAAAAAAAAACGGAAGGAGGCAGGGGGAGGGGAGGCAGGAAAAAACAGGAAACCACCGAACATGGGCAACTGAGAAATAAAGTTACCATGGAGGGGGGGACGATAGAAAGCCCAAAAGGAAAAAACTTGGGGGGTGGGGGGGGTTCTCTTTTTGGGGGGAAACGTCGCTTCGTTCGAATCGGAAAAGTGTTGGGAAATAAGGGAAGGTAAACGAAAAAATTCACCGGCAAAAAAGACAACGATGTCACGCCACCGTCAGAGTTTTGTTCATCGCGGGGGAGAAGTAAAACGACATTCAAGCAGATGGGGTCGGGCCGCTGAAAAGGAACGAACCTTAGGGGGGGAAAAAAAAAGGGGGCTCATCGTGGGGCACGTCCCCCCCCCCCTATGAGTCAATTGTGGAACACATGCTCAACGGGAAAAAAAAAAACAGAATGTAAAGAGGTTGGGGGCGTCCACCAGGGAGAAAAAAAATGGCGTCTGGCGGAAAAAAAGGAGACGCAATGACTGTTGCATCGGGGAATGGCCGTCAAGTGGGGGTTTGTGGGGAAAGGCAGAGGATAGAACCTCAGGAGCAAAAGGGGGGAAGGCAAAAAGGGAAAGCACTTGGATCTCGGGGGGGAGGTCTAAGTTAACCCTTGATTGGAGGCACGGGAAACAGGCAACAAGACCTGGAAAAAAGGAAATCAGAAGCAATTAAGAAGGGGGGATTGTGCTGCGTTCGCAGGGCACTCGCAACAAAAAAATTTAACCGGCTCACGTCGAGAAGGGGGAATGAAAGGCCAGAAGGGGGAAAAAAAGCAGAGGAAAAAAAACCCGCAAGAAAAGAGAAAAAACAACAAACTGAGGGGGGGGGGGGGGGAAAGAGAGATACGGAGGGGGTAAAATGGGGCTTGTTGGAAATTATCTGGGTCCAGAAAGCAAAGAATTTGAAAGAAATAATGGGGGAAGGGGGCCGATTGGAGGGGGGTCCTCGTACTCAAAGAAAAATGGGGAGTAGGAAGAACGCGGGAAGGCAGGGACAAAGAGGGGACATTGAAGGGAAAAAGAAAAAGGGGAACTCATACTGGTGGAAAAAAAGAGAATAAATCGATATTAAAGGAGAAATTGTGGGGGGGGGGGGGGGGGGAATAAGCTTTTGGAAAAAGCTGGGGGGAGGGGGGGGGGGAGAAAATCCCGCTCATTAAGAAAAAAAGAAACAAAAAGCCGTTTACGAAGGAAATCAACCCGAATTGAGCGCCCAAAAAAAGGTGGTCCGAAAAGGGTGGCCTACGACAAAGGGAAGGGAAAAAATCAGGGACCCACCAGGGTGGGAGAAAAGGCGTTGGGTTCGTCCAAAAAAGGGCATTGACGCAGAGGGCACACAGAAAGGAAACGGGTCCCTTTTTTCAAAGGAAAATAGAGACGAAGGAGATTATCAAATACAGGGGGTGAGAGTCTATGGGGAAAAGGGAAGGGAAATCGCAAACGCGGGGGCTGAAAAATACTTCAGAATGTAGTGAAGGGGGAAGTGGTCAAGAAAGAGAAAAAAAACGCAGGGGAAGGCCGTGGCGATTTGAAAAAAAGAAAGAAAAAAACGATTTCAAACAAAAGGAAGGTACGGAAAAAGGATGAATCATCTGGCTCGAAATGATGCACTGGAAAAATTTGGGACGGGTTGGGTGTTGAGGTTGGGGGGACCTGGAAAAAGCCGCCTGAAGGGCTACCGCCTGGGAAGAGAGGGGAATGTTACGGAAACGGTATGGTGAGCGGAAGGGGGAGGGCGGGGGCGAAGAGGGGACCCCTGCCCCTTTGCGGCAAGGTGCGTTTCCACAAGAAAAGGGCTCACGCAACTGCCCACAAGCTTAAAGTTTCAAAAGGGGCTTCGGGGGAGGGGCACAAAAAAAAGGCACTCCAAACCACCAAGGTGACGTTTCAAAGTTAAACTGAAAAAGGCATAATCGTAAATTCAACAGCCAGCTCCAGAAGGGATAGGAAAAAGAGGGGGATTTTTACGATCGCGTGCAAAACGAAGAGAGGAAGGTAAAGGTTTGGTGCAGCGCGGAGGAACTTTTCCGAATAACCAAAAGGACAGAAATTAGTAGTACAAAGAACGAAAAACAGAAACCAGGGCGCTATTCATCTGCGCTTTTAGACCAAAAAAAAAAAAAAAAAGGGGGCGCCCCGAAAACCCGGGAAACCCATTGTTTCCAGGAAGTGAAGGGGGGGGACCAAGGGGGGGGGGGTTTTTAAGGACGAGGGCAAGCGTAAATGAGTCTCAGAAAAATCGAGCGCCTGCAGAACGAAAAAAAAGTCACGTAAACAGTCATGGGAAAGTAGCAGGGGAGATGATAACATTAGGGGTCAGACGGCGCGGGAGTGCTCGGGGTAACAGGCCGATGCTGATTCCGTAGACCAAATGCCGGGGCCGGGGAGGGGGGCTGAGAAAAGGGGCCGCAGGGGTGGGTCGAAAAAGCCCTGGCTAACAGTGTTTGGGTTGTTTTCTGACGGCGCATGGGATACCAAACGGGGAGAGGGGGGAGGAATAAGTCCACACTGAGATCCTAGGGGGGGGGGCGGAGGGGTGATGAAACGGGGAGGGCACTTCAAATTTAAAAAAAATAAAAGTTGCATAGGCAAATTACACCCAGTGCGGGGGCAGTTGAGGAAACTGCGGATACGTTACTGGAAAATGGCCACAAAAACACAAACGGGAAATTTCAAAGGGTAACCCATTGCCTAGGTACGACAAAGATTGTACACGAAGAAAGAATTGTTTTTCCTAGGACACGACATTAAAAAAATCACGCCCTTGGTCTAAAACTCTCTCAACAAAAAAGAAGAAGAGAAATAGAAAGGACGTGCCACAACTTCGAAAAAAAAGGCACGTCGCGGTAAAAGAAAGGGAAAAAACCTTACAAAGCAAAGAAACAGCCAAAGGGGGGTGGCCTTTGACCAAAAAAGGGGGGGGGAACTAATGAGGCCACCCATGTGAACGCCCGAGAAAGGCGTTGTCAAGCGAAAGGATACTTTTAAATGAAAAGAAACAACGCCAAAAGTCAGCACCGGGGACCCATCGTTGACGTGAATCAGGTCATCCGTGAATGGAAAAAGGCCGGGAAAAAAAAAAGCATCAGGGAGCATCGGGGGGTATCCCCGCTGTCTTAAAAAGTCAAAAGCATAAGGGTAGGCAAAAGGTCAGTTACCAAAAAAAAAAAAAAAAGGTCTGAGTGAGCAAGAAGTGTTTGTGTCGCGGCATAAAATGTGGTTCGGCGACGTGGAAAAGGGAAAAAGAAGGAAGGTGGAGAAAAAAGCAAGCTAGAACCATATTGGAAAGGAAGGCGCATTCATCTCGAGAGATCTTTAAAGATGAGGCGGCTTTGCCGAGGTAAGAGGGGACCGTACAAGACGAATTGAAAAAAGCCGTTAGCGGAACTCCGTCCGTAAAAAGGGGGGGGGGAAACGCAGCGAATGAAAGTGGGAAAAGGGTAAAGTTTTTGGTGTGGGTCGGGGGGGGACGCGCCAGAACAGGGAACGTCGTAAACAAACACCTGTTGGGGGTCTTCAGAGGGCTTCACAACGGGGGAAGGACTGGCTAAACTGCGGAACAACAGGGCACCGCGCTGCGTGTCAAAAGGGGACGGTGGTAAAATACGAATTCTAAAAAGCCAGAGCTAAAGGAAGACACGCTAACGCCCAACCCCTGAATAGGGGTAAATCGGGGGAAATGGATGAGCATGCGACTTTATGGGGGAAACCGAAATTGAAATAGGTGTGGGAGGGCCGTTCAAATCCCGGGGGGAGTGGTTGATAAATTGGTGGCACAAAGAGTCAACAGAACGATCGAAGAGACAAGGGATGCAGGGGTGATGAAAGCGTCAGGGCTTTCATCCTGTAAAAAGCAATGTCTGGGGGTCAAAGGAACGAAAAATTGTGCGAAATTCCCCAACGGCCATAGGTGAACACGGGTCTCGACTCTAATTCAGCACAGCGGGGAGCCAAAAAACCTTCTGGTAAGGGCGGATCTTCGGTCTCGCGGTGTTTGGGGTGGGTGGGGGAACTTTATGGTTTTGTGTTGTGGGGTGTGTGGTTGAAAAGGGCGCGGCCCGTAAACGAAAAAAATGGGGAACAGCTAAAAAAGTGTTGAAGGGAGTGGTAAGGCGTTTCAGGGGGAAAAAAAGGAAGTCTGTTCTCGAGCTCCGAAGCTCCGCCCACGTGCGCATTCACCTTAGTTAGGGAAAAAGGGGGGGGTTTGTCCGCTGTGAAAAAAAAGTAAAAGAGGGGAGGGGGAAGGTGCAAAAAGGGGATGACGGAAAGCCAGCGTTCCGTCCGGCAGGGGGCGGGAGGGAAAATCAAAAAAAAAAAGAATATGGGGGGGGAAGCGAAGGGTTCCCCGCCGTAAAAAGGGAAGACATATACACCGGATTCGGCCGAGAAAAGAATAGAAAACAAAAAAAAAAGAGGTAAAGGGGGCGACCCTTGGTGGGGGGAAAAAAAGCTTGTGCAAGCTCCTTGCAGGTCAATTGAACGCCCGCAAAAAACCTGGGGGGGGGAAACACAAGGGGGGTTGCAAAGGGAAAAAAGCACGGGGGAAAAACATGTCCAAGCCGGTCCGCAACCCTTCCAAATTGCAAGTGTAGGGCGCCAAAAAAAACGGTGCAGACTCATGATCCAAAAAACGTGTGATGGGTGTGGAAAGCTGGGGGGGGGGAAAGGAAGGGAAAAAACCAACCCAAACAAAACGGAAGCTCGACCGGGAAAAAAAGGCCACAACGAAAAAGGGCGGGAAAGAAAACTCCTGAAGGATGAGTGCGCATCCCCTGCCCCAATCAAGACAATAATGAAGGGAGAAAGGGGGGGGCCAGAAAAAAAGGATGTCAAATTCCCGGCCGAAAATGTTTCGGGTCGCGTCTCGGGCCGGCACTCGCCGAACAAAAGAGAATCCCCCGAAAAAAGCAGCGAAGGAGAAACCAGAGTGTTGGTCCTTCCTTCCAGACGAATGAAACAGCAGGCAGTTGGTTCCCAATCTCCGAACTACAAACACCCCACAACTTGGGTATGATGAAATATATAGAGGGCGGTGGGAAAATGCCTAAGGGGGTGTTTCCAACTGTCGCATTTATAAAAAGGAGTATCATGTCATCCCAGAGCTCCGTGTTCAAACGGGGTGTGGGGGGAGCCGCGAAAAAAAAAAAACGCAACTTGGAATTCTGGAAACTGCAATCCATTTCAATTCTGCACAGCGTTATTATTCATAAAAAAAAAAAGATGGCCGGAATGGGAGGAAAAAATTGGGAAATCAGCTGTTGCAAGAAAGATCGATCTGAAACCGCCCATTGGGCAAAGGTGTGTAATAAAACAAGGGGGTCTGGGAGGGGAGCTCTTAAAAGGGGACATAATCGGCGAACCCATCACTTTTTGAAAAAAAAAGGAATAACAGGAAAACTGCAGACGGAACCGAGGGCAAAGTGGGGGAGTAAGTTGGAGAAAGAAAAAGAAACTTATGGATGAACAAAGAAAAAAAAAAACTGGGTGCCCGAAAACCTCGGGGGGCGGAGGGGGGACAGAAAGCAAAAAAAGGGCAAGGAAGAAAAAGTGTGGGGGAGAACATCGGCGATCGTTCCTCCTTCGGCTGCCTAAATCACTGTAGAGATCGGAGAAGGTCGAAGATTGACAAAAAGAAAGGGGGCGACATCCGTGGAAAAGGGACGCCTGACTTAAATACGAAGAGTTTTACGTCATCCCGTAAAAGATTGCAAATAAGAAAGGAACAAAAAGAGAGGAAAAAAGGTAGGAAAAAGGGCCCGCAAAAATGGTGCGGAGACATCTGGTCTCTAAGCCCACTTTGGGAAGGGGGAAAAAAAAAAGAGAAGCAGGGGGGGGGGGTTAGGACCTTCGGGAAAAGCCGCCCGACCGAAACCTTGACTCTTAGGAATAAATAGTGGGGTAAAAAAAAATCAGGATCAAGGTCGGGGACTTTAGACTTAATTGGTTCAATGGGGGTTGAATTCAAAAAAAAAAAACACGGCAGGGGGGAGGAAAACAAGATGGTGAGCACATTATCACTAACGGAAAAGATTCGTCGTTCAAAAAAAGGGGGAAAAGGAGGGGACTCCAGAAACTCAAAAACACCGGGTGAGCAAAATAAAAGAAGGGGGTCTCCGGGGAACGGAAAAAATCGACGTATCACGAAAAAAAAAAAAAAACAGGGGGGGGATATGGAAAAAAAAAAAAAAGAGACCGCCTGGCCGCGTTAAAATGACTTGGGTGGGGAAAAACCGGCACGAAACAAAGGGTTGGAAAGAATCTTAAAAGAGGGAAAAGACTTTTGAAAGAAACCAGCATCGCCGGATAAACTGAAAAGGGGTCAAGACGGAAGAAAAGGGAAAAAAGATTTGGCACGGAAAAGCAGAAACAGGTGGACCGAAATTTGCAAAAGAAGCATTGTGAAGGAAAAAAAACAAAACGCAAAATTGTCGCAAAAAAATAAAAAGGAGTGGCAGCCGGAAAAAAAACGCAAAGAACCGCAAAAATGTTTTTTTGAGGACGATTAGTAAAACCAAGGAATCTGGGAACTCCGTCGAGCGAAAGAGGGATCTAAAGACAAAAAAAAAAGACGCAGGGGACAATTCCAAAAAAAAAAAAAAAGCATTGGAGATGAAATGGGACCCCTATACATGGCTGGGGTTCTACAGGAAAAGGCCCTAGGGTAGAGACGCCCATAATTTGACGACAAAACGAAACAAAAATAAATCCCTGCACAGGCTGCTAAAGGTAGGGGAAGGGAAGGGGGGAAACAATCCGGGGGGGAAGGAATGTTGGGGGGGGGGGGGGGGGGGGGGGGGAACACCAAAAAAGAAAAAAGTGGTGGGGGTGGGGGGGTGTGGGTTTGGTCACACGGCCCAGGGGGAAACTCGTCTTCAAACGAGGTCGTGACCGAGGGGGGGGACATAAAAAGGGAAAAGGTAGAACTAATTTTTCTGTGGAGGGCCTGATTAGAATTTATAGACGTGGGGAACATTCAAATAAAAAAAGAGAATTGTCTAGGGAAAAAGATTTCCTGCGGCCAAGGTCCGGACTCTTACCTAGGGGGAAGTTCAAAAACTGGGGGGGAAAAGAAGACCACACACAGGGTACGTTTTCAAAAAGTACGCGAAATGGGGGAGAAATAGGGGTACGAAGGAGGAAATGGGGGACGAACGGAAGGAAGGGGGTGGTTCGGAAAACGCATTGAAAAAAAAGGCCGGGGGGCGAAGGGAGAAAAATAACACCAAGATTGTAAGAAAAAAGAGTGAGAAAACCAGGTATCCCCCAGGATTCACACTTCTTCCAAAAAAAAAAAGGAAACAGGGAGGGGAGACGGGGAAGAGGGAATGCCATGGGGAGAGGAAGGATTTGCATCCGTCCCCCTTGTGGTGGGGGCGAAAAATTGAAAAAAAAAGGTATCGCCGTAACGCAAAAAAAAAAAACGTGTTCAGAAAGGGAGATTTTTTTCAATAAAGGTCCACGCAGTAACGGAGACGAGGGGGGGAAAAAAAAAAAGGAGGGGAAAAATCTCCGTTAGGCACGGACCCCGTCGCCCGCGCGGGGTGGTGAAGAAAAAAGGTAGCTGAGGAAAAAAAAAAATCAGGCAGTGGGGCCAAACCAGGGGTTCCGACCCATATAAAGTCCCAAAGTGGGGAAGCACCACCCAAGGGAGATTGTGTGTGGGGGTCGGGGTGAAGGCACGGATCAACATAGGGCCTGTTACTTCGAGGCAAGAAAGGACAGCCCCCAAAAAGGAAAAAAAAGAATGGCTGGGGCCATCCGACCAAAAGGGAGATAATTGAAGAAGTCTTCCTAAACAGTGTTGCCGGACGAAGGCGAATAAAGGAGGGAGGGTGAAAACGGGAAGAGAAAAAGGGGCCTTGCAAAAAAAAGAGTCTTTGACCCGTCCTAGGGAGGGGAGGAAAAAGGGGCCGGGGGGGGGGGGTAAAAAGTCGGGGGGGGGGCGGTGCGGGTGCGCGACAAAAGGCGAGGAAAAGCAAACAAAGGGGGGGGGTCGACAAAGTTTTTTCGGGAGTCCCGCAAGGGAAAAAAAAATGGAAAAGACGGAAAACACCAAAGGGTCCTACAGCGCTGAAAAGTGCACTGTCCATTCCGAGTCTCGAGGAATTCCTTTGAAGGAGCGTCAAAGAATCCACAGAAAAAAAAAAAAAAATCGCCACAAAAAGAATGTTAAAAGAAGCGTTAGCTGCAAAAAGGACATACTCTACCATGGTTCCGGGGGGGAAAGGGAAAGGAACATGGTCCCTTCAATCCCGGGTTCGTGGTATTCAAAATTGGCCTACGACACGCCTTACGGAACGAAAGGGCCGGGGTGAGAGAAAGGACTTGGGGATCCGGTGAAGAAAAGGGGGGGGAAATTTTTTCAAAAAGCAAGCGAAAAATTAATGTCTCCAGAAAAAGACAAAGAAGAGAAATTTAAGACCCGGGAGGAATGTCGCGGGAAAAGGGGACGGCGCTGCGGGGGAAAAGAGCCTGAACCAAAAGGAATCAGAAAGGGGTGTCTGTTGTTTCCCAGGGAAGTGCATCAAAGGGGGCTAAAGATGCAAGAACAGTTTCTCAAGAGGGGCTGGGGAAAATTCGGTGGGAATAGTCTTCTTTTGCAATTAGGGAGAACTTATTGAACGGAGAAAGCGTCTTTCCGTCCAAATGAAGAGGGGTAAAACTGGTTCTAAGGGAAAATCGGGGGGGTGTGCCCAACCCCGCCGAAATACAGGGGGGGAAAAAAAAGTCGAAGGAAAAGGGAGGAGGCCGGGGCCGTCCAAGGGACCACACGGTGAAGCATGCGGAAGCTCAGCGTCAAGAGAGGACAAAAAAGGCCCCGCTTGTCAGACCCAACAAAGGGCTTGGGTTGGGGGGCCTCCATGTCCGGAAGAAAAACAGGGGGGGAAAAGGGCCCAAGAAGGGGGAAGGTCTCCACAAGGGGGGGGGCGGTTTGCAGCCTTTTATCAATGGGGGGAAAAGGGGGGGGAGGGGGGGGGAATCAGGGAGGAAGAGGAAGATATCGAAAGCAAAAGTCCCATCATCCAAACCGTCGGTGATTAAAGGAAAAAAATTTGCTGAGGGTCGATGAGGAGTAAACAGTTAGAGGAGAGGAAACCCTTCAAAATCAGGGGGGCTTATAAACGCGGGAAAAGAATCAGTAAAATTAGGGGGAAGGTTTTGTAAAGCGGGGTTGGCAGGGGGGGGAATTCGCGGAAGCCACTCGAACCACGGACAATTATCCAAAATCTGAAAAAGAGAACTTGAGTAATCCTTCACTAAGCTCATGCCCAAACAGCATCGGAACTTGGGGAAAGCAGGGAGACGATCGAAAAAAAACTGAGGGGGGGAAAAGGATAAAAAAGGAGGGTACTTTCGGGGGAGGGGGGGTCACAAAAAAAAAAACTTCTGGGGGGGGGGGCAATTCTTCTGTCTGCTGAGGGAAGGGTATAACCTCGCTCTTGGAGCCGCTCCCTCAAGGGAATGCCGGGTTCAAAATTGGACGGAATCAAAAGGAAAACACAAAGGGGTTCGAAGGAAAAAAAAAAAAGAAGGTCACATTGTCATTCAGAAATGCCGGGGAAAGGGGAAGGAAGCAGTGGGGGGGGGGGGGGGGGGGTGGGGGGGAAAGTGAAGAAACGTTGTTGAAAAAAAAGGTAGGAAGAAATCTAATGAAGCCGCAAAGGGGGGGGGAAATGAAACGATCATCGTGGATGCTTGGGAATCGTGCAGGGAAGTAGAAGAGCAAGGGGAGAAGGAAAAAAAAAAAAAACAAAAAAAAGTATACACAATGATTCAAAAGGACAAAACAAAAAAAGTGGGGGGGGCGGGTGAAGAGGTGGTGAAAAAAGAGGCATTGGAGGACGTACAGGGAAACAAAAGGGGGAGGAGAGCAAAAGGAGGGGGGTGTTGCCGAAAACGAAGGGGGGGGGGAAGGGGGGAGAAGAAATTGAAAAAGCGGCAAAAAAATTCTCACCAGGTTGGGTTAGGGGACATGGAAGAGTTCATAGGTGGGGGGAAGATCAAAAAAAAAAGGTGTGGGGGGAAACTTTTTCCGATGGCGGTGTTAATCGCACAGAGGGCAGTAACAAAAAAGGAGGGGTTTCTTAACTTTGAGTGGTCTACAAAGCGAGCTTTAAACCTTGAAGTTCTAAGAAATTTGAAAGAGACGATCAAAAAGACTGCTACTCAAGAGACAAAAAGTAAGGACTGAAGGGGGAAAAGAGGGGGGTTCCTCGAGAAAGTATTCACTGGAACAGGGGTAATCTCGGAAAGGTGGTGAGTGGGGGGGGGCGGAACTAGGACGCAAAAAAAAGAAAGTGACCCAGTCCTAGTTGGAAGGAAGGGGGGGGAATCGCGGCGGGCCCTGTGGAAATTCATTTTTGGGGCAGCGGATGGAAAGGTTACTGAGGGGGGGGGGGAAAGGGGGAAGCAAAGAACGTGCGAAGTGAGGAGGACGTTTCCGGTGACCCGTCTGGTCCCCCAGCCAAACGCATAAAACGGGATTGAGGTGGACAACCAAAAAAAAAAACACGCCGACGGAAAATGGAATAACGATCGCACTTGGAAGGGGGGAGTTTAATCGAAAGTTTCGTGGAAGGGAATTTAAAAAAAGAACTCGGCTGAGGGGAATAATCTTTACGTAAAAGGTTGACCGCAAGCGAGGGGGAGGAACTGGCGTTGTCCGGACAAAGCTAGGAGGGGGAGGGAAATACTAAAACGAAAGGAGCCGTGGGGGAAGACTCTTTGGGGAACGACAAACCGACAAAAAATTGGGGGTCTGCCGACACTAAGCTGTAAGGACAGGGAGGAGAAAAGACGATTGAAAAGGAGGAGGTGACGCTTCCAAAAAAAAAAAGGCCTGAAATCGGAGGCCGCGTCGGAGAAGAGGAGAACGCCGCCCGGGGAAAAAAGGGGGAAAAAATTCGATATGTAGAGGAAAAAGGGAGGAAAACCGAAAAGACATTCTGGTTTCGAGGAGAGGGAAGGCGCAGAAAAGGCGATGTCGAGAAATTTGAAAAAAAACAAAATATCCCTTGCTGGGGGATTGCTACACGGCGGGCCAAAAACAGACGATGTGGGAAAGAATGGGGGAGAAACGGGGGAAGTGGGTTTTTTCCGGAATCGTGGATACACAACAACTCTTGAAAACGGACGAAGGGATAAAAAAGGGGGGGGAAAGGGTGCAAGAGAATTAGAAAAAGCAAAAAGGAGTGGGCCGGATGGCAAGGGAGACGTGATTAAACGGAATACAAAGCAGGTCTAGCCAGGCGATGAAAAAAGCGAAAAAATGGCTAAGCCCCATCTTAGCGGATACATGGCTGACTGGAAGAGGAAAACACACACGGGAAGGGGGGCAGGAGAATGGTGGAGGGCTATGGAAGAAAAAAACTAATTTTTGGTGGAAAGGAAGAGCCCTACATAAAGCAACGCCGGGGGACTAATAATATAAGGGAACCCACAACAACGGGAAGATTATGAAGAGAAGATGGATGGGAACACGGCCGGGCGGGAAAATTCTTGATGGAAAAAGGGGAGGCCGGAGGTCAGGAGAAAAAGTTGAGGGAAAGCAATCCGAAAAGGGGGAGGGGGAAGGGAACAGTCCAAAAGGGTTTGCAAGAAAATCCAGGGAAAATAGGGAAGGGAAAAAAAAAAAGCCGCAGCCAGGGGACTTTTCTCTGAAAAGGATATTTTTTCAATGAAAGAAAAAGCAGGGGGGGAAACGTTCCATCACGGGGAAAAAATGTAGTCCCCTCAAGACATATAAATCCGTGGTCTCTGATGGGCCACGGTACCAAGAGAAAGCCAGGGGTGATCAAGGGGACGGAAAGAAAAAACTTCAAAAAAAAAAAAAGGAAAACGGTAAAGCCCCGAACCTGTGGGGAAAACCACATCAGAAAAGCCTTGGGGGGACCGGAGGGAATAAGGGGGCTGAAAAAGGGGTTCGGAGGACGGAAATCAGCATCCGAAAAGTAATTTCAGGAGATACGGAACTGAAGGGGAAATTGTGAGAAAGGAAGCAATGTCCTAAAGGAAGGAGAAAGTTGAAGAATCAAGGGGGGTTTACCAGGAAAAAGGAGGGTCCTTCGCTCGGAGCTTCGAAGATTTCAGCAGGGGAAACTCCGGAAAAGTAACCAAAAAAAGTCTTGAGAAGTGTGGAAAGGGGGAGGAAAAGGGGTCCGGCGAAAAATTTTTGTTGGAACAGACGGAAAAATAGAAAGGGAAAAAGAAGGGAGGGGGTGAGGGGGGGGGGACGTTTCGTTAGGAAGCCGTGAAATAAATGGAAAGCGTCCGAAAGGGTGCGTAGCGAAAAAAAAAAAAAAGAAAACAGTTTTAGAAGCAAGGGGGGGGTTTTCCAGGAAGGGGAAAAAAAGGCGATTCCTTAACCGATGCAAAGGCGGAGAAAGAAAGATTTGACCGGAAGGGGAAACAGGACGACGCTGTGGGGGAAGGAAAGAGGGAAATGAATTTTTCCTCCTGCCGAATAAAAACGGGGATTTTGGGAAAGGGAACGAGTCGTGGGGGGGGCCGGCCGTCTCAAAAAATCGAGGGGGCTAATGGCGGAAAAAGATTGTCCGGGAAAAAGCAGGGGAGCAAATTTCTTGGCCATCCGGCAAAAGGGAGACCAAAGGGCCCAGAGTAAAATCGTAATGAGATCCATTCGTAATCCGCGCGGAGGACCGTGAAGGCCAAAAAAGCCGGAAAACGGGTCAAGAGCTTCCCAAGATTCCATGGAAATCCAGGGGGAAGGAGAAAGGGGGGGAAAAAAAAAAGAAATGCAATTAGAAGAAGGGAGTCAAATGTTCGGGAAAAAACTCCTTTTTGGTCCGCGTGGGAAAGGAAGAATTCCTGTTGGAAAAAGCTTCGTCTGTGGAAGGGGAGAAAAAAAGGAGACGTAGGACAAAGGGAAAAAAAGGCGGAAAGATGTCAGAGTCGATCGTGGTTTTGTCAGCAAGCGTGGGCGAAATTCGAAAGACAGGTTGGAGAAGATACACAAAATTGCGCGGAAGAGGGGAACGCGCGATTTAAAAAAGGGGAAAAAAGGAACCACCACGAAACAAGGACCGGGAAAGAAAGGGGCGTCATTGCATCGAAAAAAACGCCCCCGCCTGGGGGGACAAAAAAAAGAGGAGGGGACTCAATGAGAAAATTAAAAATGTCCGGCGCAAAAAACTGTGAACGACCAACGCCCCCAAAAGGGGAAAGGCTAAACCCTCAAGGGCTTGTGCAGAGGGAGGGGCAGTAAAAGTTAGTCAAAAACTTCCTAGCTTATACTCAAGAACCCGCGGACAAAAAAAAAGAAATGGGAAAAAAAAAAAAAGTTATGACGAAAAAAAGAAATCCTGTCATCTATTCCTTCTCCTTTTGGGAGGGAAAAAGGAAGTCGCAAGGTCACTGAGGAAAAAAAATGGGCTTAAAAACATTTTGGCAGACAATTAAGAAGCGTTACACGGAGGAGAATCCAATGGGGTGCTTGGGTGTGAAACCAACGAGGGGGCCCGAACCCTGAAAACCATGAGTACAGGGGGATGAAAGCGAAGTCGGGGGGGGGGAAAGATTCATTCCCCAAAAAACCTTACAGCTGGGGAAGGCCAACAAGGGCGAACTTGTCAAAACCGAAAGGA
>Ga0179593_1629221_pt1 | contig 16747 bp, 30 predicted proteins | sample CZODoug2_1_08_16_FD_185931 | JGI IMG/M metagenome (GOLD analysis project Ga0179593, IMG submission 185931) | Vadose zone soil fungal communities from Angelo Coast Range Reserve, California, USA - CZODoug2_1_08_16fungal (PacBio error correction) | ecosystem: Environmental > Terrestrial > Soil >...
GGAAGAAAACCCAGGAAAGAAAGAGATAGAGCCATAGAAACTCTTCACTTGAAAAGGGGGGGGGGGGGGGAAAAGTCTCTCTAAACTGAAGAAAAAAGGGGGGTCCCTCGCTGGCTTCATTCCGCAAAAGGTCTCTGGACTTTCCCCTGGGAAGGGGAAGAAAAGGGGGGGGGGAAAAAAAAAACATCCCTTCCTTGAAGAGAAAAAAGGGGGGGAGGGGGGGAAAGGGGGGGGGAAAAGGACGCTTTTTGGGGAGTAAGATCATGGAGAGAGGGAGACGGCATTAGTATTACATGCTGGAAGAAGAAAAAAAAAAGAGAAAAAGTTTTTCAGGGGGAAAAAAGGAAAGGTTGGGTTCATCGAAGGAAACGAGGGGAAAGGACCCTGTTAGATGGGATGAAAAAAGAGGATTTTCTCCGTGGGGGAAACAGAGAAGGCTGCGGGAAGAAAGAAGGTCCTTTAGGGGGGTTAGAAAAATAGGGGGGAACCGGGGAAAAATTGTTCCCAAGGGGGTTCCCCTGGGGGGGAAAAAAAATTGAAAGACCAAGCGAGCTGGTTGTTGGTTCCCCCTGGGACCAAAAAAACAAAAAAATTTCCAAAAACCTGGGGAAAAATGTAAAATTTGGGGAGTATTTGGGTCGGGGGTTTGCGCTCCATCCAAAGAGGGGGGGGGCGGGATGCCCGAAAGCGAGATTCTTGGGGACAGGGGAAAAAAAGGCTCTTGCAGGAGGAGTTCTTCTATTAAAAAAGAATTTCAAAAACTTGAAAAAAAGGTTATTATGGAACTGGGCTGGAGAGGGGGGTGGGGCCTTCCCATGGGAGAACATTTTATAGGAGAGGGGGAAGGCATCTTCCAAAGGTATCTTTTCCGCGCATCTCTAGGGAGGGGTGACGGAGGGGAACGGAAGAGGGAGAAACACTTCATGGAAAAGGGAAAAATATGAGATCGTGTCAAGGGAAAGAGAAAAAGGAAGGGGGATAATCTCCTCCAAAAGAGGAAGTAAATTCTGCACCTACAAAATAGAGGTAATCGGGGGGGGGGAAGAAGAAGGAATCTATTTCCTCGCTCGGAGAAGGGGAAAAAAAAAGGGAGAAGCTTCCTCAAGATTACTGGGGGGGAAGAAAATGGTGCCCGGGGGGGGAAAAGGGGAAAAGGTTCGATTTTAAGAGGGAAAGGGGGGGGGAAGAAAAGAGGAAAAAAAAGCGATTCGGTCTTTTTCATAACTAAAACAAAAAAACAAGGAGTAGGAAAGGAAAAGAAAAAGAAGGAAAAAAAGGGGAAGATGCATTTCCCCAAGGAAAAGGGGAAAAAAGATCAATGGGCGCCAAGCCGCTCAAAGGCCAGGGGAGAAGCCTTGAAAAAGGGGGCGTGCAGAAGAGGGGAAAAAAAAAAGAAAAGAGCGTCTTCAAATAAGAAGGTGAAGAAGGAGGGAAAACACCGGAGAAATATTCCACCAAAGGGGGGGTATTTTTTCCTCCAATATGGGAAGGGGGGAGAACCATTTATCCATGAAGGGGGAGAGTTGTTTAACCGCTGGAAGAAATGGGGAAGTGTCCTACATCTTAACTCCGAAGGGGAGAAAAGAAAAAAAAGAGAAGGATATATGAATCTCGGAAGAAAAAGGAGATAAGAGAACTCTCGAATGGCAAATAAGGAAAAAGGGAAAAAAACCCTCCCCAAAAAAGGGGAGAAAGAAACTTTGGGGGGGTAGGCAATTCGGTTGGAAAGAGGGGCATAAGAAAAAAAAAAAAGGAAAAAAAAAGACCTTCTCGGCGTTACTCAAAAAGATAAGAAAAACCCCGCAAAGAAGGACGGGAAAAGAGAGGAAGGGAAAAAAGGGAGAAAAGGGGAGTTCACTTCCACTTTATATCCTCAGAAAAGAAGAAAATAATACAGCAAATCTTTTTTCGAAGGGCTGGACGGGGGGGAGAAGGAGGTGGAGTCAGCCGGCCTGTTAAAGGAAAGAGAGACTTTTTGAAGGAGGGGGGGGAGGGGGGGGGGGAAAAATTTAATCCTCCTGCACGGAAAGAAGGAAAAAAAAAGGGGGGAGACCATGAGTTTACGTTTACGTGGTCCGAGAAAAGAAAAGAAAAGGGAACTCATTGCAAGCACCAATCCATGGGGGGGGGGAAAAGAAAGAGGTTCTACAATTGTTCTCTAAGGAAGGGAAAAGAAAGGAAAAAGTATTTCGAGCGTAGAGAGGACCGGCTATTAAATCGCAGAGAAAGGGGGAAAAAAAAGTGTTCCCGCGCGTAAAACCCTGTAATTGAAGGGAGGGAAAAGAAAAAAGGAAAACCCTCGCCATATTGAGGTGAAGGGGGGATGCCATTTTTTTGGCAAGTGGGGGGTCGAAAGAAGCAAGGATGGGGTTAAAAGGAGGGAGATACTTCTCAGGTAAAAGAAGAGGAGAGAAGAGGGGAATCTTTCCTTTTAAGTGAAACAAAGCTGAAGGAAAAAAGAGCAGAGGGAAAACGGCCCCTATTAATCCCGGAAGAAAAAAAGGGGGAAAAGGTTCTTCCAAAAAGGGAAATATAGCAGCTACTTTATTGGAAAAGGGGTTGTTCCACACAAACGCGTTCCCAAAAAGATCATCAAAAAAGAGAGTTTTCCCGGGGAGTCCGTATGGGCAAAAAGAATATTCTATAATTATCGATTATCGCAGCCTGAAAAAAGAAAGAAGAAGAAAAAAATCTAATAGGGGGGGAAGTTTTCGAACGAGTACCGAAGGAAGAATCACCTCAGAGGAAAAAAAAGAGATCAAAAACGGAATGTAAAACCCCAGCATGCCCCCTCAGCGTGCCAAACAACTTCCTTTCCAGATGGGCAAGCGAAGCCCCTAGGGGGGGCAGGGGTCCCCCCGTCAAAAAAAAAGCGTATTATTGAGGAAGGGGTCTTTTATTTGAGGGGGCATAGCCTAACAATATTAAAAGGGGGAAAATCCCCCAACTTACAGGAAAAAGGGGGAAGGAAAGGGTTTTTCCCTCTTTCGAAAGGGGAAAAAAGCAAGGTCTCTTACCAAAAAGAGGGGGGGGGAAGGGGGGAGGGAAATTTCCTATTTCCGAAGAAGGGGGGGGGGAGAGAAGAAAGCCCCTCTTTTGCGGGGGGAGGACGAGCCCATTCACAAGAGAAAAGAAAAAATGTTACCTGTTACCCTATCCAAGGGGAGGAGAGTCAAAAAAAAAATTCATAGAGGAAACAACAACAACGGGGGAAGGGGGGGGGAGGGGGGGGGTGGGGGAGGGGAAAAAGGAATCCTTTTGTTTAAATAAAATCCCAGGGTGCAAGGAGGGGGAAGAAAGGGGGGGGGGGGTTTCCGTCAAAATCGGTAGAAGGGCTTTTAGGGGAAAAACGTCCCGAAGGAGGGGGCCAGGAATAAAATTAAAAGGAAAAAAGGGGGGGTATTATAATTTCCGGGGGGGAAGAAAAGTCGGAAAGAAAATATTCATTTTTCAATAGGGGGGGAGCCCACTACCAGGGGAGGTTTTCCGGGGAGGGGGGAAAAGTCCCACGATCGGAAGCTGTTTTGGGGGGGGGACTCGAAGACTTGAAAAGTCAAAAGAAGGAAAAGGGAATACTCCTCTTAGGGGGGGGTCCTTCACTGTTCGGCGGGAGACTCTTCAAGTTAGGTGGAAAAGGAAAAGGGGGAAAGAAAATCCGGTGTTGTGGGTAAGGGGGGGGGGGGGTTGCCTCTTTTTTTGGCGCAGGGGAGGGGACCCTCTTCCTCGAGCGTTCTCGGGGCGGGTCAGGAAGGGGGGGAAACCACAAGAAAGGGAGGCTCCTTTCATTTTGGACAAAAGGCCAAAAGATTACCTTCTCGGAAGAAGAAGAAAAAAAAGGGAGGGTTTTACGAAAAAAAAAATTGGGGGGGGGGGTTTCCGGGGGGGAAAAGAGCATGGGTGAGGAGAGGGGGGGAAACCTAAAAAGGGGGGAAGGTCGAGTGTTTGGCCCCAAACGGGCGGTGAAGACCGTAGCTTCCGGGAAGGGGGGAAAAAAGACTAATATGACTTTCTGGTCAAGGTTGCGCCCAAGGATGGGGGGGGAAGGGGGGGAAAAAAAAAAGGCTACCCCAAAAGTATGTCATCTTGGTGGGGGGGGGGGGTTCCGGGGGAGAGGGGGGGAATTTTCAAGAAGAGGGGGAAAAACCTCTTTCCTAACAGAAGAAGAAAGAAGATCCTTCAAGAAAGAGGGAAGAAAACGACTTTTCTTTCTGGGGGGGAAGTCAAAAAAAAAATGAAAAGAGAAAAAACGAGAACAATCTGCGAAGGGGAGAAGAAAAATTCACTTACAATTGGTTGGGGGGAGAAGAGAAAAAGAGGTCAATTAAAAAAGAAGAAAAAGATTCCAAAGGAAAGGAGGGGTTTAATCCTCCGAAAAAAGTACCCGATCGAGACAGGGAAAAGGAAAGGAGTTTTTGGGAGGGAAAAAGGGGGAAAGGACTTTCGAAGAAAAAGGGGGAAAAAGAAAACCATAGGAAGAAAAGGAAACACAATGGGGGAAGGGGGGGCCCTTAGGGGGGACAGACTTTTGGGGGGGAAAAAACGTAAACTTAAGTCCAGGAAAGGGGGGGGAAAAGACAGTATAAAAAGAAAAGGATTACAATGCTGACAGAAGGGGGGGTAACTCCTCTGTGGGAAAATAAGGGGGTCATTACATCCCTTAAGAGGGGGGGGGGGTGAATATGAGTCTCTGAAAAAAAGAAGGGGGATTCTTCTTTAGCGAGGGGAGAAAAAGAAAAGGAAGGGAACTCTATAATAGAAAAAAAAGCGGGGGAGCTTCAGTCCGGAGGGCGCCCTTTGGGGGGTTTCCCAAAAGAACTCTTGTGTTTAGGGGGGAAAGGGGGCTTTATCTCTGCAGGAGGGGGAATCATCGGGGGAAGAGGTAAACAGGAAGAAAAAAAAAAAAGGTCCCAACCACGGGGGGGGAAGGAGAAAAGACTTTCTTTCAAGGGAATCGGGGAGATGTCACGGCATGAATTGGGGAAACCATAGAAAAAGGGGGAGGAGGATTCACATCTTAAAGGAAGGGGGTCTGACCTCTCATCAGAGAAGGGGGGGGATGAAAAGGAGAGGGGGTATCCACTAAGGGGGGGCAGTATTAAAAATACGAAAAAAAAGAAAAGTCATTCAACTAAGCAGGTGGTTATAATCCTCGAAAAAAACACAACACAGAGGAAAGGGGATTCTTCAGACCGCAAAACTACGAAAAAGAAAAAAGGAAAGAGGTTTCTGCGCTCCTTTGGGAGGTCAACATCAGGTGGGGAATCTTATAATTGGGAAGTGTTTATGAAGAGTTGGGGAATTATTGGGGGAAGAAGTCTCCTTTGGGGGGGGTTGTTTTGGAAGGGGGTCTAAAGGAGAAGGAACTCCGGGGAAGGGGACAAAGGGTTACTCTTCTACCGAATGGGGGGAAAAAGGAAGAGAGTACTTATTCTCATGGGGGGAGGGGGGGAGAAAGACATTCGAGGGGGGGGTCAGATGAGAAGAATCTTTAAAGAGAAGAAGGGGACTTGGCGTTTTTCAGAAAAAAATGAAGAAAAAAAAAGAAAAAGAGGATTACCTTGCACCCTCTAGAGGAAAAGAAAGAAAATCTCTTTGTCAAGGGAAAGGAAAAAAGATACCCATCTCAATTAAGGAAAGGAACCATTCAAAAGGGGAATCCGGGGGGCCTCGGAGGCACTCTTAAAAGAAGAAGATCTTCATAATAGGAAAAGGAAATGATATTACCAAAAAAAAAAAACGTCGAAAAAAAAAGAGGGAGGGGGGAAAGAAATATTCTCTTTTTTGAGGGGATCGAATGGATAAGAGGGGAAAAGGGGACCTTACCCCCTCCATAAAGGGGTTTACAAGCCACGGGGGGGAAAGAAGTAAGTACTTAAAAAGAGAAGGGGAAAAAAAAGAAAAACTAGAGTATTGCGCACAGGGTAATTAATATGAAGGGAAAAGGAAGAATTGCAATCATCTAGGGGAGAACTCAGAAAAACAAAAAAAGCCCCTCCCGAGGAACTTGTGGGGGGAAAAGGGGAAAAAGGTTTAATTCGCCGGGAAAACGCAGGAAAGATTAGTCCAGAATGGAAGAAAAAGCATAAGCTCGAGAGCGCCGTGTAAAGAAACCGCACAACGAGAGAAAAAGAGAGAAAGGGGAAAAGTAAAGCTCTCCAAGAAGGAATTATAGCAAGAGGGGGAAAAGAAGAGGAAGCTCTAACCCGAAAGAGAAAGCTTTTGTCCAGAGCGACGGGGGAGGAAAAAAATCATCAGGGGGAGGGAATGGGGGGGGGGAGAGCGTTTTTTGATGTCAGCATGAACCTGGCCGTATAAAGGAAGATGCCCTTAGAGAAAAAGAAACACACCATAAAAAGTCTAACAAAAGGGCTTCCTGTTTACGTGGGGGGATTCTGGGGGAGAAAAAAGAGAACGAGAAAAAAAGAAAAAAAAAAAACGTTCCTTGGAGAAAAAGAAGGGGAAAAAAAGGTTTCTTCGAAGGGGGGAGTGGGATAAGGGTAAGAAGAATTTCCCTCCATGGGGAGGGGGGAAAAAAGATTACGCAGAAGGGTGTGGGATAATGCCAAGGAAAGGAAAGGAAGACTTAATTCTGAGAGGGGAGTTCTCAACCAAAAATGGGAAGGGTCTCGGATAAAAAAAAATCTCCATGATTGAAGGGGGGGGTTTTTTTCTTGGAGTGAAGTTTTAGGGGGGGGGAAAGGTCAAATAATCAAAGGAGGGGGGAAAAAAAAAAAAAAAGATCATCCATCGAAGGTGAATTTGTATTACAGGGAAAAAGATTTACCTAGGAGAGGGGGAGAGGCCTCAGGGTGAACCGAACGGAGAAAAAAGAAACGTCTCCCGAAGGGAAGGGGGAAGAACTTTAATAATTCATTAGGAGGGGAACAGCCATCCCTCAGAAAAGGGGGGCAAACTCTACGGGAGTTTTCCACAACGAGAGGGTTTTTGGGCCCCCCCACGGGGAGACCCCCCGAAGGGAACGGAATCCGCCCCAAACATGGGGGGGCACTTTAAAAAATACAGTAGGGGTGGAAGACTTCAATGCGATAAAGTATCTCAGAAGGGGAAAGAAGGAGGACTTATTTTTCACAGGGGGTCGACATAAAACCTATAACCAGGAGAAATGACTCAATCTAAAAAAAAGAAAAAGGAGGGGGGGGGAAAAAAAACCGGAAAGAAAAATGCCAAAATCATTAATTGAAAGGGGACTTAAGTGAACTTTAATTCAATCAAAGAAAAGGGGGGGTCTCGGGGAAGAATGGTCCCTTTTGAGTTGGGTTCGGGAAAGAAAAGATCGTGGCCGGAAAAACGGAACAAGTGAAAGGAGTGGGATTGGGGAAAAAAAAAAAAAGAAGTTTGTTCCGAGAAAGGAAGAAAGGGAAAAAGGAAAAAAAAAAAAAGAGGGAGGAAGTCCTCTTCCTTTCCGATGGCGGAAACGCCTCAAGAAGGAAAAAAAACTCGTTGCCAGTTAAAGAGGTGGGGGGGAAAAAGAAATTCCATTCCCATTTAAGAAAGGGGGGAAAAAGATCAATTTCTTAAAAAGGAAAGAAAGGAAGCCTCTCTCAACAAAAAAGGATATATATTTCTTGGAAAGAAACTAAGGGGGGGGGCACGGAAATTTTAAATAGGGGAAAAGGGGGTACCTGTCTCCTGTGGATGGGGGAGGAAAAAAAAGAAAAGGGGGGGAATGTCACACCCGTGGGGGTGGGGAACCACGGAGAAAAGGGAAGAGAACAGTAATAAAATTTCAGAGTGGGGGAGAAAGAGGGAGGGGAGAAGGAGGAGCAAAATATTCATCGTGTTGGGGAAAAAAAAAAAAATTTTCTGTCAGGGGAGGGAGGGACCTTTGTTAGAGAGAGGAAGAAACATCCCTATCTATCCTCCGAAGGGGGGTCAACATTCACTTTTCAGGAGAAAAAAAAAAAAAAAAAAAATCTTCAATTACGGGAAAGGAAAGGGGGTGAAAAAGGGGGGGAAAGAGTGTTTTTCAGGAAAAGGGGGTAGGGGAACTTGCGGGAAAGAGGGGGGGGGGGGGGGAAGTCTAAAACTTGTGAAAACTAGAGGGAGAGGAAAACGTTGGGGGTCCAGTCTGAGATAATTTATGGAAAGAACAGACTATTCCCGTTTGAACGAAGGTGACGGATTGTTGGGTCAGGAAAAAGATAGGATGGGGGGGGGCTTCTTTTTTACGCCAAAGGGGGGGGGGGGACCCAACGATTTTTGAGGAGACCCGGTATCTTTCAGTAAGGGGGCCTTTTCCCTACGGGAAAAGGGAATGCGTTTGGGCACAAAAAAAAAAAAAATTCCTTCGTCTCGAACGGAGAAAAAAAAAAGAAAGAAGGGGGTCCGTAAACGTCTATTCCAGAACGAAAAGGATGACCCGGTACTACAGAGGGAAAAGAAGGAGAGCCCTCGTATGGGAAAAGGGAAAAGAAGAGGGGGAACTTGCTTTTCCTGTGAGGGGGTGGAAAAGAAATATACCCGAAAGGGGAAGGCCATAAACTCCAGAAAGTAAGAAGGGTATCATCTGAAAACCTCAGGGAAGAGGGGGTTTTGGGGGAAGTTTCTCGGGGAAGGCTCTCAAACTTCAGAAAAAAGCGGGCTTACCAGGGGGCTTCCTTTCCTCCAGCAGAAAAGGAATCGCCTCTCCCTACGTTCAAGAAAGAGCGATACCCTTTTGTAGACAAAAGAGGGGGAAGATCACCCAGAAAAGGGGGGACTTGCCAAAAACGAAAGGAAGGCCTCTTTTTTTTTGGGGGGGGAAAGGGGAAAAAAAAGAAGAAAAGTATATAAATTTCCATTAGAAGGCAAGGAGGGAATTGGAAAAAACGCTTCGTAAACAAAAAAAGGAAAAAAAAAGTGATTTTTTTTCAGTCACAGAGCTCCTTCCAAAGAGGGGGAAAGGGACGGTCGGTAGCGCGGAGGAAATAAAGGGGAAGCTTTGCTTCTAATTCAAAGAAACTGGGAGAGCTTTTCAGTCCGTAAAAAGGAATTCGCTTTTCCAAGAGGTTCTTGAGGGGAATGTAACTAGCTTTAATCTCTGCTGAGGCAATCATCGGGAGAAAATACTCTTTGGAGGGGGAAAACCAAACGTTTGGGCCCCACAAACTGTTATTAAGAAAAAGGGGGGGGAGAGGGGAGGAGAGGGGTCTCTTTCATGGAGAAGAATTTTCCCCAAGGTACGAGAGTCTCTTTCTGCAAAAGAAAAGGAGGAAGGTAACCGCGCATCTCCTAGTATGGGTGGGGGGGGGAAAAACGTAAGCTGTATACACTGAAAGGAAGGAAAAATCTCCGAAGAAGGGGGGAAAGGAACTAATCTTCTATTATAAGGTGGGGGGAGAAGCGAAAACGCAAACAAGCTCCATAAAAGAACCTAACAACTGAGAAGGAATGGGTTGGACTCCCTCGGGGAGAAAAGATCTTTCAGAAAAAAAAAAGGATATTAATTTGGGGGAACCTCTCTCGGAAAAAAAAATAAGAGGTCTGTACTTCTCGCAAGGGGGAAGGGGGAAAAGGTCAAGACTTATTCGAGGCCTTTTTTAAAAGAAGAAATTTTGGGGAAGATGTTGTTATCGGAAAAAGAGGCAATACTGAAAAAAGAGGAAAAAAAAAAAGAGATCTCTCAAAAAAAAAAAAAGGGAGAGAAGAAAAGATAGAGATGAAAAAAGAAAAAAAAAGGGAAAGATTGCATTTCCACCAAGGGAAAAAAAAATCGCCATTGCGCCGGAAAGAAAAAAAGAAACCAAGGCCAGGGAGGTCCTCTTGGGGGGAGAAGGAGACGCGGAAGGGAAAAGGTTCAGCTCTGCTAAGAGGGAAGGGAAAACCGATCTCGCACCGAAGGGGAAAAGGGGGGTTTTCCCTCATAGGGGGAAAAAAAAAAAAGAACCTTGGGGGGGGGGGTTTTTGCGGGGGAGAAGGAAAATTGGACCTCTCCGTGCTTGTAAGGGGGGGAAAAAAAAAAAACCCCTTATAGACCTGGCTATTTTCCGGGGGAAAGGTTCTAAACAAGGGGGGGTCCCGCGAAAAAAATCAAACAAGGGGGGGATTCTCTTAAAAGAGAAGGGGAGAAAGAATACTCTCTAATGGGTCCCGCCAGAGGGGAAACCCCGCACAAAAGGCTTTAATAATCAAAGAACAAGGGGGAAAGCAAGTCGTTTGAAAAAGAAAAAAAGAAAAACATATCCACTAACAAAAAGAGCCAAAGAGCCCTCGCCGGAAAAGAAAAAAAGCTAATCCCCGAAAAAAGAGAAAAAAGAAGGCCCTCAGACCCCTTATTCATAGAAAAAAAAGGAGAAAAGCTTATAATCCTTCGCCAATAAATACATAACGAAAAAAATAAAATAGCTTTGGTCAGAGGAAAAGGGACAGCCTTCCTTCCTGAAAAAAAAAAGGGGGGGGGGAGGGGGGTCCTTTTCCTTTTTTCAGCAAAAGGGGGGGAAAAAACTGTAATAATTCCCCGGTAAAGATAAAGAGGTTTTACGTTTCCCAGGAAAAGAAAGGGGGGGGAACCTCATGTAAGGAACCTAAGGGGGGGGGGACGATCACGAAAATTTTCTTACAAGGGGGAAAGGTCCTCCATTGAAAGGGAAGGGAGGAGAAGGCGGGGGGAGGACTAATCCTCTATTAGCGCAAAGGAGGGGGGGGTGAAGAGAGCATTGCACCAGCAGAAGTGATCACCAAACCCTTGGGGTTCCTTAAGGGGGCAACCAAAAAAGATTGAGTTCCTGGAGGGGGAAAGGGGTGGCATTGTCCGGGGGGGGGGGGGAGAAAAAGAAGCAAGTCCGTGTCATGGAAAAGAGGGGAGACTCCGATACGAGGGAGAGGAAAAAAAAAGGGAGAAGGGTTTCCTTCAACGGAAGAAAAAGAGGCAAAATAACCGTTCTCCGAAGGAAAAAAAAGAAAAGAAAATTTGGAAGAAGTCAAGTAAGGGAAAAAAGAGGAGACTGCATCTACTGTATTGGGGGCAAAAAGAAGGGGGGGGGGGTCACAACACACTGCGGGTCAAAAAAAAAAGGAATCCCATCGCGATGGGAAAAGGGGGGGAAAAGTCAATATTCCGAGAATTATAACAAAAGAGACCATCGGAAAGAGGGTCCAAAAAAGGGGGGGGAAAAAAAGGGAAAAAAAGAAGGTCATCCTGCGAACAAAAGAATCGAAAAAAAACAAAAAAGGAAAAAAAACTTAATTGCCATCAAGAGAAAGGGGGGAGGTAACTCCGAACCCGGGGGAAGGGGGGGGGGAAGAGAATTAAAAGTATTCTCGTCCACACACCTGGGGTCAAGAGAGAAAAAGATCTTTTCCGAAAAAAGACCAAAATGGACCGAAAAGGGGTAGGGGGGGGGCAACGATTAATAATTTGGGAGGAGGGCGCTTTTTTCCAGAACGTTGCCCGGAAAAAAGGAGATATATCCACACCCGCAGGAAAAATTTTCAGAAAAAGTGAGGGACGATGGCCGAAAAAACCGTGGTCCCGAAATCTTTTTTCAGTTAAGCAACCTCTTTTTGAACGGGGAAAAGAAAAAAAAGTAACATCATGGGGGAAAAAAAAAAAAGAATCTACCGATCATGGGGGGAGGGGAAAAAAAAAAAAAGAAGGGGAGCAATCTCTCTCGAAAAAAAAAAAAGAAAAAAGGGGGGGGAAGGGGGATTAACAATATAAGAAAAAAGAGGGGTCGGAATCCTCCTTTTGGTAGTTCCCAGGTAAGGTACCTTTCGAGGGGGTTTGAAATCTTTTAACTGCAGGCTTGACCACGTCCCGGGAAAAGGGAAAAGGGGAGGGCGGGATTCCCGTAAAAAAAGGGGGGAAAATGGGGTTTATAGAAAGTGAGCCGACAAAAATATATTCATCCGGTGAAAAAAATGAAGGGGCCTTTTCCCTGGGGAAAAGGCGGGCTGCACGAAATAGGGGTCTTCTCGTCTACTGTAAAAAAAGGAAAAAAAAAAAAAGAGCCAGCTGATTTAAGGAAAGGGGGGGGAAGCGGTAACTCTCCTGGCCAGGAATTGCCATTTCCCAAGGTTGACGATGTGTTTTTTCGAGGGGGAAAAAGGATCGGGGACGTTTTCTGTGAAACTTGGGACCCGAGGGAAAAAAAGGGGGGGACAGGCTGAGATAATTCTCGACTAGGGAGGGGGGGGGGAAGAAAGAAAGAAGTTTTTTTTCCGGGATCGCGATGGGGGGATGACGGGGAAGGGGCGGTGGGAACAGGAAGGGGGAAAAAAAAGAGGGGCTCCAATACAGGGGAGAAAGGGAAACGAGTTGCTTAAGTAAAAAAAAAAAGGGCCCAAGTTTTGCTGCAGAGGGGAAGAAGGAAAAGGGAAATCTCCGCTTGTCGTGAAAGGGGGGGACAAACGGGAGAAAACAGCTGAGTCATATGACGACAGGGAAGAGAAGAAAAACATCTCTTTTACTCGGGGGGAAGATGGCGTCTGTGACCACCGACAAGAAAAAGAAAAAAGGGAAAAAACTTCTTCCTTGTTACATCTAAACTCTTAGGAAAAAGGGGGGGGGGGGGGGTGGGGTAGAACTTCGCGGGCAATGAGACCAGGAAAAGAAAGACGGCTCCTCGCGCTTAAGGGAAGAAGGAAAGAGAGGGGGGAAGACCTTTTCCCTTTCGGAAAAGGAAAAGGGGACGAAGAAAGACCCTTTGGTTAGCCAAAGATGAGGGGGGGGAGTGGTCTTTGGCAAAAAAAAGGAGGGACGTTTTTTTTTGAGGAAGGGAAAAAAAAAAAAAAAGAAGAAGAAAAATCATGGAAGATAAGGGGGGGGGAAAGGGGAGCGGCAGGATGATTCAGGGAGGGGGAAAAAAAAAAGAAAGAGGGAAAAGACTCTGTAAAACTCAAAGGGGGAAATCTTCTGATTGGTACTATCTGCCAAAGCGGGAGGAGAAGTGAAAGGGGGATCGGATGAGTCTCCGTGGAGGTTAGGGTGATAGAAAATCCAGTGGGTTTGGGTTTTTTTGGTTTGTTTTTTTTTTGGGGGGTTGTGTTTTTTTTGGGTGGGGGGGGGGAGGGAATATCTTCAATCCACTATTTGAGGAAAAGGTTTCCCAAAAGAAGGGGTAACCCCCCGAGACGGGGTAAGAGGCCTTTGATCTCCTTCTGAGGAAATAGGGGGAGAAGGAAAGGGCTATTTCCAACCGACATGGGAAGGGGGAAAAAAGGAAAAAACACTTTGAATTGAGGAAAGAAGACGGGCGGGTGCGCCCCTGGAAAAAAAGGGAGGGAGGGACACATTTCGATAGTCCCTGACGGAGGGAAATCAAGTAATTCACCTTTTATCTGTGAAGAGAAAATTCTCTAGTATGGGGGGGGGGGGAAAAAAAGAAGGGGGGAAGGACGCTTGTTAGACACTGAAGGGGAAAGAGGGCTAAATCTCCGAGCGGGGGGAAACTAAGCGGCGAGGAAAAGAAAGGAAAATCCTCAAAAAGGAAAACAGTGCGGCACCCTAACAAAGACGGGGGCTTCTCGGAAATCTTTGTTAGAAGAAAAAGGTGGCAGCCCGATGGAGATAAGGGGGTCTTTAAGCTTCTTCGGGGAAGGGAAGGCCCAGGATTACTTGATTCGAAGTGAAGAAAGGCTTCTAGTCCAATTTTGGTTAGGAGAGGGGGGGTGGTCGGATAAAAAGCTATCTTTCGTGTAAAAAATAGGGGGAAGGAAGGAGATGAAAGATATAGATGAAACGAAGAGGGAAATAGGAAGAGGGGGACCCCATATTCCTTAAAAAAAGAAGGGAAAAGCCCTTCAACAAATGTCCATCTAATAAGGAAGTGGGCGGGAGAGAAAGGGGAGGGAGGAATCCTTTCTAAAGTTTCCTAGCGAGAAGGGATTGAATTTAACGAAAAGGCCCCCACCTCTGGCGTAAGTGGGAGGGGGGGTGAAAGGGGAACGCTTTTTTCTGAAGAGAAGGGGAACAATTTATACACGAAGGGACCTTAAGGAAAAAATCAGGAAAATTTTTGGAAAGGAACTGAAGTGTCCCGAACAGATCCCTCGAGGGGGGGCAAAACACCACCTAATGGTGCGCGGAAAGAAAGAAGGGGGGGGGAAAAGGGGCTCTCTAATGGGGGGAGGAAAGATGGAAAGGAGAACCCTCCCTCCCATGCGGAAAGAGAAAAAAAGGGGAAAAGTTTTTTTTCCCGCAAGTAGGGGGGGGGGGGGGGGGGGGGGGTGGGTTTTTTTTTTTTTTTTTGAATGAGGAAAGCAAGAATAAAAAAGCTCAAGCCCGCCGGACGCCAAAGAAAAAAAGGGGGGAAAAGAAGGAAAGGACTTAACTCTACTTGAAAGAAAAACAAGGAAAATTCTCATAGAAAAAAGAAAGAATCGCGCATAAAGAAAAGAAAAAAGCTTTTGCAGGAAAAAAAAAAACGAAGGAAAAATCCTCCGGCGGGGGCCGAAAACCTGGGCTTTGTCAGCAAAGTGGAAGAAAGGGAAAAGGGCCCTATCTCCAAAAAAAAAAAAAGGAATGCTTACGTTGAAAAGGGGAGCGCCCCTTGACCCTCAGGGGGAAGAAAAAAAAAAAGGGGGGGGGGGAGGGGACTTCAAGAAAAGTGGGGGCACTAGGGTCCTCGAATAGTCCAGCAAGGGGGGAAGGAGGAGCTCGAATGGCGCCTAAGCCCGAGGAAAAGGAAGAAAAAAAAGAAAGAATTTGCCCTCTAAGTTCAGAAAAAAAAACCTGTGAATAGTTTCGTCATGGAGAATTGAGTTCCTTGAGGGGAGGGGGGGAAAAAAAGGGGGAAGGGTCCGGGTATTTCTGTCAACAAGAAGAAAGGAAAAAAATTAAATCAATCTATGGCTTGAAAAAGGAAAAAAGGAAAACGAGGATTATTACTCAGACGTGGGGGGGGGGGGGAGAGAAAAGGAAAAGGGACCAATCTCATATTCCAGGAAAGGGAAGTCCCTAAGGCAAAAGACAGGGGGGAAAGATCCATTTCGGGAGCTAACCTTCAATACCTAAAAAAAAAAAAAACACTCCTGAAAAAAAAAACACTTCTTCCCACCGAAAGAAAATCCAAGATCTCTTTTGGTTCACTTAAGGGAAAAGAGGGAAAGGGGAGTTCACAAGGAAGAAAAGGGCGATTGGTCATCCTTAAAAAATGAGGAGAGAAAAATGGAAATTTTTCTTACAGAAGAAAAAGGAACAGAAGGTCATCCGCTCAACCAGACGAAAATAAGAGCAAAAAAAACAGGTAAAATGGGCCCATCAAAAGACGTCTTTAACTAGGAGGGGGAGAAAAAAAAAGAATCATCCTCATTATTCCTAGGGGAAACTCGAAATGTGATTTGTAAGAGGGGAAAGACCTAACAAGATCGGGGGTCAAACACACACTCACCCTTACCGCACAGGTTTGAAATTGGGAAATGAATATTTTTGTCAGAGTCAAAACCGGGGGTCCCGACCCCGAAAGAAAACACGCGTTGACATTTCTAAAGGGGGGGCATGGCCGATGGCGAAGAAAAATCGAAGAGGAATCGGGGGGGGGGGGGGGGTGGGGGAAGTTTTAAAACAGAGGGGAAAAAAAAAAACAGCGGCCCATGTACAGAAAAGGGGAAAGGGAAGATTCTTTACCAAGGAGGGGGAAAGGAAACAACTTCGACGAAAAAGGAAAATAGATATATTGACTGGGAGAGGAAGAAAAAAGGGAACCCCATCCATTATTCGGGGGAAAAGGGAACGGTACCTGTCCGATGGGGGTCCCGTCAAATAGGGGGAAAAATTCATACACGGTCCTTTACCACTTTCTATTAGGAAAAAGATCCCATTATAAAATTTCACTCGTGGGGAAGAAAAGAGAATTGCTTTAAAGTCGGAAGCCTAAAAGGGGAACAATCCCACTACAAAGAGGGGAGGAATTTTCTGGGGGGCCAAGGATCGGGTTGTCGGAGCGGTCTAATGGGCCCTCCCAGGGGAGAAGCCTCTTCTGGGAACCTTCCACGGGGTCGGGGAGTCAAGTTACGGGAAAAATGAGCTGGGGTTTTGGGAGGGGGAAGGGTTTTTTGGAGGAAAAGGGATTTGAGCGAGTTTAGTCTTTGGTGCCCGGTATCCGGGGAAATATCGGTGGCGGGAGAGGGGTTGACCTCACAGGAGGGAAAGACGTCAAGGAAGCTCCTGAGGGGGGGGTTTCACAGGCTGATAGAAGAAGAAAAGGGGGGGGGAACTAGAAACGACGATTTTGTTTACAGTCGCGATGGGAATGAGCGTGGTAGGGGGGGAAGCCCCTTTTTGTGGGGGGGGGGGGGGGGGGGGGGGGGTGGTGGGGGTGTGGCCACGGCGGGGTGGGGACAATAAAAGGTAAAAGGGCTTCCGGAGAAGTGGGCTTAAGACGAATGGGACCGTAAAAAAGGACTGCCTTCGCGCGAAAACACACGGGAAAGAAGAAAAAGAGAAGGTTGCCGGAAAACGTCTCATCAAAGATGAAAGGGGGGGGGAAAGAAACTACCTCCCGTAAATATAGAGAAAGTCTCAAGCCCTAACAAAGGAAGGCGTTAACCTACTTTGAGGAGGAAAAACATACCCTGAAATGAAACAAAGACCTCCAGGGAACTTCAAGAAGGAAAACGAAACTCTTCAAGTAAAGGGGTACAGGGGTTGTTGTGAAAAGAAAAGAAATAGAAACTTCTCGAAGTCCTAACTTCAGTCACAGGGGAAGACTTGGGGGTTAAAATTTTCAAGAAGGAAAGGGGGAGGGGACCCGCCATCGAGGAAGAAAAAAAGGGAATAATACTTTTGACAACGGGGACCCCGGGAGGG
>Ga0179593_1552219_pt1 | contig 16746 bp, 25 predicted proteins | sample CZODoug2_1_08_16_FD_185931 | JGI IMG/M metagenome (GOLD analysis project Ga0179593, IMG submission 185931) | Vadose zone soil fungal communities from Angelo Coast Range Reserve, California, USA - CZODoug2_1_08_16fungal (PacBio error correction) | ecosystem: Environmental > Terrestrial > Soil >...
CCTCGCGACGGAGAGGCAAGCGAAGTGAAAGAAAAAAAGAGGAAGAAGGAATTTGTCGGGGAGGGAAAAGAAAAGGTAAAGCTGCGGCGAAAAGAAAAGTTGAAAAACTTCTCTGAAGGAAAAAAGGAAAAGGCCGAATGCACTAAAAGAAAGAGGAAAGAAAAAGAGTCAATTGGGGGGAGGGGGAAAAAGGCCGTGCTGTGGGGGTGGAAAAAGGACTTGCTCCAATTGCCAAAAAAGGGGGGAGGGAACAGCGATGAGGGAAAAAAAGATTCAAGCCCAACGGGGAAATAGGAAAGGAATTTTCGTTTCGGTAAAATGGAAAAACTTTGTTAGAGATAAAGGAGAAAGTGTCGTCAGGGGGGGGAAAAAAAAGGGAGGAAAATCTTGTATGGGGAGTGAAAAAGTTACCATCCTTTAGGGGGACCGTCCCGAAAAGAGAAAGGATTGACCCGGTAAAAAACCCCCACCTAAGAAGGGAGGGCCGCGAAAAGATTTGCATTAGAAAAGGCAAAGAAAGAGAACCCCCTACCCATACACGGAAGGGGTGGTTCACATCATAAAGTCACCACAAAGGTCGGAAAGTGTTTCCTGCCAGAAAAATGGGAAGGGGGGGGGGGGGAGTGTTACCCCAAGGGAGAGGGGGACTCTCTCCTGAACCCGAAAAAGGAAGGGGGGAAGTCAGTCCCGTGCAAAATGTCACGCCGGCTATAAATCAGGCCAAAAAAGGGGGGAAAGCCTCACCATAAGCATTAAGTAAGAAAAAGGGGGGGGGGGGGGTAACATGCCAGAAGAGACCTTGCCCTCGGAAAAAACTGGGGCCTTGCGGCGATCTCGAAAAAAAAGGAGAGCTGCACCATAAAAGGGGAAGAAAAGAGCCCCTTTAACTGAATGAGGAGGGAACTACCTGGATGTATCAAGGGGGGGGGGGATGGACTACTCCAGGTGAAACGATGAGAAAAGAGAAGTTTTAATCAGGGAAGGGGGGGGGATATTTCATTTATCCGGGGCACGAGATAAAAAGAGGAAAGGTCAAGAACCATTGATTGTCAGAAAGAAAGCGTCACCGAAGATGCAACGGAAGAAAGAAGAATGAAAAAGGACTAAAAAAAACGGATTCGAGAGGGGGGGAAAAAAAAGCTATCTCCTCAGCTGAAGGCCGAGGGGGGAAAACTTTTTTTCCCCCCACAATGCAAGGGGAAATGCAAAAAGACAATACGGTACTCCGTCTGGCAAAAAAAAAACGGGAGGGGAAATCACAGGCGAAAAAAGGGGAGGGTCATATTCCGGTATGGAGAAGGTCAGGGGGGGGGGAGCTTCCCTGTCAACAGGTTAAGAAAAGGAAGTTTTTGGGGGGGGGGAAAAAGAAAGGTTTTTGAAAAAGAAAGGAGGAAGGGAGAAAAATACCACCGCGTCGGCATAACGAGGAGGGGAGGGGGGCGCGCCTACCTCTCGGGAGAAAAAAAAAATACGGCCCAGTAAGCGAGCCGAAAAAAAAATGGAAGGGAACCAAAAGGGGGAAGGGAAACGCTTCCACCAGAGAAGCTATGACGTGCCCAAAACCCACGAAAAAAAGCACGAAGGCTGGGCTGGGAGTTGTCTAAGGGAAAGGAAAGGGGGTTCCTTGGGGGAACCGTTCTGCAAGCCTGCAGAAAAAAAGGGAGGGATTTTTTTTGGTGTAAAAAAAGGATAAAAAGTCATCGAAGTGCCGGGAAGGGGGGAAGGGTGGCCGGGAAAATCCACACCCATTTTTAAAAAAGGCTTCCCCCGTTAAAAAAAAAAAAAAGAAAGAAAAAACAATGGAAAAAGGGGGGAATTTTCGAACGCCCTTGAAGAAAAGGAGGGGACTCCCCCTGGCACTCCACGCCAAAAGAAAAGAAAAAAAAAAAAAACGTATTGAAGGGAAGGGAAGGTTGAGGGAACAAGGAAAAGAGGGTATATATCCGAGCCGCTTGGGAAAAAAAGGAGGCTCGACTGCAGATTTTTTGAAAAAGAGAAGTTGAGTCCTTCCGCGTTCCGGCGAAAAAGGAAAAGGGGGGTTATTTGTTTGATAAAAGGGCTATGGCAAGAAGATGAGGCCGAAAAAAACCTTAATACGAGCCACCACGAAGAAAAGGAAGGAAAGCCACAGGGACGGCTCCTTAACGTCCCAAAAGGGCTCCGGGACTATCTTTCGCGCTGTCAAGAGGGGTAATGAGGGAAAAAGGTCTTCCCTCCCCGTGGGGGGGGGGAGGGGCCTTTCCATCAGGAAGCCGAAAAAGATTCATCAGCCAAAGAGGGAAAAAAAAAAACTCCACGCAAAGGAAAGTTCGTCACCGTATAATAAAATTGAGGAAAGGGAAAAAGGGCGAGAGTGGCCTGTGGTGAAAGAAAAAAAAAGAAAGGGGTTAGCAGAAAAGAAAAAAAAAGATTCAGTAAGGACAAAAGGGGGAAAGGGGTGCTCTGGTGCGATCCGGATAAAAAAACAAGAAAACATAAGCTTGCACAAAGAACGACACAGAAAAGGGGGGGAGCCGTCCTGGAAAAAAGGGGGGAACCGCGCCTGTGTTGGGGGAAAAAAGAAAAAAGGAAGTCCGGGCCGAACGGCGGGGAAGGGAGAGGGGGGAAGCCTGCCGCTAACAGGACGAAAGAAAAAAAAAAAAAACGGGGAGAGGAGGGGGAAGGAAAGCGGCCTTATAAACCGCTACGCGGAGTGGAGAGAAAGGGACCGCGGAGCCGGGCCCAAGGGAGCCGGGGACCCTTTATGGCAAAAAGGGGGAAAAAAACGGCCCTAAAAAAGAAGGGGTCCGTTTCGTGGGCAAGAGGGAGAATCTCGTCTTCGAAACCCGAGCCCTCTGCAGGCCGAGGAAGGGGAAAAGAGGGTGGGATCGGGGAGAAAAAAGGGACTCTGTTATGGAGAAAAAAAAAAAGGGGGGACACTCTCGTTCAAGAAGGTGGGAAGAGAAAGGACACACGTATTTTGTTAATGAAAGGGAAAAAAAAGTCAGCTGAGGAGGGGGGGGTGCGCCGCATAGGGGGAAAAGCGAATCAGAAAGGGGGGGGCTTCTTCCTGATTGAAAGGAAAAAGGAAACTTCTCAAGACATTAGAAAGAATAAGCCTTTACCCCGTGGGGGAAGGACGCTAGAAAAGGAAGGGGGGCGTTCCCGGGACCTTCGCCTCCGGCAGAGGAATGGATGTCCCGGCGTGGGGGGGGGGGGGAGGGGGATCAAAAAAAAAAGGGTGTTTTTCGGCGTTCTGCCAGGGGAAAGAATCAATTCAAGAAAAAAAAAACAACAAAAAAAGGGAGAGAGAAAGATAGAAAAAGAAGCCTCCGTCCCATAAGGAATCAAATCTTAAAAAGAAAATAGGGGAAAACACAGGGTCAAAGAAGCAATGGCCCTCTCCGGCTTCTGAGGGACACAAAAGTCTTTGGGACGTCCTCCAACAAAGACAAAAGAGCTTGATTCAGAGAAAAAAAAAAGGTCTTCCAGGAAAGAAAAAGGAAGAAAAGCTAACGGGATGAAATAGGGGAGGACCCACAAAAAAGAAAAAAAGGACAATATCAAGTGCTTGTGGGGGAAGGGGGGTAGGGCCGACGGAAATGACAGGGGGGGGGTAAAGGGACGATTCTAGCACAGGAAAAGAATATGCGCCGGGAAAAAGGAAGAGATTACTATCAGAAGGTAACCAAAAAGAAGTCTGCCACACCACAAAGGCTATGGCAAGGGAAGAAGGGGGGAGTAACGTTCACCCCACTGAAAAAAAAGGGGGGAGACCACAATTTGCCATAAGACCCTAACCCTTTCCGTTGACGGCCTGGGGGGGAGGGAAAAGGGGTTTTTTGGGGGAAAGGTCGGATGAAAAAAAAGGAGGGGGGTCGTCGGAAGACACTTGGGTCCCAGGGGGGGTACTTAGAAGGAAAGAAATAAATATTACTGCCGTAAGAAGGGGGGGAGGGTCTCTACGAGAGGTTAGAAAGGAAAAAGCCGAAAGGGGGAAAAGGGAGACAATATTAAAGGAAAGTTTTAAAAAAATCAGAGAAAGAACGAAAAGGGGGCCGCAAAAAAGGAAGCAACTTTTGTAACGGTCTCCCGAAGAAAAAAAAAAAAGCCAAGCACAAAAAAAAAAAAAAAGAGGGGGTCGCGTTTCGACCGGGGGGGGGGAAGGGACGCGCCAACACCAGAAGAATCAACATGAAGAAAAGAAAGGGTCCCTCCATTACTTGCATCAAAAAGGGGGAAAAAACACATCAACGCGTGCCGAAGGGGGAAAAAAGCCCAAGAAACTAAAGACGGGGGGGTCGTGCCATTGGGGCAAGGGAATTCCACGTTGGGGGAGAGTCCGCTGCGGCGAAAAAAGGGGGGGGATGGAGATCAAAAAAAAAGGGGGACCCCTGACCCTGGAGAGAAAAAAGAAACACGGTTTCGCCGTGGCCCAAAGATTTCTGCGCCCCTGTTCAAAGGGGGGAAACAGAAAGGAAGGAAAAAAAAAAAAAAAAAAATTGTCCGACAAAAAAAGATTGCCCAAAAAGGAAAAGAAAAAAAGGTGCTTCGGGGAAAGACTTCTCCTTTAGAGAAAAAGGGAAAAACGGGGCGAAAAGAAAAAAAGAAGACACTTTGATCATCAGTTAAAAAAAGGTAATAAGACCAAGGAAAAGGGGCGGGGAGGGGGGGGGTGGTTGATTCTTGGAAAGAAAGGCCTCGGAAGGAGAAAGGAAGGGGGGAGACGACTAAAAAAAAGTTTCAGCGGGGAGGAAAAAAAAAAAAGTGAGGATCTCTGAAGGAAGAGGGGGAAACATAGGGAAGAGAAATCGGAAGGGGAAATCCCTGCACGAAAAAAAAGAAGGGGCCACGTCCGGTTAAAAGGGAAAAAAAAAAATGCTCTTTGGTCAAGCCCCGAAAAAGGGAAAGAAAACAAGAACCATTGTCCGGGGGAAAAGGGGGGGAAAACTTTATTGATGTCCACAGGGGACTCCCAGTGTATGTCCTGGAAGAAAAAAAGCAGCCGCATCATAAAAGGCATCAGCAGAAGCAGGTGTGGTGTAATGAAAAGGGAAAAACCCGTGGGGGAGGAAACTCCAACCCCGAGGGAAAGGTGGAAAAAGAGGGGACACCTCTTCTTGCCTCCAAAAAGCATCCCGTATCTTGAGAGGAGGGGAAAAACCCTTGTCAACGCGGGAAAGAAAAAAAAAAAAAGGTGCTCAAAATAAAAAGGGGGGCTGCTAGGAAAGATCTAAGTCAAGGAGGAAACGTCATTGGGAAAAAAAAGCAGACGGGAAAGAGGGCACTCGAATTACCGCCTCCGAGGAAGGTAAAGTGAATCGGAAAGGGGGGAAAGGTAAAAACAAGCGGCCTTCACGAGTACTCGAGAAAAAGATCCCAAAGGGAAAGTACCGCACCCATATACCAGGGGAGAAAAAAAGGAACTGGCCGGAAAAAAGGGAGAAAGAAAAGCTCTCTCAACAACAACAAAAAAAGAGGAAAGATATTTAGCTACGCCGACAGATAACGCATGGTTCTCTGCAATAAAGGAGTGGGGGGGAAAGGAATCTTCGCGAGTTACTCGGAGGAATCGTCCTGACCGAAGAAAAAGGAAAAGAGACGCACGGAAGTACGAGCGGCATAAAAAAAGAGGGGGGGGAACAGCAAAGAAAAAAAATTGATGCGGGAAAAAAAAGGGACTTTGCGAAGGAAGAAATTAGTGGGCCGCAAAGAAAAAAAGTGGTCTTCGGGAAAAGAAAGGGCTTTGGGAAAAAAACTCCGCGTGACACCGAGAAAAAAAAAAAAAAGCCATACGGCTGCTGGGGGAAAAAAAAGACCGACGCGCAGGGGGGGGCATTTGAAAGTTACAGAAAAGGGGGGCGTCCGAAGTGTAAGGAAACTGGGGTCAGTGACAACAAAGAAAAAAACGGAAAAGGAACAATTATGGATGCAAAGGGTCCCGAATTCGCCCAGGGGGGAGGGTTTTTGGGGACATCGGGGAAAACCCACGTTCGAAGTGGAAAGAAGGTTTTTTGAGAGGGACTTACCCAAAGAGCCAAGAGACAAAAACAAAAAGGGAGAAGGAAGAAAAAAAAAAAAAACAGCTGTTACAAAAGAGAAGAAAAATCGGCCAACAAAAGGAGTCCCCGAAAGCATTGGGGACAGCGAGAAAGGGGGGGAAAAACCGAAGGGAAGGAGACCCTTGCGCCGGAAAAAGGGCCGGCCGGCCCCGAGAAAAGGGAAAAAAAAAAAGCCGCGCCAAAAGATGGAGGAAACATGAAAAAGGGGAAACTCGCGTCCAAAAAGGGAAAAAAAAAGTGTCTGGATGGACTACGCAAGAAGGCTGCTCTTACGGCCCGACGTAAAAAAAGGGAAATTGGGGGCCTAGAAAGAAGAAAAAAGGTGTCCGACAATCGAGCGGGGAAAAAAAGGAGGGGGGGAAAAGTTATGTGGGGACAACCAGCGCAGCCAGGGCGAAACCGTGGGGGGAAAAAGAAAGAAGGACACTTTCAGTGCGGAAGAGGGGGGCCATTTTGCCAAGCGAGCGCAAAGGCCCCGAAGTGAAAGGGAGCAGGGAAAGAAATACCATATCTTACCAATATCGGAAAAAAGGTCGCACGCTGGTGGATTTTGCTGGGAAAAGAGGGAGAACCGCCGGGAAAGAGGAGGATGGATAGAAAAGGGGGAGAAAACCGGTCCAACATGTCGACTGCGGAAGATTTTTAAAAAGGGGCGGGGAATTGAGCGTTCAAAGGCCTTGACGGAGAAAAAGGAGAGAATGACCGGCGATTACACGAGGAGGCCGGGGGAACAACGTGGAAAAAACTCTCTTCGAGAAACGACAGGGGGGAGTAGGCTTGCCTACGAACCGAAAACCAGGCGCCCGGCCACAAAAAGGGGAAGAAGGGGCAAGAACCCTAAAAAGATAAAAAAAAAAAAAAAAACCCCTCGCGCCAGCCCGTCACGAAGGGAGCCCCTGTGGCGCCCTAGCCAGGAAAGGGGGGAACTTACTTAACCGTGTAGGCCAAGCCCGGAAAAGGAAGGTCGTGATGAGAAAAAGCGTATTGGCCGGCAGGAAAAGGGGGCCCCTCGCCAAAAGGTTACCTGTCTTCAGTCGCAAAGGAAAAAGGGTAAAAAAATTTTTTAATTGGCGGAAAAAGGAAGGATGGCGCCCCGCACTACAAAAAAAAGGGCCGTATCCGGCAGTGGAAAAGGGGGGAATGTAGAAAAAGGGGGAAGGAGGCCCCACTGCAAAAGAGAATGCCGCGGCGAGTTTGAGGGAAGACTGGCACGCGGCAGGGTGTATTGGGGAACGAGGGGGCGATGAAGGAAAAAAAACACTCCTTCGATCCATCCTCCCAAAAAAAAAGACCTGCCGGCCCAGCGAGAGAAAGAAAAAAAGGGGACCCTCTCCTTTCAAAGAAGGGGTAACCGAGGAAAGTGTCTGTCCAGGGGGATGCATCTGAAAGCCAAAAGGGAGGGAGGGAGACAGCACATGCGCGAAAAAAAAAAAGAGGGACCCCAGGGACTTTTGATCCTGAGCACCTAGGGAATGTGAAGTCGTAGCCTCTCCATCATGGAAAAGAAAAAACCACGAATTCAATAAGGGCCAAAGGCCGGGAGAATAAAAAAGGGGGGGCACCCGAAAACGGACCAGGAAAAAAGAAAGATGAAGTAGTCGCCGCTTCTGAAAGAAGGGACATAATGTACCTCTCCCCCGTGGGAAAAAGAAGGAGGGACCCGTCAAGGGAAAGGAGAGGGGTCAGCTCGCCCTAACCGGAAATAAAAAGGAGAAAAAAAAAAAAAAAAAAACAACAACAACAAGGAGGAGGAAGTGAGTTCCCGGTAGGCGCGGGAAAGGGAGGGGAACAGGCCCGCCAAAAAAGAAAAAAAGGCTCTTTAACCTTATGCAACAAAGGAGCCGGCGGCAAAAAAAAAAAAATCGATTTATTGCTGGGTTGTCGTTCGTGGGGTGAACAGGGAAAGGAAAAGAAAAGAACCTAAATCCCGCAAAAAAAGGAAAGGGGGGGGAATGTTCTTCCTGATCGGGTGGGGAAAGAAAGGGGTACTACGCATTTTGATGGAAAAACGCAAGGGCCCAACTCGAGAAAAGACACGGATTTATAACGGTGAGCAAGAAAGGAGAAGGGGGGGGATGTTTTTTCGGAAAAAGGAAAAGGGGTGCGAACAAAAAAGGAAAAAAAAAAAGGACCCTTATGCAGCCTTCAAAAGAAAAAAATTTGCAACACAAAGATCGCCGGTAAAGGGGGGGAAAAAGGAGGACGAAGAGAGTCTGAGGAGAGAAAAAAAAGGGCCAGGGAGCCATAGGAGTGGCTCGTCTTCCTGTGGGAGGGGAAGAATCTCTGGCCATCATTCAAAAAAAGAGAAAAAAAACACACCCTGCCGCGCGAGGAAGGGAAGGAAATCAAAAAAAACAAGGAAAAGAAAAAGTCGATTCAGCCGTGGGCAAAAAGGAAGATTCGGCCTCTATAAAAGAAAAGCACCGCCAGTCCCCCTGGACGTCTTAAAAAGGGACCAAAAATAAGGAAAGGGGAGGGTCGTCCAAGAAAAAGGGAGAGCAATACTTCGTTTCCTGCCAATAAAAGCTTACACCTGGTGTTTGATGGGAAAAGGGGGTATGAAGGGGTGTCTGGCATGCGAGGAAGGATAGAAAGCCGGCAAATCGATTGAGAAAACCAAAAAAAAAAATTCCTTACCTGCTGAAGGGGCCTACACGGTTAGGGAAACTGACCACTCGGAGAGGTCAAAAAAGGGGCCAAGAAAAAAAAAAAAAAACTTCTTTAACGCTGGCAGGGGGGCACGTCCTAAAAAAGGGGAGTCGGCGGTGACGCGAAAAGGGGGGTCGGGGAAAAGAAAAAAAAGTATTTTGGGGGGGAAAAAAAGGGGGTCTTTGTATCACGACGAGGAGCCGACAGCCAGCAGGAGACTGGAAAGAAAGGTCTCTCCGAAGGGGAAAAAAAAGCCCACGTAAAGCCTTTGGAGGAAAAAAGGAAAAGGGAGGGGGAAAAGGTCGCCCTTGGGGGAAGGCGAGGCCGAACCCTCTAGAAGAGCCTCTGCCGAACGGGGGAAAGAACTACATCGCTTGTAAGGAAAAGGGGGAAGGGGAAACCTTGCGCCCGAACGGGGGGAGGGGGGGGGTCGCTATGTTTTTCCAAAAAGGGGGGGGGGGGGGCACCCCACCAAAAAAAAAAAAAAAACTTCCCTCCCCCCCAAAGCGTCGCCCAAAAGGAAAAGGGGAGAAATTCTTGCACGCGCACGGGAGAAGTGGGGGAAAACAAAAGGAGTTCCATCCTTCGTGCGCATTTCGCTGGTTGCAACATAACGGGAGGGCCGCGCTCGATGGGGGAGAAGTCCCCGGGAGTTCGGCCAAGAATGCGGAGAAGGAACGGTCCACTGGGAAAAAAAGGGGGGGGGGGATACATCAGGTAGGAACGCAGGAGATTACGGTCGGCCGCAGGGGGGGGGTGGATCTTGGCGCCGCTCAAAGAGGAGATCCGCCCCGCCTGCAAAAAAAAAAAAAAAGGGAAGGAAAAAAAAGTTTTTCCCCTTGGAGGATCCGGAAAAAAATTCCGGGAAGGCCGCCAGAGTGGCCCGATATCAAAAGAGGGACTCCGGGAAAAAGGAAGGGGGGGAAGAAGACGAGCCACTTGCCTACTTTGGTCATCAAGAAAAAAATGAATAAAGTAAAATTGGTGTTGGACCTTTTGGGGAAAAAAAAACCATCATTTTTTTGACGTAGGGGAGGAGGCCCCAGCGCGCAGGAAAAAGAGAAGCAGCAAAAAGGGGGTGTTTTACCTGACCTAAGAAGGAAAACGTGTACGTCACTTCGAACGAAAAAGAAAAAAAGATGTCAACCTGTGAAAAAAGAAGAGGAGAAAAGTCCCAGTAAGAAACGAACAGCAAAAAGGGAAGGATCCCTTGTTCAGCGAGAAAATGCCCAGAAGGCGATCGGGGGGCCCTGCGAGGGAAAAGAAGAAGGGGTCAATCGCACGATCCAAGGTCCCCGCGAGGAAAAAGGAAAGGGGGGAAAAAAAAAAACGTTCGTATGGAAGTGAAAGGGAACCTTCAATAGCCGCCGTCCAAAACGCCGGTCGGGCAACTGTGACCAAAGGAAGGGGATTGCAAAGGGTTCGCGGGGAAAAAACTTATAGAGGGAAAAGAGAGAGAAGAAGAAAAAAAAAAGGCACGCAATTTTGCGAAGGGGAGAGAAAGTTCCCAGTGCCGAACCGGAAAAAGGGGGGGAAGGGCGGGAGGGGGAGGAAAAAAAGCGGGTCACTTCCCCCATAAAGAGAAAGGAAAGCTGCCAGCTTGCCTGGGGGGAAGGGGGGAAAAGAGGGGGGGGAGCCATGCCGTGAACGGTGAAGGGGAAGGATGTAAAACAAGAGGATCGATTATCGAGAAAGAAAGGGAGGTCCGCGTGACAACCGAAAGAAAAAAAAGGATACGGCCCCTGCTGGGGGGGAAAAAAAAAAAAAAAAAGGGCTGGGGCAGATAAAAGATGGTTCATTCTGAAAGTGGAGGGTTCTGGTTGCTCCGAAAAGTGTGGAAAGAAAAAGGGGAACGGTGGGCAGTTTTGAGGGAACGGATCGGGAAGGGGAAAAAAAAAAGGGCCCCGAAAGTTCGGCCCAAGGGAGAAAGGGGATGTTTGTGTGACATCATAAAAAGGGGGAACGAAAATTGTCCGGCGACATGGCAAAGGGGGAAAAATTACAGTAAAATCGGGAAAAAAGAAAGCCGGCAACGACGTGGCACAATCTTGCCAGCTGTTAAGAGAAGAGGGACAACCTTAAGGGGAAGGATGGAGGGGACATCAGGGGGGGAAAGAAAGCTACCGGGCGTCCGCAACGAAAAGAGTCCTATCTCGCCAAGATAAACAAGGACGGTAACACGGATGACGACCTCCAAGGAATCAAAGACGGAAAAAAGTCCCGGCTTTGCGACGGGAATTCTGCCGACGCCGGTGTTTTTTGGGGGAAGGGGGGGGGCAATAGATCAAAAAACGGGACAACGAAGAAAGGGAAAAAAAAGGTTTCAACCACGAAGGAAAAAGAACGCGAAACCCGTGGGTTTCTGGAAAAAAGGAAAGGGGGGGTCCATGTCAGTGCGAGGGGGAGAAGCTCAGAAGAGAAGAGGGGAAGGGAAAAGAAGTTTTGGGACCGTGAAGCAAAAAAAAAAAAAGAAAAGGAACCATATCGAACCAATAGCTGGGAAGGAGGAAGGGAAGGTCGCACGGCCGGGTGGGGGGGGGGAAAGACGGAATAAAAAAAGTTTCGGGCCAGAAGGCGGAGCAAGTGTTGGCGGCGGGGAAAAAAGGGCGACGCGAAAGAAGTGTGGTGGGGAGGAGAATGTACACAAAAAGCGCGCCCCCTTCGAGCAGAGAAAAGCGGCATAGCGGATGAGGGGAAGGATGGGGGGAAGTTGTCTCCGCCCTAACAGGAGGAAAATACGGGTAAGAAAGGATTTCCCGGACCCAGGCGCGGAAAAAAAAAGGGGCACTGCCACCAAAAAAAAGAAAAAGGTGCCCCAAACCCCCACCTCGCGAAAAGCAGGAAGGGGGGGATAGATCAAGAGAAAAAAAAACAGGGAAGGTGTTGCGAAAAAGAAGGGGAACGTACTTAACCCAAGAGAAGACAGTCATAAGGCCAAGCAGACAAAGGGGGTTTCAGAAAGAAGGGGAAGAGTCGCATCCCGTGAAATGGAAAAGCAAACCCATTTTTTTTAAGAAAGGGAGGAAGGAGAAGACAAAAAAGGAATCACACCAGGTGGAAAAACCCCCCCCTCCCCCGAAGGGGGGGGGGGGGGGAGGACGCAAAAAGGGGAGACCCGCACTCCACGCCACGGAATAAAAAAAAAAAAAAAAACGGCAGTGAGACGTCCAGAGGGTAGAGCCGAGCGGCTTGAAAGGAGGACGAGACTGGATAGGGGAGTCGGCTATCTGCGCGGACCCGGGGACGCCGGAATTGAATAAAGAGGGAAGGAAGGGGACCGAAAAACAGGAAACGAGCAAAAAGGGAAACACCACCCGAAAGAAAAAAAAAACAACCGCAGCGATCTCCTCAGGACGAGGGAAAAAGGGACACCACTAAGGGTACGGCGAGAAAGGAAGGAGGGTCGCCCGTTACGGTGAAGGCTGCAGGAAAAAGGGGAGCTAAATGAAAAAAAAAAAAAAGGGAGCCTCCCCTGAAAGCGAGTGACTTTGATCCCTGAGCACCTGAAGGGAAGGGAAGGTCGGAGCTCTCCCATCAGGAGGGGAAAAAGGACAAAAAAACGAGGGAAAAAAAGCGGCGATCCTATATACCCTGCACAAAAAGAAACCAAGAAAGAAAAAAGAGCGGGGACGCGCGGCTCTGCAGAACAGAACAAAGAAAAGGGGGGTGAACCTCCTAAGAAAACGGGGCGGGGTAGCGTTTATCAGCCGCAAAAAAAAAAAACTCTCTCACAAAACGGAGGAGGGGGGGTCCGAGCAGGAAGGAGAAAGGTTCAAGTTTCCCGCCCGGAAAACGGGCCCAGAAAAGGAAAGGCCAGAAAAAGGCATCGATTATGTCTGGGGTGTGAAAAAAAAAAAAAACAAGCTCTTTGTTGCAAAAAAGAACCCGAGGCCCCGGCAAGGCCGGGAAAAGAAAAGGGAAGGGGGGGTGGTAGCGGGAAAGTAAGAAAAGCCTTCCGACTCCAGGCCACTCCCGAAATCAAAGTCCCCCACGTAAATTTTATACGGGGGGAAAGGAGGAGGGGGCGCGCCCGGGGGGAGAAATGGTTGCTGGGGAAAAGGCGTCTTCCCTGAATGGCAGCCAGGGGGAAGAAAAAGAAAAATTGCCACGACAAGGAAAACTGGTGGAAAAGGGGAAGGGATCGCTGCGGCCGGTCAAGGGAATTGATCGCCTGCGGGTTGGAAGGGGACCTGTTTTTCGGCGTCGGCCTCAAGGGCAGACCGGGGAAAAAAAGAAAAAAAATCGCCGACGAACCAACGGGGAAAAAAAACATTCGAGTCAGCATGGAAAAAAAAGGCTGCTCTATAAACAGAAAAGAATCCAACATGAAAAAGGGGAGTTGTGTGCTGGGCGGAAAAAAAAGGAAGAGGAAAAAAAGGGCGTTCCGCCCAAATAAAAAAGGCGGACAGCCAAAAACGGTGTTCGGCCGACAAAAAGGGGGGGGGGACGGGCATGCGAGCAAGGACCAAAAAGAAAGCCGAGGGAGGAAAAAAACTTCTGCCTGCAGGCTTTTGCCGCGGGGGGGGAGTAGTTCAAAAAAGGGGAAAGAGGGGCTCCAACATGGGCCCATAGGTCCCCAAAGCCCCAGCCCTTCCGTGAAAAGAGCGGAAAAAGGTGCCAGCGTCGGCGAAATGGTTTTCCTGATTCCGGGGAGGAAAAGAGGTAAGATTACTGCCGTTATTGGAGGAAGGGAAGAGGGTGAGGGAAAAAAAAACCCTCATAAGACGCCGCCGTTGGTATCCAGAAAAAAGAGAAGGGGGGGGGGGGCCGCGCGCCGAAGAAAAGGACAGCAAAAAAAAAGAAAGGGGGGTGACCCTTGCCGGCGCCAAAAAAAATCATCAAAAGAAAAGGCGGTTCTCCCATCTTGAAAAAGGGAAAGAAGGCGCCGATCAGGACACGGGAAAAAGACGCGGGGTGCGCAAGGGGAGCGGGGTGGGGGAACCCACGGGGGTTTCCCCAACTTAGGGGAAAAATGCGTGCGCCAGCGAAAATCAAAAACAGAGGATTCCGTTCATAAGGTTTTCGGTGGAGTCGTGCGCTTTGTCAAAAAGTAACGGACCACAATCAAGTCAGAAAATCGAATTGGAACCTTCTTTTGGGGTGTGCCCCGGCAGGAAAAAAGAAAAAAACACGGGCGTCGGAGGGGTCTGAACGTAGCAGGGGACAAAGGGGCTTAGTCCAATAAGGGATCGGGGGGAGGAAAAAAGCGAGGAAGCACGTTGAGGAAGGAGAAGTTTTTTGTTGGCTGAGGAAGAAAAAAACGAAAAAAAAAGGGGAGGCTCCGCCGAAAGGGAAGGGAACACAAAAAAAAAGGTTCCAGCGGCTTTTTGAAGGATATCTTCTTCTGCAAGAGGGGGGGTAAAAACCGCCCATAAGTGGGGAACACGGCTGGAACATCTGCACAAAAAAGAAAAGACTAAAAATCCACGTCAAGGGGCCTCTCTTTGGTCACAGGGGCAAACCGGTGAAGGCCATTTTCGCCCATTCGACGTTTGGGGGGAGGGGACACAAACAAATCATGTTGACGGGAGGGGGGGGGGGGGGGGCCACAAAAATTCAAAAGAAAAGACCGAGCCTTTCGCGGCAGAACACCGGCATCGGATGTTACAACTTCGGGACCAAAAATTCAAAATAAATAAAGAGACTCTGAAAAAAAGAAGCAGCCGTAATCTTGGGACAAAAAAAGGTGTCACGGCGACCGAAAGGGAATCGAGGGCAAATTTTTTGCCTGCGAGTAGAACGAGTCAATTCGCAAAGGGGCGCAAAAAAAAAAAAGCACGGGCTAGGCAATGCAAGAAAAAGCGTGCGTATGGAAGGGGAAAGAAAAGGAAACGATGGGAAAAAAAAGGGGAAAATTGAAACCGCCGTCCACGAAAGGAAGGGGTCCCGGGGGAGAACATAAACCATATCCTGTGATGCCGAGGAAGACCGGCCGTTGCAAGAACAGATCTCTCAACACAAAAAAGGGAGAGAGAAAGGGAGGGACGCGGCATCAAGTATATGGAAGGGAAGAACAGGAATCGGCAAGGGGGGAGACTCGTGACGGCAGATGGAGGTCGGAGGAAATCACTTCCATACGGAAAAAAAAAAAGACATTGCCTCTGCCAGAGGGCCGCAAGTGGGACGAAAAAAAAGGGGAGGCTATTAGTGGAATCGCCGCCCAAAAAGAAGGGGATCGAGGGGGTAAAAAAGGGATCTCTCCCGCCAAGATAGAAGAAAAAGAAAAGCACTGGAGCCAGACGCAAAAATGTATGGTGCATTTGAATCCGTGAATGGGGGGAAAAAAACCGAAGTGTTACGTTACACGGAGGGAAAGTTACACCAACAATACAACTGACAAAACAAAAATCGATGAAGCGCCGCCAGGCCCGAAGTTCGCCAGCCGGGGTTTGGAAAGAAAACCCCACTCCGAAAGTGGGGGTAACTGTGTTTGATATGACAGCAAAGAAAAAAAAGGGTGCTGGCGATCCGGCCCAACCGACGGAAACTGCAAGAACCAAAAAAGAAAAAACCTTTATGGCGGCCTTTCCCCGAAGACCTCAAGGGGAAAAAGCCGCTGACGGAGGGAGGAAAAAAAACGGCGGATCTCGAGGAAAAGAAACCCTATCAAAAAAAAAAACTGCCGAAGGGAACGTCTCTTTCAGAGAAAATTTCTCCCTGGGGAAGGGGACTACGCCAGTGACAGGAGAACTGCGGAAAAAGGGGAGTAGAAGTTGTTTTTTTCCGGAAGGGAAAGATCAGTGGTCGACAGAAAAAAAAAAAAAGGGATTGTCCGGTATGTGGCAAAAAAAAAAAAACAAGTGGAAAAAAGAAAAAAAAAAACGGACTGCCCACGGTCAGGGGAAAAGGAAGCCAGGTTTTTTTGCCACGCCCGAAAAGGAATAAGAAGTCCCTAAGTTGGGAAAAAGGGAGGGAACAAACAGCAGATAAAAAGAAATCCGTCGGGCGCAGTCGCAAAAACCTCGCGAAACGCTAGAAGCGAGGAGCCTGGCAAGAGGCGGATTGAGAGGGGAGGAAGAGCAACGCAACAAGGAAAAAAAGAGGGGGGGACTTAGTAGCGTTCCAAAGGCAAGAGGGGAAAAGGGGCGGCCCCTTTCGAGCGACCGGGAAAAAAAAAAAAAAAAGAGCGATGAGGGGGTTGCAGCGGATGGCACGCCAGAAAAAAAAAGGAAATACGTCAGTACTCTTGTAACCTGAAAAGGGATGGGGGACCCAGGCCGCGCCGAAACTGCCACCCCTCAAAAGGGGGGGACCCCAAGCAGAAAAACGGAAAAAAAAGAGGGAGTTTCCCTCTGGCCCCTTGTGGACAGGGGTTTGACTACCTTAACCGTGGGAAAGGGGAGGCAAAGGCCAGCAGCAGAGTCGGAGGCAAAACGGGGGAACAGAAAAAAGCCGGTAATGGGCTCGCCAGGAAGATTTTAAACCCTTTCAAAAAGACAAAGAGGTGGGGTCCAAATGAAAAAAAAGAAAGTGAGATAATGTTCGATTGCGAAAAAAGAAGGAATTTTGCCGTATCCGGCCAGAAAGGAAAGCGGGCGGGATGTTTTAGAGAGCCGAAAGGGAAGGAGGAACTGACACTTGCAAGGGGGGGGGGGAGAGAAGGGGACCCTTCGGCGATCTGCAGGGGGGGATACGCCGGAATTGATATGGGGGGGGAAAAAGGAAAAAAAAACAGGAAAGACGAGCACCACAGAACAAAAGAAAAAAGCAAAGCGATCTCCACAAAAAAAGAAGGCCGCTTGCACCACGAGGTGAAAGGGGGCCAATGGTGTCCTGTCAGGACAAAAAAGCAGAAAGAAAAGAAAAAGAAAAACCTCCCCCGGCGCGCAAAGAAAAAAAGACCGGTACTTTTGATCCTGACCACCTGGAGTCGGAGCTCTCCATCAATGAAAGGCAGGGGAAGAAGAACAGTGCCGGGGCTCGGTTGCGAGCAAGAAGAGCTTGGCACACGAACGACAAAGGGGGAAGCGCCGGCTCTGCTGCCAGAAGGAAGGAAGGGATTGTTGCAAAAAGAAAAGAAGCAAAAGAAGCGGGACTGACGCGGGAAAAATCACAT